>Ga0335078_10013485_pt1 | contig 12109 bp, 11 predicted proteins | sample Lox_Sample_32_FD_206711 | JGI IMG/M metagenome (GOLD analysis project Ga0335078, IMG submission 206711) | Soil microbial communities from Loxahatchee National Wildlife Refuge, Florida, United States - Lox_Sample_3.2 | ecosystem: Environmental > Terrestrial > Soil > Wetlands | place: USA... | reverse complement strand
AACAGAAAGGCCGCAGCCTGGATGACAAAGGCCCGGACGGCCTGACCGGCTGGCAGCGCTTCTTTCTGGCCTACGCCAACGTGTGGTGCAGCAACGTGCGCCCGGAGATGATGCGCACTCTTCTGCTCGTGGATCCCCATCCGCTCGACAAATATCGCGTCAACAATGTGCTGGGAAATATGCCGGAGTTCGACCAGGCCTACGGCTGTCACAAGGGACAGACCATGGTCCATCAGACCCAATGCCGCGTCTGGTAGTCGAGTCGGGAGTTGAGGAGTTGGGACAGAAGCTTGTGGTCCCGCACGGCGTCAGACTGACACAGTCTTAAGCTGGACATTCCGAGCCGTTCGAACCGAAATTGTTCGGCGAGACCGGTGTCGAGCAACCTGCTGTCCGCTGGTCTTCTTGAAAGGTAAGTTTCTCGCTGCGCCCGAAATGGCAGTCGCCCGGTGACGGTCACAGCTGCGACCGGGGGCCCTGTCGCCTTACTCTCTCATTGACGACGGCACCCCTGCCTTCCTCGCGTCTTCCTGCATCTCATCCAGCTGCTGCTTGGCCGTGTCAATCGCCTTCTGCTTTTCGTCAATTTGCTGCTTGTACTGCGCGTCTTCTTTGTCCCACTCCGCCGAGTTGCGCAGCCGGTTGCCCACGTCGCCATACATCGCGGCGGCGCGCATGCGATACTCGCGCTGCAGCACATCCAGCTCGCGCGTCATCAGATCAATCTGGTCTTTCTGCTTTGCCAGCTTGTCCTTCCAGTCGTCCCACAGCTTCTGTTTGTCGGCGTCGCTTGTGGCCGCTTTCTTCGCAGCCTCCTGCTCGCCTGATTGTGCTTCCGTGCCCCGTTCGCCGTTCTGCTCTGGCGTCGCACCCACCACGCTCACTTTCTCCTCGTGCGGCAGGTTGTCATTGTCGAACTTCTTCACCGGCGGCGGAGCTTTGTCTTTGTCCTTTCGCACCGCGCGCGCATAGTCGCCCAGCGATTGGTCCGGACCCGCCGCCTGACTCTGCGCCGAGCTCTGCGCCGACGCCACTGCTCCCAGCGCCGCCATCACGCCCGCCACCGCAACTCCCGCCAGCCACTTACTTCCTATCCATTTCATGTTCGCTCCCTTTTACTTCCTATGAACTCGAACTCACGCGCAGTCGGAGCACGTTACCCGCTCGCCAGAAACCCGCCCACCGTATGTTCCAGGTGCGCCGCTTCCGTCGCAATGTCCTCTGCCAGCCGCGCCGCCTCGGCGTCCCGGTCCCCTGCCAACCTCCGCGCGCAATCGGAAATCGTAGTCAGCGAGTTCTTCAGCTCCAGCGCCATCTCCGCCGAGATCTCTCCGCGCAACTCCTGCTGCTGCAGCAGCTGCGACATCGTCGTCCGGTCATTGAGCAGGCAAGCCGCGCCCAGCATTTCTCCGCCTTCACCGTGCACCGCGGTCACGATGATGGTCAGCGCCCGCTGCTCGCCGGCCGGCGTGCGATACTGCGTCTGCAGACATCGAAACGGCGTCCTCTCCCGCAGACTCGCCTGCACCACCTCCGCTACGCTCGTCTGCTCGCCGCCCGAGGAAGGCATCAGCTCCGCCTCCCGAAAAAGCTGGCTCGCGCTCATCCCCACCGGCGACGCAAACCCCAGAATCTCCTTGGCCGCCGCATTTGTCTGCCGCACCAGCCCGTTCGGCGAAAAAAACACCACCCCGCTCGAAACATGCGACAGCACCGCCGCGCTCAGTTGCTCGCTGGCTTTCGCCTTGCGCCGCTCCGCGTCATGCCGGTTCTGCAGTTCGTATTTCTGCTGCTTCAGTTGCTGGATCACGGCCTGCAGCATCTGCAGCGGAAAGCGCTCGCTCGAACCTGCGCCCTCGGCCGGCGCGGACTCTTCCACAAAATCCCGCCGCATCCGCCGGATGACAAAAATCCCAATGATGAACGCCGATCCCGCCGCAAACAGCAGCAGCAGTGTGCGCATCACCAGCGGATTGGCCAGAAACTTCACAGCAGGCCCCAATACCAGCGCAGCAGGCGGTCGCCGAAAAACAGCGCCACCAGCGCCATGCTGCCCAGAAACACCCCAAACGGCATCTGATGATGGCGCAGCGCGACCACCGCCGATTGCCAGCCATGCCGCCGCGCCTCGCCCGGCGGCTCATGATGCCGCATTCTGCGCCGCCGCGTGCGCTTCATCCAGACCACCAGCACCGTCCCCAGCCCGAACAGCGAACCCGAAATCGAGCCCGCAAACAAGGTGAACACGGTCAGCTTGGTGCCCAGAAACGCGCCCACCATCGCCATGAGCTTCACATCGCCGAATCCCATGCCTTCCACGCCGCGCGCCCGCAGGTAGATCGCTCCCGCCCCGTAAATGAACGAGGCGCCCACCACCGCGCCCAGCGCTGAATCAGCCAGCGAAAGCAGCCGCCACGAAATTTCTGCGTGCGCGGGCAGGCTCACTACTCCCGGCAAGAGCTGCCACGCCAGATCATTCACCGGCACCAGCAGGCTGAACCCCAGCCCCAGCCCCAGTCCGCTCAGCGTCAGCTTATCCGGAAGCAGAAACGTCTCCGCATCGGTGAAGATCAATCCCAGCAGCAGAAATCCCAGGACGCAGTATTTCAGCGTGGCGAGGGTATAGCCGAAGTGCGCATAGCAAGCCAAAAACAGCGCGCCCGTCAGCAGTTCCACGATCACATACCGCGGCGAGATCGGCTCTTTGCAACTCCGGCACCGCCCCCGCAGCCACAGCCAGCTCAGCACCGGCACGTTGTCATAGAAGCGAATGAGCTGCGAACATTTGGGGCAGCGCGATCGCGGCGTCACCACCGATAAGTCCAGCGGCAGCCGGTAAATGCAGACATTCAGGAAGCTGCCAAACGCCAGTCCCAACGCGAACGCCGCCATTGCCAGCGCAGGATCCACCATGCTCCTTGCCAGTCGAAAAATCTCCTAGTTTGTTGATTATAAGTTGGCCTCGGCACTCAGCCACGGGTACCAAAGTACCGCGAGTACTTCGCCGCCAGATGTGGCGCGAAAGTCGTGCGGGGCGGACATCGTGTGGGCCGGACATTCTTGTCCGCCTGCTGTTTATGTCTCATCAATGGCATTCGTTTTGTCACGCCGGGAAGCGGAGCGACAAGCCATCCCCTCAGTTCTGACTCCCACTCTGCGCCGCATTCAAGTGCGGCGCCCCCGCCCGCGGCGGTGGCGCCGTCGTCGGAATCAGGCTCAGCGGGGCCTGCAGGGTGAAGCTCAGTACCGTCTCCGAAGGCAGCCGTACTGGCTCCGGCTTGCTTGCCGCCTGCACGCCGCCGCCCACACCGCCGCCCGCCGCCGCGCCAATCGCCGCTCCTTTGCCACCTCCCGCAATCGCGCCGATCACCGCGCCCAGCACGCTGCCTGCTCCCACTTTTTCCGCTGTGCTCTTGCCCCGCGAAGCTCCCTCGCGATGAAACTGGTCCGTCTGAATGTTGTACGTCTTGTCTCCCACCTTTATCCGATTCAGCTCCAGCGTCAACTCCGCCTTGCCCTGAAATTTGCCGGCGCTCTTCGCATCCACCACAAACCCTTCCACTTCGTAACCCGCGGGCACTACCACCTGCCCATTCAGCGTGAGCGGTGAGTTCAACGTGGCGTGAAACGTCTGTCCCGGCTGGCAGCTCTCGGAATCAAGCGCTTCGATCAACCGCACCGAGAGTCCCGTTCCGGAAGCAATCGTGACCTTCTGCGGCGGCGGTGGTGGCGCAGCCGAAGCAGCCGGGGCTGCTGCCGCCGAACTATCCGGAGGGGCCTGCGCCGCAGGCGGCGTCTGTGTCGGCGGTGGCAAAGGCGGCGCAGGCTGTGCCTGCGCGCTCGGCGCCGGTTCATCCGCATCGAACTGCGGATTGTGATCCTCCGCATCCTGCTCGTGATGCCGATGTCTCCTCGGACTTGGCTTCGCTGCCGGTGCCGTAGCGGCTGCCGGGCTCGGCGCCGGTGCACTCGGCACGGCAGCAGGCGCAGCCGGTGGCGCTGCGTTCTCCGCCTGCATCGCCCCCACCTGCAAATTGTTCACCACCTGCTTCACGCCCGGAACTGCCGCCGCGTAGCGCGACGCCGCCTGCCGTTCGACATCGTTGTCCACCGTGCCCGATAGTGTCACCGTGCCTTTTTCGCTCTGCACGCTGAGTTGCTTGTTCTGCAGCCCGGAATCGCCGCTGAACTTCTGCTGAATCGCGCTCGCGATCTTCGCATCGTCCGGAGTCTTCGAGCACCCCACGGCCGCCCCAAGAACTGCCAGCAGCACAACCACCCCGAGTCGCACCCAGACCCTTGCCCTCATAACGTCACTTTGCTCCTGTTTTCGAATGACGCGGGTATTACTGCCCCTTGTTCGTTTAGATGCGTCCTGCGGATGGTTTCGTAACCAAAAAAATGCGGCGGCATGCGTTAGTCGCTTGCCCGGTCGTCCCAAAACGGGACACCGGGCTTATCGCCTTGTCATCAGGGAGCGTCAGTGACGAGGAACCTGCTTTCCAAACCGACGGCAGAGAAAACGCTCTGCGCACTCAGCTCGGCCGCAAGTACTTGTAATCCAGAATCGCCACCGCCATCTCGGCGTCGTCTTCGAGGTATCGCGGCTTCGAACGCAGAATCTTGCCCTCGCAAAGCACGGTGCTGTTCTTCTGTCCGGAAATCTCCTCCGGCATTTCAAAAATCATCTCCAGCACGCTTTCCTGCGGCAATTGTTCCGCGCCGTGAATCAGCACCCCCGACTGGCTCAGGTTTTCGATCCTGCCTTCATACCATGCGGTCAGGTTCTTGCCCCGGTAGCGCAGGCGCGCCGCCAGCTTCAGTCGCCGCGAGCGCGGTTTCCAGCCGGGCTTGGGTTCGGCATCGCCGGCCTGTGCCGCGTCCGCCGCCCGCTCCACCCGTTCCAGCCGCCGCATGGTTTTCCAGTCGTACTTGTATTCTGAGGCGCATCGTTGGCAGGTCTGGTAGTACTGACCATCCGCCCCGCGGCGCGGCCAGGAGAACTCATGGGAGCAGTCCCCCACATGCGGAATATCCAGTGCTTTTTGTGACATGGGTTTTCGTTGTACCGAAGGGGAGCCGGAATAAGTTATCTTCCACGTCGGCGCGGCCGCTGAACAGGTTACGTTCGTCCACTTCCCCGTCGAGCCGCGAAATTAACAACACGGATTTTTCTCATAAGGCAGTGTCACGGTTCTGCTTTCCACCACGCCGGAATCCTGCGTGTATCATCAGCCGGTGAACCCTGTGGCGGCCTTCGTCGTGGCTGGCGGCAAGAGCACGCGCATGGGCGCGGATAAGGCCTTCCTCGAGCTCGGCGGGCAAACTCTGCTGGCGCGGGCGCTCGCGCTCTCGGCTTCGGTGTGCGGCGAGGTCCGCATTGCCGGCGACCGCCAGCGCTTCTTTTCCTTCGCCCGCGTCGTTGAAGACATCTACCCGGGCCGCGGCCCTCTCGCCGCCATTCAGGCCGCGCTCGTCGCGGGGATCGCACAGCTGAATCTCATGCTGGCCGTGGATTTGCCCTTCATGGAACCGCGCTTTCTCTCCTACCTGCTCGCGGAATCCAGCCGCACGGGAGCGCTCGTCACCGTGCCGCGCATCGGGGGCAAGTGGCAACCTTTGTGCGCCGTCTATCGCCCGGAGTTCTCCGCCCTCGCCGAAGAATCCCTGCGTAAGCGGAAGAACCGCGTTGATGCGCTGTTTGAGCGGACGGAAACCCGCATCATCGGGGACCAAGAATTCACCCACGCCGGCTTTTCGCCGCTGATCTTTCGCAACCTCAACACGCCTGAAGAGTGGGAGCGGGCGAAACTCGAGTTCGACTCGCCCGGCCTCCAATCCCGCAGAAGCATTCGCCGATAACCTGGTCTCGTGGCGCCGGCGTCCCGCCGGTTCGTGGTTTGGGCGCCTCGGCCACACGCAGCGAAGCAAGATCTACCCCCTCATCCTGAGCGCTGTTGCCGTCCGCTCCGCGAACGGCAACACAGTCGAAGGATCCTTACGCTGCGGATGGGCCGCGGTTGGGTCGGGGAATTCTCCCCGAGAAGCCCGAGCATCGCAGGAATGTCTTGCGAGGTTCGTGTTCGAGGCAGTGGGTAGGGATCCTTCGACTGTGCAATCCCTGCGCTCCGCGAAGCGATTGCTTCGCTCAGGATGACAGGAGCGATCCGGGCCTCCCGCCCGACTTCGCCTCGGTTATGATGAGAGCAGCCGCATTATGAGCACCAACGGCAATTCCCAACCCTACATCGCCTTCAAGAATGTCTCCAAGGCTTTCGGTGCGAACCGCGTGCTCGATGACGTCAGCTTCGACGTGCTGCCCGCGGAGACCGTCTGCATTCTCGGGCGCAGCGGCGTGGGCAAATCGGTTTCGCTGTCGCACATCATGGGTTTCCTCAAACCGGACTCGGGCCGCGTGATCGTCGCTTTCGAAGACATCACCGACTACACCGAGGAGCAAATGGAGCTCATCCGCAAGAAAGTCACCATGGTCTTCCAGAACGGCGCGCTGTTCGATTCGCTCACCGTCGGTGAAAACGTGGCGTTCCCCCTGCGCGAGCGCCACGATATGGACGAAGACCAGATCTATCAGATCGTGGACGGCCTGCTCGAAATGGTGGGGGTGCGCGAAATGCGCGATCTGCTGCCTTCGGATCTCTCCACCGGCATGAAACGCTCGGTGGCGATTGCCCGCGCTCTGGCGGCGCGCCCCGATTGCGTGCTCTACGACGAGCCAACCACCATGGTGGATCCCCTCATGGCCCAACTGCTCGGCGACCTGATGAAGCGGCTGAAACTTCAGCTTCACCTCACCAGCGTGGTCGTGACCCACGACATGCGCCTGGCGAAAAAGCTGGCCGACCGCGTGGTGTTTCTGCAGGAAGGCCGCGTATTGTTCTTCGGCCGTTACGCCGAGATGGAAAAATGCCAGGAACCCATCGTGCAGGAATTTCTGGAGTTGGATGAGCTCAAGCTCGAAGCGTGACCACGCAACGCATTCTTACGATGGGCGGGCCTTTCGGGGAGAATTCCCCGACGCAACCGCGGCCCATCCGCAGCGCAGGGATCCTTCGACTCCGTGGTCGTTCGCTCCGCGAACGCCAACTCCGCTCAGGATGACACCCAGGCCCACGTTACATGCGTTCTCCAATCGTGCCCCGTGGTTCTTAGCGAACCAACCACTTTGCGCAGCGAAGTGATTGCGCAGTCGAAGCACCCAGCCCGTTGTCCGCGACACGAACCTAGCAAAGCCTACTTTGCTCCTGCCATCGGCATCGGCATGTCTGAGTTGAAAATGTCGCACTGCGTCTTCCACGTGCCATTTGTTTTTTTGGAGACGAGCATCCATTTGCCATGGTCCAGGTGAGAACCGTCAGCGGCCATGACTTCATACGTGCCCATGCCATATCCCAGATCGCCGCTGCTGTCGGCAGAGGTGACCGCGATCTTCACCTGGGCAACACCCCGGTCCTTGCCTGCTTTGAGCTGGGCCATGATGGCATCGCTGCCGCGCGCCACCGGCTCGTTGGGCGGCATGCGGCAGCCATCGGGCGCATACAGGGCCACGACTCCCGCAAGATTGCCGGCGTTGTATTCCTTCTCCCAAGTCGCGGCACGGGCGGCGACATCGGACTTGTCAGCCGCGGCGGCAGAAGCCGCTCCGAGCGTTGCTCCCAAAATTACGGCAAATCCCCAGTGAACAATTCGCTTTCTCAACATTTCTTTCCTCCGGTTGCAGACGGATGTCTGCAAATCGTTCTTGGCAGGTTTGTTGTAAACGAGCGCGGATAGTATCGGAGCGCCTGCAAAAAGGCAACGGAAAACTGCGGGTGGAATGAACTCGACCGCGATTAAAACCCTTCACTCACCAGCCGTTCCACGGTGATGGAGCGGTTGCCCGAGGATTCGCCGCGCAGCATCTTCTCGACGTATTTCGCAATCATGTCCACTTCTAGATTTACGGGATCGCCCGGCTTGAGCGAGAGCAGGTTGGTCATCTCGGCGGTATGCGGAATGATGGCGACGCCGACGCTTGTGCCCACAATTTTGGCCACCGTCAGGCTGATGCCTTCGATCGAGAGCGAGCCTTTGAAAATTACGTAGCGCGCCAGCTCGGGCGGAATTTCAATCTGCAGCCAGAAATCTTCGCCGCCGCGGATTTTCTTCAGGGAAACAAACTTTCCCGTGCCGTCCACATGGCCCTGCACCAGGTGACCGCCCAGCCGGCCATCCACGCGCATCGGCAGCTCGAGGTTCACCAGCGCGCCTTTCTTGATCCGCGAAAACGAAGTGCGGTTCCAGGTTTCTTCGGCTAAATCGGCGCCGAAAGATTTGGGCCCGATGGCGACGGCAGTGAGGCACACGCCGCTGACGGCAATGCTGTTTCCCTCTCTCAACTCGCGCGCCAGCTGCGAGCTCGAAACGGTGAGCCGGCGCTTGCCATTTTTTTGCGCGATGCCATCTACGCGTCCGACTTCTTCGACGATGCCTGTGAACATGGAAAGGCTCCAGGAAAGCAATCAGCAGTCAGCACACAGCATACAGTCCTTCCGGCCAAGAGCCATCCGTGGACGAGTATCCCTGAGCTGCGAAAACAAGCCTCTATGGACTCAATGCTGACTGCTGACTGTTGAATCTTCGTATGGATCCTTCAAATAACCCTCCACGGCGAAATCTTCGCCGAAGCGGTGCAGGCGGATGGACTTTACATAGGCCGCTTCGCTCATGCGCCGGAAGCCGGCGCCTTCGGCAAACGGCACCGAGCCGCTGCTGGCCAGGATTTTGGGCGCGTAGTAAAGAAAAACTTTATCCACGATTCCTGCAGCCAGAGCGGCCCAGTTGACCATGGCGCCGCCTTCGATCAGCAGACTGGTGATTTCCAGCTCACCCAGCCGGCGCGCCAGCCCGGTCATCTCCGGGCGGCCGTCGGCGCCCACCGGCGCGACCTGCTCAACGCGAATGCCGTGGTCTTCGAGCTGCTTCTTGCGCTTCTCTTCGGCGAAAGAGCAGATCACCAGAACGTCATCTTTGGCGGTTTTCACCAGGCGCGAGTCGAGCGGCAGGCGCAGCCGCGAATCGAGAATGACTCGCAGCAGCGGACGGCGGCGTGGTTCGCCGGTGCGGTCGGTCAGCAGCGGATCATCGGCGACCACCGTGCCCACGCCGACAAGGATCGCGTCATGCTGATGACGCAGCTCCTGCACATGGGAGCGGGCAATTTCGCTGGTGATCCAGCCGCTGCTCGCGCCACCCGCGCCGAGCGCGGTGGGATTGTGCGATTCGCTGGGCGGAGGCGCGATTTTGCCATCGAGGGTCATGGCTGCCTTCAGCGTGACCAGCGGCGTGTGTCGGCGAATGTATTTCGCGAAGCTTGCATTCAGCGCCTTGGCTTCCTCCTCCAGAATGCCGGTGCTGACCGCAATTCCCGCCGCTCGCAGGCGCGAAAATCCCTGGCCGCTGACCTGCGGATTCGGGTCCTGCATGCAGGCCACAACCCGCGTGATGCCGGCGGCGATCACTGCATCGGCACACGGCCCGGAGCGGCCCTGATGCGAGCAGGGCTCGAGATTAATGTAAAGAGTCGCACCGCGAGCCCTGGCGCCGGCCGACTCAATGGCCAGAATTTCCGCGTGCTTCACGCCGGCGTAGGTGTGCGTGCCCTCGCCGGCGATGTTGCCGTTTGTATCCACGAGTACTGCGCCCACGCAGGGATTGGGCGAAGCGAGGCCAATGCCTTGCCGCGCCAGCTCAAGCGAGCGGCGAAGAAAAACCCCGTCGGCGGACTTTGATGCTGCGGTCACCCCGGCAACTATTTCACCATACGGGCCGAAAGAGTGCAGCGCGAATGGCTACCGGTGAAGGGCGGATTGCCCGAAACGCCGCGTCCACAGCAGAAAGTGCTTGGGAAAAGCCGCCGCCAGCGTTACAATCCGCGCGGACGTTGCGCAGTTGTCGGCAGTTCCTTCGCTCTCGGGTCGCGATTCTTCGGCCACGCTGCCTTCCCACCGGGCCGCGAAATACCAATCCACATCAGAGAGGTGAAGCAATGAGCAGCTTTTGTTCTGTGGTCGTAGCGCTGGGCTTGCTGTGTGCCCTGATTCCGGCTTCCTCGCTGGCGCAGAGCGCGTCCGCTTCCGCTGCCGTGAAGCTGCCGGCCCCGCCCATTTACGTGGAAAGCTTCGAACTCGGGGGTCTGTTCTTCGACGACGGAGTGGGAGTGATTCACATCCGCCAGACCGGCTCGACGGCGGAGACCGACTACGCGCCGGGCATTCCGGCCGCATTCGGATTGCTCTATGCCCGCTTGACGGTGCAACCGGCCAACAACATCAACGGCGATCAGGCTTTCGACGGAGTTTGCACGCCGGGCGCGGCCGAGGCCATTAATAGCTTCAGTTGCGATGGGCCATTTACCGAATGGGGTCTGCCTTATGGAGGGTATGACGGCGCCTTTGACACTGGCATCCCCATTACCAAAAACGGGGCGGAGACGGCGATCAGCATTTACCTCGACACCAACTTCGCGGCCACCGCTCGCGCCAGCGCCGGGGCCACGGATTATCGTTTCGATTGGGACTCGGACTTGCTGGATAGCAAGGGCGGGTACCTGCAAGACTACATCTTCAACGCAGCCACCGGCCAGAACACGGACAGCTGCGCTCCGGCCAGCGGCGGGTTTTATGTGATTGAAGCTTCCACCAACTCACAGCGGCCGGGAGCGAATGCACATAATCCGACGCCGCCGAACCCGCCCGCGGTGTGCATTTCGAAGTCAGGCTGGTACCGGTTCGAGCACGTCTTCCGGCCGGACAAGAACAAGAACCTGGAAGTGGACATGTACATTCTGGATAGCAAGAACAACGTGGTGGCCAGCTGGGCGCTGCATCCGACCTGCATGGGCTCGCAGGTTACAGAAAACCTGTGCACTAACGGCAGCCCGCTGCCGTTTTCGGCGGTTGGTTACAACTTTCTCGGTTGGTTTCCCGATCAGGAGATCAACGACCTGCCCATTGACAACGTGCAGCGCAATCCGCTGTAGCAGCTCGTAGTTCAAGGCGGGACCTGCTCTGGGGCAGGTCCCGCTTTCTTGTCTTGTGGGTTTTTGTCGAGGCGCAGCGCGTAGGCTAAAACTCGCGCGCTTCCTCAGGCACGACCTTCAGCTCCAGCTTCTCGGTATGGCGAAGGATGGTGAGTGGGCCGCTCACGCCGACGCGGGCCTCGGTGAGCAGACGGTGCAGATCGTCCACGCCGGCGACCGGCTTGCCATCGAGAGCCACGATGACGTCACCCTCGCGCAAGCCCGCGCGCTGTGCCGGGCTGCGTTCAGTCACGGCCAGCACAATGACGCCGCTTTCCTGCGGCAGATCATAAAAACGCACCAGGCGACGGTGAAGCGGTGCGGTCTGCGCCTCCACGCCGATGTAGCTGCGCCGGATGCGGCCATCCGTGAGCAACCGGCCGGCGACGAACTTCGCGGTGTTGATGCCGATGGCGAAGCACAATCCCTGCGCGCCCATGATGGTGGCGGTGTTGACGCCGACGACGTGACCGTGGGAGGTTACGAGTGGCCCGCCCGAGTTGCCCGGGTTGAGCGAGGCGTCGGTCTGAATGACGTCATCAATCAAACGACCGGAATAGGAACGGAGCGAGCGGCCGAGAGCGCTCACTACGCCGGCGGTGACCGTGTACTGAAAGCCGTAGGGATTACCGATGGCGATGGCCAGCTGGCCGACGCGCAGCTTTTGCGAATCGCCGAGCGGCGCGGGAAGAAAACTTTGCGTCTCGTGCGCGGACACGTCGAGGCAAATGACGGCGAGATCGGAGCCGGGATCGTCGCCGATGGTGTGAGCGGGGAAGCGGCGGCCATCGGAAAACGAAACGCGGATACGGTTCGCGTCGTGGACGACGTGGCTGTTGGTAAGGATCAGGCCATCGGGCGTGAACAGAAATCCTGAGCCGCCTCCCTGGCGCTCAGCCGGCTCGCCGCGCCGGGTGCGGGCCGCCTGGGCTACATCAATCTTGACCACCGAAGGGCTGATTTTTTCGGCGGCGCTGACGACTGCCCGCGAATAAGCGTCGAGCAGGGAAGAGTCGTTGAGCGCGACGTTGG
>Ga0335078_10013483_pt1 | contig 12109 bp, 10 predicted proteins | sample Lox_Sample_32_FD_206711 | JGI IMG/M metagenome (GOLD analysis project Ga0335078, IMG submission 206711) | Soil microbial communities from Loxahatchee National Wildlife Refuge, Florida, United States - Lox_Sample_3.2 | ecosystem: Environmental > Terrestrial > Soil > Wetlands | place: USA... | reverse complement strand
CGAGCAACAGGAGGAGGAAGCGGATCGGCCGCATGAGAGGAAGGAGGATTCCCGTCGAAGGGCGCAGCCGCACGCAGAGATGCGGCCGCTCTGTCGGTGGGACGCCCAGTTGAGCACGCCGCCGAGCCGCCTGGTATCCCCCTTTTGGGGGGAAACAGGGTATCTTTGCCCATCTTGCAGCAGGTTCGGGGCAGGACTAGAGAACCGGAGTTTCGGGGATATTCCCAGGGTCTTGCGCGCGCGTATCGGCACCCGACGCGTTATGGATCGCACTACGATCTTTGCATCGAGTCGAGAAGGCAGCGCCCAGTCACCACCGTGAGGAGGAACGGATGAATTCGCTCAGATGGACGAGGCAGGGTCGGCACGCGGTCGCAGCCTCCGCGGTCGTGGCAGTGCTCGCGCTCGCCGCCTGCGGCGGCGGTTCGAGCGCCGGAGGGACGACCGGCGCCACGGGTCAGGCAACGTCCGGTGGCACCGTGTACTTCGCGGAAGGCGCGCAGGCGGCGCCGAACTACATCTTCCCGTTCGCGGCGCTCCAGTACTTCAGCACGACGAACCTGAACCAGTTCCAGATGCTCATGTACCGGCCGCTCTACTGGTTCGGGAAGGGTGCGACGCCCGATCTCAACCTGCCGCTGTCGCTCGCGAACGCGCCGAAGTACTCGGACGGCGGCAAGACGATCACGGTGACGATGAAGCCGTACAAGTGGTCGAACGGCGAGACCGTCACGGCTCAGGACGTCGTGTTCTGGATGAACATGATGAAGGTCGAGAAGCTCAACTGGGCCGGCTACGCGGCCGGGACGATTCCGGACGACCTCGCCTCGGTCACGGCGAGCGGCAACACGGTCACGTTCACGCTGAACACGAACGCCAACTCGAACTGGTACACGTACAACGAGCTGTCGCAGATCACGCCGATGCCCATGGCGTGGGACATCAGCGCGGCCGGCCAGAAGTCGGGCAGCGAGGCGTGCGGCACCGCGTCCTTCCAGGACGTCACCGTCACGTCGACGAGCTCGACCGTGACGCCGGTCTCGGCGGCGGCGAAGTCGTGCGCGGCCGTCTACACGTACCTGACGGGGCAGGCGAAGAAGCTCTCGTCGTATGCGACGAGCCCGCTCTGGGCGGTCGTCGACGGTCCGTGGAAGCTGACGCACTTCGACACGAGCGGCAACGTGACGATGGTCCCGAACCCGAAGTACTCGGGCCCGGTGAAGCCGAAGCTCGCGAAGTTCGTCGAGCTGCCGTTCACCTCCGACTCGGCCGAGTTCAACGCGCTCGCCGCCGGCAAGGTCGACGTGGGCTACGTGCCGCCGCAGGACATCTCGTCGAACGCGACGACGACCGGGACGTGCGGAATCAAGCCGGGGGCGAACAACCCGCGCCTCGCGAACTACAACATCGTCGCGGGCAGCACCTGGCAGATCAACTACTTCCCGGAGAACTTCAACTCGACGGGCAACGGCGGCAATGCCGGGAAGATCTTCGACCAGCTCTACTTCCGGCAGGCCTTCCAGATGCTCGTCAACCAGCCCGTGTACATCCAGCACATCTTCAAGGGCTACGGCGTGCCCACGTACGGCCCGGTGCCGGTCTGCCCGCAGAACTCGTTCGCGAGCTCGGAGCTGAGCCTCGGGAATCCGTACGCGTACAACCCGACGAAGGCGAAGGCGCTCCTGAAGGCGAACGGCTGGACGGTCAAGCCGGGAGGCACCGACACCTGCAACGACGCGTCGAAGTGCGGCGTGCCGGCGGGAACGCCGCTCGACCTCGATCTCCAGTACGTGAGCGGCAGCGTCTCGGAGGACCAGCTCATGCAGGCGGAGAAGTCCTCGTGGGCGCAGGCCGGGATCCACGTCAACATGACGACCGGCACGTTCGACACGGTGCTCGGGAACGCCGTCCCGTGCGGCAGCAGCAGCAGCAACTGCTCGTGGCAGATGGCGAACTGGGGCGGCGGCTGGATCTTCGCTCCGGACTACTACCCGTCCGGCGAGGACCTCTTCCAGACCGGCGCCGGCTCGAACTCGGGCAGCTACTCGGACAAGACGATGGACAGCCTGATCGACGCCACGACGAAGGGCAACTCGAGCCTCAGCCAGTACGAGGTGTACGGCGCGAAGCAGCTGCCCGTCATCTGGCAGCCGATCGGGCTGACCGCGACCGAGATCAACAAGAAGCTCGCCGGCGTCACGCCGCTCAATCCGCTGACGAACATCAACCCCGAGACCTGGTACTTCACGAAGTAGTGATCGCGACGCAAGGAGGCAGAGCAGGGACAAAGCAGTGACGGGCTATCTGATCCGACGAGTCGGTCAGGCGATCGTCGTCGTCTTCGGAGTCGTCCTGCTCACGTTCATCCTCAGCCGGATCATCCCGGGCGGGGCCGCCCGCGCGGCCCTCGGGCCGAAGGCGACCCCGCTCCAGATCCACACCTTCAACGTCGCGAACCACTACAACGTGTCGATCTACCAGCAGTTCTGGATCTACTGCTGGGACATCGTCCGGCACTTCTACCTCGGCTACTCGTACAAGTACAACCAGAGCGTCGTCTCGCTCATCGAGGGACGGATCCCGAAGACGCTCGTGCTCGTCGGGCTGTCGACGCTCTTCGCGCTGATCGTGGCGATCCCGCTCGGCGTGCTCCAGGTCGTGCGGCGCAACACGCCCGTGGACTACATCCTCACCGGCGCCTCGTTCGTCGGGTACGCGATGCCGGCCTTCCTGCTCGGCGAGCTCCTGATCCTCTGGTTCGCCATCGACCTGCACTGGTTCCAGTTCGAGGCGCCGCAGTCGACCTCGGTGATCGGGATCCTCTCCGACCCGGCCGGGCTCGTGTTGCCGATCTTCAGCCTGGCCGCCCTGACGATCGCGGCGTTCAGCCGCTACATGCGCTCCTCGATGATGGAGGCGCTCACCGAGGACTACATCCGCACCGCGCGGGCGAAGGGCGCGAGCCCCACGCGCGTCCTCTTCCGACATGCACTGCGCAACGCGCTGATCCCGATCATCACGCTGCTCGGCCTGACGCTTCCGGCCATCGTCGGCGGCGCGATCATCACCGAGACCGTCTTCAACTATCCGGGCATGGGCCTGCTGACGACGAACGCGGCAACGCAGAACGACGTGCCGCTCCTGATCGGGACGACGTTCATCGCCGCGATCGCCACGGTCGTCGGCAACCTCATCGCCGACGTGCTCTACGCCGTCGTCGATCCGCGGGTGCGCTATGCCTAGGCCGGACGGGCGGAGGCGGCGCCGGTGAGCGCCGGCGCGGCCGTCGAGCCCGGCGCTCCGGGGCCGGCGCCTGCCGGCGGCGAGGCGCAGCAGCAGGTCAGCGGCGGCCTCACGCTCCAGCTCTTTCGCGTCTTCGCCGAGAACAGGCTCGCCGTGCTCGGAGCGGCGGTGATCGTGCTGATGGTGCTCTTCTGCTTCCTGGGGCCGGTCTTCTACCACACGAACCAGACCAACACGCAGAAGGCGCTGCTGACGGCGCCCGCGAATGCGCCGCCGAGCTCGAAGTACCCGCTCGGGACGGACGAGAGCGGCTTCGACATGCTCGGCCGGATCATGTACGGCGGCCAGATCTCCCTGGAGGTCGGCTTCGCCGCGGCGGGGATCGCGACGCTTCTCGGCGTCCTCGTCGGGGCGGTCTCGGGCTTCTTCGGGGGCGTCGTCGACACGCTCCTCATGCGCTTCGTCGACGTCCTGCTCTCGGTGCCGCTCCTCTACCTCCTGATCGTGCTCGCCGTGATCTTCCATCCGTCGGTCGAGATCCTGATCCTCGTGATCGGCCTCACCGCCTGGCTCGTCCCCGCACGGCTCGTGCGCGGCGAGACGCTCTCGCTGCGTGTGCGGGAGTTCGTCCAGGCGGTGCGCGTGATGGGCGGGGGCGGCGGCCGGATCGTGCTGCGCCACATCATCCCGAACACGATCGGCACGATCATCGTCAACGCGACGTTCCAGGTGGCCGACGCGATCCTCCTGCTCGCCGCGCTCGGCTTCATCGGCCTCGGCGTGCCGTCGCCCAAGACCGACTGGGGATCGATGATCTCGGTCGGCGTCAACTACGCCGACAGCGGCGACTGGTGGGAGATCTATCCGACCGGGCTCGCGATCGTGCTCATCGTGGTCGCCTTCAACTTCGTCGGCGACGCCCTGCGCGACGCCTTCGAGGTGCGCCTCCAACGGCGCTAGCGAGCGCCGGCGCGGCGCTCGCGGGCTACGCGCTCGCGAGGGCGCCTTCCGTCGACTCCTCCGGCGTCTCGAGCGGGAAGTGACAGGCGGCGCGGTGCCCGTTGCGGAACGAGCGGAGGGGCGGCTCGAGATCGGCGCAGATGTCCTGAGCGAGCGGGCAGCGCGTGCGGAAGCGGCAGCCCGAGGGAGGATCGACCGCGGACGGGAGCTCGCCGCGAACCGGCACTTGCGTCCGGGCGCGCTCGAGCACGGGGTCGGGCACCGGCACCGCGTCGATCAGGCCCCGCGTGTAGGGATGCGCAGGACGCTCGTAGACGTCCGCGGCAGGGCCGATCTCCACGAGCTTGCCGAGGTACATGACGCCGATCGTGTCGGCGAGGTAGCGGACGACCGCCAGGTCGTGGGAGATGACGACGTACGTAAGCCCGTGCGCCTCCTGCAGGCTCCGCATCAGGTTCAGGATCTGCGCCTGGATCGACACGTCGAGCGCCGAGACCGGCTCGTCGGCGACGATCAGCTTCGGGTTGAGCGCGAGCGCGCGGGCGAGACCGATCCTCTGCCGCTGGCCGCCCGAGAACTCGTGCGGATAGAGGCCGGCCGACTTCGGTGAGAGGCCGACCTCGGAGAGCAGCTCGGCGACGCGGTCGCGCCGGTCGGCGCGGGAGCCGACGTGCTGGATCGCGAGCGGCTCCCGGATCGTCGGGCCGACGCGCATGCGCGGGTCGAGCGAGGCGTAGGGGTCCTGGAACATGAGCTGGAGGTCGCGGCGCTGCCGTCGCAGCGCCTGCCAGCGCAGGCCCGAGATGTCCCTGCCGTCGACGCGGATCGCACCGTCCGTCGGCCGGTGGAGCGCCGTGATGAGCCAGCCGATCGTCGTCTTGCCGCAGCCCGACTCGCCGACGAGGCCGAAGGTCTCGCCGCGGCGGACGGAGAACGAGACATCCGACACCGCCTTCACGGTCCCGATCTTCCGCTGCAGGACGGCGCCCGCGGTGACCGGGAACTCCTTCACGACCCCGTCGAGCTCGAGCAGCACCTCCGGCTCGTGCTCGGCTGCCGCCGCACGCTCGCTCAGCGAGATCGCAGGCGCGGCCGGGCTCTCCGGCTGCTCGCGCGCGCTCGGGTCGACCGGATGGAAGCACGCGAAGACGTGCTCTCCCGAACGGAGCGCGTTCGCAAGCGCCGCCGTCCCGGTGTGCTCGACGCCGGCGCCGGGCCGCGATCCCTCCGGCGCCTCGGGCGCGAGCAGCGGCTCCTCCTGCGTGCAGCGGGCCTGGGCATTGCGGCAACGCGGCGCGAAGCGGCAGCCCGGTGGAGGAAACATGAGATCCGGCGGCACGCCGGGGATCGAGAAGAGCGCCTGCGTGCGATCCTGGTCGAAGCGCGGGATCGAGCGGAAGAGCGCCTCCGTGTACGGGTGGCGCATCGAGCCGAACAGCGTGTCGGTGCCGGCTCCCTCGACGATCTTGCCCGCGTACATCACCATCACGCGGCTCGCCCGGGCAGCAATCACACCGAGGTCGTGCGTGATCAGGATCACCGCCATGTTGAAGTCGCGGCGTAGGCTGTCGATCAGGTCGAGGATCTGCGCCTGGATCGTGACGTCGAGCGCCGTCGTCGGCTCGTCTGCGACCAGGAGCTTCGGCGAGTTGACGAGCGCCATCGCGATCATCACCCGCTGCCGGAGGCCGCCCGAGAGCTGATGCGGATAGGCGTTCAGGCGCTCGGCCGGGCGGGGGAGCCGCACGAGCTCGAGCACCTCACGCGCCCGTGCCAGGGCGGCCCGCTGCGGGACGTCGTGGTGGAGGCGGTATGCCTCCGCGATCTGCCGCCCGATCGTCCACGTCGGGTTGAGCGAGGTCATCGGATCCTGGAAGATCATCGCGACGTCGTTGCCGCGGACGTGCCGCATCTCGCTCTCGCCGAGCGGGCCGAGGTCGCGGCCGAGCAGCCGGATCGAGCCGCCGGTCACGTGCCCGACGTTCGGCAGCAGCTTCATGATCGAGAGGCCGGTCGTCGACTTGCCGCAGCCCGACTCGCCGACGAGGCCGACGCACTCGCCGGCCTGCACGGTGAAGGAGACGCCGTCGACGGCCCCCACGGTGCCCGAGCGCAGGTGGAACTCGGTCCGCAGGTTCTCCACCTCGAGGACGACGTCTGCGTCGCTCCCGGCCCCGGCGCTCACCTCACGCAGCGTACGGGAGCGCAGCGGCTCGCGGTCGCCTCTACCGTCTCCGGTCACACGAGATAGGTGCCCGAAACGGTCGGAAATGCCACCCGCCCCGGGCGGACCGTCCGTCGGACGATCCACCCGGAGCTTGCTCGGTCAGCCTAGGCTCGCCGGACCGCCGTCTCCCGGTGCGGGATCAGCGTGTAGAGCGCCGCCGCGAGGACGATGAACAGGAGCCCGGCGTTCGGGTCTGTCGCCGACCCGGTCGCGATCCCGCCGAACCCCTGGAGCACCCAGAAGACGGCGCTCACGTAGATCGCGAGCCAGAGGAACGTGCGCGCGTGCCAGTCGATCCCCACCGCGACGCCGATCGCGACCGAGACGGCCGCCATCACGATTGCGATGAGAAGCCCGTTCCCCTTCGCCGCGTCGGCGGTGTGGCGAAGCACGACGTCGAGCCAGTGCATTCCCGACGGCGCGCCTGCGATCGCGTCGTGGGTCGCGTTCGCGCTGGAGTTCGGCGCGAGCAGCCAGAGCCAGCCCATCACCACCCAGAGCACCGCCCAGGCGATCCGTGCTCCCCGCTCGCCGAGCAGGCCGCCCGGCCGGTCGTTCGGCCAGACCAGCAGCCCGATCAACGCGTAGAGGAAGACCGCGCCCGGCGCCCCGGTCAACGGGTTCGCCGTGTTCATGAACAGCATCCCGAACGCCTCGCCGAACCACCAGACGACGAACGCCCAGCCGAATGAGCCCGCGAGTGCGAGCTTCACGGTCGGGCGGTAGAGCAGGCCGACGCCGATCGCGAGCTGCGTGAGTGCGAACAGCGTGTTCCAGAGGCCGAGGTCGCCGTTCGCGAGCCGGGAGCCCCAGTCGACGCTGGCAGCGAGCCAGTGCGGCTGCGTGGGCCCCATCGCCGAGCCCATCCCGGCGAGCATCTGGGGGAAGCCGTTCGAGTACATGAACGACTGGAGCTGCAGGGCGCCGTCCAGCAGCCAGATCAGGCCGAGGACGGTCTGGATCGTCCGCCTCGCATCCGAGACGAAGTAGGCCCGTATGTCCTCGAGCAGATCGGACTGGCTCGGCGCCGTCCGTGCTTCGGGGGTCGAGGCGCTCATGCCGCCGCCCCCTTCCACCTGAAGGTGTACGTGACGCGGTGCGGCTTGAGCCACACGTGCATGTACTCCGGGTGCCGCGCGACCTGCGGCGGCCCGATCAGCACCGTCAGCTTGTACGTGCCGGGGCCGGGAAGGGCCACGTTGTTCCCGTAGTGGTCTCCCATGTAGAGGGAGAGCATCGGCCACTGCCGCTCGTCGAAGACGATCTTCCCGTTCTTCGTGATCGTGCACCACACCGTCGCGTAGGGAATCGAGGCGCCGGTGCGGACGTCCGTCAGCTTGACCATGAGGTGGAAGGAGTCCTTCTTCGTCTTCTTGACGACGTTCATCGAGGTGCCGCTGAAGACGCCGAACGTGAGCGGCGCCGACCGGATCGCCTCGATCTTCATCCCCTGCCAGACCTTGGCCGGTCCGAGCGGCGCCATCGCCATCGGCTTCGGCAGGTTGCTCGTGTTGGCCCCCGTCGACATCGACATCCCGTTCATCGAGCCGGCGGAGGACGATGACGTGCTCTTTGCAGGCGTCGAGCCGCCGCTGACGGCATGCGCGACGAGGATCGTGACGAGGACGGCGACGGCGATCGCACCGCCGGCAACCGCGGCGCGAAGCGTCGAACCCGCGGGTACCGCCCCCGCCGGGCCCGGCGCCGGGTCCGCGTGGGTACTGGACATTTCATCTCCTTCACGGTCGTTGGCCCCGCAGGCGAGGCCCGACCGGGCGCTCGTCTAGCGGGAGAGGAAAAGCGGACGCGGGGGCGGCGGCGGCGCGCGCCCCGCATGGCCGGCCCCGGGCACCGAGCTGCGCCAGGGCAGAACCGAGCGGACCGACCAGCGCCGGCGCTCGCCCCGGACGACGGCCGGCCGGCCCGCCTTTCGCATCGCGAGCGCCACCCGCCGGGCGACGCGCAGGAGGAGCCGTGCGACGAGGTACGCGGCGAGTCCGAAGGGAAGCTGCAGCAGAACGCCGATCCGGAACGTCGGCTGCAGGACCATCCACCACGGCACCCCGGAGGTGGCGATCCAGCGCTCGACGAACTCCTGGACCGAGAACGCCGTCACCGGCAACAGCCCGAATGCCCAGGGCGGGAGCGAGTGCGAGGGGAGTCGGCGAACCGAGGCGACGACATCCGAGACCAGCCCGAGGAGGAGGAGCGCGCAGCCGAGGCCGAGCGCCTCGGGCGCGAGCCCGAGGTAGCCGTGGCCCGTCTCGGCGAGGACCCGGATACGCACGTCGAGCTGGGGATAGGCGATCCGGTAGGCGAGCGCATGCGCGAGCTCGGTACCGAACAGCACCATGGGCAGCACGACCAGCCACGTTCCGGCGCGTCTCACCACCGACAATATGACCGATCGCGCCGTCCGCGGTCGACGGCACCTCCGTTCACCGCGAGCGCGGGTCGGCTACGGTGACGGCGTGAAGCCGTCCCGCTTCACTCGGCGCCGCTTCGTCGTCTCCGCCGGAGCCGCCGCGATCGGGATCGGCAGCGGCGCGGGAGCCCTCGTGGAGTGGCTCGGCACCGGGGCCGCGGCCACGGTGCCGCTCGGGGCGCAGCCGCACGGCCTCCCGTCGCGGCAGCACGCGTGGAACGCCTTCCTGCGGCGTGACGCGCACGGGAACGTGATCGTGCCGCGCCACGTCCGGCTGCTTCTCTTCGACGTGAAGGGTCATCCGTCGCCCGCCTCCGCACGAGTGCTCGAGGCGGCGCTGCGGACGCTCGAGCGGCGCTTCCACTGGAGCCCCGACGGCCTGCTGTTCACGGTCTCGTGGGGGCCGCACTACTTCCAGCACGTCCTCGGGGTCGACTCGCCGGTGCCGCACCCCGAGGCCCTCTCCAGCTTCGAGCTTCCCGTGCTCGACGCCTATGACGCCTGCCTCCATCTCGCGTGCGACGACGAGGCGCGGCTGGAAGCGGTGACCGCGTCGCTCGTGCACGGCCGTCCGCTCGCCGGCGCCGACGGGCCGCTCGACCTTCGGAGCGCGCTCGTCCTGCGCGATCTCCGGACGGGCTTCGTCGGGAGCCGCCTGCCCGCCGCCCATCAGGACGTCTCGGGCATCCCCGCCGGAAAGCCGGTGCCGCCGTCGGCGCCGCTCTACATGGGCTTCAAGTCGGGCTTCCGCAAGAACCAGGCGTCCGAGGACTCGATCACGATCGCGACCGGGCCGTTCGCCGGGGGCAGCACGATGCACGTGAGCCGGATGCGGTTGCGGCTGCAGAGCTGGTACGGGATGCTCGACGAGCGCGAGCGCGTCGCCCGGATGTACGCACCGCAGGTGACGCCGGAGCAGGTGGCGCGCTTCACGACCGACGCGCCGAGCGATCCCGGCAAGCTCGTCCACGACGCGAAGCGCTACGGCGTGGTCGGCCACTCCCAGACCTCCGCCGTCGTCCGCCGCAACGGGATGCCGCTCATCCTCCGCCGCGACTTCGACACGACCGACGGCGGCGAGGCCGGGCTCCACTTCGTGGCGCTCCAGGAGACGATCGCCGACTTCGTCAAGACGCGGAAGGCGATGAACGCCGCCCGCGCGACGTACGTCAACCCGTCGATCACCGAGACGACGAACAACGGGATCAACGAGTTCATCTTCGTCACCCACCGCGCCAACTACGTCGTGCCTCCGCGGGCGCTGCGCTCGTTCCCGCTTCTCCCCGGACGCGAGAATGCGCTTCGAAGTGCCTAGCTCAGGGCGGGAAGAGGAAGCTGCGGTGGGGGCGGACATGGCCGCCCACCTCGAGCACGATCTCGTCTCCGTTCGCGAGCCGCAGGTCGCGCGGGTCGCCGCGGCGGCGGGCGCCGTTCACGAAGACGGAGACGCGCCCGCGGAAGGACACGAGCCGGTCGGGGCCGAGCGGCTCGCCCCAGACGCGGAAGAGCGCGCCGAGCGTGGCCGGGCGCTCGAAGCGGACGACCCCGCTCGGGTCGAGCGTCCAGAGCCGCCCGCGGCAGCCGGCGCCGACGACCCGCCCGAGGCGGAGGTGCGGCCGCCGGAGGCCGATCCCCCTCGGCACGATGACGACGCGGCGTCGCGCGAAGAGCTCGACGTGCACCCGTCCTCCCGCCTCGAGCGGCGCGGGCCGGCAGGCGAAGCGCGCCGCGGGGGGGCGCGGCGGCGGGACGTACCGCGGGCCGGGTCCCACCGGAGTCGGCACGGGATTCGCGGCGAGCAGGAGCACGACCGCGAGCAGGAGCGCGACCATCGCTGCCACGGTACGCGCCTCGCCGCCTGCCTGCTCCTCGTCGCGCTGCTCGCCGGTGCCGCCGGTGCCCCGGTGGCCCGGGCGGACGGCGACCCGGCCAGCGATGTCCTCATCTCGGGCCAGGTGTTTCTCCCCTACGACGCGAAGATCCCGTCATCGCCCCAGCACGAGCTCCTGGCGGCGGTGAAGTCGGCGAATGCGAACGGGCTCCGCATCCGCGTCGCCCTGATCTGGACGAGCTACGACCTCGGGTCGGTGCCGCAGCTCTTCAAGAACCCGCGCTACTACGCGCGCTTCCTCGACACCGAGGACTCGTACTGGTTCAAGACGAAGACGAAGCTCGTGGTGGCGATGCCGAACGGGCTCGGCTTCGCCCAGTGGAAGCACAGTCCGGCCGGCGGCTACCGCCTGCTCGCCGGAATCAAGGTCGCGCCCACGCCCGTCGGGATGGCCAAGGCGGCGACGGCGGCGGTCAAGAAGCTCGCAGCCGCTGCCGGCGTCAAGGTCTCGACGAGCGGCCCGGTCACCTCGGTGCCGACGAGCCGCAACGCGCAGAACCGGGTCAAGATCATCGTCGCGGTCGCGGTCGCGCTGTTGCTCGGTTTCGTCGCCCGCGTGCTGATCAGGCGCCGCGCCGCGCGGTCAGCGCTGCGGTAGCGGCTCGCGCTCCCTCTCGCCCGAGCGCGCCGGCACGCCGGCCGCGAGGACGGCGACGAGGAGCGAGGCGCCGGCCGCGAGCGAGACGGCGGCAGCGGAGCGCTCGAGCCAGGGCGGGACGACGGAGAGGACCCAGCCGTCACGAAGCGTCGAGATGAGCACGAGTCCCTGGTAGGCGCCGACGACGCCGATCGCGACCGCGCCGATGCTCCGCCAGTCGCGCTTCCCGTAGAGCGCGACCAGGGCGACCGCGACCAGGCACGTCGAGGCGACGAGGACGAGCTGCCAGGTCGAGACCGTAGGACGGCCGTACAGCTCGCGCCCCAGTCTCGCGGTCGTGGCCGCGACGAGGGTGAGCCCTGCGAGGATCGCTCCGACCGGCGCCTCGAGGCGCGCCTCGCGCAGCGTCACGAGGGCCGGGACGAGGGCGACCGCGAGGAGCAGCGGCCAGAACCAGAGGAGCGAGGCGGGCGCGCGCTGCCACAGGCCGCCGCGGATCTCGGCTCGGCGCCCGTCGACGGTCAGCGGCAGGACCCAATGGCCGAGGAACGCGTTCCCCGCCGGGTGCGCGGCGAGCGCGAGCGTGTGCAGCCGGCTCTCGTGCCAGGTCCACCAGTGCCGCGAGGTGAGCGTCTTCCAGCGTGGCGGCGTGGTCGACGTGATCCCGTTCGGGACGGCGAGCGGCCGCACCCGGTTGAGGAACCACGTCGCGGAATGGATGTTCACGGCGACGCCGGCGGGCGAGAAGCGGAGATACGGCTCGCT
>Ga0335078_10013482_pt1 | contig 12111 bp, 5 predicted proteins | sample Lox_Sample_32_FD_206711 | JGI IMG/M metagenome (GOLD analysis project Ga0335078, IMG submission 206711) | Soil microbial communities from Loxahatchee National Wildlife Refuge, Florida, United States - Lox_Sample_3.2 | ecosystem: Environmental > Terrestrial > Soil > Wetlands | place: USA: Florida... | reverse complement strand
GCACTGGGCTGAGCCTGGCCGAAGCGGCAGCCGCAGGCTACAGCGCTTGCGCGGCCACCATTCAAGCGGCGGCGCGCGCTCGGTACCTCGGCGGAAAGGACATCACGGTGAGGCTGGTGGCCGACCGCGCCTCGGGCCGCCTGCTGGGCGGTCAGATGATTGGGCCCGAGGGCATCGCCAAGCGCATCGACGTGATCGCGACAGCGTTGCACGCTCGCATGACCGTAGAGCGACTCGCAGAGCTCGATCTGAGCTACGCCCCTCCGTTCTCGACCGTGTGGGACCCGGTGTTGATCGGGGCCCAGGAGATGCTGCGCGAACTGCGACGTTAGAAGAGTGGCTAGTGGTCAGTGGCTGTCGGTGGCTGGTGGCTAGTGATCAGCCATCCGTCGTCATCCGCCGTCAGCTATCAGCAAGGAGAGGTTCAGTTCTGGCTGATGGCTGAGCTAAGCGCCGAGAGCTAATAGCTACTGGCCGCTCGCCCCACTGTGATGAAAGGAGGCAAGGCGATGTCCCTGGTCAGTGCCGGCAAGGTGGCGCCTAGCTTTGAGTTGTGCGGTGTCGACGGCCGGTCGTACTCGCTTGAGGAAGGGCTTAAGCAAGGACCGGTGCTGGTGATCTTCTTCAAGGTGTCGTGTCCCACCTGCCAGTATACGCTCCCGTTCTTGGACCGGCTTCACCAGCGTCTTCCTGGCGCGAGGATTTGGGGGGTCTCGCAGGATAACGAGCGCGCCAGCCGCCTGTTTGCTGAAGAGTTCGGGGTTACATTTCCCATTCTCATCGACGAGGAGCCGTGGGAACTGTCGGATGCTTATGGGCTCACGCACGTTCCCACCTACGTCCTGATCGCTTCCGACGGCCGGGTGGAATTGTCGGGCGACGGATTTGTGAGGAAAGATCTGCTGGCCATACAGGATTCGCTCGTGCGGCAGTCCAACGTCACGTTGCCGCCGCTTTTCGGGCCCACGGAGAAGATCCCGGAATTCAAGCCCGGCTGACACTCCAAGAATTAGGCTTGGTCCAAGCCGGTGCATCGAGACTCGAAACACAAGATCGAAACTGCAACCCAGAAGTTGACTTTCCGCGTGATGACGCGCAGGGTTCGCGCATCTATCGAAGGCCGTTTCAGATGTCGCATCGAGAACGATTTTCAACTCTCGAGTTGCGGCTTTCGCGCTTAGGGTTGCTCTTCCTCATCCAAGCGCTTTTTGTGCTTGGGTGGCTTGCGCTTCGGGCTGGGGAGGGGTGAAGTCGGGGGCGGCGACCCGACTAGTCGGCGTGCCTGTCGCTTCACCTCCTTCGCGGCCTGGAACGGCTTCGTTTTTCGGCGGCGCGCCATAGAAAAGAGATCCTTCACGGTCTTTGCGCGGCCTCGCTCGGCAGCGCACGTATGAAACCGAACCGCCGACGGGGCGGGGCAGCCCCACAATTCAAGCTGGCGGAAGTGAGTCGGAATCGAACCGACCGGTCCACCAGAAGCAGACCCACAGGATTTGAAGTCCTGGGCGGACACCAGCCCACATGCACTTCCACATTGATTCTAAACAATCTCGATCCTGCAATCCAGAGCCTTTCCCAGGACTATCCGGGACTGTAATGAGGACCAAAATACGATATTGGACAAAGATTTTCGACGATAGCGCCTGTGCGTGCCCTCGTGCCGGCAAAGCCGAGCAAAGAAAACCTCTTGAAAACGCCGTACCGATGTGGTCCCATTCGCTATGACCATGGCCCAGCGCACCGCGCTCGTGAAATGATCTCCAGTGGCGCGCCCAGGGTGCTCGCCAGAATCTCATTGACCGGAAGGATTGCTCCCATGCTCCGCAAAACATCCACTTGTGGTTTATTTCTTACGGCTGTTGTTCTCCTGTCGCTGAGCCACGTGCCGAAGCTCGAGGCTCAGAATGCGGGCGCGGCGCTCACCGACCCGGTGCTTGAGGCGCGCGTCAATGCGTTGCTCGGGCAGATGACCCTCGAAGAAAAGGTTGGCCAGGTCAATCAGCGCGACGCCTTCGCCGGCGTCACTGGACTCGGCGAGGGCGGCTCGAAATGGGACGAGGCTGCCGCGAAGGGGGAAATCGGCAGCCTCTTCAACATGACGAAGCCGACGATGATCAATGCGGTTCAGAAGAGCGCCGTAGAGAAATCGCGGCTGCACATTCCCGTGCTCTTCGGTCTGGATGTGATTCACGGCTTCCGCACTACGTTCCCGGTGCCTCTCGGCATGTCGGCGGCCTGGAACCCACGGTTGGTCGAGCGTGCCTCGCGCATCGCGGCGGAAGAAGCGTCGGCGGCGGGCGTACGCTGGACGTTTTCGCCCATGGTCGATATCGCGCGTGACGCCCGTTGGGGCCGCATTGTGGAAGGCGCGGGCGAGGACCCCTATCTCGGCTCGGTGATGGCGGCGGCTTATGTGCGAGGCTATCAGGGCCAGCGGCTCGACTCTTCCGATTCCATCGCCGCCTGCGCGAAGCACTATGTAGCCTACGGCGCGGCGGAAGGCGGTCGCGACTATAACACCACGGAGGTGTCGGAGCGCACCCTGCGGCAAGTTTATCTGCCGCCATTTCATGCTGCCGTTGAAGCCGGCGCCGCCACCCTCATGAGTGCTTTCAACGCGCTCGACGGGGTTCCCGCATCCGCCAATCACTTCACCCTCACCGAGATTCTCAAGCAGGAATGGAAATTCCCGGGATTGGTGGTGAGCGATTACGGCTCGGTCCGGGAACTCATTCCGCACGGGATTGCTAACGATGGGGCCACGGCGGCACGCAAGGCACTCCTGGCCGGAGTCGACATGGATATGGAAGACCACCTTTACGATACTCTCGTCGATCAAGTGAAATCGGGTGCCGTGCCGGAAGCGGCGATCGATGAGGCCGTGCGGCGGGTTTTGCGCGTCAAGCTGGCGCTCGGCCTCTTCGACCATCCCTACGTGAAGGAATCCCCGCGCGCGGAAAAGATCAATCCCGCGTATCGCGAGACAGCGCGGACCATGGCCGGGCAGTCGCTCGTCTTGCTCAAGAACGATGCGGTCGCGGGCGGGGCGCCGATCCTGCCCTTGACGTCGAAAGTGAAAACCGTCGCGATCATCGGCCCGCTCGCCGACGCGGCGCGCGATATGCTGGGAGCCTGGTCGACCTCTGAGAGCAGCCCGTCGGACGTCGTCACCCTGCGAGCGGCGTTTGAGGATTACGCGAAGCAGCACCAGATGACTATCACCTACGCCAAGGGCACGGACGTTTGGGGGAGCTCCGAGGTCGGATTTGCGGAAGCCGTGGAGGCCGCCCGCAGGGCGGACGTCGCGGTATTGGCGCTGGGCGAGGAGGCATGGTCGTCCGGCGAGGCGGGCTCGCGGGCGCATCTCGATGTGCCCGGCAATCAGGAGAAGTTACTCGAGGCGGTGGCCGCCACCGGAAGGCCGGTGGTGGTGGTCCTCTTCAACGGCCATCCTCCCACCCTCACCTCGGCGCTCCCGCATATGACCGCGCTTCTGGAAGCCTGGTTTCCGGGAATTGAGGCGGGACCGGCCATTGTTCAGACGCTCTTTGGCGATGCGAATCCCAGCGGACGCCTGACCGTGAGTTTCCCGCGTTCGGTCGGCCAAGAGCCCCTCTATTACAACGCGCTCCCCACCGGCCGGCCGCCGGGCAAACTGGATCTCACCCATCCGCCACGCGACTTTGGCGAGCGCTTTTTCTCCCGTTACATCGACGAGCAGAACGCACCGCTGTTCCCATTCGGATTCGGCCTGTCCTATACCAACTTCTCATTCTCCTCCCTGACTTTGAGCGGCAAGCCGCTGAGCGCCGCGGCGCTCAACGCCGGCAGGGCGGAGCCCTTGCGCGTGTCGGCGGAGGTGAAGAACATCGGCGACCGCGGGGGCGACGAGGTGGTTCAGTTCTACGTCCGTGAGCAGGGAACCAGCGTCGCCCGTTCGGTCCGTGAGCTGAAAGGATTCCAGCGCATTTCGTTAGCGCCCGGAGAATCCAAACGCGTCGAATTCACTCTGGGCCGTGACGAGTTGAAATTCTGGAACATCGACATGAAGGATGTTGTCGAGCCGGCGAAGGTCACCGTGTGGATCGGCCCGAGTTCGGTGGAAGGTTCGGAAGCGCAGCTTCAAGTGACACCCTGAGATCTCCCGCCTTTGTTATGCCGAGTAACATAAGTTGTGGCGGCACTCCATGAGCGCCGGACCCTCTCCCCGCACTGGAGAGGGCTGAGCGTGTAGAACGTCCGACGGCGGACCTTTGAATGCTTGGCGATCCTCCAGGAATGGAAAGTGGCTCTCGTGTGGGTCCTGTTACGCTATGATGTTGTTTGGTCATCCTGGTGTTCGCTACCTGCGCTCCCGGTTGCAGGCGGCGCACCCAGGCCCCTTCAGTACCGTCCGAGTCCATCGCGCGGGCCCTATTGGAGGGTGAAAACGAATGGAAACAGGAATGCCCGAACTGTGCGTCGCTCTCACCGATCTCGGACTCGGGGAGGCAGGCACCGTGGATCATATCTCCTTGCCTTTGGCCGATCAGCAACTCTTAATGCGCGTCGGCTTGGTCCCCGGCGCGCAGGTCAGATTCTCCCGTCGCGCGCCCATGGGCGATCCGAGCGTGTATTCGATTGACGGAACGGAGATAGCCCTGCGCGCGGAGACCGCGCGCCATATTCTCGTTTCCCGCGCTGGACTTCCGCCAGCGCCGGAGCTGCCCTGATGAGCACCGAGGTACCAGCATCAGCCCCTGCGGCGGAGGAATCGACCGTAAGTGTACGGCATCCGATCCGCACCGTGGCCCTGATTGGCCCACCCAATTCAGGAAAGTCGACCCTCTTCAACCGTCTGACCCGCCTTCGTCAGAGAATCGGGAATTACCCAGGCGTGACGGTAGAGCAGCGCGTGGGTACGCTCGCCGGCAGAGGAGAAGAGATCAGGCTCATTGATCTGCCGGGCGTGTACAGCCTGACGCCTTATTCCGAGGATGAGCGCGTCGCGGTCGACGTGCTGACCGGTCGGATGCAGGGCGCTCCACGCCCTAATGCGGTCCTACTGGTGCTCGATGCCACCCATTTATCACGCCATCTCGCATTGGCAGCGCCGGTGATCGCCTTGGGACTGCCTGCACTGGTGGTTTTGAATATGGCGGATCTTCTTGCGCAGGGGGGCGGGTCGCTGAATGTTCTCCAGCTCGCGGAGGAACTGGGAACGCCTGTCGCACTGGTGAGCGCGACCCAGGAAACTGGTCTGGACGCCGTCGAACGGTTCTTGCGAGAGGACCACGACCCGAAGCAGCCTTCGCCGGCGCTGCCACCCGTTCTTCAGGACTTTCCGCAATGCCGAAAATGGGCGCGCCAGCTTGGGCGACGAATCGATTTCCGGCAGCCAATTCCCAGCGTGTGGACCCGCCGGCTCGACGACATCTTCCTGCACAAGGTGTGGGGGCCGCTCATCTTTGTGATCGTCGTAGGGGCTGTTTTCCAAACGGTGTTTGGACTCGGCCAGCCGATGAGCACGGCTTTCCAGGACCTGCTGGCGGGGCTTGGCCATTACGTCAGCCGGTTTGTTCCGGCTGGTCTCCTCCGCTCGCTCCTTTTCGATGGCCTCTGGAAGGGTGTGAGTTCGGTGCTGGTGTTCCTTCCTCAAATCCTCCTGCTCTTTTTCTTTATCGGCCTGTTGGAAGATTCCGGCTACCTGGCGCGCGCCGCCCTGATTGCCGACCGCACCATGCGGAGCGTGGGATTGAACGGGAAGGCCTTCATCCCTTTGTTGTCCGCCTATGCCTGCGCGGTACCCGCTATCATGGCGACCCGCACCATTGAGAACAAGCGCGACCGGATCGCGACCATACTCATTGCCCCCTTCATGACGTGCTCGGCGCGATTGCCGGTCTACACCTTGCTCATTGCGGCCTTCATTCCCGACCGGCCGGTGATCGGCGTACTGCTCAGTGCCAGGGCGTGCGTCATGCTGTCGCTGTACGTTTTGGGTTTTCTCGCGGCGATCGCGACCGCGAAGATCCTCAAATCGTCGATACTCAAGTCCACGGCCGCCCCCTTCGTGCTGGAGCTTCCGGACTACCGGCGCCCGACGTGGCACTCGATTGGTCTCCGCCTGGTCGACCGTTCGCGCGTCTTCCTGCGGCAGGCCGGCACGGTAATCCTCTCCGTTTCTCTGTGTGTGTGGGTGCTGACTCATTTTCCCATGCACCATGGCCGGGCTCCGGGCCTGGAGCAGAGCGCCATCGCCCACCTCGGCCATGCCATTGAACCGGTGATCCGTCCACTCGGCTTCAATTGGAAGATCGGGGTGGGCCTGCTGAGCTCCGTCATCGCCCGCGAAGTGATGGTCGGCAGCCTGGGCACGATCTACGGCGTGGACCCGGCAACACAATCGATGACGCTCCAGAGTGCCTTGCGGCAGGACCTCGCTCTGCCCGGGGCCATCGCGCTCCTGGTGTTCTTTGCCTTCGCCATGCAGTGTACCTCCACGCTCGCGGTCGTTCGCCGAGAGACCAACAGTTGGAAGTGGCCTTTGGTCCAGTTTGTGTATATGACCGCCCTCGCCTACGCTTCCTCCTTCGGTGTCAATGTGTTGCTTTCGCGACTCTCGAACTGACGGCGCGCCTTGCGGCCCTCTTTTCACGCGAGTTGCTCTCATCCAACTTCTCCCCATCATCGTGCGTCAATCACGGGACTTGATCCGCCGGTAGGTGATCATCACGGCGCCGGGCCGCTGCGGGATCGAAACCGGCAGGCCGCTCTCCGTGAGTTCCCGCCCCGTGGTCTCCGTCTCCAGCGGTTGATCCAAATCACGCACGGCATATCTAGCCTCCTCATCTAGGCCATAAAGCTTTAAACGCGCGGACTCGAACGGACTTTGCGGGCGCCGAAACGCCTGGACCATTCCTTCCCCCGTGTCGGGGCGGTCAAACTGCCACGCCAACCACACGTCGTCCGCCGTGGTATAGGAGGTCAACGGGTAATAGTCCCCGTAGTAGTCGTTGGCAACAGTCCGCCACTGAGCCAGCAGCCGCAGGTAGCGCCCGTAGTCGATCTCCTTGCTGTCCGGCTCGATGCCGATGCCCACCGCCGGCACCATTTGACTTCGAAACACGTACGGGTCATCCGAATTGACGGCGGTTCCAAAGTAGGGAATCCAGAGCGCCATTCCATAGGTCTGATCCTGCATGGCGGTGGGCTCGTAAGGATAGTCGCTCCGCCACAGGGGCACGGCGCGCCGCAGAGTTTCCAGGTCGTTGCGCCGGCCGCCCGAAGCGCAGGTGTCAATCAACATGTCCGGGTGACGCCGCCGCAGCTCATCCCAATAAGCCAGATATCCGGTCACGTGACGAATCTCAGTGATCCCCTGCCGATCCGGGGCATCGGCGGATCGCCAGATGCCGAGCGGGTCGAAATTGAAGTCCTGACGGTAGAGATCGATCCCCTGCTCTTTGATCAGATCGTCGACGTGCTCCACCAGCCAGTGCCAGGCTTGCGGGTTTCCCAAGTAGAGCAGCTTGTCCTTTCCCTCGGTCCCCAGCAACCACTCCGGGTGCTTCTGGTATAGCCAGGAGCCGGGGGCGACGCGCTCCGGCTCGAACCAGACAATGGTCTTGAGATTCTTCTGGTGGGCATAGTCGCTGACCGCTCGGAGGCCGTGGGGGAACCGCTCCGGATCCACTTCCCAGGTTCCGGTGTCATACCAGTGCGATGGGAAGAGGTACCAGCCGGCGTCCATCCACCAGTATTCGAAGGTGAAGCCATTCTCGAGATAGCGATCGATAAAGTGCTTCTGGTTGGCCTCGTTGGCCCCTTGCATTTCGATGGTGAAGCGCCCGCTGCTCGCCGCGGCCTGGGGCGGCGGCAGTTTGCCACCAGGGCGAGGCAGGTTGTGGGCAATCATCCACCGTCGCCATGTATTCTGTGCCCCGATCCACTCCTCCTGCCAGAACTGCAGCGCCACCAGCGGGCTGCGAACCTCTTCGCCCGGCAACAACTTGAAGTGAGTCAATTCCTGTCCCGCCCGGACGCGAAGCTGCCTTCCTTCATCGCGCTGGAAGTCCGCCGCCCATTGCCCCGGCCACCCCAGCGCAATAATCACCCCTTGTCCCGGCCACTCCACGTTGAAGTAGCACAGATCACTGTTGGTAGCGCGACCTCCCTTGGCGGTGATCCGCTCATCGGCTTGCGGCGCGAGCGGCGTCTCGAAGGGTTCATAGTCCGTCGCCGACGCCGGTGACCCCTTGCTATGATGAAGAAGAAACTCTCCCTCCGCGTTTCGTTCGAATCGCGTGTCCAGAGCCTGAATCTGCTCCAGGATCGGGCTATCGTTGGGGCCGTCGTTGCGGAAATAAAGAGTCCACTCCACCGTCGGAAAGTCGTGGTAAGCGATCGCCACGCACCGCACCACCAGCCCCGTCTCAGGATCCCGGTATGACACGGTGTACTCGGTGCGGTTGGCGTCGAGCGCTCTCTCGCCGCGCGTTAGTTTCCATGTCTTGAGCAGATTACCTGAGGGCTCGCCCCCGTAGCGGAATGAAAATGGCAGATCCAAGGTGTAGGGCGACGGCAACGGCCCGATCGGCAGGTCGGCCAGCCAGAGAGTGCTGCCGTCTACGAGGGTGATGCGAGCATCCGCCCAATCCGACTGGTCCCACTCGGGATCGTCCCACGGCTTCCTCTCCCCTACGGGCTTCACTTCCAGGGTGAATTCCGTGGCGCCGCCGAGGTCCACGTTCAGCGGAACCCCCTCCATGCCTTCGTGCAACACCACGGAAGCAAAGACCTTCTTGCCGGCGACCTCGACCGAAGCCACCACGCTTCCGCGTCCGGCATTTGAATAGTAACCAACGTCGTTGCTGTCCACGCCAACCACTGCCGCAAAGCTCCCGCCCGCGCCCGGCAGGTGCACCGTTACCGTCCCCGCGGAGGTGTTGATGCCTCGCTGGTATGGAGTGCTCGCAATGCGAAGGGTGTGACCCTTGACTTCGTTCTTCAGTAGGGTACCGGAGGCCGTCCGAACGATCAAATAACCTTGCCGCACTCCAGCTTGCGCCTCACCCGCGAACTTCGCGGCCACCCACTGCTGCGCGTCCGTTTCCGCCGAGGTCGCGGCCGAGGAATGTAGAGCAGGCACCGCGCCGGCGAGCACGCTCACCATCAACCAGGGCACGCCGATGTTTTGCCAGACTCTCATAGTCTCAGGTACGATTTTGCGGACCAAAAACGGGTGCCGAGTGGAGGAGTCGTTGGGATGGTGGATCCCCACTTTTATCTCGCACGCCCGTTCGCCATTCCGGGCTTGACACGATTCGCGGGACTTGACACCTTTTAATCAAATCGGTCTCGAAAGACCGGCGCTCAAGGGCCACTTAAGTCCCCTTAAGTCCTTGCTCGAGGCCTTTCGCTGCCATTTTTGGTTGAAATTTGTACGATTTTGCGCCCCAAAACCGTCCGAAAACGGACATTGTTTCCAATAACTCATTTGTTTGCAATAACGGCTTCTTCACTAGGGTCGGAGGAAAAATTAATTAATTCCCCGGTTAATTTTCTGTGTTTAACCATATGTGTTAACAGTGGTCGTCGGTCGTGCGACGGCTGTGGGCGATCTTCGAGTTTCGATTTTCCGCTGTCGATTTTCCAGTTTCCAGTTTCCGCTCTCAGGTTCGTTCCCGGCTTCTCGGGTTTGTTTTTTTGACCGCTCGCATTCTAAGGCACTTGCCAGGTTTGTTCTAGGTTTGTTTTCCGTGGCCCTTCAATTCTAAAGGACTTACTAGGTTTCTTCTAGGTTTGTTTTAAGGGTCATGTCGATGATTCTAATAGGCTTGTCAGGTTTGTTTGACCTATTTTTCTTCATTTTTTGGCCCGCCTGGCCAGGACTTCTTCTCTGCGAGCCGCGAATCCCTAATCCCGAAACCCGTTGCTCCTGATCGTTCATCTCCCATGCGCAATTCCCGCCTTCTTCGCTTCCGCCCTTCGTCCGTTGTTGGCACGGGCTCCGGCTTTCACGGGCCGTCCCACCGCGTAATCTTCCTTCTGCGAGTTTCGTAACCCCAAGCGCTGACGGCGACCCTTCTCTGCGAGTGCCGATCACCGAATCTCGACCCGCGCAATCGAGCCCGCCCCCCTTTTTCTTCCGCGAACCACGAACCCCCGGGTCCCGAGCCCCGTCGTGCCCGTCCAAAGCGACCTTCGAGAATTATATGGTATCAAAGGGTGGCTGTCAAGAAGCATATTTAGTGGGAACTACACTCAATGCACTTGCTTGAACCCGGAGTTGTTGGAGTTAGGGTTGGGGGGGTCGCGGAACAAAAGATCGAGAACCTTGGACCTTGTGGAACAGGTCCAGGCTGCCATTGCTACACACAATGGTTCGCGACTTCAATTTTGGTGTCATCTCCTTCGTCGTTTCGTTGATCCGGGACGTAACTCATCGGTGCTACCTCGTGGGATAGCCGTGTTTAATGTTGCTCGTCTGACCATCGGTGGAGGGGGCAGGGTCTGCCACCCCGGGCCCGAACAACAGCACTTTGTTCGTGCTTTCGCTTCCGGCGTCGATCCGTAAGCTTCCCTCGATGCGCCCTGGCTTCGAGGGCGTAAACGTAACCTGGATGGCGCAGCCGGCTCCCGCCGGAAGGGAGAAGCCGCAATTGTTGGTCTGGGCGAAGTCGGCTCCGCTGGTGGAAATTCCGCGGATCTCCAGTGGAGCGTTGCCAGTGTTGGTCAGAGTGATGGTTTTGGGCTCGCTCCGGGCACGAAGGCGCTGGCGACTGAAGGGCACGGCCTCGGTGGACAAGGTGACCACGGCCTCGGCCCGAGCCGGTGTTTCCTCCGGGAGGTCCACCGCCTGGGTGGCAACCTCCTCTCGGGATGAGGCTGCCGGCGACTCATCGGTTCCGACCGCGGCGGAAGTCGTCGACGGAGCCGACGGGATGCTGTTAACAGTCGGCGAGGGCGTTGTGGGGCTCGTCGTTGCCACTGCGTTGGGTGGGCTGACCGGCGGGCTAGCGATCAGCGCGGTGACCGAGGAAACAATCGGAGAATGGAGATGACCGCCGGTCCCCGTTCCCGACAGGGGAACGTCCTGCTCCCCCTCGTCGGCATTGTCGTTGATCCTGACGAGCCCTGTCCGGATCCCCGCGAACGCAGGCTTGAAGACGACCTGGAGAACACAGTTCGCTCCCGGGTTGATAAACTTCGTGCAGTTGTTGGTTTGGGCGAACTCCGCCGTGGTGACGATGCCGGTAACGGCGAGGGCAGTGTTGCCGACATTGGAGAGCGTGATGGTCTGCCGCGGGCTGGTGGCGCCTACGGCCGTGTTGCCGAACGTGAGCGTGGCCGGCGACAAGTTGGCGGAAGCGGCAAGGCCGTTGCCGGTCAAGGGGATCACCTGGGGGCCGCCGAGAGCGTTGTCGTTGAAGGTGAGTGTTCCGGCTCGGGGAGCCGCTCCCGTGGGAGTGAAGGTGACACTGAGGGCGCAACTGGTTCCCGGCGGCAGGGCCGACGCGCACGTGTCGGTCTCGGCGAAGTCGCCGCCGGCGAGAATGCTGGAAAACTTCAAACCACCAGTGCCCGGGTTGCTCACCAGCACCGCCTCCGCCGCGCTGGTGGTGCCCACCTCCTGCCCGGCAAAAGTGAGGCGGGTGGGAGAGAAAGCCGCAACGGGCGTGCTCAAAAGCACGGAGACCGTGTTGGAAAGCGAACTCGCGACGACCAGGTCCAGGCCGCCATCACCGTCCAAATCCGCAGCGGTCACCGCGTGGGGGTTTGCCCCGGTTCTGTAATCCAGGTGGGGCCGAAATGTCCCATCCCCGTTGCCCAGCAGAATGGAAACCGTGTTGGAAGCGGCGTTGGTGATGGCCAGGTCCGGTCTCCCGTCGCCATCAAAATCACCTGTGATCACGCAGTAGCCATAAGCTCCCGTCGCATAGTCAACATGGGTTTGAAACGTGCCATCGCCGTTGCCCAACAGGATGGAAACCGTATTCGAGGTTGAGTTGGCAACGGCCAAGTCAGGCTTGCCGTCCCCATTGAAATCGCCCGTGGTCACCGAGCTGATGTTGCCACCCACGGCCCAGCCAACGGGATCCTGAAACGAGCCATCGCCGTTCCCAAGCA
>Ga0335078_10013481_pt1 | contig 12112 bp, 5 predicted proteins | sample Lox_Sample_32_FD_206711 | JGI IMG/M metagenome (GOLD analysis project Ga0335078, IMG submission 206711) | Soil microbial communities from Loxahatchee National Wildlife Refuge, Florida, United States - Lox_Sample_3.2 | ecosystem: Environmental > Terrestrial > Soil > Wetlands | place: USA: Florida... | reverse complement strand
ACCTGCCCGGCCGCTCGCCACGACATTGGCAGCTATCGGGAAACAGGAGACGCCAGTCACGCACGCCCTCGAGCGACCGCTGAAACCTCAAAAGTCCCAGCTCAGGTCCCACTTGACACGGCTCCGCTTCTTCAGGGATGAATAGCTACGTTCACCTTGCTGGACGGCCACCTTCTAGGCCCTTAAGCTTGTACGAACGACATATCTTCTCTACGCTCGCAAGCCTGTGCAAATCCTCGTGGGGGGGACATGGCCGGTGTCGCGCAGGCATTAGACAGCATCGCAAGATTTCTTGGCCATCTGCCACTCTCGGCACTTCCGGCGCCTAGTCCCGTCGCAGCGCGGTCGCTTGCTGAGGAGATCGTACGGCGCGTCAGGTCAGCAGCTCAGGGTGCGCCGGCGACGGCGACGGCGATAACTCGCGGGGCGGGCGGTCCGCCGGTCGGGTATGTCATCGCTGCCTCGGTGACTTCTCGTGGCCCTCGCATCCTCGACTTCACCGACGGGTCGTTCTGGCTGGTGGGCGCGCAACTTGACCCGGCTCTGCCGCCGGATTCGCTGGTCGGTGCCGCCTACAGCACCGCCTCACTGGTCATCGGGCACGGGCCCCCGTTCGAGCCTGTGCCGCGAGCCGGGCCGTTGACCGGAGCGATCGTCATCCCGGACGATGTCACCGCGCAGTTGACGATGCATCCGGGCACCACCGCGGCGCCGGCTGGACCGGTTGATGACGACGGCGCAGTGGCCACCGTCACGCCTCCGGTCCAGGCGCGCTTCGAGTTCGCACCGGATAGCACCTCGCTGACGCTGCTTGGCGACGCGGTGGCCACCGTCTACGGGAGCACGGTCACGTTCGGGGGAGGCGCCGCCGGGACCCGGCCGGATACGGCGGGTGCTCAGTGGGTGGTCAGCTACACCACGATCAGCCCTGAGCCGATCGACTTCGGCTCATCTCGTTCGCGGGTCTTCGTCACGAGCGGTGCCGCCGCACCGAGCGCAGGAGACTGGCGGCTGCCGGTGGTGCGGGTCTCGCCGGATCGGCTGGGCGCGGCCGCCGAGGGCGCGCTTGGCATTACTGCCGGGCCGGGTTTGTCGGCCGCCTCGGGCCGGCATACGGCGCCATTCCCGCTCGCGGGGTTCGATCTGGCGGTACGCAACGGCTGGCTGCAACTGACCAGCGACGGCGGCGGCGGGCGGCCGTTCGTGGACACCTACGAGTTGTGGGATGCCGGGACGCCCGGTCATCCGCGTCCGACGTCGATCGCCGTGCGGGGTAATGGCAGCGGGACGGTCGTCAGCACCCAGTCGGCGGCGCTGGATTCCGTCGAGTTTTCCGGATGCACCGTGGCGGCCCATATCGACCGGCCGTGTCTGGTCGACGGCAGCCAGCCGCGTCTCGGCCACCTGAGTGCCCAATATTTCGTGCGGGTCGACGCCGACGGCCCTGGGTTCGCGGTGATCGCCTCGGGCCCGCCGGGTGGGGGCGGTGCCACCACCGAGTCGTACCTACTCGAGAACGCGTTGCTGCGGACGCCGGGGGTGGCCGAGCTTGCGGTGGTGGGGCGCCACCTGGCTGGATCGACCGCCGTAGACGGGACAGTGATCCTCGGTGCGCCGCTTGGCCAATTGACCCCCACGCTGCCAGATCCGTACGCCGCGTCGCTGGCGGACGTCAGCGAGGAATCGCGGGTTATGGCTGGCATCGTCCAGTGGGCCAGCACCGGCGGCGTGACGCTGACTTTCGAGTTTCTGCCGGGAGGCGGGGCGGCGGGCCAGGGGGCGACCACGCTCTATGACGTGTCCGGTGCCTGTGACCAGTTCGGCGTTAGCATGAGTCCGGACACGCTCGGCTCCGCGCAGATCGACGGCCAGACGCTGACGGTGCCGGGGGCATCGTCCGCGCTGTTCGCCCTGCCCGGCATCGCCTGGGAGGCGGTCGCCTCGGTCGACAGTGCCGGCAACCGCGTGGTGTTCCGGGTGTTCGCCGCGGACGACGGACCGAGCGTCACGGTGAACGTACCGACCCAGCATCTGCGGCCGATGACACCGGACGCGTTCCTCGCCCAGTTCCTCACCGACTATGCGGCGGGCGGCGATCTGATCGCTGGCTTCACGTTGCCGTTCGGGCTGGAGGCCGAGGTCTTCACCCCCCCGAGCCAGCCGCCGAGCCCGGCCGCCCGGCCCACGCTGGGCACCGAATCGCCCGGCTTCGGGACGCTGACCGGCGGCCGTCAGCTGTCGGTCGCCGCGCCGCGGGACCCGTTCACTCGCGCGATCCTGCCGGGCCGGTCACTGACCACCGTTGACCGCCCGGATATCGGCTATCCCGCCGGGATCCTTGGTCAAACCGTCGCCGACTTCTGGAACAGGAAGTTCTCTCAGCCGGGCCCGAATCGCGAACCTTTCTTCGTGCCGCTGGCCCGGGTGGCCATTTCGGGGTACGGCACCAGCCTGTTCAGCGATTACACCGATCCGATCCCGGTGGGCGTCAGCGAGGCCCGCTTCGACGTGCTGGTGGGCCGGACCGCGTACACCCTCGTTCAGGTGCGCAGCGTGCTGGCCCCGTGGAGGGTGCTGGTCGTCAACACCACGGTCTTCGAACGGGACGGCGCCGGCTGGGTGCAGCGCCGCAACACCGGCTGGCAGGCGCAGTCAGTCGGGCTGTTCGAGTTCAGTGGCGGGACGGTGGAACGCGGCGGGTGCGCCAGCATCGTCAACGTCCGCAACATCACCGACCTCAGGCTGCCGCCCGTGCAGGTCGGCACCAAGGAATGGCTGCAGGTCGGCTTCGACGCCGACGTGGCGCTGGTCACCAGCCAGACCGACCCGAACGGGCTGCGGATCACCGGCGGCGACATCGGCAACGGCCGCATCGCCGGCCGGGATTTCACCGGATGGATCGACCTGACGGTCACCCCCTCGTCCCCGCCTGAGGATGACGTGCCCACGCTCGGCGACGTCGTGGCGTTGATGGACGCCGTGCGGTCCGCGGGCGGCTCGGTCACCGCCGAGATCGTCGCCGGCGCGACTAGATCCGGCCCCGGCGCGACGCCCGGAATCGCGATGACCCTTAATGGCCTTGATGTCGCCGCGACAAACAACCCGGGCGCGCGGACCCTGGGCGTCGCATTGCGCGGCCTGCCGCATCTGCCCCGGGACGGTTCCTGGTCGGTGGCCCGCCGCTCGTCGGTGCTCCATTCGACGCCTCGCCCGGTCGATCCGCTGACCCCCGTCCCGCTGATCAGGTCCAGCGGCGATCCGGTGACCTGGCATATCGCCGAGCCGACCGATGTGCTCAACCTGGCGAATCCGGCCACGCTGTACTCGATCGTCCAGTCCACCGGCACCCAGCAACTGCTGTTCGAGCACCCGACGATCGCCGGCGTGGCCGGCCAGAACCCGCTTACCTTCACCCAGCAGCCGGCGCTGGCCGACGTCGGCGCGCTGCTCGGCAGCGGCGGGCTGCTGCCCGACCTCTCGTCCTTGCTGCGGTTCGACAGCTTCACCGGCTTCGCCCCGGTCGGCGACGGCCTCGGTGCCAGCCAATCGCTGACCAAGACGATCCAGCTGCCCGACACGACGCTGATCCCGCTGGGCCCGATCACCGTACTGCTCGGCACGAACCTGGACCGGGCACTGCCGCCGCCGGGTGGGACACCGCCGAACCAGAGCGTCGTCACGGTCGTCATCGACCCGGCCGCCGCACCGCGGTGGAGCGTCACGATCACCAACGTGGCGTTCAAGCTCGCGATCGACGGCATGGGCGACCCGGGCGATCCGGTCGTCGCGGTGGTCGGCGACTTCGCCGCCGCCGACGGCCAGGCGCCGACGCTGAAGAACGTGAAGTTCGGATATGGCACGGCGCTGTCCACCGTCCAGAAGGTGCTGTCCGGCATACAGGCGATCGCCGACACGCTACCCGGCGGCGGTGCCAGCGGCCTGCACGTCGCCTTTACCGGGACCAAGCTGCGGATCCGCGACGCGGTGTCACTGCCGCTGCTGCCGCTCGGGCCCGGTTACATCGAGGGGATTTCGCTCGATGTCGGCTTCGACCTGGACGTCCTCGCCAAAACGATGACGTTCACCGTCGGGCTCGGCACCGATCAGGACCCCTTCACCTGGCTGGCCTCGCCGCTGGCCGGCAACGGGCTGCTCCAGCTCGGCGCCACCGACGCCGGCCGGAACGTGCGGATGCAAGCCGGCCTCGGGGTCGGGCTCGGCATCGACGTCGCCATCGCGTCGGGGAGCGCCTCGGTGTGCCTGGCGGTCCAGCTCGACACGACCCGGCTGCCGTTCGGCGTCACAGTGCTCCTTACCGGCAGCGCCTCGGTCGACGTGCTGGACGGGCTGGCCAGCGCATCACTCACGCTGACCGCCGGCGTCGGCGTGGTGCCGCACCCGGCCCCTTTGGCGCTGCTGGCACCGCCTCCGAGCGAGGACAACCTCAAGCGGTTCATCGCCGGCACCTCCGTCACCCTCTCGGCCGAGGTCGCGGTCGCGATCCACCTGACCGTCGGCTGGCTGGTGCACGTCGACTGGTCAGGCTCGTGGGGTTTCTCCGAGACGGTCAGCGGCAGCGCGCTGACCTCCCTGCTGCCGTAACAAAAGGAGGCGGCGATGACGATCAACGATGTCCGGCTCGCGCTACTTGCCTGCGCGCAGCGCTGGCAGCCGGGAAGGCTGGACGCGAACGTGCTGCTGGTACCCAGCGGTGACCCCACCCAGCCGCTGTTTCCCGCCACGCCCGGCACCGCGCCATTCGCCGGAGCCGGCATCCGGCTGCGGGTAGCCGCGGTCCCCGGCCTCGACGCGATGCCGGCCCTGACCGCCGCCTCGCAGCCGCTGACGCTCACCCGGCCAGCCGACGCCGCCAGCCTGTTCGCCCGGCTTGCCGCCCAGTTCACGCCGCAGGACACCACGGTCAGCCCGCCGCTGCCCATCCCGCCGCGGAGCGTGCTGCGCAAGGCGCTGCCGGGAAGCTACCTCGCGCTGCTGCCGCCCGGCGGGGACCGTTCCCCCTTTGCCGCGTCGATCGAGGAGTTCGGCTGCACGCTGCGCAGCCAGCAGGTGCAGTCACCTCCGCTGGCCCGCCCCAATCCCGCCTGGGGTGAGATCATCTCGCACGCGTTGCGTAACCCGGTGCTGGCCACGGCGCTCGGCCTCCGGTATACCTTCCCCGTCCCGATCGCCGACGCGACCCCGTTTGCCTCCGGTGGCTGGCTGTTCGTCACCCTGGACGGCGCGGACGGCGGCACGGGGTACGCGGCCGCCTGGGCCGGCGCACCCGATGCCGTCCGGGTGTATGCCGCCCGCCTCCCCGCGCTGCTCGGCCGGCCGCGCGCCGTGTTCACCGCCGTGCTGTTCCCGGTCACCAACCCGGCCGCGCCGCCGCAGACACCCGATGAGGCGGCGCTGGACGAGGCGGTCATCGAGGCGGAGGCGTACGACGACGGCTTCGCCAAGCTCGTCCACGCCCGGCAGCCAGACAGTAACGACGCGCACACCGGCGACGACAGCATCGCGGTGAACGCGGCGACCGACGTCGGCATCCAGATCGGCTGGGACGACGAGCAGGTCCTGACGTGGCACAACCGGCAAACCCAGATCGCCCAGAACGTGCTCACCGGCGACCCGGTTCCGCTGGAGTCGCCGCTCGGCGTCCAGGGCTACCGCATCGACGTCCGGGAACCGGCACCGGACGAGCCACCCGGGCAGAACACCGGCTGGGTGACCCTGATGCAGGCCACCGGCACCCCACCGCCGCCGCCGCTGGGCTCCGGCGTGGACACGTTCGCCGGCGAACTGCTCATCGAACCGACCGCCAGCGCCCCCGCCGATCTGGCTGGCCGGCCGGGCGAGTTCTGGCTACCGCTGTACTTCGCGCAATGGCAAGGCACCCCGATCGGTGTTCGCGACGACACACCGCACCTGCTCGCCGGCGGCGTCGCCGCCGGGCTGAAAAACCCGGTCGTCCCCTCCGCGTTCGTCGGCGCGGACGTCCCCGCGCTGCTGTACGGGCACAGCTACGAGGTCCGGGTACGGCTCGGCGACCCGGCCGGCGGCGGGCCCACCGTCCACGACCTGCCGATCAACGAGACGACCAGTGAACGGGCACGCGTGGATTTCGCGCGCTACGTCTCACCGAACGCCTTCCGGCTCCCGATCGCCGCCAACGGTCCGGACATCACGCTGACCCGGCCGGCCATCGGCTACCCGCAGGCACTGTTCACTACCCGGTACGGTGCCCGCCCCGACATCCGCACCGCCACCCGCAGCGCCATGCTGGCCCAGCTCGGACTCGGCCCGGACGGCTCGCCGCTGCCCGCCGGCCAGCGGGTCTCGGACTCCTTCACCGTCGGCGTGCCCGACCCGGACGTCTCGCAGGTCGAGATCCGGGTCGAGGTGCGCGCACTCGCCCACGACACCGGCGACGAGGTGGCTCCCGACGGCGTGTTCACCACACTGTATGTGGCCACCCGTCCGGTCCCGCCGCTTCCCCCGCTGCCCGACGCGGTGACCCCGGCGGACGTCATCGCCGACGTCGCCATCGACAACGCGCTTGACTTTGTCGACGCCGCCGACGCCACGACGCTCACGCCACCGCCGGACGGCCCGCTGCCGATCCCGCGCGCCCGCGACATCCGGCTGGTGTTCACGCCCATCGCTAGCGGTCCGCCCGGCTATTTCGGCACAGTCAGGGCATCGCAGGCAGCACGTTCCCAGCCGACCCGCGGGGCCAGGGCCCACCTGGCGGTACGGGCCAAGTCCGCCGACGAGGCCAGCCCTCTGCTGGCCCCCCCGGAGGGCGCGCGGCCACCCGCCCAGGCGTACTTCTTCCAGCCCGCCACTTCCGGCGACCCGGCCGCGGCCATGATGCGCGCGCTCGCCGAGCGGCTCGGCGTCGATGCCGACGGATTGACGCTGCAAGCCCTGCCCGGGCAGCGCGTCGTGTTCGGCGCCGCCGCCGGGGTGGCCTGCACGATCGGGTCCGACGGCTCCTCGCTCACCTTCGCCGCGGCGGCGGACCTGTTCCGCACCTGGACCATCGGCCTGACCTACGACCTCGCCCGCGACTGGACCTGGGACGGGCTGGCCCAGGATCAGGTCACGGTCAGCAACGGCGGCACGACCATCGGAACCATCACCGTGCCGCGGATCGCGAGCCGGCTCTCCCTGTCCGGAACGCCGGACCGCACCCGCACCAGGCTGATCTTCGTCGACCGGATCGACCCGGCGGTGCCCAACCCGATGGACGGGTTCAGCGACCGGCCGCCCTACCAGCTCAGCGCGGCCATCCCCACCGACGGCGGCCAGCTGGAACGCACCACGGACCCGATCGCGCTGCGGCTCCCGGTCGTGGTGCCGCCCGCGGGCGTGCCACGCCTGACCTCGGCCGGGTACGCGCTGTCGCCGTATCAGGCTGCCGCCGACTACTCCTCGACCACGCCCCGGACCAGGCAGCTGTGGCTTGAACTCGAGCAGCCACCGGCACCGGGCGACGCGGTGTTCGCCCGCATCCTCGCCTACGCGCCGGACCCGCTGCTATACGTGGACCCGGACGTCCTTGCCGCCCCGCCCCCGGACGACCCACCGCTGCGCCTCGACCCAGAGTCCATCCGCGTGATCACCCCCGGCCAGCCACGGGACGACGACGGGCTCGAGGCGATGATCCAGCTCACCCCGGCCACCGGCGATCCCACCCGGTTCCTGCTGCCCCTCCCCGACGGCATCGCCGCCGACGACCCGCGGTTGTTCGGGCTGTGGACCTACGAACTGCGCTACGGCCACCTGGCCCCCTGGTCCACCGCGCACGGCCGCTACAGCCACCCGCTGCGGATCACCGGAATACAGCACCCGGCGCCCGCCCTGCCCTGCGCGGCGTCATGGCGGCCATCCCCGGCTACCGCCGGCCCCGGCAATGACCTGGTCGCGACCGCACCCTACGCGATACCGGTCCTGAACGGGCGCCAAGTCGGCACTGGCGCCCCGTGCTCCACGCTCGGTTTCCTGCTGTATGCGCAGGCGCTGCAATCCGATCGAAGCAGCGACCGCAACGTGCTGATCGGGCACAGTGGAGCCACCCGGGTCAACGAAGGCGGCCGCGTGATCTTCGGAACCGCCACGTTCACACACGCCGCCGTCGGCGATGCCCTGACGGGACTCGGGCTGCCAGCCGAGTCTCCACTCAGCGTGCTTGCCGTCGAGTTCTACAGCGCCGGCGGCAGCGTCGGCTTCCAATACCTCCAACGCCCACCGGAGCCCGCGGCCGACCCGGATCCATTCGGATCCGATCTGTTCGGGCGGCGGCGCATTCTGCGAACCTCGCCACTCGCGCCAGTCCAACCCGTGTGCTGAGGGACTGTGGACCTAACGGCTCTGGCGCCTTTTCGGTGGTGACGGAAAGTAATTATTGGTCACTAACAGCGGGATGAGTGCGGTCGGCGCTCTGACATCGATCTTTATGAACGAATGGCGCTGCCTCAGGGAGGCCGATCTCACCATGCCAGGCCCAGATTCGGCTGCGGCAGCGCAGACTTGCCGCCTCCATTAAACACAGCTCCATGGCAGTTACCTGCGGCTCCGTGACTCTTGGACATAATCATCGCCGTCAGCACCCCCTCCGTCACCACCGGATGTGAGCCAGAGCCGACCTAACGGTGTTATTGGCCCCCGACTGCGCTGGGTGTGATGGCCTGGCGGGGATGGTGGCGTGATGACCGCGACACTGTAGCTGTTCATCCCTGAAGAAGCGGAGCCGTGTCAAGTGGGACCTGAGCTGGGACTTTTGAGGTTTCAGCGGTCGCTCGAGGGCGTGCGTGACTGGCGTCTCCTGTTTCCCGATAGCTGCCAATGTCGTGGCGAGCGGCCGGGCAGGTCAAGGACCGGGCGGAGCCCGGCCGCGGTAGCGGCGCCGGAGGCGTCCTTGAGGTGACCGGCCGGGAGTCCCGATGATGTGGCAGCGGGAAACGGGAGCCGTGGTCGTGCGGGGGTATTCGGTTGTGTCAGGTCGTCCCATTGTTCCGGGGGTCATCCGGTGCGGGCAGTGCCGCTGGCTGCATTCATCCCTTCGCGTGTCCCCGGCCGGGGCCGGGGGCATGGGGCGGGTCCGCATCAGAGGGGTGGTCAGGCGGGGTCAATCAGATTGGCGCCCTGCCGCCGGGGGGCGGGGGGCAGAATAGCTTGCGGCCTCGCGCCTGACGGCAGGGCAGAATGCTTGGCGACCTCGCGCCTGTGCCCAGGGGGGTGGTCACGCGGCTTGCGCCGCCTGGGTGGCGGCCGGCCCGGCGGGCGGCTGGGACAGGCAGCGGATCTGCCCGTCGCGCATGCCGTAGAAGACCAGGGTGAGCAGCCGCCGGGCGGCGGCGACCTTGGCGATGTTGCGGGCTTCCTTGCCGCGGCGGGCGATGATGGCGTCCTTGACGCCGCCGATCACGCAGTCGCGGGGGATGCGCTGGATGGCGTCCAGCCATCGGCCGGCCTCACCTTCCTGCGTGATCGGGGGGTAGAGTGCGGCTGCCCGGGGGGCGCGAAGAGGGAACCGAGAATCTAATCGGCGTGCTCGCAGCAACAGTACGCAACCCTCAGACCGGCCCCCGGCGCCAGACTAATGACGGGCTCACATGGCCCAAGGAAACAACGGCGTCGCGGGCAGCGCGCCACAGATCATTTCACGCCCACGCGGCGCTCCCCGACCCCCGTGACTAATAAGCAAATGCCGGTGTGCCGAAAGGCGACGGGAAACCGGGACACGCAGGGTCGGCCCCTCCGCTGACCGTCCCGCATAACTGGCCGGATACCGGGTCTGGCGCCCGGACCCGAAGGGGTGCTGACGTGGGCAGGTGAGCCTTACCTGTCGACGAGGTTGGGCTCGTTGAGTCGGATGCCGCGCTCGAACTCGGTCACATCGCCGTGCTTGATACGCTAACGGCACCGAATCTCGATGCGGCCAAGGAGCATCTCGATACCGCTCGCCGCCGCTTCGACGTCGCACGAGCAGACGAGGACCGCGTTGATGCCCGCCTCATGGCAACTGCGGTGGAGATGCTCACAAAGCAGTTCCCGGAAGTCGGCAGCATGAGTAGTGCCGATAAGGCGTCGGCTGAGGCCCTAGTCCGGCTCGCAGATGAGCTTGTACTCACCTTGCAGGAACATCGACTCGGCTATGTGGGCCTCGACAACTGGCGCGGTGCCCGGCTCGACGCCGAGGTTGCATGGGCTGGTCTCGCTCGCGATGCTGCAGCCACGGCAAAAGCTCTTACCCAACGGAGTTGGTACGCCGCATCGCGCACGCTCGCCGATGTGCTTGCCGCGTACAAGGCGACCCGATGCGCCCAGGTTCTCTGCAGCGCCGATGTGGCCGGGCTACGGACACTTCTCGCGCCGAGAATTACACAGGGCATCGGGCGGAACGCAGCGCTGCTTACCCACCTCGAAGACCATGTGCGAGCGCTTGAGGCCGCCGTAGGGGACAAACTCGGCGGAACCTCCCAGGTCACAGTGGACGATACGGAACTCAACGTAGCCCGACAACTGCTCGAAGCCGCCCGTGTACAGTACGTGGGCTCGGGACGTGATACCCCAAAATCACGGTCCGCGGTTGAGGCCGCGGACCGTGAGCAGTTTCCGCTCCTGACCTCGCTGCTGCCGCCAGGCGCAGAACTTGCACGCTTGGCCGAGGCCAATCTCGACGCACTCGCAGCCATCGAGACGGCATTGGCAGAGCAAGCCGCGGAAACAATCACAAATACCGATTCCCTGGTTCTGTCCGAGGTTTTTGCTGACTGCCAGCGTCAGCTGGTCGGCTGTCCCGACTATCGAGGCGAGGTCAAGCAGGCTTTCGACCAGCTCCTAGTACTGCTGCTGCGATTCATGCACTTCCGCGCGCAGCGCAGTAAATCCCGACCAGGCACGGAATACCTGTTCCGCCCGGACGCTCTCGAAAAGGAGCTGGCTTACGACGTAGAACTCTTTCTCGCGAGCAGCGAGATTGGCTACCAAGTGCACACCGAGGTTCGTGACATCGGGGGTGGCCGGGTAGATAATCGGAGCCTTCTTCGCAAGATTCACTCTCGTATGCGAGCTTAAAAGGGAATACGATGACATCTCGGCCGAAGGGCAGCGTAGGCACCTGATGCAGGCGGCGGCCTATCAGGACAGTGACGTGGCGCTCGGGTTCTTGCTCGTGCTGGACTTGCGGGAGCGTACTGGTCCGCCGCCGCATCTGCGCGCGAACGTGCACGTGGTCGTACTGGACCACGAGGCACTCGGCGGCTCTCGATACGTGGTCATGCTCGTCGTACCTGGGAACCGGAGGTCGCCCTCGTCAGTCAGCTGAGACCATCAACTCGACGACTCTCCTCGATTGGCTGTTCAGCTGACCTCACGCCAACGATGAGGCTGACCGTGTCTAATCCACCTCATGGGTTACCCGAGCGCGTTGTGGCCAGCGCGTTGTACGAGCGCGTCCATTGCCGAATTGAGCCGTACTAGATCAAGGCGGCTCCGCCGCGCAGGGGCCGGGCTGCGGCCCTGACGGGCCGACCCGGCACCGCCGCGCCGGGCAGCCCGCGCAGGGGCGGGTGATCAGCCAGGCTCCCGGCAGCATGACGGCGCCTGGCGCGACCTGTCTTCCTCGGCTTGCCAGTGTTCAGGCCACGGGTGCTCCCAAGGATCCAGTGCGGACCAGGTAGAAGACGGAAAAACAGAACCCACGTACCCGGTCAGTCAGACGGGGGCGGGGAATCCAGCCTCGCCATGGGTATCGCTTAGACGATCGGGAACCACGGCGGCTCTCAGTCAGGCACAGGGTTCAATGCTGTACCCGGATCGATCTGCACAGCGCCCACCGGAGGCCCCGGCACGAGGGCGGAGCGGTCCTCGTGATGCCAGCCCTTGTCGAAGTTGAACCACAGCGCGTGGACGTGGCCGTCGGCGGTGCGGAACAGGTTGTGCTGCTCGGTCAGCCCGGTCGCCTCGTTGACGAACGGGTAGCCGACCGGGTCGCCTACCGCGCGCGGGACGCCCGGCACGAGGGCGGAGCGGTCCTCGTGGTGCCAGCCCTTGTCGAAGTTGAACCACAGCGCGTGGATGTGGCCGTCGGCGGCGCGGAACA
>Ga0335078_10013480_pt1 | contig 12113 bp, 7 predicted proteins | sample Lox_Sample_32_FD_206711 | JGI IMG/M metagenome (GOLD analysis project Ga0335078, IMG submission 206711) | Soil microbial communities from Loxahatchee National Wildlife Refuge, Florida, United States - Lox_Sample_3.2 | ecosystem: Environmental > Terrestrial > Soil > Wetlands | place: USA: Florida... | reverse complement strand
CGCGATGGCCATGCACGAGGATCTTGCGGTTAGGAGTTTGCGCCATGCAAAGAATCGCCATCAGGAGAAACCCGACAACTCGCATGTCCATCAGGATAGCCGGACCACCTTACAATCGCGTGACGGATCTCGTAAGCGTAGTGTAACGAATTTGATATCGTCCTTCAGCATTCGACCAGTACTCTGTCCCACATGAGGAAAACATCGCTGGGGATTCTTTTGCTTCTCGCGCCCATAGCTCTTTGGGCGCAGTTTGAAACCTCGGAAGTACTTGGAACCGTTCGCGATAATACCGACGCTTTGGTTGCCGGCGCCACCGTGACTCTCACCAACCAAGCTACGAACATCGAAACCAAAACGACCACCGACGAAGCGGGCAACTACAGCTTCTTCAATGTCAAAATCGGAACCTACACGATCGCCGTGGAACACACGGGATTCCAGAAATTCACCACGCCCGACGTCAAAGTCGAAGTGAACGCTCGCCAGCGCGTGGATGCCAAGCTATCCGTTGGTCAAGTCAGCGAGTCCGTCACGGTGACCGGGGCTGCCGCTGTTCTCGAAACCGATACCAGCGACCACAGCCAGACCATCCAAACCCAGCAGATCGTGGAGCTGCCGTTAAACGGACGCGATTATGCGAGCCTGGCGCTTCTGGCTACCAATGTTCACGTATCGCCGATCGGAGCGGCGTTCGCGCCTAGCGCCACCCCGCGCGAGGGCTCATTCAACGTCAATGGAATGCGCAGCACCTACAACAACTTTCTTCTGGACGGCCTGGACAACAACTCATACGGGCCGAGCAACCAGAACTACTCCAGCCAAGTGGTTCAGCCGTCACCGGACGCCGTCGCCGAATTCAAAGTAATCACCGGCAACTTTAGCGCTGAGTACGGACGCGTGGGAGGCGGAATCATCAACGCCGCGCTTCGCTCCGGCACCAATGAGTTCCACGGCACCGCTTACGAGTTCTTTCGCAACACCGATCTCAACGCGATCGGCTACATCTTCGGCGCCCGGCCCGCGACGTTCCAAAAGCCGACTCTCAATCGCAACCAATTCGGAGCCACAATCGGTGGTCCGTTCATTAAGAACAAGCTGTTCTTCTTCGGCGACTATGAAGGCTACCGGCAGTTGCAGCACTATCTGAACTTCTATTCGCTTCCCGATCTGAACGACCGTGCGGGAATCCTGCCGGTCGGAGTCGTGAATCCGCTGACCGGTACATACTATGCCTCCGGGACTAAGATCCCGATCTCACAGATCAATCCATTCGCGGCGGCAGCGCTGGCAGGCCTTGCAGCGCCGAACTTCGGTCCCGCTACATCCCGCTCCAACAACCTCGAGGGACTCATCCCGGTCAAAGACTACAGCGACAAGTACGACGCGAAGCTGGATTATCAAATCGCCAACAACATGACTTCTTTCCTGCGCTTCAGCCAGAGGAAAGATATTCAGTATTTCGGCCCCGCCGATCCGGGCGTCTCCGGCGGCGACGGCAACGGGTTCATTCACGCGATCCAGCAGCAAGCAGCCGCCGGCTACACCTGGACCGTGACACCGAGTTCCCTGCTGGAGGCCCGCTTCGGGTTCGATCACGTTCTGGGCGGGAAGGCGCCGCCGTACCTCGGTGGACCGGATATCGCGCAGGAGTTCGGCATTCAGGGACTTCCATCAAACCTGGCGGGCGGCTTCCCCACTCAAGTAATCAGCGGCTTCAGTAACCCGACCATCGGACGTCAAGCCACCAATCCGCAATTCCAGAACCCGACTTCGTTCAACCCCAAACTCAACTACTCGATGATCAAGGGCCGCCACTCGATCAAAATGGGTTACGAGTTCCTAGCCGTCCGCACCGAGGTCCTGGACATCAATCCTCTCTACGGCCTGGACAATTATGCAGGCCAGTACAGCAAGCCGACGGCGGCGCAGTGCGGCTGCACTCCCGCGAATGATCCGACTAGTTACGATCTTGCCGATTTCTACTTCGGCCTGCCCAGCCAGATCCAACAGGGCAACGACCTGGTGACGAATATGCGCCAACATGTGAATTCGCTCTATGTGCAGGACGACTGGCGCGTCACCTCCAAGCTGACCCTGAACCTCGGCCTGCGCTGGGAATTCGCGACGCCCATATGGGAGCGTGACAACCTCTGGTCTAACTTCAATCCCGCGACCAATTCTCTTGTGCGCGCCACCAATGGCAGCTTGTACGATCGCTCCCTGGTCAATCCGGATTATAAGGATTGGGGACCTCGGCTTGGCCTCGCGTACAGCGTCGATTCGAAGACTGTAGTTCGCGCGGGCTACGGCATCAGCTATTCCTTCTTCAATCGGCCGGGCAGCGCGCTCGAAGCGATCAACGGGCCTTTGGCAATCTTCGGCGTATTGAATAATCCGGGGATTCCCGCCGGCGGGCCGGTGCCATCCAACTTCGTTACCTTCCAGAACGGGTTCAACGCCGGCATCGCCAGCACCTTCAATCCGATCCTTTCGAACAACGATTACATCCCCGCCAACACGCGGTGGCCGTACATCCAATCTTGGGTGCTTTCGATCCAACGTGAGCTCGACAAGAACACGATGATCGAAGTCGCCTACAACGGCAACCACAGCCTGCGGCTCCCGATCATCGCAGACTGGAATCAGGCCGCTCCGAACGCTCCCGGCGGAACGCTCAGCGTTCAGCAGCGCGTTCCCGACCCGGCCTTCGGCGCCATCACGTGGGTAGATCCGGCCGGAAACAATAATTACGACGGTCTCTCCGTGCGCGTGGAACACCGCTTCAACCACGGCCTGTACTTCCTGAACTCGTTTACCTGGGGCCACGCCATGGGCGATTCCGAGCAAGCTCTGGAGTACTTCTCCACCGCCGCAACTCCCCAGAACATTTACAACCTCCACAACGAGTTCGGGCCCACCAGCTTCGACGTCAAACTTATGAACGTCACCAGCATCGTTTACGAGCTTCCTTTCGGAAAAGGCCGCCAGTTGGGGTCGAACTGGAATCCAGTAATCGATGGAGTGCTGGGCGGCTGGGAGGTGAACACGATTAACACCGCCAACACCGGCCTGCCGATCAACGTCTACTACACGCCCTCCGCCGCCAACGATGTCACCGGGCTCAGCGCCGAGTATCGGGGCGAGGCGTTCGAACGTCCCAACGTTTCCGGCAGCGCCGCGAGCCAGAGCACGGCGCAGAGCCTGCTCACATACTTCGCCGGTTACACCTTCGCTACGCCTCCCGCAAACGCGCCGTTCGGGAACCTTGGCCGTAACGCATTTCGCACCCCCGGCCTGGAGCAGTGGGACTTCGCGGCAGACAAAAACTTCCGCATCCGCGAGAGCATGAAGCTGCAGTTCCGCTCTGAGTTCTTCAACTTCCTGAACCATACGAACTTCGGTCCGCCCAACACAATCAGCAACAGCGCAGCGTTCGGGACCATTACCACGACTTTCCCGGCGCGGCAGATTCAGTTCGCAATGAAGTTGATGTTCTAGCGGAGCTCGACCAAGCGTCCGGTCATGCGATCCAGCGCGTCGATAAGCGTATCGACGCGGCAAACAAAGTGTTCACGCCACATGTACCGCGTGCTCTTGACGCCACCCGCTCCAAACCATGCGGCACATTCTCGTCAAGAAACACTCTCAAGGCTGCGCCTGCAACTGAAGCTCGGCACGATAGCGAAGGATGGCTCTGATGGCGTCGACGGGCAAGCGGGTGTTCTTCAAAAGCGGAACACCGCTGCATTCCGGGGATGATTTCAACTAATGAGCAATCAGACCAATCGATGCTTGGCATTTCACACCTGCTCTCATCCTAATGGAGGGGGCGTCGCGCCTGCGTTGCGCCGTGGTCATCGGACCGAGTTCAGTCCGCCTCAAACTCTTGTTCTGGCCCGGAGCCGATTGCCAGCATGTCCGGCTCCTCATCAAGGGTCTCGCTGCGCGTTCTCATGCTCAGATGGACAATGAGCGGGGCCGCGAGCATGCCCGCAGCCGCAAATGCATCGGCAGCACCAGCCGCCAACCACAGCCCTAATGGCGCGCGACGTCCGACGAATTCGATGGCAATTGGAAAGACGAATGGCGCGAACGTCATCCGGACCAAACAGAACGCGAACCAAAGGCCATTCGCGATCACGGCCGCTTTGGTCGCAATCCGCAACTCAGCTGAGATCGGCGCACCCCCTTCGACTTCGTCGTCGGCTCGGCGATAGATGGCGAGCAGTAACAGAATGGGCGCCAGGTTCCATAGCTCCGCGAGTAACGGCTGGAGAGCGCTGACTCCGGCCCATCGCGGAAAGATTGCCGGAAGGAGAACCTGAAGGCTCGCTCCCTCATACAGCCCCACCCCGCCGATGCCTATGCAGGCCAACAATCGGAACCGCCTCGGGAAGTGGAGATCCTCGGCGTGGCGGGCCAAAGCGAAATAGAAAAACGGACCAGTTGCAGTGAAGACGCAGCCGATTACCAATGCCGGGATCATGAACCAGCGAAATTCGGGGTTTGCCGCCGCAAGGTCGATCACTTCTCGAACGGCGGACCACACAGGGCCCAGGGCTCCGAGCAGGGACGCGATCAACGCAATCGCTGCGGCTTTCCGTACGTCCGTTAGCAAATTTGCCGCGGGATGTTCCGAAACCGGATCCATCTATCGAGAATATCCTAAAGTATTTTCGCTGGCGCCCTCGGACGCGACGATTCCATCTTTTTCGCCGTCGTGGCCGGACGGCGCACCCACGGTTGCGCTATCGTGGCCCTGAAGGGATGAGTACTGCGACCGCGACAATTCCGGCGGCGAAACCCAAGGTCGATAGAACGCTCTCGCCTGCGGCCGCGGCGACAATCGCGGTGGTCGCCTTGTTTGTCGCCATGCGGCTATGGCGCATAACCGATTTCGCCCTCGACGGCGACGAAATCTTCAGCCTGCAACTGGCGCGAGAAAGCTGGAGCGGCTTGTTCGCGGATGCAGTGCATGACGCGATTCATCCTCCCCTGCTCTACATCCTGCTCAAGTTGTGGATCGGGATCGGCGGCGAATCGCTGTTCTGGCTGCGCATGTTTCCCGTCGCCGCCACCACGTTGTGCCTGTGGCCGGTTTTCGCGATCTGCCGCGATCTTGAGATTTCACCGGCGGCGCGGAACCTCGCCATCGGAATTGTAGCCGTGCATCCTTATGCGATGTACTACTCGCAGCATCTGCGAATGTACAGCCTGCTGATGCTGTTCGCGCTGATTTCGGGATGGCGCTTTGAGCGCTACCTGGGCGAAGGGTCGCGCCGCAATCTGATCTGGCTTGGCGCGATGAATGCGCTACTAGGCTATACGCAGTATTACGGATGGTGCGTGCCGTTGCTCGAATTCGCGTACCTGTTGTGGAAACGCCGGAATCCGATTCCGTTTCTGATTTCTACTCTGCCTGCAGCGATTCTGTTTGCGCCATGGGCGATTGCCGCAGGGAAGGTCCTGCACGGGCGCGGCCTCCAGCAAAATCTCGGCTGGATTTCGAAGCCCACCTTCGGCGAGCTCAATTGGTTTTGGGTCGACCTTTCGGGATTTTCGGAATTTCAAAGTATCGGCGGAAACGGCACGGCGTGGATGTTCCTGCTTTTCCTACTAACGTACCGAAGATATGCTGAGCCGCGGGTACATTGGCTGATGGTGCTGTGGATCGCTCCCGCGCCGATCGCCTGGGCGGTTTCGCAATGGCTGCCTGCCTCGATCTGGGGCCATCGGCATCTGTTGTTCGCCATCTGGCCGTTTTTCTTACTGTTCTGCGATTCGGTTTGGCGAATGCATCGTGCGCTCGGCTACGCGGTAACCGCGGTCGCCGTTGTTTGGGGTTATTACGCGATCCAGTTTCATGCCAAGGATAATCGAAAGCTGCCGTGGGATGTGTTGACGATGCAGATGCTCGACAACGAACAGACCAAGATGGCGCACATCCCGGTTTACACGATCGATCCCTATCTCGACTACTCGATCAACTTCGATCTCGATGGATTGAAGACCGGGCGAACCGGCCCGCTCGGACCTCGCGTGACTTCGCGCCGGGACCTCGCGAAACTGTCGGCCAAAGCATCGCGCTATGAAGTGATCAAGACCCAGAGCGTGGATCAGATTCATGGAAAGTACTTCTGGGTCGCCTGGACCGATTCTTCCTGGCACGAGAAACTGACGCCGGTTGAGATGCTCGAACGGCGCGGCTGCGAAGGCTTGCAGGAGATCTCACAGTACGATAGCTATCATCACGTCTGGCTGGCCCCAGTCGTATGTAAGGAATAATGCCCGAAACATTTGACGCAATTATTGTTGGCGGCGGCCACAATGGCCTGGTGACGGCCGCGTATCTGGCTCGCGCTGGGCGGAAAGTCGTGGTGCTGGAATCGCGGGAAATGGTCGGCGGCTGCGCGGTCACCGAAGAGATCTGGCCCGGATATCACGTCTCCACAGCGTCTTACCTTTCGAGCTTGATGCAGGAGAAAGTCGTCCGGGAGTTGGAGCTCGAACGCTTCGGCTACCGCGTCGACGCCAAGGACCCTGCGTTCTTTTCGCCGTTTCCGGATGGGCGCTACTTCTTCATGTGGCAGGACCGCGCGAAGACGCTCGCGGAAATCGCGAAATTCTCCGCCAGGGACGCCGAAGCATACCCGAAGTACGAAGATCATCTCGAAAGACTTGCGCAAGTTGCCGAGTCATTGCTGCTGACCACGCCGCCGAATTTTCCTCCCGGCGGCATTGGCGATTTTATCGAGTACCTCAAGCTCATGGGCCGCCTGCGTGGCTTGTCGAAAGCGGAAATCGTCGGCCTGGTCAAGATCTTCACGCAAAGCGCGGCGGAGTTCCTCGACGAATGGTTCGAATCCGAACAAGTCAAGGTCACGCTGGCGACGGACGGCGTGATCGGCGCGAATGGAGGCCCGCGTTCGCCCGGCACCGCGTACATCCTGCTGCATCACTGTATGGGCGGCGTCAACGGCCATCGCGGATTGTGGGGATTCGTGCGAGGGGGGATGGGCGCGGTTTCGAACGCGATCGCCGACTCGGCTCGCAGCAAGGGCGCGGTGATTCGCACCAATGTCACGGTGAGCAAGATTCTAGTGCGCGACGGCCGGACAACGGGTGTGGCGCTTGCTGATGGCGACGAGATCGGCGCGCGCGTGGTCGCCAGCAACCTCGATCCCCGGCGAACGTTTCTGCAATTGATGGACGCGCGCGACTTGCCGGCCGAATTCGTCGATGGCATTCGCAAGTTCCGCTCCGAAGGCACGTCGCTCAAAATGAATCTGGGTTTGACCGGACTTCCCAGCTTCAAAGCTCTTCCCGGCGACGGGCCGCAACATCGCGCGACCATGCACATCTGCCCCAGCGTCGAATATATCGAGCGCGCCTGGGACGACGCGAAGTATGGCAGACCTTCGCAATCGCCGTTGATCGAGATGACGATTCCCACCATGTACGACCCGTCGCTCGCGCCAGAGGGCCACCACATCATGGGGATCTTCCTCCAATACGCGCCCTACACTCTGAAGGACTCCAATTGGGATCGTGAGCGCACGCGCTACACCGAGCGCGTTCTCGACGTGATCGAAGAATATTGCCCCAATATCCGCTCGATTGTGGAACACAAGCAGACGCTGAGCCCGCTCGATCTCGAGCGCCGCTTCGGCATCACCGGCGGCAACATCTTTCATGGCGAGATGTCGCTCGATCAGATGTTCGTGCTGCGGCCGTTGGCCGGTTGGGCGAGCTATCGGACGCCGGTCAAAGGGCTCTACTTATGTGGCTCCGGCGCACACCCCGGCGGCGGCGTAATGGGAGCTCCGGGGCACAACGCTGCACGGGAAATTCTTCGCGGTTAGTAGTGCGCCATAGCGCGGCCCTCAAGATAGGTCGATCGCAACGCGACGTTGCGAGAGGATGCGCTGAGCGAGGGTTCGAGCTTTCGGACTGTTGTCGAATACGAAAGTGCAACTGATAAACGTAACGTCGTCCAGAACCAGTGGGCCCCCCGCGTAGTGTACTTCGACGTTCTCTAAATACACATGCCGCATGTACGTGCCCGTAATGTCAGCCGCGCCACCCATCCCTATCAAAAATGCATTCCCGAGCCTGGCGTTGTCAGTTTCGACCGGCGCACCTAAATACTGAAACCTCGCTGCAAACGCGGCAGGCACGGCTGGCCCAGCCCAGAGCGCCATCTCCGGTTTATCAGGTAGCTTCCGCCAGCGGTAAGCGATGTGTACCTTCTCGTCGCTTGACTGAGCCGAGGCTTTCGACGGCGCTTCATTGAATGAAGAGCGGTAAGCGGCCAGATCCAGCAGTACCGCCCAGGCGCCCGCATTCGTGGCGGACACCGACATGAATTGATTACCTGCCTGTTCGATAGTCGAGGTCGGGATTGCAGGGATCGCACCTCGCCGCGCCTGCGCCAGTAAGTCTTTGGTGTCCTCCTGAGACTTGGGTGATGTGGGTGTGGCGGATGCCACGGAAAGCCCAATCGAAGACAGCGATTGCTGGATCTTCGCCAGTGTCTTTACGTCCTGCACCAGCGTCGCCGCTATCCAACTTTGAAACCCCATGAACGCCGTTCCCAGGACCGCGATCATCGGCGTGACCCAAAAATGAGGTAAGCGCTGGGTTGCGGTAACGCGCCCCTTGATCTCTGCGAGGTCTCGCCCCAGACGCTGCTGAGTTCTCTCTAGCTCTCGAACGTGCTTGGAGATTTGGTCCAGAGATGTCATTTCGTGCGTGTATAAGCCAAGCGAGCTAACCATCTCTCAAGCCTCCCTTGTCAGATCGGCGGCAGTGAGAGCGTTTACTGACGTTTTTTCGCCAGAAAGCTGCGATTTACTGCCGTCGAGCCACCCCGATGATATCCTTGGCCGCGCCAGTTTCACCAGGGAGGTCCGCACTGACTTGCGTTACCGGTGGAAATTGTACCATGCGAATTAAGTGCTACCACAACCGGAAGGTTCTCTTATTTCTTTGTTTTTTCAAGAGTTACGAGTTCTAGTATGGTTATGACTACCCCAGGGGAATGCGTAGTGCTTGGCAGGGCTGATGTTATGCTGGAGCATGACTGCGAGACTGATTTTGATATTTCTCGCGGCCGCTGTCGTCTACGCCGCCGACCCGCCGCAAAAGACCTTTCCTTTCTCCTACACACAGGAAGACCTACCGAACGGCTTACGCTTGGTGACCATCCCGACGGATTCTCCGAATATTGTTTCGGTTTACATCGTGGTGCAGACCGGCTCGCGGAATGAGGTCGAGCTGGGTAAGACCGGCTTCGCGCATCTGTTCGAGCACATGATGTTTCGCGGCACGGAGAAATATCCGCCGGCGAAATACGATGAGATGCTGAAGCGAGCGGGCGCGGCATCGAACGCCTCCACGAGCAACGATCTGACGGTCTTCCATACGACGTTCTCGAAAGAAGATTTGCCGCAGATTCTCGATATGGAAGCGGACCGGTTCGAGAATCTGAAATATTCGCTGGAAGCGTTCAAGACCGAGAGCGGAGCGGTGCTCGGCGAATACAACAAGAACAGCGCAAATCCCGGCCAGAAAATGGAAGAGGTGCTGCAGGACACTGCTTTCGACAGGCACACCTACAAGCACACCACCATGGGCTTCCTGAAAGACATTCAGGACATGCCCAATCAGTACGACTACAGCATCAAGTTTTTCGACCGCTATTACCGGCCCGAATACGCCACGATCATCGTGACCGGCGACGTGGACCCCAAGGCGGTTCGCCCGCTGGTCGACAAAACCTTTGGCGGATGGAAGCGCGGCTCGTATCACGCCGACATTCCAGTGGAACCGAAGCAGCAAGGACCGCGTGAGGCGCACGTGGATTGGCCCTCGCCCACCCTGCCGATGATTACCATCGCTTACAAAGGTCCCGCGTACACGGATGCGAACAAGGAGACCGCTGCACTGGACGTTTTCTCAACGCTGGTTTTCGGGCAGAATTCCGAGCTTTACCAGAAGCTGATAGTGCGCGAGCAGAAGCTCGACAGCCTGGGCGCAAATTCACCCGCGAGCGTCGATCCGGATCTGTTCACCATTCGCGCGAGGCTGAAGCATGTGGAAGATATGGCTGAGATCCGGCAGGAGATCCTCGATACGGTCAAGCGGTTCCAAGATGAGTTGGTGCCCGATGACAAGCTCGACGCGGTGAAGAAACGCGAGCGCTACGGCTTCACCATGCGACTGGACAATGCCGATACAGTCGCCCAGACGGTGGCGGAATACGTGGCGTTGAAGCGCACTCCGGATACGATCGACAAGCTGTACACTCAGTACGCGGCATTGACGCCTGAGGATATCCGCGAAGCGGCGCGAAAGTATCTCATTGACAGCGGGCGCACGATTGTAACGCTCACGGGAGCGGCAAAATGAAATGGCTCGCGCTGATTCCGTTGCTTAGCGTGTGCGCAATGGCCCAAATGCGAACGGTCGCGCTGCCGGGAAAAACGCCGGTTGTGACGCTGCGTCTGGTGTTCACCACGGGCGCTGCGCAGGACCCCGCGGACAAGCCAGGGCTCGCGCGCCTGACCGCCGAGATGCTCAGCGGCGGCGGCACGAAGGATTTGACCTACAAGCAAGTGGTCGATCAATTGTTTCCGATGGCCGCGAACGTGGGAAGCCAGGTCGATCAGGAGATGACCGTATTCTCCGGCGCGACCCACATCGACAATCTGGACGCTTATTACAAGTTATTCCGCGCCATGCTGCTCGAACCAGGCTGGCGCGAAGAAGATTTCAAGCGCCTCAAGGACAACGCGATCAATTCGCTGAAGGTCGGCCTGCGCGGCAACAATGACGAGGAACTCGGCAAGGAAGTGCTGCTGAGCGAGCTATACAAAGGCACACCGTACGGCCACTATAGCGTGGGCACAGTGTCTGCGCTTGAGAAGATGACGCTCGACGACGTGAAGCAGTTCTACAAGCAGCACTACGCGCAATCGAACCTGATCGTCGGAATCGCGGGCGGCTACACGCCGGAGTTTCTGGATCGAATCAAGAAGGACTTCGCGACGCTGCCGGCGAAAGACGCCGCGCCGATGGCGGCGATTCACCCTCCAGCGATCGATCACACGCGCGCGATCATCGTCGAGAAGAACACGCGGTCCGTCGCGTATTCGTTCGGCTTCCCGATCGACGTGAAACGCGGCGACCCGGATTACCCTGCCCTGCTGGTGATGCAGTCGTATTTCGGGCAGCATCGCGATAGCGGGGGCGTCTTGTTCCAGCATATTCGCGAGATCCGCGGCATCAACTACGGCGATTACGCCTACATCGAATATTTCCCGCGCGGCGGCCAGCTCATGGAACCTCCGCAGAACGTGGCTCGCAGCAGTCAGGCGTTTCAGATCTGGATCCGGCCGGCTGAGACTCCGCAGGCGGCGTTCACGCTTCGGCTCGCTGTGTATGAGCTGAACAAGCTGATCAAGAACGGAATTCCGCAAGCCGATTTCGACCGCACCAAGGAATTCCTGACCAAGTACGTGAACGTGCTCACGAAGACCAAGCGCGCCGAGCTCGGATATGCTATCGACAGCGCGTATTACGGCATTCCGAATTACAACTCGTATATCAAAGATGCGCTGGCGAAGCTGACCCGCGATCAGGTGAACGCGGCCATCCGCAAGCACCTGCGCACGGACCGGATGGTGATTGCCGCGGTAAGCGCGAAGGCCGACGACCTGAAGAAGCAGATTATCGGAACGGGGCCGTCGACGATTGAGTACAACTCGCCGAAGCCGGCGGAGATTCTGGCGGAGGACAAGATCGTCGGGTCATTCGATATCGGCCTGCGGGCGGAAGACGTGAAGATTGTCCCCGTGGACTCCGTCTTTCAATAAATGATTCTCAAACAGTACTACCTGGGATGTCTCGCCCACGCCTCGTACCTTCTTGGGGACGAGACGAGCGGCACCGGCATCATTGTCGACCCACAGCGCGATATACACCGGTACTTGGATGACGCGAAGAAATTCGGGCTGCTGATTCGGCATGTGTTCTTGACGCACTTCCATGCCGACTTTGTCGCCGGGCACCTGGAGCTACGAGATCGCTGCGGCGCGACCATCCATCTT
>Ga0335078_10013479_pt1 | contig 12114 bp, 9 predicted proteins | sample Lox_Sample_32_FD_206711 | JGI IMG/M metagenome (GOLD analysis project Ga0335078, IMG submission 206711) | Soil microbial communities from Loxahatchee National Wildlife Refuge, Florida, United States - Lox_Sample_3.2 | ecosystem: Environmental > Terrestrial > Soil > Wetlands | place: USA: Florida... | reverse complement strand
ACCTTCTCCGCCGGAATTCCCTTCCGCACCACCCGGTCGCGCATGAACCGGTCGAGAACCACGATCTCGTCCGCGTTGCGCAAGCTGAACAGCAGCAGGCTGTCGAGGATCTTCGCCGTTGTGGAGTCTTTGTGGAGCCATCCGGCCGCCACCGCTTCGTCCGGGTTCAAGTCCATCACCCAAAATACGAACTTGCCGCCCTTCAGTTTTACAAACAGCGCTCCCAGAAACGAGATCAGCGGCGGCGAAGTCAGCGCCATCACCACTTCGAATCGCGGCAGGAACAGCAACCGCACCATGCAGCTCAGAAAGAAGCTGGCGAAATTGGCGGCCCGCCGCCACTTCGAAGCCTTCCCCAGGGCCAGGCAGGGCACCCGCAGGATCCGGCTGCCGCGCCATCTTTCCCGTTTGCAGAATTCCGCCTTCGGGTTGTCGTAGGCGCGCCGGCCCGCGACCACGGTAACTTCGTGCCCGCGCCCGGCAAGCGCCGCGACCAGATCGCTGGCGTGTTGCGCGGTGGACACGACGTCCGGATAAAAGCACTGATTCAGCAGAAGTATTTTCATGAACTCAGCCTTCCCCAGGGCTGGTGAAATACGCCAAAAGCTAAACCGTCGCGAAGGCGCGCCGGTGTTCGCTCAGATGCAGATTTTCGGATTTTGCCAGTAGATAGCGGCCCACAACGAGGACGTCCATCCGCGTGCGCAGGAAACAGTCGAGCGCCTCCGCGGGCGTTTGGACAATCGGCTCGTTCTCGTTGAACGAAGTATTCAGGAGCACGGGCACTCCCGTGATCTCGCCAAAACGGCGGATCAGTTTCCAATACAGCGGGTTGGACTCCCGGTCGACAGTTTGCACCCGGCCGGTTCCATCGGCGTGCGTCACCGCGCAGAGATCCTGCTGCCGTTCCGGCTTGATGCGGTACGCCGTCACCATGAACGGCGACGGATAACCGGTTTCAAAAAAATCGGCGGCGGCTTCCTGCAACACGGAAGGGCAGAACGGGCGGAAATGCTCGCGATGTTTGATCCGGCTGTTCAGAAGCTGTTGCATGTCCTTGCGCCGCGGGTCGGCCAAAATGCTGCGATTGCCAAGCGCCCTGGGCCCGAACTCCATGCGGCCTTGGAACCAACCCACGACCTTGCCGGCCGCGATCTCCGCCGCCGTCCGGTTTACCAGTTCGGCCTCGTTGAGATGATGCGAAACGACTCCCGCCGAAGCCAGCTCGGCGTGGATCTCCTGGTCGCTATATTCGGGTCCATAGTAGGCGTGCTGCATCACGAAGGACCGCGGTTGATTCAGCCGCTCGTGCCAGACCGAGAGCGCGGCGCCGATCGAGGTGCCGGCGTCGTTCGCCGCGGGCTGAATGTAGAGATCGCGGAAGGGGGTCTTTTCGAAGATCTTCCCATTGGCCGCGCAGTTGAGCGCCACTCCTCCGGCGAGGCACAAGGCCCTCTGCCCGGTTTGCTGGTGCACGTGATTCAAAAGGGCGAAGTAGTTTTCTTCAAGCACCGCTTGGACCGACGCGGCGAGGTCCGCGTGCCGGGTCGTCAGTTCGCTGCGCGGCTCGCGTGCGTCCCCGAAAATCGAAACGATTTTGCGGGAGAACAGGTTGCTGGATACAGGTTCGCAGCCGTCCCAGGTCATTTTCACGCCCTGGTTATGATGCGTGAAGTAATCCAGGTCCAGACGGCATTGGCCGGAAATCGTGCGGACGACGCGGTGCACCAGCGGCGCGAAGCGCGGCTCGCCGTAAGCCGCCAGGCCCATCATTTTGTACTCGTCGCCGTATTTCGGAAATCCCAGGAACTGCGTGAACGCCGTATAGAAGATGCCGAGGGAATGCGGAAACAGCACGGAGCCGCGGACCTCGATGCGGTTGCCGCGGCCGACGCCCCATTGTACGCTGCTGTAGTCGCCGAAGCCATCCACCGAGACGACCGCGGCTTCCTCGAATGGGGAGGCGAAGAACGCGCTCGCCAGGTGCGCACGATGATGTTCGACTTTGTGGATGCGGGCGCGCCTCAATCCGGACAGCACCGTGCCCGGCCGTTCGGCGCTCAGGCGGGTGACCTGGACGATATTGGAGACGCGCGACATCGACCGCCGCCAGGAGGCCGGGCGTACGGCGGCGTACAGCGCTTTCCGCGCGATGTGCGCGAACGGATTGCGCGAAATGGCTACGTGTTCGACTTCGTCCGGATCCGATCCGGCGAGGCAGGCGGCCGCGGCCAGATTGGGAAATCCGGCCCAATGCTTGATGCGGTTCAAGCGCTCCTCTTCAATGGCCGCGATCAGTTGGCCGTCGGCGAGGAGCGCCGCCGATGCGTCGCCGTGGAATGCATTCAACCCAAGAATGTTCATGAATCGTCCTTAGTCTGCCGGTGAGGTGGGCCGCTTGATGCCCAACGCGGTCCCCGCGCTTCGCAAAGCGCGCTTTTGTTCCGCATTCACCATCAAGCGGAACCAGAAGCTTTGCATGAAATAGAAAATGAATCCTTCCTTGCCGTCGAGAAAACCCAGGCGCAGAAAGTAGCGGTAGAAGAAGAGCAGGAAGGGCCGCGTATAAAGCGGAAGGCGCAGCCACAGCGTTTTGAGCCAGAGGGTGCGCTGATCGGCGTTTCCCCACGGCGAGGGCGTCACCAGGTATTCCAAGCCGGCGCGGCGCCGCAGCTCCTCGGCCGCCAGCTCGGAGGCGAACTTGGCGTGCTTCTCGACGAAGAAGGAGATGCGCTCCTCGTTTTCGTTGGCCTCCAGCAGGTCGTGGCGCAGCGTGCGGGTGCGGCCCCGCACGTAGAAGCGATAGTCGAATTCGTGATCGTCCAGAAAGGCGGCGCCGCGGCGGAAGATCTTCAGCATGTACTTCGGGTAATAGCCGCCGAAGCGCATCCAGCGGCCGCGAAAGATCTCGCGGCGCTTGACGTACAGGCCCTCGATGTCCGCAGGCGGATAGTCGAAGAGCCGGATCAACTCGTCGCGCAGCTCGGGCGTCACGCGATGGTCGGCATCCAGGGCGATCACCCACTCGTGCTGGAAGGGCAAATTCCGCAACGCCCAGGCGCGCTGCCGCGTGTGGCCTTCAAACGCATGCTGGCAGATGTTGGCGGTGTATTTGCGCGCGAGCTCCACGGTGCGGTCGGTGCTGAACGAATCCACGATGTGGATGTCCGTGCACCAGCCGTCCAGGCTCTCCAGGCACCCTGAAAGATTGCGCTCTTCGTTGCGGGTGAGGATGAGCGCGGACAGGCGGGCGATGCCGGGAGCCGCAGGCGACGGAACTGCCAGAGGTGGGGCGGTCATGCAGGTCTCCCGGCTGTCTGCGCGGCGGACCCATCCTGGAGCGCACACCGCTCCACGCGAGCCACGCCTCGAGCGACGCCGATGCGCGGTCCGGCGGCGAACCGGCGCGCAGCCTTATTGTGTCCGGCGGCCCGGCTCCGGGACTGCCCGTTGAGTGGATGACTTGGCACGAAGTCGGTCTCAGATGGCGATTTCGTTGTACAGGCGCAGCATCCGGGCGCCCACGGCGTCCGGAGAGTAGCGCTGGGCGCTCAGGCGCCGGCCATTTTGTCCCATGGATGCGCGCAGCCCGGCGTCGGCGAGAAACTCCAAAATTTGACCTGCCAGCCGCTCGACGCTGCAGGGCACGACCGCGCCGGCGCCGGCTTCCGCGATTTCGGCGTGGATCCCGACCTGGTCGGACACCACGACCGGCAAACCGGCCGCCATGGCTTCGACGACGGCGTTACCGAAGTTTTCCGAATACGACGGCAGCACGAAGATGTCGGCGTCGGCCAGCGCCGCCCATTTTTGTTCGCCGCTCAAGAACCCGGCCCATATCACGCTGGAGGCAATCCCCAGCCCGGCCGCGCGAGCCCGCAGCGCGGCGGCGAACTCCGGAAGGCCGCTGCCGGCCAGCACCAACGCGGTATCCGGGCACTGCCGGTGGACGCGCGCGAACGCGGCCAACAGCAGGTCCAGCCCCTTCTTTTCGTCGAGGCGGGAAAGAAACAAGACGATGCGGCGCCCTTCGAGATCCGGGAAGCGCGCGCGGAACGCGCCCACCGGAAACCGGTGGGGCGAGGCGTCCATCGGGTTCGGAATGATTGCGGCGTGGCCGCCCGCAAACAGCGCGGACGCTTCCGAACGTTCCTGCTCGCTGGTGTAATGAATCCCCGCGGCGTGGGCCAGGATGCGGCTTTCCAAGATGCGGAAAGAGAGCCTCTTCAACCAGGGCCGCCGGTTCTCGATTCCCCAGCGGTTGAGCGTGCCGAGCGGCCTGACGATGTAGGGCACGCCGGCACGGTGCGCCGCCAGTGCCGCGGGAAGCGCCGCATACGAAAACAGCGCGTGAATGTGAACGAGGTCGAACTCGCGCACGTGTTGGGCGAGCCAGCGCGTGAGCGGCCACGAAAAGATGTAGAAGCGCGTCTGGCGCGGAAAATACCAGAATGTCGCGCCGTCTTCCGGTTGGGGAACGCCGAGCGGAACGCGCAGCCGGTCCGGGCCGTCGTCGTCGGTAGTGGCCACGTGAACATCCAGGCCCGCTTGCGCCAGCGCCCGCGCCATGGTGCGCACCATCACGCTGGGTCCGCCGCGCTGGGGGCCGACCGAGGGAATCACGTGCAGAATTTTGTGGGCGGACATGCGCACGTCAGGCGGCGAATAACGCCGCGTTGAGGCGTTGGCGGAAGTGTTGGGCGGTGAACCCGCTCTCATACCGGCGGCGGGCCGCGCACGACCAGGCGTCCCACTCGGGTCCGGCGGTGAGGAGCCGGACGGCCGCGGCGGCGAGTTGCGCAGGATCGTCCGGATTGACGGCCAGGCCGGCCTCGGGCGGATTGACCACCTCGCGGCCGCCGTCGCCATCGCCGGCCAGGCACGGCCGTCCCATGCGCATGGCTTCGAGATATACCAAGCCGAAGCCTTCGCCGCGGCTGGGCATGGCCAAACAGCGGCAGCGCGCGAGAAGATCCTGTTTTTGCTCTTCGGAGACTTGGCCGAAGAAGCGCACGCCGGTATGGCGGCGCGCCCGTTGCTCCAGGGCTTCGCGCAAGTCGCCATCGCCGGCGATCCACAATCCGGCGCCGGGCACTTTTTCGAGAACTCGCGGCCACGCTTCGATCATCTGGCGGTGGCCCTTGTAGTCTTCGCCGCGCAGCATGCGGCCCAGCATGAGGACGGCGGGCCCGGCGGCCGGCGCGCGCACCGTATCGCAGGCCGGCTCCCCCGCGCCCAGGGGCACGGTTGCATGCGGCGCGCCGCGGAGCTCCGGATGGAAGGCCGCGAAGCGCTCCCAGGTGTAGTCGCTGTTGGAGAGGAACAGATTTACCTTGCCGAGCGCCCAGCGCGTCAGGGAGTCCTGCCGGCGCCACGCTTCCACGCCATGCAGGAACAGAACCACGCGCGCGGCCGCGCCCGCCACCAGCGGCGCCAGTTTGAGCAGATGGAGGTGCCACACGAGCAGGATTCCGCCCCGCCGCCGCTTGGCAAGCGCCGCGAACGCGGCGCGCGTCTTGCTTGCGCCCGGCTGATAGCCAAAGAAGCAGGCTCTTTGCTCGCCAATCTCGTTGACGATGCCCTGCCACGCTTCGCGGCCACTGGCCTGCACGCCGCCGAGCGGCTCCAGCGCGGGAAACACACCGAGCAATTCGGTCATGGGCATTTCACACATTGCGCGGAGAGCTCCGCAGGCGCACCACGGAAGGGGCAGGCTCGTGCGCCACGAAACTGGGCCGCCAGCTATCCAGGAACCGGTTCACCAACAGCGCGACCGCCAGACTGCCGGCGGCGCTGACCGTGACCTCGACCAGTTGACCGCCCACCTGCAGCAGAGCGATACCCGGCAGAAACCAGAGCACGAAACCATGCAGATCGGACCGCGCCAGCCGCTCGGCCGCCTGCCAGTCCAGCGCGGTGACCACCACGCCCATGATGATGAAGCCGATGACCACGCCCGGCGTGCCGAAGTTGAGATAGAACTCCAACACCTGTCCGACACCCACGCTGGTGCCGGCCGCGAAGTCGATGCCGGTGTAATGGCTGACCAGATTGCCGCTGCCCGCTTCGATAGGCTTGTCCGGCCATATCGCGCGCGGGATGAGCGCCAGCAGCGCATCCCAAAGCGTGTCGCCGCGGGCGTAGGACTGCGTCTGAGACAACTGATAAACGGCCGCGCCCACCAGGAAGTTCTGGTTCAACCGGCCGTCGATCCTCTGCAGATGTTCCCAGTCGCCGGGATCGAACCACTCGAAGGTCGAGACGGTTTTCGAGATGCTGTCGACGCGGTCCGAGAAGGACTGTTCGCCCCAGACGCTGGCCCGGATCACGTTACGGTCGCGCATATAGCTGACGTATACGGATAGGCCCAGATAGGTGGCCAACACACCCGCCAGAATCACTTTCACCGGGGCGCGCAGAAAGCTCGCGACAAAGATCAATATCGTGAGCACCGCAACCGCGCCATACCCGAGCATTCCCGCGCTGATGAGCGTCATGAAGGGCAGCAGAAAAGACACCGCCAGCCAAGCCGTGAACCGGCGCATGTCGCCGGCCCGCCAGGATCTCCAGCAGCACAGCGCCAAGCCGACCACTACAAGCTGCTGGCCGGTGGAGACGATGGCGTTGGCGGTCGGCAGGCGTCCAAGAAATGTGGCCGACAGCAGATAGAAGACCACTCCGCAAGCCAGATAAGCGTTCGGCAGCCTTTGATCCGGCTGCCGGATTCCCTTGGCGCGCGGCAACAGGCCTTTGTACACCAGGAGCGGAGTGATCACCAGACCGCCCGCCGCGAATGCCGCCAGCCCGTAGAGACTCTGTTCGAAACCCAGCGCAGTGAGGCGCGGATCGTGGTCCTGAAAAGCCGGAAGCGTGTAAATCGCCGCGCCCACCAAGTGAATGAGCGACAAGTTGAACACGTAGGCCACCGTCAAGCCCGTTCCCGGCATGTTCCATCGCAGGCGCACGACTACCAGCAATCCGATCACGCCCATCCAGATGAGCAGGAACTCAGATAACTTGCTGGGGTCCATTGATGAGATTTCCATCCGCCGGCGCCGTGGCGGGACCAAAGGGCGTCGCGGTGCGCGCACCGGCGCCGGGCGTTTGCAAGCGATCCAGGTACTTGTTGGCGAGCAAGGCCACGACCAAGCTGGCCGCCGCGCTGGCCGTGATCTCGACGAGTTGCCCGCCGACCTGGAGCAGAGCGATGCCGGGAAGAAACCACAGCACGAAACCCTGCAAATCCGCGCGGGCCAACCGGTCGGCGGCCTGCAGATCCAGCGCGGTGATCAGCAGGCCCATGAGGGCGAAGCCTACTACCACGCCGGTAGCTCCGAAGTTGGCGTAGAACTCCAGAACCTGGCCGACGCCCACGCTGGTGCCGGCGGCAAACTTGATATCGGTATAGCGGCTGACCAGGTCGCCGCTGCCGGCCTGCATGGGCTTATCCGGCCAGAGGGCGCGCGGCACGAGCGCGAGCAAAGCGTCCCAAAGCGTATCGCCGCGGGCGTATCCATCGGTCTCGCGCAGCCGGTTCACCGCGGCGCCCACGAGCCAATTCTGATTGAGCCTCCCGTCGATGCGCTGCAGATGCTCGAACCTGGCGGGATCGAACCATTCGAAGGAGGTGGCGGTGTCGCCGAGGCGGTCGATGCGATCCGAGAAAGACTGGCCGCCCCAGACGCTGGCCCGTATATCGTTGCGGTCGCGCATGTAGTTGACGTAGACGGTCAGGCCCAGATAAATCAGGGGAAGGCCAGCGAGAGCGACCTTAAACGGCGACCGGACAAAACCCGACACGAAGATCAACAGCGTCAAGAGGGCGACTGCGCCGTATCCGAGCATGCCCGCGGAAACCACCGTGGTCAGCGGCATGAGCAGGCCGAGCAGAAGCCAGCCGACGACGCGGCGCACCTGGTTCTCGCGCCAGGCTTTCCAACAGCAGAGCGCCAGGCCGGCCACCACAAGCTGCTGGCCGCTGGATACGATTGCCATGGCGGTCGGCAGTTGTCCGAGCACGGTGGAGGACAGCAAATAGAAAGCCACTCCGAACGCGATATAAGCTTTGGGCAGCCGGGGGTCGGGCCGGTGGGGCGCCTTCGACCGCGGCAGCCAGCCCCGGCTCGCCAGCAGCGGAGTCAGCACCAAAGCGCCGAATGCAAATGCCACGACACCATACAAGCTCTGCTCGAAGCCCAGCTCGGTGAGGCGGGAATCCTGACTCTGAAAAGCGGGGAGCACGTAAATTGCCGCGCCGACCCAGTGAATCAACGACAGGTTGAGCAGATAGGCCAGGGTCAGGCCGGTTCCGGGCGTTTTCCGGCGCCAACGCACCAGGGCTACCAGGCCCATCACGAGCAGCCAGATCAGCAGATATTCCGATAATTTGCTGGCGTCCATTAGGCGTGGTGGGAGCCCACTCCCTGACGGTCGTGGCTCTGTTCGGCGGCGGCGTGGCTCTGTTCGGCGGCGTGGCGCTGGTCGGCAGGGTGGCTCTGTGGCTTGCGATTGCGGCCCGCAGGGGCCACAAACTCCGCGCAGATCGATTCGAAATCGGCGGCCACGTCCGCCCAGGTGCGCGGTTGAAAATCGTGGTAGATCCGGCGAACCATGTGCGCCAGCTCCTCCCGATGCGCATCACACCAATGCAACCGGTCGATGAAGGCCTGCGGGCTTCGAATGGGGAGCACCCAGCCCGTCTCGCCTTCGCGGATCAAGTCCGGACCGCAGCAGTTGGTGGTGGTCAGGATCGGGAGAGCCGCCGCAGCAGCTTGCGCGAGGACGACTGCGAATCCATCCTGGATGGTCGGGAAAACAAAGAGATCGCCCCAGGCGTATTGCGCCGGCAATTCGTGTTGCGGCTGCTTGGGGATGAATTCGGCCAATGGGTGCAGGCTCTTCACAAGCGAGCGGGCCTCATTCGAACCAGGTCCGACAAATCGAAATTGGAATCGCCGGCTGCCCGGACCGCGCAGAACCGACGCCATGTCGAGCAGTCCCTTCTGAAAAGAGAGAGCGCCAACGAAGAGAACGCGCAGCGGTTCGCCGGAGAGTATGCGCGCGCAACGGGCCTCCACGATCTCCGGCGCAAGGCGAAAATGATCCAGACGGGCGCCCAGGGGCAGCAGAGCGAGCCGGCCGGGACCGACTCCCTCGGCCACGAAGCTATCCCAGGCGAATTGCGAAAGGACCAGGATACGATCCGCCACCGCATACTCGCGCTCTTCCCGGGCGACGATCCAGCGGCTGGGACGATCCATGCGGGTGCGCGTGCGCAACTCTTCCTCTTCGAGGATGCGCGCCTGCGTGCGGATATGCGCCGAGCCGCGCACCATCATCCGCAAACCGGCGCGGCCGCTGGTCGCCCGCAGGATCTCCTCGGAAACGCCGCTGAAGGAGTGCACGACATCCCATTGCTCCGCGGCGATTCGGCGGGCCGCCCAATGCCCGAACACCCGATGCAAAAGGGCTTCCGGATAGGGAATCGACAGGTTCTCATGGAGCCACCAAGCCACGCGCGAGGCGATGCCGTGCGCCCAGAAAGTCCGCACCTGGGCGGGCGCCAGGCCGAAACGCGTGGCGGCCCACTTCGGGTAATTCGTAAATACCGTCACGTCGTGCCGCCGCGACAGCTCACGCGCTAAATCAAACGCATGAAAGCGGCCGTGAACGGCGATCGCGATCTTCATGTTCGTTGGTGTGTAGGCCGAGCATGGCGGCCAACCGGTCTTGATACGTATGATGGCCGCCCATGATGCGCGCGTGCGCGGCGGCGGACAGCCTTTGACGCTCGGCCGGGCGATCGAGCAGCCAATGCGCCCGAACGATCATTTCCGGAATGGAGCGAAAGTAGACGACGGACTCTCCGTCCGCTCCAAAGATCTGGCGATGCTCGTCGGTATCTTCGGCCAGCATGCAGGCGCCGATGGCGGGGATTTCGAAGCTGCGCATGACGTGGCCATCGCGGTTGGCGCGGCGCACGAGGCAGAGGGCGATCTTGGCGGCGGCGGTGGCTTTGCGGAGTGTCTGGGGATCGGCGTAGCCGCGGGAGTGCGCCTTGGTTTCGGAAAACCGGTCCCAATGATCCCCATACAATGCGATCGAGAAGCCCGCATCCGCGAGCGCCGCAAGGAAAGGAACGCGGTCGCGATCGGCGCCGCCGACGAACAAGACGTCGGACGAGAGACGGCGGAACTCCGCGTGATCGGCCTGCTGCGGGTAACACAGTTTGGGATCGAACCCGAACGGCAGGTAGCGGACGGTACGGCAGCCGAGTGTTTCGAGGTCGGCCAGGTTGGCGCGGCGTGCCGAGTACACGGTGTCGTAATTGGGCAGGGCATCGAGAAACCAACGCGCGCGAAATACCGGATTCCAGGGATCGTCGGTCAGGTAGTTCACGCGTTTAATGCCCATGCCGCCGATCGCTTCCAGGGCTTTCCGGTTGACGGGGGCGATCCCCGTAGCCAGCAGGCATGGGGGGCGCAGTTGTTCGCAGAGCCGCAGCACATCCGCGCTGAACGCCGGTAGATGGACGGGCCGGTGGCCGAGCAATCGCCAAGCGATCTGGCGCCTCCAGGCGGGCGCGCGTGAGGCCTGCAATGCGTCGGCAAAGTGCGCGCTGATGCCGAGCTCCGCAGATGCCTGCCAGAGGCTCCAGCCGACATTTGTGCCGCCGCGATTGCCGACCACGAGGAGGTCGCAGGATTGGTTGGAGGCGGTCATTAGTTTGCGCCCACACGGCGCGCTGCAGTTCGCCGCGGCACGCTGAAGCGCGCGCCACCTGCGGTGACCGATTTGGCAAAGGAATACAGACGGGCCTGGGCGGCTCGAAACGCACGGATGGGGACCAGAAGCCCCGCGCAACTGACGGCGCTGTACAGGATTCCGAGGCGGAGCTTGCCCGCCCTGGAGATTGGAACGCCCTCCAACAAATTTCGCGGCCGCATTCCGATGCAGATACCGAGGGCGTAGCGCCACGATTGTATGCGCCGGTATTCCACGATCCAAAACGGATACGTGAACAAGAGCAGTTGCATGACGACTCTTTCGAGGAGCCGCTGAGGCGCCTGGTAGGGAGCGATAGCGTCTATCACCAGGCGGCCGATCTGGTTCATCGGCAGCCGGCGCTCGGTAACCGGGCAGCGGGCAATACGCGGCTTCAGAGCATAGCTGTCGACTCGCTCGCCGGGAAGCTGAATATCCTTGCGGACGGTCACGCGCCGGATGTTCAGCAGGCGACCGCCTTCGGCGATGATCCGGCATCCGAGGTACATCTGATACATTTCGCTGCCGTCCCAGCGCGCGGTAGCGTGGGCGAGGGCTCGTTCCCGATCCAGAACGATGCCGCTGACGAAGCTGAAATTGCGGAACGAAGCGGCGGCGGCGGCGGGCCCGGCGCCCACGACCTCCGTGTGCCGGACACGCTCGGCGGCAGCGCCGGTCGCGAAGTCTTCGTAATTGGTCATGACGACGCCGGCGGGACCGAGCCGCTCGAGATCCGCGGCAAGTTCTTCGAGGACGGTTGGCGATGCGAGGCAATCGTCGTTGCCGAGCAGGAAGCAGTATTTGCCGGATGCCAGAGAAAGGCTGGCGCGGAGGTTGGCATCGTATCTGCTGTTAGTCTCCAGTTTCCGATAGATGAAGCTGAGCGACGAGTGTTCGAGAAAGTCGAGTAGCTCTTGCTCGCGCCCGTCAGTCGACCGGTCGTCCGAGATACAGACTTCGAAATCTTGAAACGTTTGCATGGCGAGGGACCGGCAGGCCTCGATGAGGAAGGCGGTCCGGTTGTACTGCGGAATGCAGATGGAGAGGTGGCGACTTGATTTCATCCGCAACTCGACCCCTGATATCATCTGCAAGCCGGCGATAATTCCGGCGACGATTCGCGCCACTGCAAGAAGAGCACCAACAGGAAACTGCCAAAGATGATCAGGCGGTACCCAAGGTCCAAACACAGATAGGAAGTGGCAGTAATGACCCGCGATAAATCATGGTCTCCCGTAAACATACCCCAAGCTTCCGGGCGTCGACGAACCATATAAGAGTCAACGCGCACTCAGAACTAAGAAGCACCAGCCAGAGCTTGCCTCTGACATGGCCATTCTTCATCCGTTC
>Ga0335078_10013478_pt1 | contig 12114 bp, 12 predicted proteins | sample Lox_Sample_32_FD_206711 | JGI IMG/M metagenome (GOLD analysis project Ga0335078, IMG submission 206711) | Soil microbial communities from Loxahatchee National Wildlife Refuge, Florida, United States - Lox_Sample_3.2 | ecosystem: Environmental > Terrestrial > Soil > Wetlands | place: USA... | reverse complement strand
GAAAAACCGGAACGTGCGAGGATAGCCATGGAACGCCTCGTGTCAAGGCGGGGCTTTCGCTGGTAGTGGGTCAGTTTGAATTTTGATTTCGCTTTTGACCGGGCTATTGGCAATGATGGGGCACGGCCAAAAAGAACAAAAAGGCAGTCAGGCGTAAGGTTCGTTTGGATGCAAGCCAAAATGCCCTGCGGGTTGTTGAACGTGCCACTGGCGGGAAGCTTGTTCCTGTGAAGCCCAAAACGATTAGGTGAATAGCGGCTTGGTTCTTTCTTCCTCTTGCCGAAGAATGAATTTTCCCAAAAGTGGAACCGCAAATGCGTATTTGCCGTGCCGGTTTTTGTAAACCAGGCCCGAATTACCCAAGTGTGATAGCATTTGGTTTACCTGGCTTGAGCCAAATGGATTTGCCATGTTTTTCGCGGCGGTATTGTTCCTTCTTCGGATGATTTGTCATCGTTTGAGCCTCGTCGTATGCAAAGATAATGCCGTTAATGCCATGTGGGGATAAGCATTCCCAAGCAATCTCCAAAATTCCTTTAATCTTGTCGGCGACAAGGCCGGGGATGGATTTATAGAGTTCTGTAAGCGTGACGAAACTGAGCTTCCTTTCGTCAACAATTCCATGTGGTAAAAACCCAACGGGTGGAAGATTTTTTTAATCGTTGCGCCAGCAGTGACGACCGATAAATCTGCCAGCAAGTGCAGCAGTTGCGGGTTCAGAAAGCCGCTTGCTGGAACAGATTTCCAAGGTTAGAGTGTTCGCATGATTGAGACCATGGAAATCGCCAAGGCCAGGCGCGACCTGCCGCGCATCGTTCGCGGATTGAAAAAGTCCGGTTCGCTCGCCATTTCCAATCGCGGTCGCACGGTGGCCTATCTTATTTCCCGCGACCGCGTGGAGGCGATGCTGGAAACGCTGGAAATCATGGATAATCCCAAAGCCATGAAGGCCATCCGCAATTTCGAGGCCGGCAAGACGAAGTTCGAACCGGTCGAGGTGCTGGATGAGGACTAAAGTCGAAGTTGCTCCTCAAGTCAAAGAGTTCGTCCGTTCCCTCGCGCCGGTGCCGCGCCGCAATCTGACGCGCGCTGTCAAGTCACTGGCCCGGGACGCCGGTGACCGGAAGGTTTTGGAGGGAAAACTGGCAGGCTACCATCGTTTGCGGGTGTCAAATCATCGCGTGATTTACCGCGAACAACCTGTCGCCGGCGCGCGCGTCATTTTCTGCATCTTTGCCGAACATCGCAGCATTGTGTATGAACTCTTTCAACAAATGCTGCTCAAAGAACTGGCCAAGCGATGAACGGAGAAGCAAAAACCGTTTCGTCCGATTCGCCGATGCGCGAGGTGCTGGAAGCATTTCCCGGCGCGCAGCGGGCGTTGTTCCGGCGGTATCACATCGGCGGGTGCAGCAGTTGCGGGTTCAGCCCGGACGAAACACTGGCGCAGCTCTGCGCGCGCAATGGCAACCTGAACGTGGCCGAAGTGCTGGAGCACATCCACTCCAGCCATGAGCAGGACGCAAAAATTTTGATTTCACCGAAGGAACTCGCCGGACTTTTGCAGAAGGACAAATCGGTGAAACTGGTGGATGTGCGCTCACGCGAGGAATTCGAGGCGGTTCACATTGAAGGCTCGGGGTTGTTGTCGCAGGACGCGATGCAGAAACTCATGGCAAGCGGTTCAAACACGAACCCGATTGTGGTCATTGATCACGCAGGCAAAAACGGTCTGGACGCAGCGGCATATTTCATGGGGCATGGTTTGCAGAATGTCCGTTGTCTGCGTGGGGGCATTGATGCCTGGGCGCAGGAAGTTGATACGAAGATGCGGAGATACAAATTGGGCTGAATTTTGGATCCGGGCAAAAGCTCCAACATCCAAGCTTCAAGCACCAGAGAAGCCCCAAACTTCAAATGCCAAAAAGGCTGGCGGCGCAGTTTGAAGCTTGGTTCTTGGAATTTCTCTGGAGCTTGGACGCTGGTGCTTGGAGCTTCTTTGAAATTACACGTTGAACTTGAACAGCAGCATGTAGCCACGGCACCAGACGGCCTACTCGCGCCCGGCCGCGGTGATAAATGGCTTCAATTCCTGCATCAGCTTCGCGAACAGGTCAAACGACACCTGTTGCGCGCCGTCGCTCCAGGCTTCCGCCGGGTTGGGATGCACTTCAATCAACAACGCGTCCGCGCCCATCGCCACCGCGCCCTGGCACATCGCCGTCACCAGGTCCGCGCGCCCGGCGCCCTGGCTCGGGTCAATCACGATCGGGCAGTGGGATTCGAGCTTTAGAATGGGGATGGCGGAGAGGTCCAGTGTGTTGCGCGTGTAGGTTTCGAACGTCCGGATGCCGCGTTCACAGAACAGGAGGTTCGGGTTTTCGTTGGCGAGGACGTATTCGCCCGCGAGCAGCCATTCCTCGATTTTCATGGAAAGTCCGCGCTTGAGCAGGACGGGCTTGCCGGTCCGGGCAGCCGCGATGAGGAGCTGAAAGTTCTGCGAATTACGCGCGCCGATCTGGATGATGTCCGTGTATTCGGCCACCAGGTCGGCGTGGTTTTCGGAAAGCAGTTCGGTGATGACGGCCAGCCCGGTGGCGCGCCGCGCCTTGTCGAGCAACTTCAGGCCCTTGTCGCCCAGTCCCTGGAACTCGTAAGGTGACGTGCGCGGCTTGAACGCCCCGCCACGCAGGAAGGTCGCCCCGGCGGCCTTCACCGCCTCGGCAGTGGAGAGCAACTGTTTCTCGCTTTCGACCGAGCAGGGGCCGGCCATGACGTGCAATTTTTTGCCGCCAATGACATGTTCGCGGACGCGAATGGTGGAGTTGGCCGGGTGCGCCTCGCGGCTGACGAGCTTGTAACGCTTTTGGATGGGCATGACGCTCTCGACCGCGCGCGGGAATTGCGAGACCAGCGTCTCGAGATTGGCGTGGGTGAGTTCGTCGCCGATGGCACCAATGACGGTGCGCGCCACGCCGCGCATGACGTGGGGGACGTAGCCGAGTTTGCGGATTTCCTTGAGGACGGCCTGCTCCTCTTTCCTCGAAATCCGGGGTTTGAGCACGATGATCATGGGGTTTTATGGGTTGGCCGAAGGTCGCAAAAACAAAAACGCCGCAGGCGTTTGGCGACCTGCGGCGATGGGTTCGGTTAAAGTTTCATCGCAGCCGCAAGTGCGCGCCGGCCTGGCTAAACCAATAAAAGAAATATTGGCTGCCCGCTGCGTTGTTCACTTGCCTGCTGTTCACGTGGCAAAGATAGCAGAATGGAATCCGCAGTCAAGGTCTTTGTATTGTCGGCGCTGTGCGCCGATTTCGAGCCACTGGCTCGACGCTACCACAAATCAGACGTTGAATTTGAAAAGGAGCACGTCGCCGTCCTTGACGATATAATCACGGCCTTCGATGCGGTAATGGCCCGTCTCGCGGGCGTGGCCGACCGAGCCGCACTTCACCAAATCATCCCAGTTTACCGTTTCGGCCTTGATGAATCCGCGTTCGAAATCGGTATGGATGGTCCCGGCGGCCTTCGCCGCCGTGTCGCCGGTGTGAATGGTCCAAGCCCGGACTTCCTTCTCGTTGAACGTAAAAAATGTACGCAAACCGAGCACGTGATACGTGGCGCGGATGAGTTGGCCGAGGCCGGATTCCGCAACGCCGAGTTCCTTCAAATACGCCGCAGCTTCCTCGAGCGACAGATCAATGAGGTCACTCTCGATCTGGGCGCTGACAACGACGGCCTCGCATGCGAGGTGCGCTTTCACGTAGTCGCGCACTCTTTGAACGAATGGGTTTTGGTCGGCGGTGGCGAGGTCGGATTCCTTGACGTTGCAGGCGAAGATGGTTGGTTTGTCGGTCAGCAGGAAGAAGCTGCGCTGGACGATTTTTTCATCCGGACTCAACGAGAGCGCCAGCGTGTTGGCCGGTTTGCCGGCGTTCAGGTGCGCGCCAATCTGTTCCAGCAGGTGCTCCTCCAGCAATGCATGCTTGTCGCCGCGTTTAACGTCCTTGGCTATTTTTTCCCGCCGCTTTTTGACCGCCTCGATGTCGGCCAGCACCAGTTCGGTGTTGACGATTTCGATGTCGCGCACCGGATCAATGCCGCCGGTGACGTGGACGATGTCGGGGTCCTCGAAGCAGCGCACGACGTGCACGATGGCGTCCACTTCGCGGATGTGGCTCAGAAATTTGTTGCCCAGGCCTTCGCCATGCGACGAGCCTTTCACGAGGCCTGCAATATCCACAAATTCGATCGTCGTTGGAATCAACGTGTTGACCCGGGCAATTTTGGCGAGCGGTTCGAGGCGCGGTTCGGGCACGGTCACGACGCCGAGGTTCGGTTCGATGGTGCAGAAGGGATAGTTCTCCGCCGGCGCCTTGTGCGAACGGGTGACGGCGTTGAACAGCGTGGATTTGCCCACGTTGGGCAGACCGACGATTCCAGCTTTGAGCATAATGGGTCGCCGGGAAAATCCCGGCGCGGGTCACATTCTATGTTTGGCCAACTGCCAGGCGATGTGCACGCCGTCGTACAGCCCGATGGCGAGCAGGCAAACGCCAGAGAAACGCTGCATGCGCAACAGGGTTTGCTCGCTGAACCGTCCCTGTCCGCGCGACACGCCGTAACTGAGCGCGAAAAACCACGAGTTCGCGCCGAGCGCGACGCCGGCAATAAACGCCGATTTGGCGGCAATGGTATCCTCCACCCACTCGTAGGAGGTGAAATACGCCTCGTGCGACATGAAGTACGCCGCCGCCACAATCCAAAACAGCAACACCCCCATGTTGCCCAGCACGCGCGCGAAGCCAATCATGAACGCCGAGTGCGGGTGCAGTTTTTCATCAATGCGTTGTTCGATCCGGCTGGCGGCCACCCCCAGCTGGGTGGGCGCGGTCACGGTTTTGGCCGAAAGAAATTTCACACCCATAAACAGCATGAACACGAAGCTGAAGACTTCCATGGACGTTTTCACCATACGGCCGCCAAAGAATGACGAAAACCCGGTGAAGGCAATGGTGCAATAAATTGCATCCATCGATGCGGCACCGAGGCCGATGAGCAAGGCCCATTGGAAACCCCGCCGCGCGCCCTCGTTGATGATCGTCAAATTCACCGGCCCGACGGGCATGGACAGCAGCAAGCCGCTGACAAAACCCGTGAGCGCCGCGATGAAAATGGCCGTTTGTTCCGGCATGCTTTTAATGGGCCGTATCCGGTTCGTCCTCGTCTTCCTCTTCGATTTCCCGGCGCCACGCGCGCGAGATGCTTGGCCGCACGAAACCATAGACGAGGTAGAGGGTGAAGAACGCGGGCAGCACGTAATAAAGGATTTTTTCGCGCAAGATCAGCAGACAGCCAAGAAAAAGCGCCGTGCCGATGGCTTTCGTGAACGTGCTTCGGGAGCGCAGGCCGAGTGATTTGAAGCTCGGATACCGCACCGTGCTGACCATCATGGCCGACAAAAAGATGAGCACGACCGCCAGCAGATAATTCCATTTGCCGAGGTCCTTGTCCTTTTCATTGAAATGAATGATGAGCAGCGTCAGCGACGCCACCAGGCCCGCCGCGGAAGGAATGGGAAAGCCCAGAAAATCCCTGCCGCCGCCGCTGCCAGCCATTGCGGACAGACAGTTGAAGCGCGCAAGGCGGAACGCGCCACAGAGCAGATAAATGGACGCGATGAACCAACTGATTTGCCGATATTCGCCGAACACATTTGCCAGCACGACGCGCTGCACCAAGAACGCCGGCGCAACACCAAACGAAATCAAATCCGCCAGCGAGTCAAATTCGCGCCCGAACGGGCTGTCCGCCCCGCCCAGACGCGCCACGCGCCCGTCGAGCAAATCAAAAATGCACGCGAGTAAAATGAAGGCGAGCGCGAGCTTGATTTGACCGAAGTAATCATCCGCCAGCGGATCGGCCTCGACGATTTTTGTCAGCGCCACAAAGCCGCAGAACAAGTTGCCCGCCGTCAGCAGATTCGGCAGAAAATAAATTTTCAATTTTTCGTCCGAATTATCCGGCGGCGGTGGTTGTGGCGACGGTTCGTTCATTTTATGGTTTTTCTGCATTGGAAAATGTCAAATGACCAGGCGCTAATGACCAAAGAATGACGAAATCCGAATAAAATGAATTCCCGCGCGTCTCGCTTTGGGAAATTTGGCATTGGGATTTCTTTAGTCATTATGGTTTGGGAATTAGTCATTTCAGTCGAAAGAGGCAATCATAGTTTCACCGCCGGTCACCTTGTCGCCGAGCTTCACCTGGATTTTTGCGCGGCGCGGCAGGTAAACGTCCACCCGCGAGCCAAATTGAATCAGGCTGATGCGTTCGCCGCGCTGGACAATGTCGTTTTCCTTGACCCACGGCACGATGCGGCGGGCAATCACGCCGGCGATGAGCCGCACGCCGATTTTCTCGCCAGGCGGTTCAGCCACATCGAAACCGATGAGCACGTTTTCGTTGAACTGCGCTGACTCGGCCTTCAGCGCGCTGAGATACCGGCCGGGCGTGTGTTTGAAACAGGCAATGCGGCCCGCCACGGGCGCGCATTGCACGTGCACGTCAATGACCGATAGAAAAATCGAGATTCGCTGGCATTCGCCGCCCATGAATTCCGGCTCGTTCACTGTGCCGATCGCGTCCACCTTGCCGTGGCCGGGCGAAATGACCAGGTTGGCTGCGGTCGGTACCAGCGGGTCGGGGTCGCGGAAAAAGTAAAAGGCAAAGCCGGTGAACAGCACCCAGAGTCCAACGAGCGTCCACGTCAAATAATGCAAGACAAACGTGCCAACGACCTTGGCCAGAAACGCGACGACCAGCAGCGCGAGCACCGCCGCCGCGGCGAGGCCGATGAGGCGGAGCGCGGCGAGCAGGGCATTGCCCGAGTTCTTCACGCGACCAGGATAAAAATTTTGCGCGCCACTTGCAATTCGGCATTTTCAAGGCAAATTTGATGTCGCAAAGAGACGATTCAGCAAAAACCAAATTCAAAACGATTATGTCATTACACACACCGGATTTGACGAAGTTCCCGCCGCGCAGTCCGCGCGTGCGGCTGGGCGGCTACGTGATTCTACCGCGCATGTTGGACAAGGGCCGCGCCACCGTGGCCGGCACTCAAGGCGAATACCATTATGCCTGCCCGCTGGACCAGGGATTTCTGGAATTCGTGGGAGTTGATCCCGAAGCCTTGAAAAAGCAATTGAAGAAAACCGACTCGGAAGTGCTGGAATGGATCAACAAGAACGCCAATTACAAGCGGAGCATGCCGGAAATCCTGGCCTGGTCGGCGTGGCAGGAGCAAGCCGCACCAGACAACCCCGAATCGCGCGAGCATTTCAACGAAATCCAAAAAGCCGCCGCCCCGAAGCGGGACGACATCGCTACGTGGTTTGATGTGCTGGACGTGGACGATTACGTGAGCTTCGGCGGCAAAGCCTGAGAACATTTACGATATGCGATTTACGATTTACGCATCCTCACGACGATTTAACTGCCGCGTAAATCGTCAATCGCAAAGCATGAATCGGAAATTCAAGCCTGCGGCTGGGGCGCCGGGACGGGAGCCGGCGCTTCCGCCAGCGGCGCACCCGGTGCCTTCCAAAGTTCGATTTTTTCGATGCGGTGCCGGTGTTTCGCCCCGTGCGCTTCAAATTCCACCTCCTCACCGACCTTGCGATTCAACAACGCCTGCGCGACGGGCGATAGATAGCTGATGATGCCCTTGTCCGGCTCGGAATCCCAGGCGCCGAGGATAGTGAACGTTTCCGGTTCATTCGTATCGAGGTCCGCGGCCCGCACCACGGTCCCGATGCCGGCGACATCACCGCGGGCATTGGAGAAATCCGTGCCGCGCGCGCGGCTGAGCTGGGTTTCCAGCTCGTCCTTGCGGCGCATGAGGATTTTCTGCATTTCCTTGGCGGCCTTGTATTCGTGGTTTTCGCTGAGGTCGCCGTAGCTGCGCGCGATGGCAATTTCCTTTGAATTGGCGGGGATTTTCTTCTGCACCAGTTCCTCGTATTCGAGCTTGCGGCGTTCGAGGCTTTCCCACGAAACGAGCAGCGCGGTGTCCTGTTTGGTCTGTTCGCCACTGACGAGGGATTGCACGGCGGGATGCGCCTTGACGAGCCGCGCGAGGAGCGAGCGCTTGTCCATGTCGTCAAACACCGGTGAAAATTGCAGCGCGCGTGTGAGGTCTTTGATGACTTCGATGTCGGCGGACGCAGTCAGCTCGGCGAGCAATTCGTGGTCGTCGAGGATGAATTCGCGCAGGCGGTTGGAGCGCCGCTCGTTGAATTGATCGCGTTCCATCGCGGTGAGCATCGCGCGGAAAACTTCCGGACCAAGAATATCGGCGTAGGCGTCGCTGCGGTCGCGTCCGAGCCAGAGCAACAATTCGCTGCCCGCAGTGTGCTGGTTGATGAGACGGGCGAGCGTCTCCTTGAGCGCGTCCATCTTGCCTTCCTGAATCAGCAGACTGGCAAACTCGCGGCAGAGCTTGGCCGAAACGGCATTGAGCGACCCGCGCAGGACTTCAATCCAGCGGTCAGGGTTCGCCGCCTTGAATGATTCCAGCGTGCGATGATGTTTGACCGCCGGAATCAATTCCAGCACCGGGCCGAATTTGACGCCGTCCTGCGCCCAGATTTGTGAAGTGGTGATTTCGCCCTCGACAGCCGGAAGGCCGGCCATGGCGCGCAAATCGTCGCGGGCAAAGACCGCTTCCAGCGCGACGGCGGGCTGCGTGCGCTGATGCGACGCGATATCGGTGTTGAGTGCGGGAATGATTTCGTTGGCCGCCGCTGCCTTGTCAGCCAGGTCGGGCGCATTTTTGAACACTTCCCCGGCCACCGCCACCCGCGCTTTCAATCCCTTGGCCTTGCGAAAATCCGCCAGCAACCGTTCCTGCAACGACGTTTCCTGGGCCTGATAAACGACCGGCTCGGTCTTCTTCAGCGGCACGATGAAATGCCCGTCTTTTTTCATTTCCCGGCGCGCGGTTTCCCACCATTTCTTCCAGTCGTCGCGGATGACATCGGGCACGAGCGCCTGTTGAATCTGGTCCGCCGTCGCCCGGCCGTCGTAACTGTTCAACACGACCTTGATCAAATCCAGATGATGCGCGGCCATCTGGTGCAGGCCCTCGAGGTCGGCGGCCTTGCGCGCGAGAATGTGTTCTTTGGAAATTGGCTTGAGCGATTCGGCGGCGAACGCCAGATCCATCGTGTGACCCGGCTTGCCCGGGAAATCAATCGTGAATCGCGCGAACACCGTGTCCACGGTCTTGATCCGGCCAAAGCCCCAACTGCGGTGCATGCAAAAGCCGCCCGTCGCCAGTTTGGTCAGCGGTTCCACGTGCCGCCCTTCAATCTTGCCGGCGGCGGCCAGTTTCTCAAATTCCTCTCTCATAAAAGCATCGTCTTTGTTGCATCATGAAAGCACAATGTCCTTATTAAAAATCGTGAACGGCAAAAATCCAAGACAAATCGGAGCGCGTGTTTTGCAGCAATGGCGCGCCGAGGACGGATTTATCGAGGATTTGCTCGAAACCGCGCTGGCGGGAACGCGGCTTTCGCCCGCCGACCGCGCGCTTTGTCAGGAGATCGCGTACGGCGCCGTCCGCTGGCAGGCTACGCTCGACTGGCTCGTCGCCCGCAAAACTCGCGGGCGTCCACAGAAACCGGCGTTACAGAATTTGTTGCGGCTCGGTCTCTACCAGATTTTTTGGCTCGACCGGATTCCCGGTTACGCCGCGGTGAACGAAACCGTCGAACTGGCCAAACAAAACGGTTTCGGCGCGCAAGCCGGATTCGTGAACGCCGTCCTGCGCGGCTATTTGCGCGAAATGGCTGCGACAAGAAAGTTGCTCGCCGGACTGAAAATCTCGCAACCCGCGCTTGGCTGGTCGCATCCCGAATGGCTGGTCGCGCGCTGGCAAAAACGCTGGGGTGGTAGGGCCGACCTGCCGGTCGGCCAGGACGCGCAGCAGCGCGTCCCTACCGATGCTGTTGAGCGGTTGCTCGAATGGAACAATACGCCGCCGAAAACGTTTGCACGGGTGAACACTTTAAAACTATCCGAGGCAGAGTCGGCTCGCCGAGCCGACCGGACGCCCGGGCCGGGCGTCCCTACCTTGCTCGAAAAATGGCGGGAGGAAAACGTGGAATATGATTTCGTCCGTAGCGGCGGTCGGCAGACCGCCGCAGTTCTCGCAGAAATAGGATCATCTGGCTTTCTGCCAAAAGCCGCTACGCTCGAAAACCTGGTGTTTGAATTGAAATCGCATCCGCCGCTGGCATCGCTTGAAAGTTTCCGGCAGGGCTGGTTTTACATTCAGGACCCGAGCACGTTGCTTGCACCGTGTAAACTGGAACCACAACCCGGTGAAACTATTCTGGACCTGTGCGCTGCGCCCGGCGGCAAGACCACCTTCATCGCGCAATTGATGAATAACCAGGGCCGGATTGTGGCGATGGACAATTCCGCGGAACGCCTGAAATTGGTCGAAGAAAATTGCGCGCGGCTGGGAGTAACTTGCGTCGAGTTGGCCACCAGTGATTTGCTTCGCCCTCACCCTGCCTCTCTCCCGCAGGAGAGGGAACAGCAACGTGCGGCCCATGAAATTTCAAACCAAGTTCGTTCCGCCAACCGGCCGACTGCGATTCACCCCCTCCCCACGGGAGAGGGCCGGGGTGAGGGGAAATTGTTCGATCGGATATTAGTGGACGCTCCCTGCTCGAACACCGGCGTGATGCGCCGCCGCGTGGATTTGCGCTGGCGGATTCAACCGAAGGAAATCGGGCGGTTGTGCAAAGTTCAGCGTGATTTGCTCCGGCAAGCCGCACTGCAATTAAAAAGCGGCGGTGTCCTGGTTTACAGCACATGCAGCCTGGAACCGGAGGAAAATAGCGAAGTCGTGAAACAATTTTTGGCGGAGCACGGCGATTTCGAACTGGAACTTGAACAGGAGTTGCTTCCGTTTGTGGACAATGTGGATGGCGCTTACGTTGCACGCTTGAAACGGTTAACTTAAAATTTCCCCCGTTGCGGAACTCGATCTCGAAAAGGAATTTGCCGACCGCGCGTATCCGATTCTCGCCAGCCTGGTGACGCCGCGACCTATCGCGTTTGTCACCACCGTCAGTCCGGACGGCAAAGTCAATGCCGCGCCGTTCAGCTTTTTCAACCTGCTTGGCGCGCACCCGCCAATTCTTGCCTTCGCGCCCGGCGACCGGGACAACGGCGCGCCCAAGGACACGGCCCTCAACATCCGCGCCACGCACGAATTCGTCGTAAACCCGGTGGATGAAGCCATCGCCGAAGCGATGAATCAATGCGCCGTGTCGCTGCCGTACGGCGAAAATGAATTGCTTCATGCAGGCTTGCATGCCGCGCGGTCATCGTTGGTGAAACCACCGCGCATCGTTGAATTGCCCGCGAGCCTGGAATGCGTGGAATGGGGCACGTTGCAAATCGGCAACAACCGTGTGGTGTTTGGTGTGATAAGACGCCTTCATTTGCGCGACGAATTGTTCGACGCGCAGAAAAAACGAATCCACACGGACAAACTTTTTCTCATTGGCCGCATGTCATCGCCACACTGGTATTGCCGCACACGCGACCGGTTTGAAATGATTCGACCACAATGAAAGGAAAGCCAATGTTAATTCCGGTCTTGCACAAAATAAAAGGGGGCGCGGGTTTGCCAGTTATAAATCCGGATTTCGTAAGGCGGTTTTTCACCGACCAACTGAAGATAGATAGTCGCTCTGTCAAACTCCTCATATTCTGAAACTATCTGCCAATGATCGTCCATTTTCCCCAAGTGCCAGGTACCGTTCGCTGAAAGTAATCTCACTCCAGCCATGTTCGTATTGCTTTCTTGCAGCCAACCCAACACGTTTACCAATTCTATTTTGCCGTCAGCATCAAGCTTGATTTCACTGTTGGTAGCAGGAAAATCGCTCCCATTCTTAATTAATATTAGCGTTTTGGGGTCAGGCCGATATATGCCAACAACGTCAGACTCTTTAGGTTCATTTTTTGTAAAACGAACCCCAAATCCTAAGAAGAAATACAAAGCTGCTAAACAAACCAAAATCGCTAAAC
>Ga0335078_10013477_pt1 | contig 12115 bp, 14 predicted proteins | sample Lox_Sample_32_FD_206711 | JGI IMG/M metagenome (GOLD analysis project Ga0335078, IMG submission 206711) | Soil microbial communities from Loxahatchee National Wildlife Refuge, Florida, United States - Lox_Sample_3.2 | ecosystem: Environmental > Terrestrial > Soil > Wetlands | place: USA... | reverse complement strand
GAATCAAGAGGGTAGGTTTACACTACACGCCTTTTCCGAAACCCCTGCATTGAACGCCAAAGACTTCGCCGCCAAAAACCAGCGAAAAAAGTTACAATCAGTTCTTCCGTGACGAAGTTCGGCTAGCGCCCGGCGTGGACTAGTGCGTGGAACTCAGCCCGGAGACGGAGTTGGGTACAGGGTACGACATCCTCAAAGGCTGGAAAAAGCCCGCTCTATTACTATCAAGTCATATACTACTTGACAAACTTACCGACACCATTTAAACCTTAATACTGGTGAAAGTCTCGATGCGAAGAACACGTCTCGGCTCGGCGCGCCCCTTTCCGCATCACGGCCTTCGCCATTTGTCACAACGTGGCTGGCGTGGTCCCCTCCGCGTCAGGCCCCGGGCCAGCGCTCGCGAGGCTTTCGCTATCTCGCGGGCGCACCGCTCGCACGAAGAGGAAATGAGCTGCTTCACGTACTTGCCCTGGTCCCTCTCGCTGATGCCCCCCCAGCCCCGACAGGCGAGTTCGAGTTTCGAGGCGAAGTTGGAAAGGAGAGGCTACAGACATGCTTGACGACGAACTGGACTCGCAGCAGGCCGACCTGGAGCGAATAAAGATGAGAATTGTGGAGCTGCAGCGGACAGTCTCGAAACAGCGGCAGGAGGGACTGAAGGAGATCGCGGAAATGCTCGGCCAGGCACCAAAGGAGCACGACGACGAAGGCAGCTAGTGACGGGTTGGGGGATGCTACGATCTTCCGCCACAGCATGGTGGCTGCCATACAGCTTTTTCGTCGCCCGTTAACCGAACCCTCTTGTGCCAGTTCCTGCCGCACTCCGCCACGGGTCGAACTCACCAACGGCGGCCAACCCTGACCTTCGCCCCCACGTCCGCCGACTGTGTGTCTCAGCCTCCCCGGCGAGCGGCGGCCATTACCACGGCCCGGCCAACGCTGCCACGGGTTCTGGCCGGGACCGAAGTCTGAGCAGCACATCGGATATGCGGAACAGGCCGCGAATAGACTCGAAGCTTGCCATGGCCGTCGGCCCCGCCACCCAATGTTGTCCCGTAAAAATCCCCGTCAGTGCCTTGAACGACTCCAGCCAAGGGCTCCGCGCATCCGGCTCAATGATGAAGCTGTGCAGTGTGGTCAGCGTGCCACTCGGGGTGGTTTTGAAGACTTCGCCATTGTCGTAGGTCCTGCCATAGGGGTAGTCCCGAAGAAGTTTCCGTCGGTGCCTTGTATAAGCTGCCCGAGGAAAGGGTTGGAGCCGTCCGGGGAGCCACCGAAGCTGTACAGCGTAGTCAGGATGCCACTCGGGGTGATCTTGAAGACCGTACCTTCGCCGTTGGCCCCGCCAAACTGGTTTGTTCAGTAGAAGTACCCGGCGGCACCCTGGACCAAACCGGCATAGGTAATTCGCCGTCCACTGGTTCGACAAAGCTGTGAAGCGTGGTCACGGTCTCCGGTCCGACCGGCAGCGCAGCTAGTACATCAGAACGCGCCCTCCAGCAAACACTCCAGCGCGTGGTCTCATTTACATGGCTCCTTAATAAATTGAGTATGGCGCTGTGCGTTATTCAACCTGGCGGAGGAGTTCCCCCGAGTTCCTTCAGGCGGGTGGCGAACTCGTCCTTCTGCCCTATTCTCTCTAACGGTTGATCTGTTGATCGGGGTAAGCTGCGGAAACGGGCGGATCGCCTCCGGCAGTTCTGGGATGGAATCGTTAATAAAGCGTCCTCCCTAACAAAAACGCTGCCATGTGTCCTTGATTGCCGATCTGTGGAAGAGCATGGTCGGCGGTCTACCTTCTCTGAAGATGACGGCGCCCTGGGCGTGCGGATGCTGCTCGAGCAGTTCGCTGATGAACGGTTTGAAGGGGTCGAGTTTGCTGGGGCGAGGACGACGGACCGGCGAAGGCACGGGAGTTGCGAGATACTTTTTCACGGTGCGGGCGGCCAAGTGGAGCTGCCGGGCGATACGGCGCAGCGACCAATGCTCGCCGTCGGCGAGACGATGAATTCTGCTCAAGGTTCAGCCGCCCCAGAGGGGTGTTGTCGGAAAGACGGCGGCGGCATCGGCACAGGTGAGACAGGGGAAATCGAGTAGTTGGCAGACAGCCAAGTTGTTGTTTGCAAGATGCCTGGCGGTGGGACCAAACAGCCAAACCTCTGCCGCAGAATGCTTTAAATCGACAGCCAAGTTGTTGTTGGCAAGATTCAGCAAGCGGCGCTTCTGGTCACGGCGTTGCTGCCGCTGGCGATTGCGTTCCGCTTGCCAAGGGTGGTTCTGGCGGTATTGCTTCCAATAGCCAGGGTGGGCCTCGCGCCACTCATGCGAACTCTCCCGGCAGACCTGCCGGTAAAGTGAGTCGGAAGCGACTTGGTGCCGGTGATAATCCGCCTGCGATGCCGCTGGCACTCAGGCTGGCTGCAAACGAGTTGCTGGGGATGACAGGGGGGTGGGCTGAAAGACTTGCTGACAATAAAGACAGCGGCGATCACTCATACTGCGGCTCCGAATCAGAATGCGATGGAATCATTCTGTTCGGAACCACCCCGAAATTCAGTCGCAGCCCTAAAGATCACCGCATATAGAAACTCCTGTAGAGTTTCGTACCGCGTCCCCGCCGATGGGGCTGCTGCCCATCAAACCGTCCAAAGTGCTGCTCTCTTTGACCGGCACGGACACGCTGTGCCGCCTCGTGCGACATACCGAACATCAGGAGTTGCGTCACTACTGCCGGGATCGGCGCTACTGGTGGAGTGATGACTCCGGGTGTGTCCGGACCAGTATGTTCAGCTTCGATTTCCGGCTCCCGGGCCTCCACCGGCCGCGCTCCGAACACGTGCGCCTCTTTCTCCACAAGCCTTTCCAGACCGCATTAAGCTGTTTCCCCGATGCCCGTCTCTGTCACCAACTCCCTGGCCATCGTCATTAGAATATCATCGCCTTCGTCGATCGCCTGAAGGCCGTCGATCGCAAACTTCCCTTCCATTGCGAGGGAAACCAGCAACTTCGTCCCCTTCCAACGAAAACAGGCTTCCTGTATGTTGCCGGCCTAGTTGAAGAACTTGACGTTGACGTTCGGCCGCTGTCCTAACCATCCACGGGCGCCGGCTGGCCGGGCGCACGGTGTAAATGGCGTAGCCGGTCTCACAGAAGAACGTGTCGGAAACCTCTACGAGTGGCTGGGACAATATGATGGCGGACGAGGTATCTCTTTTCTGGTGTATCTCTTTTCTGGGGGCCAACCCCGAAGAACTCGTTGTATAATCGAGCGACCTTACGGAGCGAAAGAAGGTTTTCGCCATGTCCGACTATCCACCTGTAGAGGTCAGAGTCTGGGGTCCGTATGCCTGTTTTACCAGGCCGGAAATGAAGGGGGAGCGGGTAAGTTATCCCGTAATGACTCCGTCCGCAGCACGGGGCGTTCTCGAAGCCATCTTCTGGAAACCGGAGTTTTCCTGGCAAATCCGCGAGATCTGGGTCCTCCATGAAATCCGCCAGTTTTCCATTGTGCGGAACGAGGTCAATAATAAAGCTTCAGTCATCTCTGCCGAAGGCTGGGCCGAAAACGCCGGGTGCTATTACGTTGACGAACACCGCACCCAACGCCACACCCTGGCCCTCCGCGACGTTGCCTACCTCATCAAGGCCGACGTCGCCCTTGCCGCCCACGCCATGGATGACGTTGCCAAATACCGCGACCAATTCCGTCGGCGCGTGAACCGAGGGGACTGCTATCATCGGCCGTACCTGGGATGCCGAGAATTCGCCGCCTTCTTTGGCCCTCCCGATGGCACCGAGCGCCCCATCGAGATTAGCGACGATTTGGGCCTGATCCTGTTTGACATGGATTACGCCTCTGAAGGCACCGGCCACAGGACTCCCCGGTTCTTTCGCGCACAATTGAAGAACGGTGTGCTATTCGTCGGACACGAACAATACCAAAGGGGTGGTGCGCGATGCTCCTCCAACGCCTAGTCGAGTACGCACACCGATCATCGGACTTGGTGGCTCCCTCCGGCTACATGAAGTCGCCTGTTACGTGGATCGTGCCGCTGGGACCGATGGGGGAATTACAGGGCAGCCCCGTCCGCGCTGTCGGACGCGGAGGGAAATCGGATCGCCGCCTTTTGCGCTTTGTACCTCACCGCCTCAGAACTTCGAGCAGTATTCGGCCGAAACTGCTGGCAGACACCGCCGAATACGTTTTGGGCGTGCCGAAGGACGCATCTTCCAAGAAGACGGCGCGTGCCCTTGTGTGTCGAAGGGCATTTGTTGAGCTGGTGCGACGATGCGCCAAGCGGACATCCGAGCCAAGCGTAAACGCCGTGCTCGCCTTCCTTCATGGGCTGCCCGAATCGATGCGAGCGATCGAAATTCCGAAGGATCTCAGCCCCTCCGACATCGTCACCTTTCGCGTCGTTGATGAATTTCCAATTGACTTGCCGCTTGTTCGCAAGTTCTGGTCGGAGTTCTTTTGGAAGACAGTTCTTGCTGGAGAGGCTGGGGACGAATTCGATGATTCTGAACAAGAAATCTCGGAAGCGGCAGACCTTGCAGTGGACTCCACTCCCCGGGCAGTGGGCGAGATGCAATGTGTCTTGTGCGGCAAATCGGCCAGACCAGCTCCCCGGCACCCTTTTCAAATCAAGGGGCTCGCGGGGCGTCGCGCCGGAGCGACCTTTGTTTCTGCTAATGTTGCAGCTTTCGAGTCATATGGCCTGAAAAACTCGCTGGTGGCCCCAACCTGCAAGAAGTGCACGGAGGCGTACGCGAAAGGCGCAAACTTATTGATCGAAGGCGAAGCGGAGGGCACCAGCCTCCAGGTCGGACTTTGTACATATATCTTCTGGAGTAGGGAGCCCGTGGAGTTTCGCGTCGCTGCCCAGCTTTCTTCACCCGAGCCGAGCGAAGTGAAAGAGCTGGTCGATTCAGCGCGAACTGGCCGCAAAGAAGCACGCCAACTTGACGAAACACCGTTCTACGCCGCAGCTCTAACTGCCAACATAAGCCGTGTTGTTGTGCGAGACTGGTTAGAGACCACGATCGGCACTGCAAAAAGAAACTTGGCACGCTGGTTTCGCCTTCACGCGCTGGTCGGCGAGTGGGGAGAGCTAGACGCACCTCCCCTTCCCCTCAAAGGCTACAAACTCAAATCAGGGCCCAAGTGGGTGGAGGGGCTGGCCGAATCCACGGTGCCGTATGTTAGGCGTGTCCGCGATCCGGAATTGGTAAGTACGGTGGTTTTCGAGGCTTTGCTGCGGACCGCTCTGAACGGTCGCCCGTTACCCACTTGGCTGCTTTACGAAGCCGTGAAGCGCAATCGCGCGGAGCAGTCCGTGACCCGGCCCCGCGCCGCGCTCATCAAGATGGTATTGCTCTCTCAAACTAGCTGGAATTTGGAGGAGGACTTGGAACAGCTCAACTCGGCCATCCGTGAGCCTGCCTACCTTTGCGGAAAGCTGATGTGGGTACTGGAACATATCGAGCTCCGCGCAGTATACCCAAAGACGACGATAACGGACCGCTTTTATTGCGTAGCCTCGACAGCGCCAGCGACGGTATTCCCGACACTCGTGCGAAGAGCGAAAGCTCATCTCCGCAAGTTGCGCAAGGACAAACCGGGGACGAGCCGCGCACTTGAGACGAAAATCCAGACCGTCGTGGAGCATTTGCCTGCTTTTCCGAAATCCCTTTCGCTTGAAAAGCAAGGTCTTTTTTGCCTCGGCTATTACCACCAGCGAGCGGCGGACAGGGCCGAGGCCCACGCTGCAAGGCAGGCTAAAGAGACGGGGTCGACTGAAATCAACGCTGAGGAATCAGAAGGAGCAGCAAATGCCTGATGCAATTTACAACGATTCTAAGCGCCGCCACGACTTCGTTCTGCTGTTCGACGTTACGGACGGCAATCCCAACGGCGACCCGGAAGCTGAAAATCTGCCCCGCGTCGATCCGGAGACTATGCATGGGCTGGTGACCGACGTGTGCTTGAAACGCAAGGTGCGCAATTATGTCGACGTCACCAAAGGCACACAGCAGCGTTTCAAGATCTACGTGCAGGATAAAGGCGTAGCACTGAATACGCTGCACGAGCGGGCATACTCAGACCTCGGACTTAAATCGACTGGCTCGAAGCAGAAGCGTTTGGACGTCGAGAAAGCCAAGGAGTGGATGTGCGAGAATTTTTATGACATCCGCACATTCGGGGCAGTGATGAGTACCGAAGTCAACTGCGGCCAAGTGCGTGGGCCCCTCCAGTTAACCTTCGCACGTTCCATTGACCCCGTGATACCCCTTGAGGTGTCCATCACCCGGGTAGCGATTACCCGGCAGCAGGATGCCGAGGTCGCGGCCAAAGAGGCAGGAGAAGAAGAAGGAAAGGGGAAAAGGACAGAGATGGGACACAAGGCTCTCGTCCCCTATGGCCTCTACCGCTCGCACGGTTTCTACAATCCGTTTTTTGCTCAGAACACGAAATTTGACGACCAGGATTTAACCATCTTCTGGGAAGCGCTCGAAAAGATATGGGACTTGGACCGATCTGCCGCCCGCGGCTTAATGGCTTGGCGGGGACTATATGTTTTCAGCCACGCTGGCGCCCTCGGCAACGCCCCGGCGCACGTGTTGTTTGACAGAATCAGCGTGAAGCGACGCGCTGACGTTGAAGCACCGCGTTTCTTTTCCGATTACGAGGTCGAGATAAACGGCCAGAACCTTCCCTCCGGCATTACCTTGACCCGTCTGGTTGGATGACGATGAGTTGGTAGGGGCCACCCTCGTGCTCGCCCGAAAGTGAGCGCGGGGGCCCTATCGGCGATGATCGACGACTCCGATCTCGTGCTGGTTTCAGCGCTCGAACACGGGGTGTACTGTCCGCGGCAGCGTTCGCTAATTCACATCGATTAGACGTTTAGCGAGAACATTTGCACCTTCTTCGGGCGGACGGAACACCGGCTGGTGAACGAGGGGCAAGGCGAAAGGTGCGAAGGAGTGCGCATTGAGCGGGCGGTGGCGCTTTCCCCAGCAATCAGTCAATCGGAAATCGATGTGTGGTATCCTGGTGAAGTATGACGTAAACGCGGAAGATGTCACTGGACGCACCCACCTAAGGAAGGTCACGAGTATCTGCATTGCCTACGGCCAGCGGCCATGAGTCGGTATTTGAGTGGTCGGTAGACGAAATGGAGTTAGAAAAACTGCGTGACCGTTTGGAAAAATGCATCGATGAAATGGACAGCCTGGGCCTCTACTACCTGGTCGAACCGCGGGAAAAACACATGGATAGCTACGGCTGAGGTGCGTATGTGGAATCCGATGGACCAATTGTTGCCTGAGGACGTGCCACCGCAAACCCCAAGCGACGCAGAAATAACAAGGGAGGCGTGCGATCTGCAAGCGAATCGATTTACGGGGGATTGCGGTCCGGCGCGGCTAAGAAGAGGTTGGCAGCGGGAGGAGATCCTGCAGCTCGCCACGCACGCCGCCGAGGGCAAGAAAAGTCTAGTATTCTAGCAAGACAGTAGCATTCGGCCATCGGGCCGAATGAGGATTGAAACTGTACGTTGAGAGTGCTTCGCCTACACCAAGCTCCACAGTGGCATTCGGCCGTCGGGCCGGATGAGGATTGAAACGTTCACGACCGATTGGCACGCAAGGGCGTGCCTTGGAGCATCCGGCCTTCGGGCCAGATGAGGGTTGGAACTGTACTTGTCGCGGCCTTTTTCAGCCTCATCGTAACATCCGGCCGTCGGACCCGATGAGAGTTAAATCGATTCGGCCACGCGCTGGGGCAGAGGAACCGGGTTTCACAATTGCTGTCTCCCGGGCGTCTCGCGCGTAAGGCTGGCTTCTCCGCAAGCATCGGACCCACGGAGGATCCAGACTTCGGTCGAGCAAACGTACCCTGTTAGCAATTATTACCTGTAGTCGCTTGGCGAGAGATTTGCTAAATATTCTTCACCTTTTCGCGTCGAGAGGGCGTGGCGAACCGATGCGTCTCTCTACTGGTGACGGTTTGCAGTTCCCAGAACCCTTATCGAATGCACAGCGCAGCGCCACGAGGCGATAGGCTTCGCCCCAGCCCTCAGGTTGATAGCGAAAACTCGCATTGGCTAGCGGCATCGGTGCGCGCCGAGGGTTGCCACTCCGCCGCCTTCAACGCGTCGGCTTGCGCACCGAGATGATGAATTGGCAAGCGTGCTTCTCATAGCTCTCCAGCGCTTCCCAGCAGTAGAAGCCAGGGTCGGCCCGCGCGTAGACTCTCTCCACACCCAGGGTCAACGCCGCCCAGGCCCGCTCCAGATGCCGGGCGATCTGATCGCGGCAGGGCCGGTCCCCGACGTGGAACTCGCCCATCCTACTCCCGCCTCTCGGCCAGAAAGGTCAGTATCGGCTTGTAACTCTTCTTCCTCCGGTAGTGCGGGTTGTAATCCTTGCGCGCCCCCATCTGCTGCCCAACAGCCTGTGCACCGTGGTGTCGGTGTCCAGGGTCACCGACTGTAGTCATACATGGGCCGCTTCCCACACCCGCTGCATGTGCCGCTGCACCTCCAACAACTGCCGCGCGATCTCCAGATGCTGGGGAGCCAGAAACCGCCAGAAGCTGCGGCCTTGAGATCGTCGCGGGCGAATCTCTACCCACCATGGACGGCCGCGAGACGCTTCTTAACTGGCCACTGGGCGGGAGTGGTGCCTCCCCGCATCACGCGGGTATTCAGCAAACCGGCCCTGTAAAGGGGTTCGAGAACGCGAATCCCGCCTGCCCAGCTTCGGGAGAGTCACACTGCCCCACCCAGGCTACGCGGGCTTTGATGAACCAGTCGCGGCGGGTCGAAAGAATGATGCCCACGTGCTGGCCCGGCAAGAGTGTAACGTCGGAGCGCAGTCGCGCGCCGTAATTTGAGAGGTCAACAGTAGTAGCGAGGTGTTCAGCTTCGTCCCCGTCGATCACGAGAGTGACAGTTATTCGGACCGGCTTGCGATCTGCCCCGCGGGGAGCCGACATGTCATCTAGCATACTATAACGCTACACGAAAGGGCGCAGACAATCAACTCAACGCACTGCGGATGACCGAATTCCGGATTGATGGAATCTGATTTCGCATAGAGCACCCCTCAAAACGCTGAGGCCTAGGCAACAGACGTTGTCCTTTTATTACGACGTTCCTCAACTTGCCATCTGCACTTTAAGCGTCGTGTTTCCGGCTACAGCAAGAATTGCGCGAGGGACCGCCAACATCGTACCTTCTCTAGCCATACGGAAACATCTCTGAGATGCAATACTCTGCGCCACCACCGCAATTATTCTTTGGCCGTTTCGGAACATGCTTGGAGTCGAAACACGTATGGGTACTGACCTGCCGCAAGTTATTCATTCCATTTACGCCACAAACGCCAAAACCATCGATTCTGGCGCTGCCCGATTGTCAAAGGTTGCGCCGACTTATTCGACGCACCCACCGCGTGACTCCGGTTCCACGAGTGGTACAATCACCCACAATATGCGCCACTGTGCATTTTACTTCGCACTACTGGCCCTGACAGTTCTCGTCTGCGAATCTTGCGGTATCTATATTGATCAGTCGTCGCCTATGTTGCCGTTGTTCCGATCTGGATCACGGTGCTTACGGCGCTGGTGATGGTGGCGCGGGTCAGATTCAGGGAGGCAGGAAATGGCAACCAGGGCCGAGGCTCGAATCGCCTGATGTGCCCCGGCTTTGGCAAACGAAGTTTCGCCGCACTTTAGCGGAGGTGAACGATGAGAGCACCCCGACAAAGCATCGTGACCAGCTACGCTCACATGTGGCCACGCTCGGTGTTTGCAGCACTGGCACAGGCCAAGACCAGTGGGAATAGAGAAGCGAAGGCTGACGCCTTGTCCTTTCTCGACAATCCAGGCGTCTACGTCCTTTACAGAGGTGACCCTCCGACACCCTACTACGTTGGCCAGGGCGGCCGGCTACGAAGTCTCCTGAAACGCCGTGCCCTGAACCCGAGAAGCCTGAGGTTCCTTTCGTGGAACTTCTTCTCAGCGTTCGTTGTTCCAAACAAGGCACACCGTAATGACCTTGAGGCGATCCTCATTGCTGTCGCTGACCCGATGGAAAACGAGGCGAAGCCACAGCTTGCGGAGCAGAAAATGCCGAAATGGGTTTGTGATTTGCTGCGCGGTGTGTGCAGCCACCACCATTTCGAGGCGGCGTGAGGAACAGCGTAATGCAGCGCCCTGGCTGATGACACCTGAAGGATTTGGCGCAAGGCGGCTTCCGCCCTAGGGATGATTTGATCACGGCGAAAGACGTCATCCATCGTTCGTCCGGCGTGAACCAAATCGACCTCGTTGATCCGCTGCCCCATCCCGGCCCCACATCACTATGGATTGCCTTCCGTTTCGTCTTCCCTCTCGACACAGGCGTAGCTGGACTGCGCGAGCGGCGTCACGACAAAGCATCATCACTTGGCCGTGAAGCCACCTGCAATGCGTGGCGGACAAACCTATGGCGGCGGCTCGGCGCGGTTTCGCGGCAGGCCAAGAATCCCGGGCAATCACAAAGCGCCAGCGGCTGCTAATAGTGAGCGGCAGGTGATGCTGCGAAGTTCCGGTTAACGGACAACAGTCCGGCAGCATGCCGGTTCGCAATGGGCGCGGCCATCATTGCGGAGCGAGATCATGCGCCATCTAAAACAGCCGGAATGCCATTTCAACCTTTAATCGCACACGTGTCGGCGCACCGTTGAGCGTCGCCGGCTTGAACTTCCAGGTGCGGACTGTGCGCGACGCGCTCTCATCCAGCCCTAATCCCAATGGCTTCTCTACTGCCGCCCTGTTCAACCTCGCCGTGTGCGCCCACGATGAGCCATAACACGACGTCACCCCGGAGCCGGATGCCCCGAGCTTTCGGTGCGTAGGCAGGTGTGGGGCGGTATTCAGGAAACGGGCGTGTTAGACCTTCGATCCTCCCCGGGACGCTCACCTTCAGAATGGCGTCGTCTTTTATAATCTCCGGGCTCGCCCCGAAGCCACATCCCCGTGCAACGTCCGAATCCTGGGGCGAAAGCTCGGCTGCCTGGGCGCACTCCCTCGCAACCTCTTCCGCGTTGCCCTCCGCATGCTGGAGCTTGGCAAGGGCGCTGTGCCAGTAGGCCTCCTCGGGGTCGAGGCGTAGCGCTTCGCGGAGTTGGGATACGGCACCGGGCCGGTCGCCCTTCTCCTCCGATTGGGCGCTGAGTCTCGCAAGCGTCAGGCCGAGCAGGACCTTCGCGCTCCGGTAGTTGGGTTTCTTTGGAGCGCGGCCTCGAACCCGCGTTGGGCCTCCTTCAGTTCTCCCGCCCAAAGAAGTTCCGAGGCGTGCCTGTACTGGTTTTCAATCTGATTGGCCAGAAGCGTCAGCGGACGAGTGCCAATGATTATTCCGGCGAGTAGGACCAAAGTAGGAACGCTCTTTTTCATTTTGCACACCGTGGCGACTTTCGCAACCGGCGCAGTTTACCATTTCCCGGGCAGAAGATGGCCACCCCTCACCGGCTTTCCAAAGATGCCAGGCGATTCTCACTCGGTAATCAACCCTGCACGCCATTGACGGCGATGCGCGGGCCGCGTAACATTCCCTGCGCCATGCACTCGACTGATCAAGCGGAGGAGTTGCGCAAGCTGGAAACGCTGTACGCGCAGATGAGCGACGGAGAACTCCGGGCCCTGGACGAGAAACCCGAGGACCTTACCGACATCGCGCAGCAAGTGCTAAGAGTTGAAGTGGCAAGGCGAGGTCTGCAAGCTCAGCCCAGCGACGGTTCCACGCAGGACTGCGATTTCACCGAAGACGATTTCGTCGGGGTCTGGAAAGCGAGCAGCTTGTCTGAGGCGGAGGCTATAAAGCAGATTCTCGACTACGCTGGCGTCTCGTCCTGTTTGGTTCCTGATGACGCCAGAAATATGGACCCAGCCCCAAAGGGCACCGATCTCGGGATTGACGTCAAGGTAGTGCGGTGCCAAGCCCAGCGTGCGCTCGACGCGATTCTCCCATATCACTCTGACCTATATGCCGCCTACCCATCCTCAGCGCCTAAGCTGGAGGAGGATAAAGCCTATTCCGCGAGTTGCCCAGGTTGCGGTTCG
>Ga0335078_10013476_pt1 | contig 12115 bp, 8 predicted proteins | sample Lox_Sample_32_FD_206711 | JGI IMG/M metagenome (GOLD analysis project Ga0335078, IMG submission 206711) | Soil microbial communities from Loxahatchee National Wildlife Refuge, Florida, United States - Lox_Sample_3.2 | ecosystem: Environmental > Terrestrial > Soil > Wetlands | place: USA: Florida... | reverse complement strand
GCGCTGGGTCCAGCTGGTACCCGGCCTGCCCGCGAGGGCCGGCTCCGGCGCCGTCATCTGGCATGCCGACGTGCGCGGGACCCGGCAGCTGACCGTGGGCGGAGCCGCGGTCACGCCGCCCGGCCTCCAGCTGCGGAGCATGCTTGGCGTAGCGGGCGACGAGGTGCTGTTCACTGCCTCGCAGGATCCGACCGATATCCAGCTGTGGAGCTACCGGCCCGCGGACGGGATCCGGCGGCTGAGCGAGGAGCCGGGCGTGCACACCGGCGTCCGCCGCGGCGGGACCCTGGTCCACGTCATCGCAGACTCCGGCGGGCCGGGCGGGCGGATCGTGGCGCACGGGCCAGGCAAGCCGGCCGTTCCGGTCGCCTCACTGGCGCAGCGGCCGGTCATCGACGTGCACGTGACAAGGATGGAGCTGGGGCCGCGCCGGCTGCGGGCCGCGCTCTACCTTCCCTCCTGGCACCGGCCGGGCGAGCCGCTGCCCGTGCTCGCCGACCCGTACGGCGGGGCGAGCCTGCAGCGGGTCACCGCCGAGCTCGACTGGCGGGGCCTGGTCTCGCAGTGGTTCGCCGAGCAGGGCTTCGCGGTCCTCGTGGCCGACGGCGCCGGCACGCCGGGGCGCGGACCCGACTGGGAGCGCGAGGTCTGCGGCGACATCTACGGCCCGGTGCTCGACGACCAGGTCGCCGCGGTCATCCAAGCCGCGCGGCTGCACCCGGACCTCGACCTCGGGCGGGTCGGCATCCGCGGCTGGTCCTTCGCCGGCTCGCTCGCGGCATTGGCGGTGCTGCGCCGGCCCGACGTCTTCCACGTGGCGGCGGCCGGTGCCGGCCCCACCGACCAGCGGCTCTACAACACGCACTGGCGGGAACGCTTCCTCGGCCATCCCGACGAGTTCCCCGAGAGATACCAGGCGTGCTCGCTGCTGCGGGAGGCGCCGAACCTGACCCGGCCGCTGCTGCTGATGCACGGTATCGCGGACGACAACGTGTTCCCGGCACACACGCTGCTGCTGTCTCGGGCGCTGCTGGCCGCCGGCCGCCCGCACGAGGTGCTGCTGGTGCCCGGCGGCCACGCGGACGCCGCGGCAACCGGGCACCTGCTCCGCTACCAAGCGCAGTTCCTGCAGCGCCACCTGCAGGCAAAGCCCCCGCGTCAAGCAGCGGCGCGAGGGCTGAGCGAGGAGATCGGCGGAGGCTAGAAGCCGAATACGTACGCGGTCACGTCACCGTGAGCGGCGATCGTGCCGACGATGTCGTACACCGGCCGTCCGTTGACCGAGGCGACGTACCCGTAATCGGTCGTCCCCGAATTGTCGATGCCCACCCAGGCGTACGCCTGGTCGCTGCCGAAGTCCGCCCTGAGCTGGGCGAGCGTGAGGGTCTGCCCGGCGTACTTGCCGTCGGTCATGTAGTAGCCCCCGGCCTGCTGGAAGCCGTAATCGAAGTCGGCTCCCGCGGACAGGGCGTGCGTCCCGGGGACGTAGGCCTCCGGGCCGTCGGCGATCCAGATGTTCTCCGCCAGGTTCGAGCTGCCCGCGACGTGAATTCCGGTGAAGTTCCGCATTGAGCCCAGGCCGACGACGACGCCGGCGTCGGCGTAGCCCTCGTCCGGGCCGGTCGAGTGGGCACGGGCCAGGCTGCCGGTCAGGGTCCAGGTGGTCCCGTTGTCCATCTCATAGCTGACCTGCGGGCCGTGCGCGGTGGTGGTGGTGGCGGCCGACGCCGCCGTGCTTGCCAGGGCGACGGTCCCGGCTGCGACTGCGGCCGACGCGATGACTGCCTTGAGGTTCATCAGTTTGCTCTTCCTCGGGGGTTGGTGCGAAGAGGGCGGGCGTGGCAACCCGGCCAGCGGCAAGCGGGAGGGGGTTGCCCGTCCCTGGCAGCGCCGAGACCGCCGCGCTACGGAGCGCGGCACCCGTCAGAAAGAGCAGCAAACCCGCCCGACTCCAACACAAACCAGACGACAAAATACGCGCAAGCGAGGCGAATCGGGAAAAGGGCAGGTGATGACCGGTCGGGCCGCCGCGTTTGTGGTCAGCGCAGCGTGATCCGCCGCGGCGGTTGTGGCGGCCGTCAAAGCCTGAATCTTGCTCTTTCCCCGCCCTCCGGCTGCGAGTACCTAAGGAGGAGAAGCCACCCGCCAGAACCGGAGGTGCTCGATGGGGCTACCCGCGCTGTTCAGCCTGGAAGGCAAGGTCGCGCTCGTCACCGGCGCCGGCGGCGGCCTGGGGCGGCAGTTCAGCGAGATGGCGGCCGAGGCGGGAGCCGATGTCGCCTGCGCGGACATCGACGAGGAATCGGCGGAACAGACCGCCGCAGCGGTCGCCGGCCAGGGGCGTCGCGGTCTCGGCCTACGCTGCGACGTCACCGCCGAGGCCGAAGTCGAGGCGATGGTAAGGCGTACCGTCGAGGAGCTCGGCCGGCTCGACATCTTGTTCAACAATGCCGGGATCGCCGACCCGGCCCCGTTCCTGCTGCACGAGTACCCGACCCAGAACTGGCGCCGGGTCCTCGACACGGACTTGGACGGCGTGTTCTTCTGCGCGCGCGAGGCGCTCAAGGTAATGGTGCAGAGGCGATCGGGCAAGGTCATCAACATCGCCTCGATGTGGGGCCTGGCGGGCTCGTCCAGCCTCTTTCCCGCGCCCGCCTATAACGCGGCCAAGGGCGCCGTAGTCAACCTGACCCGCGAGCTCGGGCTGCAGTACGCGACGCGGGGCATTCAGGTCAACGCGCTGTGCCCGGGCTTCTACCGCACCCGGCTCGGCGCCTTCGACGACCCGGACACGCTGGCCAGGGTCGAGGCCTTCATCCCGATGGGCCGCGTCGCCGAGGCCGCCGACATCAAGGGCCCGGCGCTGTTTCTTGCCTCGCCCGCCTCGGACTACATGACCGGCCAGACCCTGGTCACCGATGGCGGCTGCATGGCCAAGTAGGCGCCGGCGGCTGCATGGCCGACTCGGCGGTATCGTCGGTGGTCCGCGGAGACGAAGCTGGAGCCCACGATGCCAACCGCCGAGATCACGCGCGCTGAGACCGCACGGCGGGCCCGTCTTCTCCAGGTTCGCGACTACCACGTCGCGCTGGACATGACCCGCGGTGCGGAGATCTTCGGCTCGGTCTCGGTCATCCGGTTCGATGCCGCCGAGCCGGGCGCGGCCAGCCACGCCGACCTGGTGGCCAGCGCGGTCCACGAGATCACGCTGAACGGAGCGCTTCTGGACCCCGCCGCCGTCTACGCCGACGGCCGGATCACGCTGCCCGGCCTGGCCGCGCGCAACGAACTGCGCGTCGTGGCCGACTACGCCTACACCGACTCGGGCACCGGCATGCACCGGTCGGCCGACGCCGCGAGCGGCGGAGTCTGGGTCTACGGGAAGTTCGCGCCCGCCTACGCCCGCACCGCGTACGCCTGCTTCGACCAGCCGGACCTGAAGGCCGAGTTCACCTTCGAGGTCACGGCGCCCGCGCAGTGGACCGTGCTGTCCAACCAGCCGCCAGCGGCGGAGAGCGAGCAGGCCGGCGGGGGCAACGCGGTCTGGCGCTTCACCCCGACCCCGCGGCTGCCGACCTTCACCACGACCGTGGTGGCTGGCGACTACCACGTCGTCGCGTCGTCCCACGCCACGCCGGGCGGCCAGCGGATCCCGCTCGAGCTTGCCTGCCAGGCCGACCTGGCCGGCTACCTTGACGCCGAGGCCCCGGCCCTCTTCGAGGCGACAGGACGCGGCCTCGACCTTTATACCGGGTTGCTCGGCGCCTACCCGTACGCCAAGTACGGCCAGGTCTTCGTGCCAGCCTTTAGCGCCGGGGCGAGCGAGGACGTCGGCTGCGTCCTGATCTCCGACCAGTTCCTTTTCAGGTCCAGGGTCACCGCGGCGATGGACGAATTTCGCACCATGGTGATCCTGCACGAGATGGCGCACATGTGGTTCGGCGACCTGGTGACCGTGCGGTGGTGGGACGACCTGTGGCTGAGCGAGTCGTTCGCCGAGTTCTGCGGGCATCTCGCGACGGCCAGGGTGGGCGGTTTCCCCGATGCCTGGTCCACGTTCTCGGCCGGGCGCAAGGCATGGGGCTACGCGCAGGACCGGCTGCCGTCCACGCACCCGGTTGCCGCCGACGCGGCCACGCTCAGCGAGGCGATCGCAAACTTCGACGGGATCAGCTACGCCAAGGGCGCCAGCGTGCTGCGGCAGCTAGCCGCCTACGCCGGCGAGCAGAACTTCTTCTCCGGCATCCGCGCCTATCTCGCCGGGCACGCGTTCGCCAACGCCAGCGGGGCCGACCTCATCGCGGCCGTGGCGGCCAGCTCGGGCAGGTCGCTGGATGACTGGTCGCAGGCCTGGCTGCGGACGGCGGGGTTCAACACGCTGCGCTGCCAGTTCCAGACCGACGCGGGCGGCGCGTTCACCGAGTTCGCCGTCGTGCAGGATGCCCCCGCCTCGCATCAGGTCCTGCGGCCGCATCACATCGCGATCGGCCTCTACCAGCGTTCCGGCGACGTGCTGACGCGCACGCAGCGGATAGAGGTCGACGTCGCCGGCCCGCGGACGAACGTGCCCGAGCTGGCCGGCGCCGCGCAGCCCGACCTGGTCCTGCCCAACGACGGCGATACGGGGTTCGTGATGGTCAGGCTCGACCCGCGGTCGCTGCGGACCGTGACCGAGTCGATCGGCGGGCTCACCGACCCGCTGGCACGCGCCGTGTGCTGGCACGCTCTCATCGACATGGTCCAGCAGGCCGAGCTTCCTGTCCCCGAGTTCGTGGCCGCCCTCGCCGGCGGCATCCGGCGCGAACCGTCGGTGTCCGTGCTACAGGCCCTGCTCCCGCAGGCCGAGCAGATCATGAGGCAGCTGGCGACCCCCGAGGACGCCGCGGCAGGCAAGCGGCTGCTTGCCGGAGCCGCCTGGCAGCTGCTGCGTTCCGCCGAGCCTGCCAGCGATCTCCAGCTGGCCTGGGCCCAGCTGCTCGGCTGGACGGCGACGTCGGCGGACCAGCTCGACCTGAGCGCCGGCCTGCTGAGCGGCGACGTCGCCGTGCCCGGCCTGCCGGTGGACGCCGGGCTGCGCTGGCCGCTGCTGCAGCGCCTGGCCGCCGCGGGGCGAGCCGGCGATGCCGTCATCGACGCCGAGCTGGCCGCCGATCCGACACCGGGGGGCCAGCGCCACGCCGCGGCATGCCGGGCCGCCATCCCCGACGCCGGGCACAAGGAAGCGGCATGGCGGCAGCTCGTCGACGGTCGTCTCGGCATGGAGGGCCTGTCCGTGGTGGCCCGCGGATTCGCCCTGCCCGAGCAGGCCGGCCTGCTCGCCCCCTACGCCGCGCGCTATCTCGGCACGCTTCGCGAAATCTGGCCGACACGGAGCGGTCATCTCCGGGTGCTCCTCGGCGACCTGCTGTTTCCCTACCCGGCGGCCTCGCGGGAACTGCTCGCGCAGATCGACGAGCTCCTTGCCGCCGACCCGGCCGAGGCTTGCCTGGACCCGGGGATGGTCCGGGTCCTGACCGAGCGCCGCGACACGCTGCGGCGGGCGCTGCTTTCTCGCGCGCTGCCCAGCCGGCCAGCTCCGCCGGGCTGATCCCTCGCCGGCAGGACCCCGGCGGCCAGGTCACAACAGGCGCAGCTGGCGGTCGGCGGTCCGGCGGGCGCGCTGGGCGGACGCGGCGCCGAGCAGGCCGGAATCGACCGCGGCGAGGAACGGTGACCGGCCCGCCTGCTCCTCGGCACCGCGCCTGGTCCTGCGGGTGGCGCAGCTGAGCAGCAGCTTGCCGCGGGCCCTGGTCATCCCGACGAACAGCAGCCGCCGCTCCTCGGCCTCCTCGTCCGCCGTCGGCGTCCCGGACCCGGGCAGCCGGAGCGGCAGCAGGCCGCGTTCGCAGCCGGCCAGGAACACCACGTCGAACTCCAGGCCCTTGGCGGCGTGCAAGGTCAGCAGCGTGATCGCGTCGGCCCGGGGATCCAGCGCGTCGGTTTCCGCGCCCAGCCCGATCTCGGCGAGGAAGCGCCCGGCGTCGGTGCCGCAGCGGCGGGCCAGCGGCGTCAGCACTTCGCCAGCGGCGCGGATGTCCACCACGGCAGGGTCGCGCTCGCCCCTCGTCCTGGCCAGGGCCTGCACGGCCCCGGCCAGCTGCCGTAGCACGTCGCCAGCTGAGGCCGGACCGACCAGTCGCATCTCGCGCACGATCTCCGGCACGCCGGCCCGGCGGGCGAGCAGGTCGTGCGAGCGTTTCTGGTAGGGCAGGCCGGCCCTGGTCAGCGCCTGGCCGATCGGCCCGGCCTGCGCGTCGGTCCGGTACAGCACGGCGATGTCGGCAAGCCCGAGCTTGCCGTGCTCATGCCCGTCCGCCCGTCCGCTGTCCAGGCTATGGAACGAGGCCCCGCCGAGCAGCCTGTCCACCATGGCGGCGATCCAGGATGCTTCGGCGTGCTCGTCCGCGGCCTCGTGGAGGGAAACCGCGGAGACAAGATCGGCGGGATCCGGCCGGACCGCGATCGCGATCCGGCCGGGAACCAGCGAGGACGGCGCGATGGCCTGCGCGGCAGCGGTCACGATCGGCGGGCTCGACCGGTAGTTCCTGGTCAGCTCGACCGTGGTCGCCGCCGGGAAGTCGCCGAGGAACCGGCCGAAGATGGTCACGTCTGCGCCGCGGAAGCCGTAGATCGCCTGGTCCGGATCCCCGATGGCGGTCAGGCCCGCGCCGTCGCCGGCGATCGCGCGCAGCAGGTCGTACTGCACCGCGTCGATGTCCTGGTACTCGTCCACGCTGACCTGCGGCCACCGTGCCCGCAGCGCCGCGGCCAGCTCCGGGTGGCCGGCCAGCAGTTCCGCCGCCAGCTCGACGAGCCCGTCGAAGTCCACCAGGTCGCGGGCGAGCAGCGCGCGGCGCAGCGCCAGCCTGCCGCCAGAATCCGAGTCCAGCCCGGCCAGCAGCCTGCGCCCGTCCCGCTCCGATCCGGTCAGCTTGGCCGCGGCCGCCAGCCTGGCCGCCTCGTCGGCCACGCCGAACCCGGCCGGCAGCCCGGCGGCGCCGGCGTTCTCGCGGAGGATCCGCAGGCCCAGGCCGTGGAACGTGGTCACGGTCGGCTGCTCGTCCGGGTCCGGGCAGAGCGCGGCCAGCCGGCCGGCGAGCTCCTCGGCCGCCCGCCGGGTAAACGTGATCGCGAGGAACCGGCGGGCCCGCAGGCCCCGCTCGCCGACCTGGTAGGCGATCCGGTGGGCCAGCGTCCGGGTCTTGCCCGTCCCTGGCCCGGCGATGATCAGCAGCGGCCCGTCCGCGGCGGCCGCCGCCCGCTGGTCCGGATCTAGCCCGCCGAGCACGGATCCCGTCGCGGCCAAGGAGCCGTCCGCGGCCAAGGAGCCGTCCGCGGCACGGGAGGGGTCCGCGGCACGGGAGGGGTCCGCGGCACGGGAGGGGTCCGCGGGACTTGTTGGCGCGGAATCCCGCCGCCGCGACCGCGAGCGACCGGCCACCGGACCTGTCCCGGCACGCTCGGCGGTCCCGGAACGGGGTGCGGTCAGGCCGGTCACGGCGAACAGTCCCGCCTCGTCGAGCTCGCCGGGCTGGAACAGGCGGATCGTGCCGTACTCCCCGTCGTACCCGGCGTCCCTGATCACCTCGCTGCGGCGCAGCCGGCCGATGCCCTCGCCGAGCAGCGAGCCGCCCACCCGGCTGATCTCTTCAAGCGGGACGTCGCGCAGGATGCTCAGCTCCGGCCCGAGCGCGGCGACAAGCCGGTTCACCTCGCCGGTCACCTTCTTGCTCTTCGGTCCCGTGCCCAGGAGTTCCCCGAGCACCTCGGGCAGCTGGACCAGGCAGGTGTACCCGGCGGAGCCTGGCGGGCGGAATCCCGCCGGGCGGTCGGCAAGCTCCGCCACCCGGTGCAGCACGCCGACGGTCAGCGGCTTGCCGCACGCCGGGCACGCACCCGCAAGCGAGCGGGTCTGCTCGGGATCGACCCGGATCTCGCACTTGCGGTGCCCGTCCAGGTGGTACTTGCCCTCCTCGGGGAAGAACTCGAGGGTGCCCGCGAGCCCCTCTCCGGTCCGCAGCGCGGCGGCCATGGCGAAGTAGTCAAGCGAGGTGCCGAACACCGTGGCCTCGCGGCCGAGCATCGGCGGCGAGTGCGCGTCGGAGTTGCTCACCAGCCGGTAGCGGTCAAGCGACGAGCAGGTCCAGTTCATCGGCGGATCGGAGGAAAGGCCGGTCTCCACGGCGAAGATGTGCTCGGCCAGGTCCGCGTAGCAGTCCTGCACCGCGTCGAAGCCGGATTTCGAGCCGAGCACGGCGAACCACGGCGTCCAGACGTGCGCTGGCACCAGGAAGCAGCCGGGGTCGGCGGACAGCGTGATCTCCAGCAGGTCGCGCGAGTCCAGCCCGAGGATCGGGCGTCCGTCCGAGGCCAGGTTGCCGATCTTGGCGAGCGCCGCGGTGATCCGGTCCGCGGCCTCGAAGCTCGGCGCGTAGACGAGGTGATGGACCTTCCTGGTCCGCTCGTCCCGCCGGTAGATGGTCGAGATCTCCACCGACAGCATGAACCGCACGGCCCCCGCGCAACTCGCCGGGGTATCCCGCGCGAGCCGCCCCTCTAGTTCGGGCCGCACCCGGAACAGGCCTGGCTCGGCGTCCACCAGGGTCTCCCGCAGTTCGGCGGCCCAGGCGGGGTGGGTGAAGTCCCCGGTGCCGAGCACGGTCAGGCCCTTGCGCAGCGCCGAGAGGGAAAGGTGCTCGATGTCGCAGTCCTTGCTGCAGGCGCGCGAGAACCTCGAGTGGACATGCAGGTCGGCGTGGAACATGTCTCCATGACAGGATCGGGGGAAGGCGACCGCGCCGCCGCGTGCCGCGGTCCGATCTTACCGATCGCCACCCCCCGAATAGCCGCCTAACGCGCGACGCACTGCTGATCCAGTTTCTCCAGCGTGGTGGTCATGCTCGCGACCCAGCGCTGGCCGCCCTTGACCGCGGAGCGCAGCCACTGCGGCGACATGGTGCAGTCGTAGGTCTCCGTGACGACGGTGACGTCCGGGGCGACCGGGGCGAGCTCGAAGCTCCACCGGTGGTGGGAGCGGTGGCCGATGTCGTCCTGGTCCTCCGGGCGCGAGGCGGCCGTCAGCGCCGGTTCCCAGCCGATCCGCCGGTCCTGCTCGAACTCCACGACGAGGTTGGAAATCTCGTAGTCGCCCATCTCCGCGTTGTGCATGCTCATCGAGAACACGTCGCCCACTCCGCCGATGAGCGCGGTGCCGCCTGCCTCCCGCAGCATCCCCGAGCCGTCGATGCCCGGGTGCCTGGCGGGGTCGGCGAGCACCGCGAAGAGCTCCGCCGCCGGAGCCTGGATCCGCCTGGACACCGAAACCGGAGTGAGGTTGCCGTCGGCCATCGTCGCTTCCCTTCCTCTGCAGTCACGGATGCAGACGGCCCGCGCCGCCGGAATTCATCGCAGCGGGAGCGGAATGACCAGCACGTCGCAGATGGGTGAGCCGGGGTCGTCCGGGTCACGTGTCCGGCCGGCCCGCCGCCAGCCCCAGCTCCGCAGCGCGTGCTGCGCCGCGGCGGCGGCCGGCGGCACGGTGACCGTGGCCCGTTCCTCCGGCCGGCCCGCCAGGATCATGTCGTGCAGCGTCCGCGCGATGCCCTGCCGCCGCCACGACGCCCGGACCAGCAGGTCGACAAGCGCAAAGGTGCGGCCCGGGTGCTCGGCGGTGATGTCCTGTGGCAGCGGCGCGGTCAGCCCCCGCCACCACGAGGTGGCCGGCCGCAGCGGCATCCCGGCCGCGTAACCCACCAGGTAGCCGCCGGACCTGGCCTCGGCGAGGACGAACCCCGGCTGCCGGCGCTGTACCCGGAACCGCCCGGCGAACCGCTCCGCGTCGTCGTCGGCGTACACCTCGGCGTGCAGCGCCTGCAGTTCTTCGGCATGCTCGGCGGCCTGCCCTCCGCCGAGCAGCTGGAAGGTCATCTCGGTGGCCGGCACGACCACCCTGTCTACCGGATCCGTCCCGGGACCGTAAAACCACCGCCCGTTCTGCATAATTTTTAATCTCCCGGGCCGTGCAGGCCGAAGATGAGCCTGCGGTCACCGGGCCGGAACGTGCCTGCGAACTGCGAGCTGTCGCCGATGTCGCGGCACCGGGCCAGCAGGGAGCGGCCCAGCGCGAGCTGACGGCGCTCCCAGGTCGCCAGCGCGCCGGGCACGTCACCGGCGGCGGCCGTCAGCGCCTCGGCAAGCGCCCAGCCGTCCGCGGCGGCCTTGGCCGTGCCCGCGGCCGCGTGCGGGCGGACCGCGAACGCGGCGTCGCCGATCAGGCAGACGCGGCCGAACGCCATCGCGGGCACGCCGATGTCGTAGACGGCCTGGACGAACGGCTCGGCCACGCCGGTCGCGACCTCGGCGATGGGCGGGGCGAGCCGCGCCCGCGCGGACTGCCGCATGACGGCGACGGCCTCGTCGGTGGCCGCGCCTGGCGGCAGCGACACCGCGCGGCGCACGCCGTCCCGGCCGGTCATCAGCTCGTCCAGGGCCGCGCCCGCGGCGACGTTGACGTACCAGACGAAGTTGACGAGCCGGTCGCCCTCGGTTAGCTCGCCGCGCGGGCCAGGGATCGGATAGACGAGGATGTGGCTGGACGGCATGACCTGGTAGGTGATCGCGTCGCCCAGCGTGTTCCTGGTGGCGGGGGGCAGGTCCCGTTCGGGCAGCGTGCCGCGCCAGGCGACGTAGCCGGAGTAGGACGGCACCACCTCAGGCAGCAGGGACGCCCGGGCGAACGAGCTGACGCCGTCGGCGCAGACGAGCAGTTCGGCCTCGGCGGCGCAGCCATCGGCCAGCGTCACGCTCACCCGGTCGCGGTCCTGGCCGAACCCGGTGACCTCCCGGCCGAGCAGGTAGCGGTCGGGGCCAAGCTGCTCGAGCAGCGAGGAGTAGATGGTGTTCCAGGACGAGAACAGGTACCTGTGCCGCTGCTCGTGCTCGATGCCGCCGTCGGGGCGCAGGAACCTGATCCACTCGGTCGACGAGCAGACGTCGGACTCGTCCCGGCCGCCGCGTTCGGTCAGGTACCGCAGGGTGGCCGGCAGGGCGGCGATGCCCGCGCCGCGGGCCCGCAGCGCGGCCGAGGACCGCTCGAAGACCCGCACCTCGCAGCCCGCGTCGCGCAGGACGAGCGCGGCGGTCAGGCCGCCGACCGAGCCGCCCATCACGACGACGCGGGGCATGCCTGGCACTGGCGGCCCTTCGGGCGCTACGGCCGGCCGAAGGTGGCGACCTTGACCACCGCGAGCTCGAACAGCACCCGGCGCTCGTCCATCGACGGGTCGCGCAGCGCGTAGGGCGGCTCCTGCCCGGTGTACTTCACCCAGATCCGGTCGAGCTGGTCGGTAACCCGCTGACCCTCCACCGGGTCGTCCTCAGGGATCTCCCGGCTGACCACGGTCTTGAGGCTGAGCCAGTGGTAGGTGTTCTCCGGGTTCATCAGCAGGAACGTGGCGTTCGGCGACTTGCGCAGCCAGTCCACCTTCCTGCGGTGGGTCGCCAGGTTCAGCAGCACGGTGTCGCCCTCGTAGTCGAACCAGACCGGTGTCAGGTTCGGCTGGCCGTCGGCGCCTGTCACCGCGACGATGGCGGTCACCGGCTCGTCGAGCAGCCGCTTGTAGATCGGGTCGAGTTCGGTCAGGCTCGCCACCGGCTCGCGTTCGCCGATCATGAACTGGCCGGGCTGGATGCCGTCGGCGACGTCCCTGAACTTGGCCACGGTGATGGTCATTGCGCGTACTCCTTATTGTGAGCCCGGACGGCGCCGGGCACGGATCTGCGTCCGGCCTGCCCGCGGGACAGGTCCATGATCGCCGGGTAGCAGGCCGGGTCGACGCTGGCGTCGATCACGGTGGGACCCGGCCGGCGCAGCGCGTCGGCCAGCGCCGCGGCGAGGTCGCGTTCGGTGCCGGCCGCGGCGCCCGCGGCGCCCATCGCGGTCGCGGCGGCCGCGAAGTCGGTGCGGCGGTAGCGGACCGCCTCCTCGCCGCCCTGCCCGGTCGGCTGCTGCTTGACCTGGATCAGGCTGAGCGCCGCGTCGTTGAAGACGACCACGATGATCCGCAGGCCCAGCCGG
>Ga0335078_10013475_pt1 | contig 12115 bp, 10 predicted proteins | sample Lox_Sample_32_FD_206711 | JGI IMG/M metagenome (GOLD analysis project Ga0335078, IMG submission 206711) | Soil microbial communities from Loxahatchee National Wildlife Refuge, Florida, United States - Lox_Sample_3.2 | ecosystem: Environmental > Terrestrial > Soil > Wetlands | place: USA... | reverse complement strand
GGGCTAGAAATGATCCACCACCAGAAGCTCGCTGGACGTGGTTCCTTCTCTGAGCTCTGAAGCCTGGAACAATATCAATCGCCCCATGTACAGCGCGACGATCATGTCCCATTTCGGCCTGCCGCATGGAATGCAGCCACGAAAGACGCTGGACAATTGATCTTCAGACTGAGCCGCGCGGCTTCCGCTCTCGTGGGCGCAATTCCCGTGTCCGAACTGTGCACGCAGGTCGGAGCCCAAGCCATGCGCGCGAATTAAAGCGAATTTCTGTCCGTCCCAACCACGCGTCGAGCGCCCGACCAAGCTTTCGGCCCTGGATGACCTCCGCGCGAGTCCTGTGCCCAATTCTTGAAGGTGAGGCTACGCACATTCGCAAAGCGCGGCTTAGTTGCTAGAGAGTTTCTTCTGTAAGCTCTAAACCATTATGCTAACGGGGCGATCGTTCGATGTCGATGCGGCAAATTGTCGCACCCCGGGGTCGGGTCTACTTCCTATCGAGTGCCCCCCAACTCCTTGGGCTTTATTGAGGCACTCCCGAAGGCCGCCGGCGCGAAATGAACCTGGCTGTGAAGTAAGAGCCAAATACCAGAAAAGCAGCCAGCGCTTGTGCCCCGAGCGACTCCGCCGTCGGAGCGATCGAGAACCAAAAATCCATCCACGACGGGACGAGACCTGCCAGCCAAGGGATTCTCGTTGCCGCTAACCAACCGGCGAGCTGCATTTCCTGTACTTCTTCTCCCACCATGACGAGCAAAACCAAGGCGAGCATTAGACCAGTCGCAATCAGCATCCTGCGGTAAGGCAGCCGGCGATGGGCTGCAAACGTAAGCACCGCCACCAATCCCGCGGCCAACGTTCCCCACAGGACGCCGTGATGGACAACCGTATTACCCAGCCGAAGGCGGTAACTCTGCAGGAAAAGGACGACCTCAAAGCCCTCGCGATAGAAGGAGGTTAATCCCAGCGACGCCATTCCCAGGCAGACCGTCCAACCGCGTTCTCCGTCTGCCCCCGCACGCAGCAACTCCTGCTTCTTTTGCTGATGTAGTGAAATCCAGCCCGTCCAATAGAGCTTATGGAAGAACCAGTTCATCACTACAAGCAAGACCACAATAGCCAGCAGGCCCGTGCAGGCCTGTACCGCAAGCGCCGAACTGCGCCGGGCGAGGTCGTCAAGAAGGCGTGAGGCAATCCGCCAGGTGAGTAGCGTCGCCGCAATCCCTAACCCGACGCCAACGGCGATGGAGCGGTGATACGCGCGGCGCGCCCGCTCAAGTCCCGCCGAAATTGCCGCGAGCACCAGAACGCACTCCAGGCCCTCGCGCAGGACCAGCGTCGCGATCTCATATTCCGCCCGGGTCGGATTCCATTCCGTCCGGCCAACCGTGGTGGTATTGTGGCGCCTGAAATCGGCCCGCAAGAAAAGCCCGAGCAGAACCACTATTGCGACGAAAGTGGCCAGCCAGAGGGTGCGATTGCGACGCAGTATGGGGATGACCAGCACTTTGCTGAGCCTTGAAGGGGGCAAGCCGGGCGCGACTGAAGCCTGCTCGATCGCTGAACTTCTGCAACACATGCCGGGAGCGCATTCCTTATTCCTCAACCCATCTCCCTCAATTGGTGCTCGATGACCTTACCAAAATCTCTCCGCAGGCGTTCCAACTCCTCTTGCTTTGGCAGAGGGCAAGGCAAAGTGCCCGCCCTGACCATGCGCCGAAGTGCCCAGATGAATATTGTCGAGAGGAGGATTAGCGCGACCAGAGGAAGGACAAAGAGGGCTCTTCCCGTTCTGCCGTCGGGTACCACCAGAATTCGTTCCCCGTATTGAATCTTGTAATGCTCGATAATTGCAGTCTCGCTCTGTCCGGAGGCGGCCATTTGCTCTATCTCCTGACGCATTTGATCCGCCTCTGCACTCATGTGCTCGCCCACAGCCTGCGAGTAGCAGCAGGGGGCGAGTAGACGCTGCTCTGCTCGCGCCGCGACATCACGTTGCGGAGTCGTCAGAACCACGGCGGTCGAGGTTAGGAGAATCAGTGCGGGACTGATCGCCATATTGCTTTTGGAGGCACAGCACTTCGCGCTAACTTACCCGTGGCACCGCTGGGCAACGTCACGGTGCCTAACGCTTAATTCGGAGGGAGCTGTCCGCTGCTGGGTTTCAATGCTCGTAGGCTTATCACGCGTGCTAATTCCGCTACGCAGCAGAGAAACGTAGTAAGCCGCCCATCCAACCGCAATGACGGAAACTGCCACAATCAGGATCCACGCCCCGCAGCCCGTTCATGACCTGCTGCCCATTTCCCTCGAGGAGTTCTTTATTGGGTGTCACTTTTCGCCCCGTCATACGTGATGCGAAACGCCTTGCAAGTAAATTGCCCTGCCACGAAAACTAAAGTCGTTCACTCTCCGGATCTCAGCACGTGCCCGCGCGACATCAACACTGTCTGTTTTCCGTTGAAGTCCGTAGTCCAGGCAAGGTAGAGACGGCCACCTATGCCCGCCGTGACTGCTGGGCGCATAGCCGATGAAGTGAGCCCCGGTACCTTCACCGGCGGACCCAATTCACCCGCCGGACCGATCCTTACCGTGTAGATGCTGAATGCGCTCCAACCGCCGCGGTCATGAGGATCCCGGGCTTGAAAGGCTAAAACTGGAGTGCCGTCATCGCCTACGCAAAACGCCGGATAGTTAGCATCCAGGGTCGACTGCGATGCCTTGATCGCCGGCGCCCAAGTCCTGCCACCGTCGTCCGACGAGGTCAATCGCACGCCGCTGATCCGGGGATTTGCTTCAGTGAGCCATGCCACGTAGACTCGCTTTCCTGTTCGTGCCACAGCCGGTCCGGAGTCCGGACAGCCGTCGATCTTCCAATTATCCTCGGCAATTCGTTGCGGCTGAGAGAATGTCGCTCCATGGTCTGTGCTGATCGCGACTGTCATGTCATGGATTGGTCCCGCGTATATATGGCGCCAGAAGACCAGAACCTCCCCGTTGGGGCCGAAAGATACGGTCGGCCGGCAACAAGGGCAAATCCTACTAGCCACGCGGAAATTTCTACCAAAGGTTGCGCCGTGGTCCGTCGAACGCGCAAGATAAACGGCGTAGTTGTCGCCGGAATCCCCAACTCGGTCCCGCGTGTCGATCCACACGAGATAGACATCGCGATCCGGAGCAACCCCGATGGATGGATATCCACTGAAGGTGTCGCCCGTTTTGTCGGTGATCTTGATCGGTTTTTGGAAGCTGCTGCCCCATGAAAGGGAACGTGCGAAGCGCAGCTCGCGGCCTTCATTCCAAGCGGCGAACATGTCATCTTGTGTGACGAACAGCGCGGGACTATCTTCACCTGCAGAGGTTACCTTCTTGCCCTCCTCGCTGACCCAAACGGGTGGGTTAAAGCTGTCTCCGCCGGTCTCCGAATTGAATAAGGCCAGTCTTGCACTGTCGCCTTCTCCCACCACAGCGAGGACATGGACGTCCGGCGAGGACACCCAGTCAACTCCAACCCGCGCACTGTGAGATGGGGAGAATCCCGACTGAGCGATGACGGGCCGCGGCGCCGGCTCAAACTGAAAGAGGTTTGCTTCGTGCCTTCGACACGCCGGAGCAAAAACCACCAACGCCATGGCAAGGAATGGAGTCGTCAGCGACTGTCGATTTCTCCGGCTGTTCATATTGCCCTTGCCCCTGTACATACTCATTCATCAACTGCGGCATTTCGGCATACGTGCGATCCCGAAGGCGGGCAGTGAGGATCAGGCCAAAGTCAGTTTCAGCCCTTCGTTGCGGCCGCCAGCGCCTCGGACTTCTTCACGAAATCGGCGAGCATTTCGATCATGGGGGTTTTCACCTCCGCGGGAGCCGTCTTGATCGAGCCGGCGTTGAACGGCGGGTCGGGATCGTACTCGCTCATGAGCTGACAGCATTCGGCATAGATCCGGCCACGAAGGTCCGCGACCATCGTGAGGCCGAAGTCGAGCCCGGCGGTGACGCCGGCGCCCGTGATGCGGTTGCGGTCGCGCACGACGCGCGCGTCGGTTGGGATCGCGCCGAAGCCAGCCAGCACATGGCGCACTGACCAGTGCGAGGTGGCTTTGTAGCCCTTCAACAACCCCGCCGCCCCAAGGAGCAGTGAGCCCGAGCATACGCTGGTGACGTACTTCGCCCGTGCTCCCCGATCGGCCATGAAGGCGAGCGTCTCGGCATCCTTGGCCGCCGCCAGTGTGCCGTCTGCGCCGCCCGGCGTAAACAGCACCGTGAGGTCGCGGGGGCAGGTCTTGAAGGTCGCGGTCGGCGTGATCGTAACGCCTGCATCGCTCGTTACCGGATCGAGCGACTTCGCGACGAGATACACCTTCGCGCCCATGAGCCCGCCGAACATCGATTGAGGCCCGATGAGGTCAAGCACGGTCATTCCCGGGTACATCAGCATGGCGATCTGCTCGTCCCCCATCCAGTGCACATTACCGGCAGAGGGCATTTTGTGCTGGGGCTCCTGCGGCTGCTCGCCAGCAGCGTGAGCGACGTAAGGGGCGAAAGGGGCGGAAAGCGCTAATACGAGTGCCTTGCGGCGGTTGATGTCGATCATGTTCTGATCTCCTTTACATTCACATGAATGAGCAGGCTCGAGAGCAGGACGAGCGTAGTCAGCGAAGGAGTGAAGAGGACTCGTGCAAGGCGGAGACCCGAAGGACACACCGCCGTCTGAATCCTCCCTTAGCCCATCGCGGCCCGATATCGCTCGTTCACCGCATTCCAGTTGATGACGCTGTAGAACGCGGCGATATAGTCGGCCCGCCGGTTCTGGTACTTCAGGTAATAGGCATGTTCCCAAACGTCGATTCCAAACACCGGCTGATGGCCGGCGGTTAAAGGCGAGTCCTGGTTGGGAGTGGGCTCGATGAGCAATTGCCTGTTCGCGTCGAGACTCAGCCATGCCCAGCCGCTACCGAATACTCCCAGGGCGGCCTTCGTGAACTGTTCCCGGAAGGCTGCATAACTCCCGAACTTCTGGTCGATGGCTTTGCCCAGCTCGGCCCCCGGCGGGGTGCCGTCGTTCTTACCCAAAGTCTTCCAGAAGAGGCTATGATTTGCATGGCCGCCGCCGTTATTGCGCACCGCGGTGCGAATGTCTTCCGGAATAGTCGCGAGGTTCGTGACCAGCGCCTCCACCGTCTGCTTGCCAAGCTCAGGATGCGAGGCAATCGCCTTGTTGAGGTTGGTGACATAAGCCTGATGGTGTTTGTCGTGGTGAATCTCCATCGTTTTCGCGTCGATGTAAGGCTCCATGGCATCAAAGGCGTACGGCAAGGCAGGAAGTGAGTAGGGCCCGCTCGCCCCTTGTGGGTTCGGCAAAGCAGCGGCCTCTCTAGTGGCGGCGCCCGTCAAGGCGGCGCCGACGGCAAGCCCGCCCAAGAATCCTCTCCGAGACAAGTAACCTGTTTGCATATAGTCCTCCGCACTCTTGAATCTGAAATTTGACGGGCTTGGTGGCGCAAGGCTCGTCGCAACTCAAGGCACTGAGGGCTTCTCTTGCAGCGCCTCATCCACGTGAACCTCGCGCATCTTCCAGTCACCGTTCACTTTCCTCTCCTTGAAAATGGTGATCCAAGCTTCTTTGCCGCCGAAAAGGATCTCGATGTTTTGGATTGAAACATCGTGTTGTACGAAGGTTCTCGTTTTGATGGTCGCCCCCGAACCCCTTTCCCGCTCCAGGTGCTCAATCAAAGAGCAAAGCCGCCCGGCGAGGTCCAAAGACCTTTCGTCGTCGGCATACGCCCAAGCTCGTGAGGCCCAGCAGAGTTTTCCATTGCAAAAGGTTACAACCCCCACTGTGCTGTCGGAATCAAGCTTCTCCCTCACCAAATACGATTCGCCCTCGACCCCGTCGGCCTCAACGACCTTCGCTTCGAGTCGTTCGACCCTAAACAACGGTGCTAAATCGCTCAGCACGCGTTCTTTCGGCATCCCCCGGCTCAGGTACACACCCGGGAATGATATTGAGGTTCCCGAACCCCTCGTGGGGTCGGGCTTGGGCTCGTCATTAACCGCTCGGGGATATGCTGGAGAGACCAACGCGACCAGGGCCATACACAGTGCTGCTATGGTACCTTTCATCACTTGTCCCGCCACCATTTTCCTCCTTCAACCGAGCCGAGGCTTGGACCGGTACCAGAACACATTTCCCCGCACACGCGCCTGTCGGGTCTGGTCAAAATGAATGTCCGCGTGTGGTTTGGCCAAGTGATTGTGAAACCGTGCCCAGGGGGAATGCTAACATCGGGTACCCTCGCTGTCGATGCGGCAAATTGTCGCACCCCCGCCGGATCACCGATTCATTTCGTTTTGCCTTTTCGGGTTTGTGTGATACTGAAAGGAGCCTGAACCAGGCTTTCGGCGCGCCGTGCTTAGCCGCGCGCTGAACCAAGGGAAACGTTAATCAGCGAATGCCATATGCGCGTCTGTGTCACCGAACAACGCGACCGACCAATGCCCGATCTGCGGCCGACTGGTGAGCTAGCGCCCAGTCTCGCCCTGCCCTGGATCACCAAGCTGCGTGACGGAATGTTGATCGGCCAGGTCGCCCTCGTGCTGATTACCCACTACATCTTTCACATCGCTCTGCCCTTGAAGTGGCTTGCAATCCCCTTGGGACTGACAGCGGCAAGCAACCTCGTTTTACACCGGCACATGCAGCGCTTTGCCGCCCGGTCTGCCTTGGGATTGCTGTTGGCATTTGACACCGTTTGTCTTACCGCCCTTTTGGCATTATCCGGAGGCCCGGCCAACCCGTTTACCCTTTTGTTCCTGGTGGAGATAACCTTGTCCGCTGTGGTGTTAAGCAAGGCCTGGACGTGGACCCTGGGAGCGCTCTCCATCCTCGGATTCGCCTCTCTCTTCTGGGTGCACGTGCGCATTCCGGCATTCGAAGGCCACCACGACTCCGGAGGGTTTTCCGTGCATCTGGTCGGCATGTGGATTGCTTTCGCCGTGGGCGCACTGCTGATTACGGTGTTTATCGGCAAGGTCTCGGAAGCACTGCGCCGGCAGGAACAGGAATCGCTGCAATTCCAACGGCGGCTGGCTCAGCATGAACGGCTGGCTTCGATCGCCACGCTTGCGGCGGGAGCCGCGCACGAACTCGGCACTCCCCTGGCTACTATCGCCGTTGCCTCCAGGGAATTGGAGCTTAATGGGAACGGCTCAAGCGGCGCTGCAAGTTTCTCGGACGACGCGCGCCTGATTCGGTCCCAGGTCGAGCGGTGTAGTGAAATCTTGCGGCAAATGAGCGGGCGCAGCGCCGAACCGGCCGGCGAGATGCCAGCCATGATCAGCCTCGAGGAGGTGTGCGCGCAGGTAAAGAGTGAACTGCCACCCGAGCAACGAGACCGAGTTGACACTGAGGTTACGAAAAATGTAACGACCTTTCTGCCAAAACTGGCGGCCCGCCAGGCGCTTTCGGCTCTCGTCAAAAACGCCTTGGAATCGAGCGCACCCGGACAGCGGGTTACTCTTCTGGCCGAATCCGAACTGGGTAAGATCCGCTTCACTGTTCAGGACGCTGGATGTGGAATGAGCGCCGAGACTCTGAACCATATCGCCGAACCCTTCTACACCACAAAGGGGACTGGCAGCGGGTTGGGTCTTGGAACGTTTCTGGCGCGCTTATTTGCAGAGCGGTTGAACGGAAGCCTGGCGTTCGAATCCGAAGTGGGCGTTGGCACCAAGGCCATCCTGGATTTACCCCTCACGCACCATGCCCGAAAACGATAAACCGGCGGTTCTGATCATTGATGATGACGAAGCCTACCGCACGCGTTTGCGGCGCGCCTTTGAACTACGCGGCTGGGAGGCGCACGCGGCGGCGTCCGGCAAGGAAGCCTTGGTCCGCGCACACGAAAGCGGGCCTGATCTCGCGATCGTCGATTTGCGCATGCCGGGCGAGTCGGGGCTGGATGTTGTCAAGGACCTCAGGGAATGGGACGCCACGGTTTCAATCATTGTATTGACCGGATACGGGAGTATTGCGACGGCGCTCGAGGCGGTAAGGCGCGGGGCCGATCATTACTTGAGCAAACCGGTGGACGTTGACCAGATTCTCGCGGCCTACGAGACAGTCGAATCTTCAAGACCGGGCGATGCGCTTCCGCCGACTACGGTACCTAGCTTGGTGAGGGTCGAGTGGGAGCACATCCAGCGAGTGCTAACTGATTGCGGAGGCAACGTCTCCCAAGCAGCAAAGCTGCTGGGCCTCCACCGCCGCTCGCTTCAGCGCAAGCTTTCCAAGTATCCCCCGCGGGTCTGAAACAGAATGACCGTTCTCTTGTGTGTTAACATACATTCCGGGCAATTCTCGAGGGAGGAGATAGTTTCTTGCGAGCTTCGCTTACAATGACATGGGTGTGCCTTGCGCTTATTGGCTGGACGGCAGTCTGCGGCGCGCGTCCCCAGGCTTTTGATGAGCGGACCACGCTGCTTTGGGTTGCGTTCGAGAATCGCTTCGAGCTTAAGAAAATGGCGCCAGGAGCAACGCTGGAAGGCAAGCTGGAACACGCCGTTTATTGGCGGGATAGGGAGGTTTTCCCTGTCGGCAGCCAGGTCCGGATGGTAGTGGACCGGATCGAATTGCAGAAGAAAGACCACGCGGTGGACGACCGGCCATTTGTTATCCATCTTTTTGCCCCCCGGCGCGAACGGGTGGCGCGATTCCGGTCCGTCAAGGTGTTATTGCCGGGAGGGCAGGAAATTCCGCTGCGCGCGACGTTCATTGTCTTGAACCAGCGCGCCCAACTGAAAGCGCCAGCCGCCAGGATTACAACCACGGCCACAAACGCCACGGCGATGGGGAATGTAAAATCAAAGAAATCGCCCCAGTCGAAAACGCCTCCGCCCTGGGTTCTGACCTTGCAGGTGAAGCCAGAGGACGCCACGCTCCAAGACTTGGTGGAAGCGCGCGCCGGGAAGGGAACAAGCGCCGCGGAGGCTTGTGCCGAACCTTGCACCATCGCTGAAGGAACGCGGATGCCGGCCGTTTTGCTCGGAGGGCTCAGCGCTTCTAAGAACCACGACGGTCAGACGTTTCGAGCCATGCTGCTCGAGCCTGTTTTAACGGACTCCAAAATCGCGCTTCCCCAAGGCACGATTGTGCAAGGCGTGGTGGCCAGGCGCGTTCCTCCGCGCCGCTTATACCGCCCGGCATCTGTGACCCTTCTCTTTACGCGCCTAGTCTTGCCCAGTGGCACCACGACTGCGATTACCGCGTCTCCCGTCGCCGCCGAGGTCGACAAGGGAACGCACATGACCATGGATTCGGAAGGCAGAATCCACGCCCAGAACCCCGGAAAGGCCCGCTTTCTGCTAGATTTTGGGGTGACTGGAGGAATCTCCAAGGTCTCCGACGACACCACGCAGTTGATTATTGAAGCCATCAGTTCCACCGCCACCGACGCCTCGACGGCGGGGGTGGCGAGGTTCGCGGCGATGGGCGGTTCAGCCATCTACCTGCTCACGCGCCACGGGCGCGACGTGATTTTGCCTCCCTTCACAGAAATGGACCTGAGCTTGACCCGCCCAGTGTCGCTGGCCCCCGGATCGACGGCTGCGCAACCTGCCCACTAACGACGGCGTCAAAGGCTACCAGGCCGCCAAATTCCGCTCCCCGCACTAACACTCGCTTCAGCGCATACTCTCCAAATATCCACCACGCACCTGACCGCTACGACCTTTCGCGGCTGGACGGTGACCAGATTCTCGCCGCCTAGCCCACCCGTTGATTACAGAATCCCAATCGCCTTGGCCTGGAGCACCACTCCCCTCAGCGAAAACTTTCCCTATACCCCCTGCACCCGAGTCGGGATCCGGGACGTTCTGACCACTGGGGAAATCGTCCTGGAAGCATTTTTGTCCTGGACGCAATTTCGCGCTTTTTGCGTGGCACGTTTTGTACAGTCGTGTTACTATGTCGGCGTCGTAGCACGATTCTAGAAATAGTAACACCAGAAGAGACCCGAGGACCTTGAAGATGGTGGCGCTCACTCGATACCTTCCGCCTTCAGTGTTCGCGCCTAAGCGGCCGCAGCATTGACGGACACGTCACCGAGAGCAGCAATCCGGCGCCCAACACTCTCTCCGCCAATCGCTAAGGAAAGGAAGAATGACTTGAGACACTATTTTCTGTTGGCAATGCTGTTCACTTCACTCTTGGCCGTCGCACAGGAGAAGACGCCGGTCGCCACGATGGGTGATACCCATCCGCCTCCGCTATCAGGGACTGTCGTCGATCCGTCCGGCGCGGTGATTGCCGGGGCTACCGTGCAGGTTCTAAGCGCGAACGGTACGGTACAAAAAACGACGCAGTCGGACGAGAACGGCTCCTTCGTTATTTCCGGACTCCCGGCAGGTGACTATCGACTTGTCGTATCCAATCCCGGTTTTGAAAACAAAGAACTGCCCGTCACCACAGGGACCACCGGGGCGCCGGCCCCGCTGCGCATCTCTCTGGCCGTGGCCGCTGTCAGCACCACCGTAAACGTGCAGGGCCGGGCGGATAGCCTCATCGGAGTTGCCGTTTCCGCCACCCAGGGAACGGTGGGCGCAGAGGAGATCCAAGATCGCCCGATCCTTCGTACGGGAGAAATTCTGGAGACGATACCCGGTCTGATCATCACTCAACACGCCGGCGGCGGCAAGGCCAACCAGTATTTCCTTCGCGGTTTCAATCTCGACCACGGCACCGATTTCGCCACTTTCCTCGACGGTATGCCGCTGAACCTGCCGTCGCACGCGCACGGCGAGGGGTACTCGGACATGAACGCCGTGATCGACGAGCTGGTGGAGCGGGTGAATTTTGAGAAAGGCCCTTATACCGCCGATGTGGGCAATTTTGGCTCGGCTGGAAATGCCGATCTGGTGTTTTTCAAAAGCCTGCCCGAGAGCTTCATTAGGGTCGAAGGCGGCACGCTGGGCTTTGCGCGGGGCGTCTTCGGCGCATCGCAAAAGCTGGGCTCGGGCTATTTGCTGGAAGGTGGAGAAGCGTATTACGATGACGGCCCCTGGACGCATCCGGATGGTTACGCCAAATTCAACGAACTTGTAACCTATAGCCGGGGGGGAGACACCAATGGTTTCAGCATCACGGGCCGCAGTTACCATGGAAAATGGAACTCGAGCGACCAAATCCCCGATAACGGCGTCCCCCTCGTGGGCTTCTTTGGCACCCTGAACCCGGCGGACGGTGGCAATTCCGGGCGTGATAGTTTGCAGGGCGAATGGCATCACGCCAGCGCGAATTCCGTGACGCAAATCACGGCCTACGGGTTTTATTACGACATGGATTTGTTTTCCGACTTCACTTACTACCTGTATGACCCCGTCAAGGGTGACCAGTTCGAACAGCATGATACGCGCTGGGTGGGCGGGTTCGACGCACGCCACACGGTTTTCAGCCAATGGCTGGGGCGCAGGGTGGAAACCGCATTCGGCATCGAGCTCCGCAACGACTGGATCAGCAACGGCCTTTACCGGACGGAAAATCGCGTGCGCACGGACAAAGAAGATGTTCTCGCTCCCTATCCCGGCGAACCCAACGGCTTTTTGCCCGCGGACACGGATGTGAATAGGTTCACGGACACGCTGGGAAGTTTTTATGTGGAGAATAAAATCCAGTGGGCGAACAAATTCCGCTCGGACGTGGCCCTGCGCGGCGACGAGGACAGAGGCGTCATCACCAGCTTTTCTGACCCCCGCAACTCCGGCTCGACCGAGAAGTTCCTGCCCAGCCCCAAATTAGGTTTGATTTTCGGACCGTGGTCCAATACGGAGTTCTACGCACAGGGCGGATTCAGTTTCCACAGCAACGACGTGCGGGGCGCAACGCAAAACTATGAGCCGATTTCGCCGGACTATCCTTACCCCAATACGTTCACCGCAAAAATTCCCCTTCTGATCCAAACCAAAGGTGCGGAAGTCGGTGTGCGTACTTCCGCCATCCCCCATCTGCAAAGCACCCTTTCGCTCTGGACGCTGCACAGTAATTCCGAACTCGAGCAGGATGGCGACACCGGCGGCACGGTCGCCTCAGAACAGTCGAGCAACCGCTATGGCGTCGAATGGG
>Ga0335078_10013474_pt1 | contig 12115 bp, 12 predicted proteins | sample Lox_Sample_32_FD_206711 | JGI IMG/M metagenome (GOLD analysis project Ga0335078, IMG submission 206711) | Soil microbial communities from Loxahatchee National Wildlife Refuge, Florida, United States - Lox_Sample_3.2 | ecosystem: Environmental > Terrestrial > Soil > Wetlands | place: USA... | reverse complement strand
CGCCCTCGCGTGCGCTGCAACATGAGATCGCGGCTCGTGCATCAGGAGCGGCAAAATGCAGGCATGTCGACAATGTTGCAATGCACAAAAACGCTTGACGGCCGTCGGGCTCGGAAGTACGGAGTGCCCATGCCGCGCATCTGGATTCCCTTCGCTGCCGCGCTGGCGGCGATCGCGTGCTCGAGCTCCGGTGGGGACGTCGCGTGCCGCGCGGGCGCCGATTGCGCGTCCGGAATTTGTTTGACGAACGGAACGTGCGCGCCCGTCACGTCGAGCGACGCGTCGATCGCGCAGGACGCGCCGTCGACGAGCGACGCGCAGTCGTACGACGCGAGCGGCTACGACGCGTCGCAGAGCGGATGCGTCCCGAACGACGACGGCACGATCACCGCCGCCGAAGCGCCGCTCGGTCCGGGGCTCCACGCGAAATTTCGCGTCGCACAAAACGCGACGGTGTCCACGGCGGGCACGACGCAGAACGACGGGTCGCGCGTATGGGATCTCACCGCGTCGCTCAGCGGCGATCAAGACGTCGAGATCGACACGAACGACGTCTCGGGCGCGTGGTTCGCTCCGCAGTTCGCGACCGCGTCGTACTCGACGCTCCTGTCGCCGACGTCGACGCTGCTCGGCGTCTTTCGCTTCGGCGGAGACGCGCTCGCGCTCGAAGGCGTCGCGTCGCCGTCGCAGAGCGGCGCGTACACCGAGGTCACGTACAGCCCAGAAGCGCTCATGGTGCAGTTCCCCATGACGATGAACTCCACGTGGAGCTCGAATTCCACGGTCTCCGGCACGGCGAGCGGCATCCCGGCGTACTACGAAGAGAGCTACCAATCGAAGGTCGACGCGTACGGATCGATCAAGACGCCGTACGGCACCTTCCAAGTGTTGCGCATCGCGACCGTCCTCACGCGCACCGTCGGCGCGACGGTCACCATCACGCGCAGCTTCGGATTTTTCGCCGAGTGCGCGACGCAAGTCGCGACGATCGTCTCGCAAGCCGACGAGCCGACGGAAGAGTTCACCAACGCGGCGATCGTCGAGCGCCTCACGCCATGAAGCTTCTCGTCCTCGCGCTGATCTTCCTGCCGATGCTCGCGGGCTGCCTCTCGTTCCACGCCGGCGCGATGCCCGGCGAGCCGAAGGACGCCACGTTCGCGAACGTGCGCAGCGGCGGACAGAGCGTGCGCGTTCGCTACGTCGATCGCGGCAAGACGACGTCGCCCGTCGTCGTGCTCATCCACGGATTCGCGTCGTCGCTCGACGCTTGGAACGCCGTGATGCCTGCGCTCGAGAAGCGCGGCTTTCGCGTCATCGCCATCGATCTCAAGGGCTTCGGTTGGACCGATCGACCCGAGGGCGACTACTCGCCGGACGCGCAAGCGAAGCTCGTCTACGCGCTCCTCGATCAACGAGGCGTGCAGAACGCGAGCATCGTCGCGCACTCGTGGGGCTCGTCGGTCGCGCTCGCTGCTGCACTGCAACAACCCGATCGCGTGAACCGCCTCGCGCTCTACGACGCGTGGATTTACGAAGAGCAGCTCCCGACGTTCTTCCACTGGGCGCGCGCCGACGGCATCGGCGAGACGATGTTCGCGCTCTGGTACAAGGAGCGGCCCGACGACAAAATCGTGCAGGCGTTCTACGACCCGAAATACGTCACCGAGAAGCTCGTCGAAGAAGTCGAAGCAGCGCTCGATCGCCCCGGAACGGTGGCCGCGGCGCTCGCTGCGGTTCGCGGGCAACGCTACGCCGCGCTTCAATCGAAGTACCGCACGATCAAAAAGCCGACGCTTCTTCTTTGGGGACGCGAAGACGTCGTCACGCCGCTCCGCTTCGGCGAGCGCCTCTCTCGCGAGATGCCGCACGCGAAGCTCCTCGTCTACCCGCAGTGCGGGCACTTCCCGATGATCGAAGCGCTGTCCGCGTCGAACGAGGATCTCGTCGACTTTCTCGAGCCTGAGCTTCGTGATGCTGCGCCGCAACAATCGTCGGCGGCTGCCGCGCCCGCGAACCACGACCTCGACCGAGAGGGACCGTGAAGCTCCGCGCGCTCGTGCGTTGTGCGATCGTTTCGGCGATCGTGTGCGCGCCGAGCGCGGCGCGCGCGACGGGCTTCACCGACATCGGTTTGGATTTTCCGAAGAGCGACAGGCTCGAGTTCTCGCTCGACGGGTACCTGCGCGCGCGCGCCGAGGCGCTCTACAACTTGGATCTCGATCGTGGGCTCTTGCCGAACGGACAGCCGCTCTTCCCGGTGCCGATCGACGATCCGAAGGGGCAGATGCTCACGTACGCCGACATGCGCCTGCGCACCGACCTCGGCGTGTACGCGCCGGGCGGCGGCGTCGCGGTGAAGGTTCGGCTCGACACGCTCGACAACGAAGCGCTCGGATCGATGCCGGACGGCGTGCCGTACGCGTCGCTCACGCAGCGGCCGCAGGGGAGCATCTTCTCGCTGCGCCGCGCGTACGGCGAGGCGCTCTTGCCGGTCGGCTTGCTCGCGGTCGGGCGCATGGGGAATCATTTCGGGCTCGGCATGTACGCGAACGGTGGCGATTGCCTCGATTGCGACTCCGGCGACTCCGTCGATCGCGTGGCGTTGCTCACGCCGCTCTTCGATCACGTCTTTGCGTTCGCGTTCGACTACTCCGCGACGCTCGCTCTCGACCCGCGCGCCGACAACCGATTCATCGCGGTGGCGCCGACGTCGAACGTGCGATCGATCACGCTCGCCGCGCTGAAGTTCAAGACGGACTTGTCGCGCGAACGCCGCAGAAAAGCGGGCAAAACGACGATCGAATACGGCGCGCTCGGTGCGTACCGCTGGCAGGACGGCGATGTTCCAGCGGCGTACTTGCCGACGCCGACGAACGGACCCGTCACCATCGGACCGGCGCAAGTCACCGGTCGCGGGGCGAAGTTCTACATCGTCGACGGCTACGCGCACGTCACGAACCCCGAGTTCTTCGCGGCGGCGGAGGTGGCGTACGTCGGCGGTCGCGTCGACCAACCATCGCTCATTCCTGGCGTGCTCCTTCGTCAACCGATCACCGCGTCGCAACTCGGCGCGACGCTCGAGTCCGAAATCGGGACGCCGGTCTCGCCGTTCGGTTTGGGTCTCGACGCGGGCTACGCGTCGGGCGACACGGGCGCCGTGCTCGGAGCGATCTCGCAGCCACCCGCGAACAACGAGATCAACTCCTTCCGATTCGATCCCGACTACCACGTCGATCGCATCTTGTTCCGCGAGATCGTCGGCGAGGTCACGGGCGCGGCGTACGTTCGTCCGCACGCGCGCGCGCGAATCTTCAAGAACCCCGCGGGCGAGATGCGCGCGGACGTCGCGGCCATCGCGTCGTTCGCCACGGCGAGCGGCGGATCGCCGAGCGGAGACGCGCCGCTCGGGCTCGAGATCGATCCGGGTCTCCAATATCGAAGCCGAGACGGGTTCTTCACCGCCTTCGAGTACGCGGTCTTCTTCCCGTTCTCCGGGATGGACAACGTGCCGCTCGGATTGAAGGCGCAGCCCGCGCAGCTCGTCCGCGTGCGCGTGGCGTTCTTGTTCGACATGGGAGGCCACTCGTGATGCTGCGGTGCACCATCTGCCTGTTTTTGGCTTGCGTCGCGTGCGAAGACAACCTGACGCCGCAACCGACGCACCAGCCCTACGACGCGGGCTCGCTTCCGCAGCTCTCTTGCATTCCGAACCTCGACGGACAGATCGACTCGGACGAGCTCGCGCCCTCGCTGAACAACCCGGTCAACTACTTGGTGTCGCCGCCGGGCGTCACGCGCACGGTCGATCTCGTCGGGACGATCGACGCGCAAGGACATCATACGTGGGACTTCGGCGCGGACTACGCGGACGACGAGGTCGCGACCATCGAAGCGACGGGCATCGACGGCAAGTGGTACGCGTCGAGCTTTCCTTCGGCGACGTTCGTCGCGCCGTTCGACGCGGGCGACACGATCGACGCGGTCTACGCGTACGACACGCAAGCGATCATGCTCCTCGGTCTCGCGTCGCACGCGCAAAACGGACCGAACGGAAATGATCAGACGCTCGTCGTGTACGCGCCGCCCGTCGCGCTCTATCAGTTTCCGCTGCACGTCGGACAGCAGTACACGTCGTCGGGCACGATCACGAACGGCGTGCTCAGCGGTTTGCCTTACGCGGGCACCGACACGTACGAAATTACCGTCGACGCGTCGGGCGAGCTCACGCTCGAGTCGTACGTCTTCACGCAAGTGCTCCGCGTTCGCACGACCGCGACCGTCGCGCCGAGCGCCGGCGCGAGCGTCGTCACGCGTCAGACGTCGTTCTTCTTCGAGTGCTTCGGCGAGGTGGCGCGCGCGACGAGCGAGCCGAACGAAACGAACGACGATTTCACGACGGCGGCCGAGCTCCGCCGCCTCGAATAAGGAGAATGACGATGCTCTGGGATACCTACAAAAAAGGCTTCGACGCGTGGGAGAGCGCGACCGCGAAGCTCCTCGAATCGTGGATGAAGAGCCCGCTCGTGCTCGAGCCCTCAGGCGCGATGCTCACGACGATGATGCGCATGAAGGCGGCGAGCGATCGCATGAGCGCGATGTGGTGGGGCGCGGTTGGTCTGCCGACCAAGCGCGATCAGGAGCGCACGCTCCACGCGCTCCACAAGCTCGAGAGCCGCATGAACGATCTCGAAGAGAAGCTCGAAGAGAGGTGAGGGGAAGCCATGGACGTCACGAAGTACCTCGACTTGCGGATCGCGCCTCGCGCGGTGTTCGACTCGCTCGCTGAGCGCGCGGACGCGCCGCGGTTCTACGTGCGCGGCGAAGGCGGATGGAACGCGATCACGTATCGCGCGTTCGCGGATCAAATCGCGCGCGTCGCGCTCTGGCTCGCGAAGTCGAGCTTCAAACCGGGCGATCGCGCGGCCGTGTACGCGCCGAACAGCGTCGAGTGGGCCGCGGCGGCGCTCGCGATCCAAGCCGCGGGCGGCGTGATGGTTCCGATCTACGCCGCGAGCACGACCGAGCAGCTCGCGTACGTCGCCGGACACTGCGACGCGAAGGTCGTCTTCACGTGCAAGGCGCTCCTCGGTCGACTGAAGGAAGCGTGGGGCTCGCTACCCGCGCTCGCGCGCGTCGTCGTGATGGACGCGGACGCGCTCCTCGGGTCGAACGGTCCGCGCGTCGTCGCATGGCGAGACGCGCGCGCGGAGGGACGCATCGACGCGTTGATGGACGCCGTCCCGCTCGACGCGGTCGGGCTCATGCTCTACACGAGCGGCACCACAGGAAACCCGAAGGGCGTGCCTTTGTCGCACCGCAACATCGCGTGCAACGGGCGCGACTGGCTCGAGTGCAACGCGCCGCTCCTCGACGAAGGCGCAGTCGACGTGCTCTGGCTCCCGATGAGTCACATCTTCGGATTCGGCGAGATGTGCCTCGGCAACACGCTCGGCTGGATCTCGTACCTGAGCGATCCGCGCGAGGTGCTCTCGCTTCTTCCGGAGCTCAAGCCGCACGTCTTCATGAGTGTGCCGTCGCATTGGGAGAAGCTCTCGCAGAGCGAGGACATTCGGAAAGCGACTGGAGGACGTCTCCGCTTCTGCCTCTCCGGCGGCGCGGGCCTCAAGCGCGAGGTGAAGGAGAAGTTCCTCGAGAACGGAGTGCTCATCATCGAAGGCTACGGGCTCACCGAGACGTCGCCCACGCTCACGCTGAATCGTCCCGACGCGTACCGCTTCGACACCGTCGGCAAGCCGCTCCCGAGCGTGCAGCTCAAGCTCGCCGAAGACGGCGAGATCCTCGCGAAGGGGCCGAACGTCTTCGGCGGGTATCACAAAGACGAAGCTGCGACGCGCGAGATCTTCACCGAAGACGGCTGGCTCAAGACGGGCGACGTCGGTCGCTGGACCGAAGATGGCTTTTTGCAAATCGTCGATCGCAAGAAGGACATCTTGGTGACCGCGGGCGGCAAGAACGTTCCGCCGGCGAACATCGAGCAGCGATTCGCGGGAGATCCCCTGCTTTCGCACGCGGTCGTCTACGGCGACGGCAAGAGATATCTCGTGTGCGGTGTGTGGGTGAACGACGAAGCCGCGCGCTCGATGAACGAAACCGATCTGTGCGCCGAGGTGCAGAAGCGCGTCGACGCGGTGAACGCGTCGCTCGCGAGCTACGAGACGATCAAACGCTTCGCGATCGTGCGCGAGCCGCTCACCGTCGAAGCGGGTCTGCTCACCGCGTCACTCAAGGTGCGCCGCAAGAAAGTCTACGAGCGCTTCAAGGACGTCTTCGAGAACCTCTACGCGTGAAAGCATTCGACCAACTCAAGAAGCTCGCGGCGCTCGGCGCGCGACCGAAGCCGCCCATCGGCTCGACGCCGAGCGACGTAGTCTTCACGGAGAACAAGTGGAAGCTGCTCCGCTACCGCTCCGATCACGTGAAGCATCCGCGACCCGTCGTGCTCGTGCCGTCGCTCATCAACCGCCACTACGTGCTCGATCTGTTGCCGGGGAAGAGCTTCGCCGAGTACCTCGTGTCGCGCGGGTGGGACGTCTACTGCGTCGATTGGGGAACGCCGGGTCCCGAAGATCGCTACGTGACGTTCGACGACGTGTGCGACGTCGCGATCGGTCGCGCGATCCGCCGCGCGTGCAAGACGAGCGGCGCGGACAAGGCGCACGTGCTCGGGTACTGCCTCGGCGGCACGCTCACGACGATTCATGCTGCGGTGCACCATGAGCGCATCGCGTCGATGTGCGCGCTCGCCGCGCCCGTCCGTTTCGATTCGCCGGGCATGCTCGAAGCATGGACGCGCACGAGATCGTTCGACGTGCGCGCCATCGTGGACGCGACGGGCAACGTCCCGTGGCAACTCATGCAGAGCGCCTTTCACATGCTGCGGCCCACGCTCAACTTGTCGAAGACCGTGCACGTGATCGATCGCGCGTTCCACGAGAAGTGCGACGACGAGTTCCTCGACGGCTTCGTGGCGCTCGAGACGTGGGGCACCGACAACGTTAGTTTTCCGGGGGAATGCTACGTCCGTTACATCGAGGAGCTCTATCGCAAGGACGCGCTCCGCAAAGGCGAGTTCACGCTCTCGGGAAAACCGGCGCGGCTCGAAGACGTGACGTGCCCGCTGCTCGTCGTGTCGTTCGAGCACGACAACATCGTGCCGAAGGAAGCCGCGACGGCGCTGATCGATCTCGCGGGCTCGAAAGAGAAGAAGCACGTGCATCTCCCCGGCGGTCACGTCGGGGCGGTCGTGTCGCGTTCGGCGAGCCAGAGGCTGTGGCCCGTGCTCGATCAGTTTTTTGCAGCGCACAATCAGGACGCGGACGGCACCGCGCGGAACGTCTCGAACGTCGCGCGTGTGGGGCTCGGATCCCAGACGGCGAAGACGACGCGGTCGAAGCAATCGGCGAAACGTGACGCGAGGTGATCGCGCAAGGTCGGGCTCTTCGATCCGCGTCTCTCAAGCTCACATCACGAGCCCGCCGTCGACGTCGAGACACCGCGCGTTGAAGTAGTCGCACTCGATCGCGAACTTCACGGCGAGCCACAGATCCTCAGGCTCGCCGATGCGTCCCACGGGGATCGCCGCGACGAGCGCGTCGCGCGCCTTCTGATTCATCCCCTTGGTCATGGGCGTCTCCACCATGCCGGGCGCGATCGCGCACGCGCGAATTCCGAAAGGCGCGAGCTCGCGCGCCCACGTGACCGCGTTCATCGCGAGCGACGCTTTGGCCGCGACGTAGTTCGACTGCCCACGGTTTCCGTGACGCGACACGGATGAAATGTTCACGATGACCCCCGGACGCGTCCCGGTCTCGGCCATCTTCGCCGCGACTTCGCGCGCCATGAGCGTCGCGCCCGTCAAGTTCACCGCAATGACCGCGTTCCAATCGCTCGTCGCGAGCTTCTTGATCGCGCCCGTCTCGCGGTCCTTCTTCACGAGGAGGCCGTCGCGGATGATGCCCGCGTTGTTGACGAGCGCGTTGAGGCCGCCCATCTGCTCGCTTGCCCACGAGACGAACGAGGCGCAGTCGACCTCGTGCGCGACGTCAAGCTTGCGGCGGTGAATGCCCGGCGGAAGCTCTCCGAGCATCGCCTCGTTCACGTCGCCGACCGCGACTTGTGCACCTGCAGCATGAAGTCGCTTGGCGAAGTGCGCGCCCATTCCGGACGCGCCGCCCGTGACGATGATCTTCAGTTCTTCGAGTCGCATGTCGAGTTTCTCCTGATGAATTCCACGATCTTCGGATAGAGCACTTTGCTCGCCTTGCTGCCGACGACGGCGCCGACGTGACCGCCAGGCACCTGCCCGACCTCCTTCACCGCGGACGACGCGTGCGCGTTCAACGCAGTCGCGGCGTCGGGTGGGCAGATCGTGTCTTTGTCGGCGGTGACCGTGAGCACGGGACACCGTATTTCGGCCAAGCTCACGCGCTGCCCACGAACGGCGTGCTCGCCGCGCACGAGTCGGTTCTCCTGGTAGAGCTCGCGAATGTAGGTGACGTACGCCGCGGCGGGGAACGGAATGTTGTCGCTCGCCCACGTCTCGAGCGCGTCGAATCCCGCGCGGAACGACGGATCGCTCCCTCGGTCCGCGAGGCCGACCCACTTCGCGATGGATCCCGTCGGTCGAAGCGCCATGAAGCCCGATTGCATTTGCATGGGCGCGACGTTGCCCGCCGACGCGACGGCCGCCGCGTCGAAATGCTGCGGCGCAACAAGTTGCGAGAGCAATCCACCCTTCGAGAAGTCGATCGGGCCTGCGAGGTTCACGAGGGCGCGAACGCGGTCGGGGCGGAGCGCGGTCGCGATCGTCGCGAGCGTGCCGCCCATGCAGTAGCCGAGCAGCGAGAGCTGCTTCGCGTTCGACGTGCACAGCGCGCGCGACATCGCGTGACCGAGGCGCGCAACGACGTCATCCCACGCGAGGTGACGATCTTCGTCTTCCGGCACGCCCCAATCGAGGCAGAACACGTCGAGCCCGCCCGCAACGAGCGCCTCGACGAGGCTCGACCCCGCGCGCAGATCCACGACATACCATCGGTTGATCATCGAAGGCACCACGAGGAGCGGCGAAAGCCCTTGTTTTTGCGCGTTCGAGCGAAAGCGGTAGAGGCGCGCGCCGCCGAACGTGGCGACGACGTCGCGCGGCGTCGGCGCGAGAGGAATGGGCCAGGACCATGGAGTCCCGGCCCCCGAAAACATCTCGGCCATCCTCAGCTCGCGCTCTTCGGCGCCGGTTGCGGGACCTCGAACGCGTCGAGCGTGAGCTTGCGCCACTCGGCCGCGAGCTGGGTGCCGTACGCGAGCGACTCCTTCGTGAGCTTCGTGATCTCGTCGATCGCGGCGCCCGTCTGCTCGACGCGCTTGCCTTCGAGCTTCGTCCATTCGTCGGCGGCGTTGCGTGCAGCCTTGCGCCAGAAAGACAACCATTCGTGCGGTGCAGCAAAAAAATCGTTCGGCATGACCATCTCCTTGTTGCGCCGCAGCATAAGGCTGCTGGTTTCGGCGTCAAGAGAAAATGGTGCGATGCAACAAAATCAGCGCCAGCGCGGCGGGCGACGCTCGAAGTACGCGGCGATGGCCTCGGCGTGGTTTCCGCTCGACCACGTGCGGATGAAGGCGTCGCGCTCGAAGGCGCGGGCGTTCGCGTAGAGCGGCGCATTGGCAGCGCGCAGCATCGTCTTCATTTCGGCGATCGCGTCGCGCGAGCCGGCGCAAATGTCCGCGCACCACGCTTGCGCGGTGACGACGCACGCGTCGGGATCGGCGACCCAATCGACGAGCCCCATCGCGCGCGCGTCGGGCGCCGCGATTTCTTGTGACGTGAAGAGCACACGCGCCGCGCCCGACGGGCCGACGAGCGCGACGAGGCGCGGAAGGGATCCCCACGCGGTCGTGACGGCCATGCGAGCTTGCTTGAAGCAGATGCGCGCGCTCGGCTCCGCGATGCGCATGTCGCACGCGACCGCGAGCTCGGCGCCGCCGCCGATCGCGTGCCCCGTGAGCGCGGCGATGACCGGAAACGGGAGCTCGCCGAGGCGGCGACAGATGCGCTCGCCGGCGTCGGTGAGCTCGGCGGCGTCCCTCGCGGAGCTCTTGTCGCGGAGCTCGTGGAGATCGCCGCCGGACGCGAAGACGCCGTGCGCGCCGGTGAGGATCGCTGCGCGCACCGTCGCGTCCGCGGCGGCAGCGTCGATCGCGCGCGAAAGCTGTTCGACGAGCGCTGCGTTCAGCGCGTTCTTCGCTTTGGGGCGATCGAGCGTCCAGACGAGGACGTCGCCTTCACGTTCGGTTTGCAGCACGCTTCACCGACGCTCGCTTCTGCAGGCGCACGCGCGACGGACGATCGCCCATTCGGCGCGAGCCGCGCTCGTGCTCGAGCGCTTCGTCGCGCGCGCGTCGCTTCGTTGTGCGGCGCAACAAAACGCGCTCCGCGTGGCGGATGATCGCGCCCGCCACATCGATGCCGCTGGTGCGCTCGATGCCTTCGAGACCGGGCGAGCTGTTGATCTCGAGGATCTTCGGGCCGCTCTTCGACTCGAGCATGTCGACGCCGGCGACCTCGAGGCCCATCACGCTCGCGGCTGTGATCGCGGCTTGCGCGTAGCGTGGATCGAGATCGACGCGCACGCCGAGCCCGCCGCGATGCAGGTTCGATCGGAACTCACCGGACTTCGCTTGCCTCCGCATCGACGCGATGACGCGCTTGCCAACGACGATCGCGCGCAAGTCGCGGCCGCGCGACTCGGCGATGTACTCCTGCAAGATGATGTCTTGGCCCATCGCCCAGAGCGTCTCGAGGAGCGAGCTCACGGCTTGCGGCGTCTCCGCGATCATCGTGCCGATGCCCTGCGTTCCTTGCTGGAGCTTCACGATGGCGGGCGTGCCGATCAAGCCGAGCGCGACGGGGACGGCGTCGGGCGTGCGCGCGCACACCGTCGTCGGAACGTCGACGTGGCGCTTCGTGAGGAGCTGCATCGCGCGGAGCTTGTCGCGCGATCGCGCGATCGCGATCGCCGTGTTGAGGACGGGGACGCCCATCATGTCGAATTGACGCACGACCGCGAGCCCGTACGACGTGATCGACGCGCCGATGCGCGGGATCACCATGTCGACCTCCGGAGCCGGCGAGTCCGCGAGGAAGAGCGACGGGCGGCCCTTCGAGACGACGATGTGGAAGTCGAGCGGATCGGCGACGGTGATTTCGTGGCCGCGCGCGCGCGCGGCGAGCACGAGTCGGCTCGTCGAGTAGAGAGACGCGCTGCGAGAGAGGAGGAGGAGCCGCAAGGCTCGCGTAAGCTAACGGAGCGCACGCTCGCGTCAACTGTGGTCGGGCGACGCAGCACGTCAGCGCGGATAGAAGTAGGCGATCGCGATGGCCGTCGCGGACAAGATGCGAAGGACGCGGTGCGTGCGGAGGCTCATGCAGAGCGGTAGAGCAGGGCGCGTGCCACCGCGGATCTGCCGCGAAACGCGCGCAACGCGGAGAGTCATGCGTGTTTTTTCGGACACGCTAAGCTACGCCCGATGCCGCACGAGACCGAGGACGGCGGAGTGAAGCGAGACGAGACCGATCTCGAGCTGCCGCCGATGGATGGCGATGGCGGTTCGCACGAACCTGACGGCGACGACGACGTGCCCGACGACGAAGACGACGCGTCGCTCGACGATGGCGATGCGGAGGACCCGTACGACGACGCCGTGGGCGACGATCGCGATTTTTCGGACGGCGTCGACGCGAACGAAGAGGAGAGCGCGATCGACGACGACGAAACCGGCATTCGCGAGAACGAAGAGCTCGAGGAGCGCGCCAACCTTCCGCAAGAACACGAGAGCGAGAGCTTGATCGGCGACGAGGATGCGCCGGGCGTCGCAGGCGAGGACTTCGGTCTCGTAGAGACCGACGCGTCGGTGCGCGACGCGGGCGAAGAAGGGTTCGACGCGCCCGAGCCGGAGCTTCGCGTGGAGGATCTGCCGCGGCTCGACGAAGGCGGCGACGACGATCTCAGCGTGGAAGAAGCAGCCGACGAGATCGCGCCGCAAGACGATCTGCGCTGGGACGATCGCGCGTTCGAGCGCGCGTTCGCTCACGGCATCG
>Ga0335078_10013472_pt1 | contig 12116 bp, 8 predicted proteins | sample Lox_Sample_32_FD_206711 | JGI IMG/M metagenome (GOLD analysis project Ga0335078, IMG submission 206711) | Soil microbial communities from Loxahatchee National Wildlife Refuge, Florida, United States - Lox_Sample_3.2 | ecosystem: Environmental > Terrestrial > Soil > Wetlands | place: USA: Florida... | reverse complement strand
TCTTCGGCAGGGTCTCCTGGCTTTGCTCAAACAACCGCTATGGGGACCAAGCACCCTGACCGGTATGCGGGACCACGTGGTCCGGATCCGCGAGCAGCTTTGGCCCGAGGTCAGGAGCCAGTCCGTAATGCGCTCGACAGCCAGCCTGGTGCGGCTTTTGGAATCCGAACCCACCAACCTGTTCTTTTGGGAAAGTGTTCTGACGGACGCGAAAGAACTGATCTCGCACGTCCGCGAGTCGTTCGAGCACGCTCATGCGGGCGCCGGGCACAGCGGCGAAGACGCACGCTGGGAGGAACTGCGCTACTGGGAGCGTTTGCTTGCGGAGCGGACCGGCGTGGCTCTGCGGGAGTTTTATGGACTGGCGCCCTGGCTTGCGCCCGAACTGGAGCAGGAGCTGCGCGTGAACGTGCTGGATCCCACGCTCGCGCCGCTGATGGCCGAGCTAAGCCCGGTGCCGGTTCTGGCAGAGCTTCCGCAACAGTACCAGCGCATCCAGGCGCGGTTGGCTGAACGGCTCGCCAGCGACGATCCGCTTTATTCGGCATTGCGCGACGTTTTGCTCGAACTGCTTGGCCGCCTGCCGCAGGGCCGTGCGTCCGCTCTCGATCTGATGCGGCGTATCGAAAGACTCGCCGACGAAGCCTTCCGGTATTTCGATGAGATGGAGTTCGCGTTTCTGTATGAAAAGAACCGTGGACTGCTGCGCATCGGATATAACGCAGACACCGGCCGCGCCGACGAAGCCTGTTACGATCTGCTGGCTTCCGAGGCCCGCACTGCCGTCTTCCTGGCGGTCGCGAAAGGCGATGTCGCCCGCGAGACTTGGCTGCAGCTGGGACGCAAGCTCACCGCCTACCGCAAACACTGTGTGTTGCTTTCCTGGAGCGGGACGATGTTCGAGTACCTGATGCCGCTGCTGCACCTGCGCTCGCACGGCGACTCACTGTTGGACCGCAGCCTGCGCGCCGCGGTTCGCATCCAACAGACCTATGCGCGCGAGTGCGGAGTTCCCTGGGGCATCTCCGAAGCCGCCTATGCAACCCGTGACCACCTGATGCAATATCAATACCGCGCGTTTGGAGTTCCTGTGCTCAGCGCTTGCCCGGACCGGGCGAAGAACCTCGTGGTAGCACCCTACGCCACCATGCTGGCGCTCATGCTGGACCCAGTGGAGGCTGTCGCCAACCTGCGTACGCTTGCGGATTTTGGGTGTGTGGGCCGGTATGGATTCTTTGAATCACTGGATTTCTGCCATGGCCAAGGTCCGCCGGAAACCATTCGCTGCTTCATGGCGCATCACCAGGGGATGGGCCTGCTTGCCATCACCAACGCCTTGTTCAATGGACGAATGCAGGAGCGGTTCCATCAGGACCCGCTCGTGCAAGCCACTGAATTCCTGCTGGAGGAGCGTATGCCCGCCGTGGTCGAGGTCATCCAGCAGGAGGAACAGCCGGTCGCCGCGTAGAAGGATCTGCGATTCTTTGCCGCGCTGGATGCCTGCGCGAACGCTTGCGGACCAGCACGACGCTCGGTTTCGGCCCCGCCGGAGGAGAGCTGAATCCCGCCAGATCCATGCCGCGTTGGATCGCTTCGTTTTGCATAAACCAGCGCCATACGTTACCGGTGAGCAGATTCTCGGCGCTCAATAACGTAATCCCAACGTCAATGCCGACCACATCGGCATCAAACCAACCGTCGGATGGATTAAAGCTATCTATAAAGCCGTAACGGCCATACACGCGGTCGCCGAAACGCTCCTCTATCGCCCGTAGCGCCGGAATCGAAATGTCCGGGGTGAACATCAGCGATCCAGCAGCCGCGCTGGGCGCCACGGTACCATCCACGGAGTCGAAAGACTGGATCTCGCTGTAGATTCGATAACCCTTGGGACCGTCGGACGCCGTAATGCCCCAGATTTGAGGGCCAAACGTGTGAGGAACGATGTCGCTGATGTTCAGGCAATAGGCGCGATCCGCGCGTGTCGCGGCTACGGAATTCCGGTAAAAATCGACGAAGGTTCTGTCGCGCCGGTTCCGGAAGTCGATCCAGGCATGCGAGTACTGGTGAGTGAACAGCGGTCCTCCGCTGATGAAACTCAACGACTCGTACGAATAGATGGGCCGCTGCCACGCATACCAGGAGCCCGGGCTGATGGGGTGCGCCGGAGAACCGATCGCCAGCAGGTACAACAACGAAGCCTCGCTGTAAACATCCCATTTGTACTTCAGAAAGCCCGTGTCGTGCTTCCAGCCGTGCGAGAGCAGCAGCGGGTCGCCATTCAGCATCCATGGAAAGTCAACCCGGTTAAAGATTTCCTTGGCGAGTTCGGGGATTTCGGCGTCTTCAGAAAAGTATTCGCCCGCGGTCAGGACGCCTGCCAGAAGGAACGCCGTGTCCACCGACGAAGACTCGCTATTCCACTCTCGGTCCCCGTTGGAGACATCCATCCAATGGTAAAACCAGCCATGTTCGGAGTGAGCCTTGTTGGCCAGAAACTCGAGCGTGGTTCGAACCCGCGTGGCCGCCTGGTCGCGAGGAATCCAACCGTGATCGGCGCCGATACAGATCGCGGTCAGCCCAAACCCGGTGGCCGCGACGCTGGCAATATCCTGGCTCGCACCTTTGGCGCGCTCTCCGTCGGCACGGGCGCGGTCCAGCACCAGGCCGGTGCCAGGGTCGGCCTGTTCCCAAAAATACTGCACCGCACGGCGCTCCAGATCCTCGACGAAAGCGCGGTCCTGGGCCGAAATCGTGTCGGGCGGGATCGCGTCGGCGGCCGGCGCCGGGCGTATGGACGCGGTCGCGAACAAGATACTGGCAACCGCGATGACGAAGGAACGCTTCAAACGACCTCTTGCGGAGCGGATATTTCTATTATCGGCAGAAAAGCTGCCGGCAATCAATTCTCGGGCATGCGGATCCGCACACTTCTTCAGGTGCCACCGTTTCAGGAGTCACCGTTACTTTCATAAACGGTTAGTTATGAAACGGTTAGACCCAGAAACTTAGAGTGCTCCGGGCGGTTCACACAGCCAGCAGTTGAACACTTCCCGGGAGGGAGATGATGAAAACTATCTTGCTATTTATTGCGGCGGCCATGCTGGCTAGCGCCAGTCTATCGGCCGCCGTCGTCCCATGCCCCACGAGCGCATCGCTGTCCACACTTGAGGCGTTCGATACGGCAGCCGACGCCTGCTATAGCCAGGACAAGCTGTTTTGGGGCTTCAACTATACGCCCGGAGCCGCCGCTCCTGCAGCCACCGACGTTACCGCAAGTCTGATCCAGCAGAGCAGTCCGTCTCTGGACGTGCACGGGTGGAACTTCGACGGCAACTGGATACAAACCGGCAGCGACTTGGCCAGCTTCGTCATGGGCTACACGACGGAGTTTTGCTCCGCGTCGCCTTGCACCACCGGCAATCCCGGAGAGTATATCAGTGGCGCTGACGCCACTTACGCTCCGGTCTCGGTGTTGCCTACCGGCAATGAAGATGTAAGTTGGTCCAACGGCGCCGCGGTGACTTTGACCAAAGGCTCGCCGGGCCCGCTTCCGGGGAATGGTGACATTGGTTTGACCTCTGGCTTCACGGGTCCGATCAGCGTGTCTGCGGATTTCGCCGGCACCGGCGGCATCACCCAAACTTCGCTGCGTTTCTTCGAAACTACGCCGTCCATGTCGACGGTTCCCGAACCGGCAAATCTCGGCCTCTTGCTGGGCCTTGCCGGTCTGGCGATGGCTTTCGGGGCGCGCAGAATGAAACGGGGTGCCGCGTAATCATCCGAACGGTGCTTAATTAGTGTTCCGCTTCGCGAGGGCGAGTTTGATACGTTCCGCCAGATAGGCTGCTGTGAACGGCTTTTGAATGAAGCCGGCCAATTCATGTTGGGCGAAGCGCTGTTCAAACTCGACCTCGTGGTATCCGCTGCAGAACATCACTGGAACGTCGGCACGAATCGTGCGCAGCTTCTGGAGAGTGGCTTCGCCCGACATGGCGGGCATGGTCAAATCCAGCAGGACCAGAGCAATGCTCCCGGCGTTTTCCCGAAATACCTCCACTCCCTCCGGGCCGTTTTGAGCCAGCAGCACCGTATATCCGTAGCGGGTGAGCGCCGACTTTGCGATCCGCCGTACGACCTCCTCGTCATCGATGACCAGTATCGTGCCCGTTCCTTGTAAATCCGTCACGGCCGGACCGGCATCCTGGTTCACTGCCTCGCTTTGACTGGCCGGGAAAAGCACCTTGAAACTGCTTCCCCGGCCAGGCGCGCTATAGACTCGCAGAGCTCCCTTATGTCCGCGCACGATTCCCATGACGGCGGCCAGCCCAAGCCCCCGCCCGGCGAATTTCGTGGTGAAGAACGGATCGAAGATGCGCGACACAGTGGCATCGTCCATGCCGCAGCCGCTATCGTCCACTTCCAAGAGCACGTAGCTTCCGGGTGAGATGCCGCTCACGCCGAAGGTCTGCTGCAGATACATCTCATCCACATCCTTCACACTGGTGGTCACCGTGACCGTTCCGGGCTTTTCTTCGCCGATGGCCTCGGCGCCGTTGATAACCAGGTTCATCACCAACTGCTGGATCTGTGCGGCGTCTCCCTCGATGGCGGGAAGATCCTGCTTCAGATCGAGCCGCAGCTCAACCGTCTTCGGTATGGAAGAACGGATCAGGTTGCTGATCTTTCGAACCGCCTCGGAGAGATTGAGCGGCTCGATGACAAACTTGGCCTTCCCCGCATAGGCCAGCAGCTGCCGCGTCAGAATGGCGGCCCGCTCCGTCGCGTCCACCACGTTCTGGGCCTCGTTCTTCAGCGGACTACCCGAGGGAAGATCCTCGAGCATCATGCTGGCGTTGGCCATGATCCCCGTCAGCAGGTTGTTGAAGTCGTGCGCAATGCCCCCGGCCAGCACGCCCAAACCTTCCAGCCTTTGCGTCTGCTGCAACCGCTCGTTGAACCTCCTCCTTTCCGAGACGTCCCGGCCGAACACCGCCAGCCCGTCGCGCGTGGGATAGGCATTCACTTCGAACCAGGCGTCAAAGGGCGCATAGTATTGTTCGAACTGCGCGGGCGCTTGGTCTTCCATGGCGCGGCGCAAGGCGGCGCTGACATCCCCGTTAATCTCAGCCGGCAGCAATTCCCAGAGCGTCTTTCCCAACAGCTGATCTCGCGGCACGCGGCCCAGCGCGGCCGCCTGGGCGTTCACATAGGTGCACCTCCACTGATGGTCGAAGGCGCAGAAACCTTCGCTCATGCTTTCCAGGATGTCGCTGATCTGCTCGCTCGATCTCAGGAGCGCCATGCGCGAATCCTTGAGAGAACTTGCCATGCTCTTGAAGGTCTGCGCGAACATTCGGACTTCGGAAGGCCCGGCGGCTGGCACGGGGCTGTCGTAATCTCCCTCTCGCAGAGAGCGCGCGCGATTCTCCAACTTGTGGATGGGCAGAGAGACGAAATGCGCGAACAACAGCGAAAAGGCGATGGCCAGCGCCGCCAGCAGTCCGGACACGGCCGCCAGCCGCTTGCGTAGCGCGTTGGCGGGAGCAAACGCTTCCGACTGGTCGATCTGCACAACCACGCACCCGCCGCCGATTTGAGGGACATTCCGAAACCCGTGAATGACGGCGACGTCCCGGTAATCCCGGTCGAGCACTTCGGAATCCGACCCCTCCAGACACGCGCGGATGGCCCGGTCGCCGGCGGGACGCTGACCTGCAGCCATCGAGAGCGGCGCCGGGTACTTCAGAGGAGTAAGAAAACGCCCTTGCGGGTCGGTGAGAAATGTCTCTCCGGATTGCCCCAGGCCGTAACTATCCTGGAAAATCTCATCGACCAGCTGCATCTCCCCGCGGAGCTGAATGCTGGCCGGTCCGTCCTCGGAGGCAGACTTCGCTCCAACCACGTAAAAGGGCTGGCCGGATGAATCCCTTTCAAAGCGCGCCACCTGATTTCCCGTGGGCATGGGGACGGCAGCCAGTTCGGCCGCACCCCCTCCGACCAGGATCGGAGCCCGCCCGCGGTAAACCAAGCGAGCCGCGCTCGCCCCTTCTGTCGACACGTAGTCCGCCAGCACCTTGCGCAAGCACGGCGTCTCATCGGGCTCGCAGCCCAGACTGGCAGTCTTCAGAAGTGCGGCAGCGCGTGCGCGTTGCCCCGTGATCTCACGGAGCAACGCCTCTTGGCGGGCGCTGGCGGCGATGGCAACCTCGCGAACCGCGCTGCCTTCAATGATTTGCCGCGAACTGCTGTAGGCGAGCGACCCGAAACTTGCGGTCGCGATCAGAACCAGAGCCACCAGCAAAAAGATGAGCTGGGTGCGGAGAGAGAAGCTGCGGCGGACCATGCGTGCCGTACGGATGATTACCTTCACCTCTCCGGAACCACCCGGGCGTCATCCGCTGCTTGCGCAAGCCCAGGCTTTGGGCGGCGAAACCTTGACCAGTTGCGGTTTTGGTCTGATATCGCAGTGGGTAGCGCGCACAAGAGCGCGTTCCCCTGTAGTCAGCACGATTGTGCCGGACATGAACAGTTGGAGGGGCGACTGGTCGTCGCGCAGCGCTGGCCAGTCAATGAGCAATTCGATGCGCAGCCCGCGTTCCAGGGGCTGCCGGCCTGTGAAGAGAGCGCTTCCCGGGCTGATGAACTGGGTTCGGCCTTCTCCTGAACCCACCGGCTTTAAGCCCCGATACACTCGATAACGAAGAGTGAGTGTCAGCGGATATTGACGCTCATCCGCGACATGGGACATTACTCGTCCTGGCATGGTTAAGGGCATGTTTGCCTTCTTGAACGGGGGAGTTCGTTTTATCGAGCCATCCTGACTGATCCCGGCCATTCCGGTAAAACTTTCCACCATATGGTTGTAGAACTTCCGCGGTCCGTTATCTCTAACGACTCATTTGCAATGAGATAGACACCGTTAAGGCAAGTTGAGCAAACTGATGGCCAATGTACACAAGCGGAATGTGGCAAAGGCGCTCGATCCTGGCATGGCGATTGCTCCGTTTACAGCAAATGGCTGGATCGCGTGTCGCGGTGCTGAAGACAACTCCGGCCACGGTCATCGACGACTACAAGCGCCTGATGCGGTTGGCCTGCTACCAACAGTTTCTGCCACAAAACGAACCCACTGCCCTCAAGATCAACATTAGCTGGCACTTCTTCTATCCGGCCTGCTCCACCACACCATGGCAACTGGATGGCGTGATCGCGACGCTGCTCGAAGATGGCTACCGGAAAGACCAGCTTTATGCCTGCCACAACCGCACGGTGGTGGTGAGCGCCCGGCGCGGCGAGGTCGCCAATAAGCACAAACAAGTGGTGGACAAATACGGCTTGCGCAACGTCCACCTATACGATCCCAACGAGGAGTGGGTCCGATACGAGCCGAAGGCAGAGATGTTGGCGTTGGATTCGATCTACCCGGACGGAATCCGGATTCCCAAGCGCCTGATTGGCTCGAATGTTGTGCACCTGCCGACGATGAAAACCCATGTGTTCACGGGAATGACCGGGGCGATGAAGAACGCATTCGGCGGGCTGTTATTTGAAAAACGCCACTGGACCCACAGTGTGATTCACGAGACGCTGGTGGACCTGCTCGCAATCCAAAAGGAGATCCACCCCGGCATCTTCGCGGTGATGGACGCCACCTTTGCAGGCGACGGTCCCGGGCCACGGTGCATGACGCCGCATGTGAAGAATTACATCCTGGCCAGCGGCGACATGGTGGCCCTCGACGCGGTGGCGGCGAAGATGATGGGCTTCGATCCGCTTTCAATCAAATTCATCCGCCTGGCGCATGAGCGCGGCTTAGGCTGCGGCGATGTGCGGTGCATTGATATAGCAGGCGAGGATATCTCGAACGTGAATTTTCACTTCCACGTCGGCGACACACTGGCCAGTCACGGACAGAAAGCGATTTATTGGGGGCCGTTGAAACCGCTGGAGAACTTCCTGCTGCGCACCGCTCTGGCCCCCTGGTCTTACGCCGCATCCTTCTTGTATCACGACGTTTACTGGTACAACTGCATTGGCCGGCGCAGAGTCCGGCAGGCGCTCCAGACCGATTGGGGCAAGCTCTTCATGAAATATTAAGGCGGCGGATGCTAACATAGTCGGAAGCACGTGAAATCCGCAAGTCTGTTCTTTCTATTCGTGAATTGTTTAGCGGCCGGCGATCTTACTGGCCTGCTTCCCCAACTCACCGCGAAAATACCGCCTAGAACGCGCGCGGCTCTTACCGGTTCGGAGTTTGCCAAGTACGTCTCGGGCATGGACCCGCACCGGCGCGAACAGGCGATTCTCGATCAGGTCCTCGCAGGCGACATTCCATCGTTCTTGAAAAAACTGGTTCCGGTTGAACTCCGCTACGAGCAGGCCAACGGCAAGCCCGTGCGGGCGACAATTTTTGTGGCGCCGGACTATCTGGCCATCGGATCCAATCAAGATTTCCTGCGGATTCCAATGAATCTGGACACTGCGAAGGCCGTTGTCGACCGGCTTGGTTTCATCCTGCCGACTCGAAAGATGGTGGACGCCATCTACCGGCAAGCAGCCTATCATTTTGCGCCGCAGCCGCTGCCCGCGGGTCCCGAGATGCGTTCGACTGGTTTCTATGCGCGGCACAATGAAATGGTCAACGAGCAGGCCGCGGCTCTCGGCATTCCATTGGGCGCTCTGGTTTCCGGCGACAAAAAAGATGTCGTGCTGAGCAACCGCCTGGTGACGCATCCGGGACAGATTGCAATCTACGGCTGGCACCGCCCGACGGGCGCGCCCATTCAACCCCTGAGCACCGTGCATGGCGCGCATTACGCCGACTATAGCCACGGCATCCGGCTGGTCAGCCGCAAGGTTCTGGTCGACGGAGACCTCCGCTCCATCTCCGACGTCCTCCAGGATCCGGTGCTGTCGAAGCTGCTCAGCGATGAAGGACCGATCCGCAACCTGCGCGGGCTGCTGCCATACAGCGCCGGCGATTAACGCAGGGTCTTGCAACAGCGAAAACTCAGATGGTAATTCGCGTGGCTGTGCGGATCCATCACGCGGCTGCCGTGCCAGTAAGGCGCGCGCCAGCGGCACCAGTCCTCATGGGCGCGATAGAGGTCGAAGACAAACCAACTTCCCTTCATCTCCGTGTAGCCTAATTCGCGGCTTCCCAGACTCGACATCTCGGAAGGGGTCAGAGGAAGGTTCATGTGCTCAGCGGCGTTGCCGTTCAGATCGTAGACGTCCAGCGGACTGCGGCACGTGGGAAAATCGCCGTCTGGAAACGTGTTGGACCCGCATCCGGTCCAGCTTCCTCCGTTGCAGCCGGGCGTCTTCTGGCTGGATGTGGCGCAGATTCCTTTCTTATATTCGGGGCCGTAGCTCCAGGTTTTATCGCGGCCGAACTGCTCATTGTGCTGTCTGCGCATGCGTTCGACGGCGGCGTTCGGGCTGAGCCCTTTGGCGAGATCCCAGCGGTAATCGGGCGGCTGGAGGCTGCCGGCGCAGGCGCCCTCCCATTCGTGCGCGTCGCACAGGCGTTTGCCCATGGCCGAGCAAATTTCGGCGGCTTCGCGCGCTTTGACCCAGACCACCGGATAGGCGCAGGGAATGTCGGGAAACTCGAACTGATCGATGCAGACCTTGGCGTCCTCGGGCTTTTGGGTTGCGGGATCGTACAAAGGCGCCATGTATTTCGCGCCGCAGATTTTTTCGAACTGTGGGTTGTCGTAATTGACGGACGATTGCTTTAGCTTGGCCTGGCACTGCTCCGGCGTCACGGGATGCCGGGTGACGGCAGGATTGCCTTGTCCGATATAACCCGACGTAGTGAAGATCGCCCGGATCGCGCTCATCTGGGCGCCGGTGAGTTTGTGGACGGCCTGCAGTTGGCGCAAGAGAAACTCGTTCTGTTCCTGAAAGGCCGGCGACTGCGAGAACGCGATCAGTCCGCAATAGGCTAACAATCCCAAGGCAACCAGACGCAGGACCCTCATGGTTTCACCTCCTGGCGCGCACGCCGAGTGACGTAGAAGAAGTCGCGATTGTCCGCGAGGGCGAGAAAACGCGGAAGTACTTCGCCGGACGGAGCGGATTTGTCGAGTTCGCTCATTCCTTTGATGAGGTGCAGGACGGCGAGGCGCGTTCCCGTTCTTCGGTAGACCGCGCAATAGGTATGCTCAAGGGCGTTCATGTCCAGCAGCATGGCGTAGCGGCACTGATAAGCCTGAAAGATGCGTGCCATCGCGGATGGTGTGGCGTCGCTGAAATCGGCGTAGATCAGGAAGCGCCTGGCGCCGTTCTGCTGAAGCGCCACGCCCGAGCGCATGGTGCGGAGCTTGGAATCCTCGGAGCCGGACCAGTTGCCCGGCCCCCAGTGAGCCACCAAACGGCCCGGAATCGTACTGCGCGTCGCATCGTCGAATTCAACGAGTGGCACGCCGTTCTGCCGGGCGTGCTTGATGCGAGCCAGAAGCTGGTTGTCGGCTTCGGTCCACGTCTTCATCTGAACCGAGCCGTCGCTGAGGATAAAGATGGTCGCGAGGCCCGGTTGCAGAGTGCTGAACACCACGCCCTCTTCGATGAAGCCGTAGTGGCTGCCGTGATTCCTGAGAGCCAATTCGCCGTACTTGAAGGCTCCGTGTGTGCGTTTGAAGCCGCCGATGAACGTCGCCACGGTTCGGGGAGCGAATTCGGGAGCGACAAGCCCGGTCGAGACCAGCGGCGCAGTATCGCCAATGCCATCCGGGCCGGGGATATTCGGATCGCGCATTTGAGCGGGGGCGCGTTCGGACCAGCCGACTCTGGGATGGTCGGTGCCGAGCGCGTAGCCGAGGTCCACCTGGTTCAGATCGAAGGCGACCAAATAACAAAGTGCGGACGCCTCCACGGGGTCCAGACGATTCACGATCGTTTGGTAACTTTTCAAGATTGCCGAGTCAATCAGATTGGGCTGGAGGATACTCACCCAGACGCCCGGAATCCCCTCGGCCGGGTACCACTGTCCCGGCGCCATACCGGTCTTTTCGAGGCCACCCAGGCCGATCCCGAGATTGTTGGAGGCGAGCGATCGTGCGGCAAATTGCGAGTCGATCCGTGCAGCCAGCGGCCCGCCTCTTTGTGAAGGCTCACCCTCCGTGGACCTGGCCTCGATCGTGCCGGTTTCGCGATTCCGCTCTCCGAGCACTGCGTGTCCGAGCGCGATGATCTCTTCACCGCCCCACACGCGATCTCGCAGAAACTCGGCGGCGGCCTCCAGGGTCGAGCGACGTCCAACGCCCGGGTTTCGCAGGTAAATCCGGCCGTCGCACAACGGCTGATAGATAGTCCGCGAAGCCTTGGCCTGTGTGAGCGTGTCGCCGGCAAAGAGTTCACAATTGCACCGGTTCCCGCCCTCGACAATCACCAGTCCGGAAGGCTGCAAGAGCAGCTTCTGGGTCGCCGGCTTGGGATTTTCCAGGTGATAGGTTGACTCCGGGCCGCCATTCCAAGCGACTTTGAGCACGTACCAAGCGTTGACGGACGGATTGAGGTTGATCAGTGTGGCCAGGCCGCTCTTGCCATCCTTCGTCAGGAAGTGCACCGAGTTTGTCTGGCGGAATTGCTGGAGATCCAGAATTGTCTTGCTTGACTGGGCTTGCGCAAGCCAGACCGCCAGGCACGCGATTGCGATTGGTCTCATAGCGCGAACAGGATGATAGTCAGCATCAGCAGAATGAGGATCCGGCTGGTGCGGTCGTGCGTTGCAAAGACGAGCGGGTCGTCAGGCATCTTGCCGCGATGCGCCGTCAACCAGGTATGGCTGATCCAATACAGCACCAAGGGGCACAGGAGCCACATCACCTCGTAGTGGCCATAAAGAAAGTGGGCCGTGTTGCTGTTGATATATAGGGCCAACACCAGGACCGCGAGATAGCCGCTGGCGATTCCCATGGATGCGAGCAGCTCTTCATCGCTGAGCTGATATCCGCGTGCTTTCGCGTTTTCGCCGTCGATGCTCCGCATGATCACCAGTTCGCCATAGCGCTTCACCAGAGCCAGGCTGAAGAACAAGAACATTGAGAATGCGAGCAATGCGTGCGAGGGCCAGATGGCCGCAGCGGCCGATCCGGCGAGAATCCGCA
>Ga0335078_10013471_pt1 | contig 12117 bp, 12 predicted proteins | sample Lox_Sample_32_FD_206711 | JGI IMG/M metagenome (GOLD analysis project Ga0335078, IMG submission 206711) | Soil microbial communities from Loxahatchee National Wildlife Refuge, Florida, United States - Lox_Sample_3.2 | ecosystem: Environmental > Terrestrial > Soil > Wetlands | place: USA... | reverse complement strand
TGGCGGCCCTCCATCAGGCAGAACATCTCCCTGGTGGACCGGCTGACCTGAAGCGCCTCGCGGTAGAACTCGCCCTCGAGCGGGTTGAGCGACCGCATGATGTCGCCGATGTACTTGTAGCCGTGAGCGGCGGCGTGCGGCGCCTCGGTCCGGTTCGCCAGCTCGAGCACGCCGGGGTTGGTCTCGGCGACCATCCGCTCGCAGAAGTCCACCCCGACCAGGTTCTCCTGGAAGATGTTGTGGTCGAACATGTACTCCGCTGACTCGCCCAGGTTGATGATCCATTCGCCAAGGTGCGGCGGGCGGACCCCGTAGGCCATGTTCTGGTTGTAGACCGAGCAGGTGGCATGGTTGTCACCGCAGATGCCGCAGATGCGGCTGGTGATGAAGTGCGCGTCCCGCGGGTCCTTGCCCTTCATGAAGATGCTGTAGCCGCGGAAGATCGACGAGGTGCTGTGGCACTCGATCACCCGCTTGGCCTTGAAGTCGATCTTCGTGTAGATCCCGAGGCTCCCCACGATCCTGGTGATCGGGTCCCAGGCCATCTCCACTACGCCGGCGTTCTCGACCGTCGTCATCGCTCCCTACCTCCGTAGTGCTCAGGCTGCGGCTCTCGCCGGGCAGGCGCGGCCGATGTCACCAGCTCTTCTGATAGCCGGTCAGCAACTCGCTGCCCCGCTTCCGCCACTTGGGCTCCTCGTCGGCGGTCTTCGCTGTGAAGCCGCGCAACGTCCGGATCACCGTCCCGTACAGCGTGCTCGCGGCGGTGGAGACCCGCGCTCCCGGCGGCTCGTCCATGAACGGCATGAACTTGTCGGGGAAGCCGGGCATCGTGCATGCGATGCAGATGCCGCCGACATTCGGGCAGCCGCCGACGCCGTTGATCCAGCCGCGCTTGGGCACGTTGCACTTCACCACCGGGCCCCAGCAGCCGAGCTTGACCAGGCACTTCGACGAGCCGTATTCGGTCGCGAAGTCGCCCTGCTCGTAATACCCGGCTCGATCGCAGCCCTCGTGCACGGTCGAGCCGAACAGCCACGTGGGGCGCAGTGCCTCGTCCAGCGGGATCATCGGCGCCTGGCCGGCGACCTGGTAGAGCAGGTACAGGATGGTCTCGGACAGGTTGTCCGGGTGGATCGGGCAGCCCGGCACGCAGACGATCGGCAGGCCGGCCTTGGAGCGCCAGTCCCAGCCCAGGTAGTCGGGCACGCCCATGGCCCCGGTCGGGTTTCCGGCCATCGCGTGGATGCCGCCGTAGGTGGCGCAGGTCCCGACGGCGAGCACCGCGGTCGCCTTTGGCGCCAGCCGGTCGAGCCACTCGTTGGTGGTCATCGGCTGCCCGGTCGCCGGGTTGTTGCCGAAGCCGCACCAGTAGCCCTCGTCCTTGATCGCCTCGTTCGGAATCGAGCCCTCCACCACCAGCACGAACGGATCGAGCTCACCCCGGTCCGCCTTGTGCCACCACTCGATGAAGTTGTCGGCGCCCGTCTCCGGCCCGCATTCGAAGTCGATCAGCGGCCAGTGCATGGCGACCTTCGGCAGCCCGGGCAGCGCCCCGAGCGCGATCTCCTCGATGCTCGGCTGGGTGGCCGCGGTTAGCGCCACCGAATCGCCGTCGCAGCCGAGCCCGCCGTTCATCCACAGGATGTGGACGACAGGCTCGTCGTCCCCGTCGGCCCGAGCCGCCTGACCGCCGTGCTCGTGCACACCTGCTGCCATAGCGAAGCACCCTCCTGGGTTGAGGATCGGCTAGATAACGAAACGCGCCCGGGCATGCCGAACGCGCCATTCGCCGCGAGGGCTGGGAAAGGCGGCATGGACTAGCCTGGTGGCGTCCCGACAATCATGCAGAGTTAACCGGGGCGCGGTGCCAATCCCGCTTCGCGGTGTCGTGCCGGAGATGACGATCACGATGCACCTCACTGATGGTGATGCGCAGACGCCGCAATGCTAAACCCCCCGGGGCCTACCGACAAGACGGAACAGTCAGTTGTCCGGACAGAAATGTCTGAGGGCCAGAAGTGGGTTCGGAACATTCACGCGAACAAGACCAAAGTGGCGCGAGATCGGCGCGCGCCCTTCCGATCGGCCCGCGGCGCACGTTAGCCTTGCACATGCAGCCAGTGCTGGAAGCGCAGGCGGTTGAGGGAGTTACCGGTGGCTGAGCCCATCCTCGGGCCAGGGGTCGAGCCAATCGAGGTAGTACCAGTGGTGGTGCTGTCTCAGATCTTCCCTGCCCGCCCTTCCTCTATTCCGGACATACGCGCTTTTGTTCGGCACTGTCTCGCCGAGTCGCCGCTGACCGAGGAGGGGACCAAGGAGGTCGGCGAGACCGTGTTCCGCGCGCTGCTCGACGCCGCGGGGCCGACCGGGTCGATCAACGTGGCATTTCGCATCTTCCCCGAACACGTCGAGGTCGACGTGCTGCACTCGGACGTGGCCCTGCCCGAGCCCGTCGCCCAGGCCAGGCCGGCCGGGGCGGAGATCCCGCACCTGCCGGAGCCGCCTGCGGCCAGGCCCGGGCATGATGACGGCAAGCTGGTGCCGCTGAGCGCCGTGAAGCTCGGCGAACCCGGCCAGCCGGCCACGTTCGCCGAATGGATGTCGACCGCGCTCCGGCGCGAGGGACTGACCCAGGAAGCCGCGGCTCGCCAACTCGGCGTCTCGGTCAAAACTGTCAGTCGCTGGGTGGGCGGCACGACGGAACCCCGCATGCGGGACCTCCGTCGGATTCAGGAAGTTTTTGGTACTCTGCCGCTTCCGTAGTTTCCTGTAACCTTCCGTGATTTCTGTTTCTTCTGTGGTTGCCTGCCGCCTTCTGGTTGCGTTTTTCTGTCATCTTCTAGTCATTTGTGCACTCCCCCTGCTAATATCTGTGCCGGTCGATAATGACGCGCACGCCACGGGTGTCTTGCGAGATCACTAGACGACCGCCCACAAGTGTCCTAACGTTCTGCCATGGTGGTTCAGGCAGGACGCCATCAGTTCGACGTGGCACAGGGCCGGATCGTTTTACTGACCGCGCGCGACGGCTTGGCGGCCACGGTCGGCCACGACCTCACCATCGAGGTCGGCAGGTGGTCGGCTGAGCTGGAGGTGGCCGATGATCTCACCAAGGCGGACCTGCATGTCCGGGCTGACCTGAACTCGCTCACGGTGCGCGAGGGCAGCGGCGGCGTGAAGCCGCTCACCGACCGCGACCGGCGCGAGATCGCCGTCACCGCGCGTAAGGTGTTGCGCGCCGACCGCTATCCGGAGGCGACGTTCAGCGCGGCGGGGTTCGACCCGGGCCAGGACGGGGGGACGGTGAGCGGCACGCTGACGCTGGCCGGCGAATCGAGGCCGCTCCGCTTGGACGTGCAGCGGACAAGCGCCGGCGGCTACCGGGCGACCGGCTCGGTGCGGCAGTCAGACTTCGGGATCAAGCCGTATACGGCGTTCCTCGGCGCGCTCAGGGTCAGCGACGTCGTCCGGATCGTCGTCGACGTCGAACTGCCGGCCAGCGGCTCCGGCGCGGGTGCCGGTGAGCAGTCATGAGCGCGGCCAGCCAGGCAGTAGACCGGCAGAGCGCCGAGCGCGCGGCGGCAGCGTTCGCCCGTCGTAGCGACCCGGTGCGCTCCCTGGCCGGCCAGGCCACGCAGATCGCCGCCGCCGCGCACGCCATGGCCGTCAGGTTCCATCAGGGCGGCAAGCTCGTCGTCTTCGGCATGGGCGCGGCGGGCACCGACGCTCAGCACGTGGCCGTGGAGTTCGTGCACCCGGTGATCGTCGGAAAGCGCGCCCTGCCCGCCATCTCGCTCACTTCCGACGCCGCGACCGTGACCGCGATCGCCGCCGCCGAGGGCGTGCCTGGCATCTTCGCCTACCAGCTGGCGCACCTGGCCGACCCGGCCGACATCGCGCTCGGAATCGCGCCGAACGCCGACTGCCCCAGCGTCCTGGCCGGCCTGGCCGCTGCGCGCGGGGCCGGGCTGCTCACGGTCGCGCTGGTCGGCGTCGCGGACGGCCAGGAGGGCCAGAACGGCTCCGCCGTGACAGCCGACCACGTGCTCACTGCCGCGTCGTCCGATCCGCGCATCGTCAAGGAGATGCAGGTCACCACCTACCACGTCCTGTGGGAGCTGGTGCATGTGTTCTTCGAGCAGCCGTCGGTGCTCGGCCCGGGAGTGATCGGATGAGCGGCGTCGTGCCGGAGGCACGCCAGGTGAGCGCCGTGCCGGAGGCACGCCAGGTGAGCACCGTGCCGGAGGCACGCCAGGTGAGCGCCGTGCCGGAGGCGCGCCCGGTGAGCGCCGTGCCGGAGGCGCGCCCGGTGAGCACCGTGCCGGAGGCGCGCCCGGTGAGCGCCGTGCCGGAGGCGCGCCAGGTGAACAGCGCGGGCCAGCCAGGGCCGGTGCCGGAGTGCCTGGACGAGGTGTGCATCACTTGCTCGGACACCGCGGTGCCGGTCACCGTCGTCCGGTTGCTCGACGACGGGTTCGCGGTGGTGGACACGGGGCGCGGTGAGGAAGAGGTCAGCGTGGCGCTGGTTTCCGCCAGGGCCGGCGACACCGTGCTCGTGCACGCTGGGGAGGCGATTGCGGTGGTGGCGCCATGACCAGGCTGCCCAGGCCCGCGGATCACCTGGCCCGTCCCGGGGAGTATGCCCCATGCTCCGGGCCGGGCGCGAACACGTCTCCAGCCGGGCAGCCCCGCAAGGACCTGGCGCCAGGCGGTCAGGCTTTCGGCGACGTCGCTCCAGCCGGCCGGCCGGCGGTGGCGGGCCCGCTTGAGGCCGGCCGGCCCGCGCCCGGTGGCCCGGCAGCGCCCGGGTCGGTCGAGGCGCTCTACCCGTTCCTGTACTCCGGCACCACCGACCTGAGCGCGGTGCTGGCGGAGGCGCGGGCGTCGACGGTCGACAAGATCCGAGAGATCATGGAGATCAGGGCGAAGGTCTGCGCGCAGAACGCCGAACTGCTGGCCGCGTGCGCTCATGCGGCCGCCGCCAAGTTCGCGGCCGGGGGACGGCTGCTCACCTTCGGCAACGGCGGCAGCGCGTCCGACGCACAGCAACTCGCCACCTTGTTCCTGTGCCCCGGGCCCGGTGCACCGCCGCTGCCCGCCATCAGCCTGGCCAGCGATACCGCCGTTGTCACCGCGCTGTCCAACGACGTCGGGGTGGACGTGGTCTTCGCCCGGCAGATCGCGGCCTTCGGCCGGCCGCAGGACATCGCCGTCGGCCTGTCCACCAGCGGCAACTCGGAGAACCTGCTGCGGGCCTTCGACGAGGCCGGCCGCCGCGGCCTGATGACCGTGGGCATCGCCGGCTACGACGGCGGCAAGATGGCAGAACTCGACAGCATCGACTACCTGTTCGTCGCGCCGTCGGCCTCGGTGCACCGGATACAGGAAGCGCAGACCACCATCTACCACGTGTTCTGGGAGCTGACCGCCGCCGAGGCAAGGCAACCAGCGGGGTGACCACGTGACGTCCGGCGGCAGCCCAGGGGCGGGCGGCCCTGCGGGCCGCCCGCTGGCCCGCCCGGTGCTGGTGGCAGGGGTCGGGAACATCTTCTTCGGCGACGATGGGTTCGGCGTCGAGGTGGCCGGCCGGCTGGCCGGCCTGGACCTGCCCGACGGTGTCACGGTCGCCGACTACGGCATCAGCGGCATGCACCTGGCCTACGATCTCGCGAATGGCTACGAAACGGCCGTTGTCATCGACGCGGCGCCGCGCGGCGGAACGCCCGGTACGGTCTATCTGCTCGAGCCAGAGCCGGAGCCGCGGCCGGAGCCCGCGGCGCGGGCGGCGGCGGGGCCGCTGGCAGGCGGAGCGCTCTTCGACGCGCATGGCATGCAGCCGGATGTGGTGCTCGGCGTGCTCGGCATGCTCGGCGCGCGGGCAAAGCGGGTGCTGATCGTCGGCTGCGAGCCCGCATCCGCCGAGCCGGGCATCGGCCTGAGCGCGCCTGTGGCGGCGGCGGTCGGCCGGGCCGTGCAAATGGTGCTTAAGCTGCTGGACATCGGTGCCATCGAGGTCGGTGACGGCACGCGGACAGTGACCTAGTCGACGCGGCGGAAAGGGATCACATGTGTCTTGGCATACCCGGTGAGGTGATCGAGTTCCTGCCCGACCAACCCGACCTGGCTCGGGTCGACGTCAGCGGGGTCCGCCGCGTGATCAACGTGGGGCTGCTGGCCGACGAGCAGGTCAGCCCCGGTGACTGGGTGCTCATCCATGTCGGTTTCGCGCTGTCCAAGATCGACGAGCAGGAGGCGGCCGCCGCGCTGGAGTTCCTCGAAGGCATCGGCCAGGCCTACGCCGACGAACTGGCCGCGCTGGCCGAGTCGAGGATCGAGTAGGAGGTGGCGTGATGCGATTCGTCGACGAGTTCCGCGACGCCGACAAGGCCAGGGCGCTGGCCGCGAAGATTGTCCGCCTGTGCGAGCCGGGCCGGGAGTACAAGCTGATGGAGGTGTGCGGCGGGCACACCCACACCATCTACAAACACGGCCTTGAGGATTACCTGCCCGAGCAGATCACGCTGGTGCACGGCCCTGGGTGCCCGGTTTGCGTTATTCCAATGGGGCGAGTCGACGATGCGATGGCGCTCGCTGCCGATCCTGACGTGATCATGACCTCGTTCGGTGACATGATGCGGGTCCCCGGCAGCAACGGCTCGTTCTTCGATGCCAAGGCGCGCGGCACCGACATCAGGATGGTGTACTCGCCGCTGGACTCGCTCAAGCTGGCCAGGCAGCACCCGGACCGGCGGGTCGTGTTCATGGCGATCGGCTTCGAGACCACCGCGCCGTCCACGGCGATGACCTTGCTGCGCGCCGCGGCCGAGGGGCTGACGAACTTCTCGGTGTTCTGCAACCACGTCACGATCATCCCGGCCATCAAGGCCATTCTCGACTCGCCCGACCTGCGGCTCGACGGCTTCATCGGCCCTGGTCACGTGTCGACGGTGATCGGCTGCCGGCCCTACGAGTTCATCGCCCGCGACTACGGCAAGCCGGTCGTCGTGGCCGGGTTCGAGCCGCTGGACATCCTCCAGTCCATCTACATGCTGATGCTGCAGTTGTCGCGGGGCCAGGCAGCGGTGGAGAACCAGTACTCGCGTGTCGTGCCGTGGGATGGCAACGTCGTCGCGCTGCGGGCGATCGGGCAGACCATGGAGCTTCGGCCGTACTTCGAGTGGCGCGGGCTCGGCTTCATCTCGCACTCCGCGCTCAAGCTGCGGCCGGAGTACGCGGCGTTCGACGCCGAGACCCTGTTCCGGGTGCCGGGTGTCCGGGTGGCCGACCCGAAAGCCTGTCAGTGCGGGGAGGTGCTCAAGGGCGTGCTCAAGCCGTGGGAGTGCAAGGTGTTCGGCACCGCGTGCACGCCGGAGACGCCGATCGGCACATGCATGGTGTCGCCGGAGGGGGCCTGTGCCGCCTACTACAACTACGGCAGGCTGACCCGCACCAGGGTGGCCGAGGCCAGCCGGACATGACGTCGGGCTGGGTCGGCGTCCGGAGGCGAGCGGGAGAGCAGACATGACGTCGGGCTGGATCGAGCGGGCGCTCGCCGAGCACGAGGAGCAAGACGCCGAGCCTGCCAGGCGCGGCTCGCCGCAGCCTGCGCCTGGCACGGTGCGCGAGGAACTCGTGCTCGAGCGGATCGACCGCGCCAGGCGGGCCCGGGCCAGGGTGCGCGAGGACCGGGTCACGATGTCGCACGGTGCCGGCGGCAAGGCGACCCAGTCGCTGATCGAGGCCATCTTCCTGGACGCGTTCCGCAACCCGCTGCTCGAGCCGCTCGAGGACGCCGCCAGGCTGACGGTCGGCGGTGCCAGGCTGGCCATGACGACCGACTCGTTCGTGGTCTCCCCGTTGTTCTTCCCCGGCGGCACCATCGGTGACCTGGCCGTCAACGGCACCGTCAACGACCTGGCCGTGACCGGCGCGGTGCCGCTGTACCTGACGGCCGGCTTCATTCTCGAGGAGGGCTTCGGGGTCGATGACCTGAGCCGGATCGTGGCTTCCATGCGGGACGCGGCCGCGGCGGCTGGCGTGCAGATCGTCACGGGGGACACGAAGGTGGTCGAGAAGGGCAAGGCGGATGGCTGCTACATCAACACCGCGGGCGTGGGGCTGATCGAATCCGGCGCCGATCTCGGCGTGGCCCACGCCAGGCCTGGCGACGCGGTGCTGGTGTCCGGGCCGATCGGCGACCACGGCGTCACGATCATGCTGGCCAGGGGCGAGCTGGACATCGAGGCCGACATCAGCTCGGACACGGCACCGCTCGGCGACCTCGTCGCGACGCTGCTCGGCGCGGTTCCTGGCGTGCGGGCGATGCGCGATGCCACCAGGGGCGGCGTCGCGACCATACTCAACGAGATCGCCCGGGCGGCCGACGTCGGCGTGCAGGTCAGCGAGGACGCCATCCCGGTGCGGCCGGCGGTCAGGGGCGCGGCCGAACTGCTCGGGATCGACCCCATGTACGTGGCGTGCGAGGGCCGGATGGTGGCCGTGGTGGACGGCGGATCGGCCCGGGCGGCGCTCGACGCGCTGCGCGGCCATCCGCTCGGCCGTGATGCCGCGATCATCGGACAGGTGACCGCCGAGCCTGCCGGGGTGGTACAGCTCAGGACCGCGTTCGGCGGCACTAGGATCGTCGACCTGCTGGTCGGCGACCCGCTGCCGCGGATCTGCTGAGCCGCGGAGCGGGAACGGACGGCCCGGCGGCATGCACGAACTGGCGATCATCGAGAGCGTGGTCGAGACGGTCACGCAGCGCCTGCCCGGCGCGAGGGTCACCCTGGTCCGGCTGGAGATCGGGGCACTGTCCGGAGTGGTGGCCGACTCGGTCAGGTTCTGTTTCGACCTGGTCACCGAGGGCACCGGCCTGGAGGGCGCCAGCCTGGAGATCACCGAGCCGCCGGCCAGCTGCCGGTGCCGCGGCTGCGGTGCCGAGTTCGCGCCGGACGGCCCGTTCCTGCTCTGCCCGTGCGGCAGCGCCGACGTGGCCGTGCTGTCCGGCCAGGACCTGAGGATCGTCTCGGTGGAGGTGGCCTGAGGATGTGCGCGACGTGCGGCTGCTCGTCGGATGGGGCCGTGTTGCGGCTGCCCGCCGATCTCGAGCGTGAGCATCCCGGTCACGAGCATCCCGGTCAGGAGCATCCCGGTCAGGAGCATCCCGGTCAGGAGCATCCCGGTCACGAGCATCCCGGTTACGTCGATGGCGGGCTGATCGCGCCGGCGGACACCAGGACCGTCGCCCTGCAGCGCAAGGTTCTCGCCAAGAACGACGGTATCGCGGCGGCGACCAGGGCTTGGCTGGCCGAGCGCGGCGTGTTCATGCTCAACCTGATGAGCTCGCCCGGGGCCGGCAAGACCACCCTGCTCGAGCACACCGGCCGGGAACTGGCCGGCCGCCTGGACATCGCGGTGATCGAGGGCGACCTGCAGACCGCCCTGGACGCACGCCGGGTCAGCGCGGCGGGCTGCCGCGTGATCCAGATCAACACAGGCGCCGGCTGCCATCTGGACGCGCAGATGGTTTCGAGCGCCCTGCGCGCACTCGATCCGGCACCCGGCTCGCTGGTCGTGGTCGAGAACGTCGGGAACCTGGTCTGCCCCGCGCTGTTCGACCTCGGCGAGGCGGCGAGGGTGGTGCTCTCGGCGGTGACCGAGGGCGCCGACAAGCCGGTCAAGTACCCGCAGATGTTCCGGCAGGCCGACCTGATCGTGATGACCAAGATCGACCTGCTCCCTTACGTGGACTTCGACACGGCCCGGTACGAGGCCGACATTGCCGGGATCGCGCCGTCAGCCACCCTGCTGAAGCTGTCCGCCGTCACCGGCGCCGGCCTGCCCGCCTGGTACACCTGGCTCACGGCCGCAGCCCCGGCCAGCGCTCGTCCAGCCCGAGCAATGAAGCCTAGTTAACGTCGTTCAGAACGACGTTAACTAGGCTTCATTGCGCTCGCCCAGGTGGTGGCAGGGCGGCGGGGAGTTCCCAGGTGGTGGCAGGGCGGCGGGGAGTGCCCGGGGTGGTGGCAGAGCGGCCGGGGTGCCCGGGGCGGCAGGGCGGCCGGGGTGGCAGGGCGGCCGGGGTGGCAGGGCGGCGGGGGTGCCCGGGGTGGTGGCAGGGCGGCGGGGGTGCCCGGGGTGGTGGCAGGACGGCCGGGGTGGCAGGGGCTGCGGGGGGTGGTGGCGGGGCGGGAAGGTCCCCGGGGTGGTGGCAGGGCGGCCCGGGATCGCCGGGGTCAGGACTGGCGGTCGCGGGCGGCGGCGATTACGGCCTGGCCGAGGCTGATGCCGCCGTCGTTGCACGGCACCCTGGAGTGGGTGAGCACGGTGAAGCCGTCGGCTTCGAGCAGGCCGGTGACGTTGTGCAGCAGCAGCAGGTTCTGGAACACCCCGCCAGACAGCGCGACCACCGAGAGCCCGGACCGCTCGCGCAGCGCGCGGCAGCAGGCGGCGATCAGCCTGGCCACCCCGTGGTGGAACCTGGCGGCGATCACGGCGCGGTCCACGCCGGCCGCGAGGTCCTCGGCGGCGGCGGCGACCAGGTCCGTGCCGGCCACCGAGAGCACGTCGCCAGAGGAGAGCGCCGCCGGGTAGGCGCCGGTCTCGGCGGGGTCGGCGAGCTGCTCGAGCTCGATGGCCGCCTGACCCTCGTAGTTCACCTGGTCGCGCACGCCCAGCAGCGCCGCGACCGCGTCGAACAGCCGCCCCGCGCTGGACGTCGCCGGCGAGTTGACGCCGCGCCTGGCCATCGCGACGACCGCGGTCCACTGCCGCTCGTTCCGGTCGCGCACCGCGAGCGGGCCAGACGTCGCGCCTGCACGGCCGCCGCGGGCGGCGTCGAGATACGACGCCGTCATCCGCCACGGCTGCCTGATCGCGGCCGCGCCGCCCGGCATCGGGACCGGCGCCAGGTGCCCGGCCCGCCGGAACCCGGCCAGGTCGGCGATCAGGAACTCGCCGCCCCAGATGGTGCCGTCCGGCCCGTAGCCGGTGCCGTCGAAGGCGACCCCGATCACCGGCCCGGCCGCGTCGTTGTCGGCCAGGCAGGAGGCGATGTGCGCGTGGTGGTGCTGAACGCCGACCAGGTCGAGTTCGCGCTGCCCGGCGCCGGCCCGGTCGAGCGCGTACCGCGTCGACAGGTAGTCCGGGTGCAGGTCGTGCGCGATCACCTCGGGCACGATGCCGAACAGGCGGCCGTAGTGCTCGATCCCCTCCGTGAACGAGCGCAGCGTGGCCGCGTCCTCAAGGTCGCCGATGTGCTGCGACATGAACGCGTGCCCGTCCCTGGCCAGGCAGAACGTGTTCTTCAGCTGCGCACCGCAGGCGAGCACGGGACGCGGGAACCCGGTCCGGACCGGCAGCGGTTCTGGCGCGTAGCCGCGGGCCCGCCGGACCAGCATGGCGCGGCCGCGGAACGTCCTGGTCACCGAGTCGTCGGATCTGACGTGGATGAGCCGGTCATGGGTGAGGAACGCGTCGGCGATGCCGGCCAGCCGGGTCAGCGCCTCGTCGTCGGCGAAGACGATCGGCTCGTCGGAGACGTTGCCGCTGGTCAGCACGATCGGCCGCCCCGTGGCTGCGAGCAGCAGGTGATGCAGCGGGGTGTACGGCAGCAGCACGCCGAGGTGCCGGTTGCCTGGGGCGACCGGCCGGGCGACGGGTGCGTCCGCCCGCCGCGGCAGCACCACGATCGGCCGCCGCCGGCCGGTCAGCAGCGGCTCGGCGACCTCGTCGGTCTCGACCAGGCGGCGGGCCGCGTCCAGATCGGCGGCCATCACCGCGAAGGGCTTGTCCTCGCGGTGCTTGCGCGCGCGCAGCGCCGCGGTGGCCGCCTCGCTGGCCGCATCGGCGGCGAGGTGGTAGCCGCCCAGCCCCTTGACCGCGATCACCCGGCCGCGGGCGAGCAGTTCCGCTGCTGTTTCGATAGGCATAACGGCTAGTTCGGCGCCGGTGTAGTCGGTAAGGGCCAGTCGCGGCCCGCAGTCGGGACAGCACACCGGCTGGGCGTGGAACCTGCGGCTGGCCGGATCGTGGTACTCGGCGGCGCACGGCCCGCACATGGCGAACGGCACCATGGTCGTCAGCGGCCGGTCGTAGGGCACGTCCCGGACG
>Ga0335078_10013470_pt1 | contig 12117 bp, 7 predicted proteins | sample Lox_Sample_32_FD_206711 | JGI IMG/M metagenome (GOLD analysis project Ga0335078, IMG submission 206711) | Soil microbial communities from Loxahatchee National Wildlife Refuge, Florida, United States - Lox_Sample_3.2 | ecosystem: Environmental > Terrestrial > Soil > Wetlands | place: USA: Florida... | reverse complement strand
AGCACACCTGGAGGAATGGATGTCATCCATGATTGCTTACCCCGCCCCCGCCGCGCACCCAGATCTGGACGCGGCCGCCAGGCGGCGCGCGGACCGCCTGGCCAGGGCGACCAGCGAGCAGATGCAGACGGCGCTCGCCTACCTGAGCATGATCGACGCCGAGGCCTTCGAGATCGCGTTCACCGCGGTTCGCGAGGACGCCACCGAGGATACGGAAGAGGAGCCGTTGCCCGTGTGCCGGCGGTGCGGTGCCCTGGTGGGGATCTTCCCCGACCGCGGTGGCATGGACTGGCGCCACTTCACGGGCGGCGACGACCTTACCTCGGCCGCCAAGCAGCTCTACGACCCCGGCCACCGTCCCGAGGTCACCTGGCTCCAGCCCGACGAGGGACCGGAAGAACTCTTACCGGAAAGACCCGTCAAGCGCGTGGCGCTTTAAGGCCGTCGCAATGGCCCCTCCCGCCGGGAAAATCCGCGGGAGGGGCCATTGCGCGCTGCACGGTCACGTCAGCTTGGCCGGCGGCTAGCGCTTCAGGGACACGGCAACGTCGATATCGCCTGGCTCACCCCCGCCGGCGATGAGATGACCGACGCGGACTGGCGCGCGTCCTACGCGAAGTCGGTGGCGGTCTTCCTCAACGGGTCGGCGATCACCGAGCCCGACCCGCGCGGCGACCGGGTGACCGACAGGAAGTTCCTGCTGCTGTTCAACGCGGGCGACGAGCCGATCACGTTCACCATCCCCGAGGCCCTCGGCGGGACCGGCGGCTCCGCCACCGACTGGGAGATCGTGGTGGACACCGAGAGCCCGCGCGGCGAGCCGCGGGACGCGATCGGCTTCCTGCCCAAGACCAAGGTCGAGGTGGCCGGCCACGCGGTCGTGGTGCTCCGGTCGCGCACGTAACGGCTGCGGCTGGTCACGGGCGCGGACGCTGCGCGCTTCTTGCTGTTATCTAGATAGTACGCTGCCTGGTCTCCTGCAGCGCCTGACTGGGCCGCGGCCAGTGCACGCGGCCAGTGCACGCGGCCGGCGGGCAAGGCGGCGCCGCCGGATTTGCCGGTAAACAAATCACAACCGGTAAAGAAAAGACGCCTGGAACGCTTTTTCTTTACGTCGGGCGAAAAATTTACCTGTTGCGATAAGTTTACCGGTAAACCCGCGTGCAGCAGGGACGCGTGATACGCCAGCCCACGGGCGAACCGCCCTCCGCCCGTCGACGGCTCGGCCTGGCTCATCGGCTCACCCGTCAAGCGGTTCCTGATCGCCTACGACCACACCTGAACTGCGCATTCCCCGATCAGCGACGGCGCGCACGAGTCGCGGACGCGGTCAGCCGGAGAGCCGTCGATGTCGATGACCCGAGGACCATGACCGTGCAGTGGTACCGGCACCCTGCTGGCCTCGGGCGCGGACAGCCCTGCCGTCCTGTCGGCCTGACGTGCCCTGCGGTCGTGACGGCGACGCGCCCTGTTCCCGGGTTGCCGTCCGGGGAGGGGCGGTAGGCTCGGCCGCGTGTCCGTGTACCTTGTCGCCGGCGGAGCCGGTTTTATCGGCACCAATTTCGTGTCGTACCTGCGTTCCCGTCACCCAGGCGACAAGCTCGTCGTGCTCGACTACCTGGGATTCGCCGCGAACCTGGATAATCTCGCCCAGTTCGGGGACGCGATTGAATTCCGCGCTGCCGACATCTCCGATTCCGCGGCGATGACGGCGGTATACGAGGAGTTCAGCCCGGATTTCGTGGTCAACTTCGCCGCGGAGTCGCACAACGACCGGGCGATCATCGACCCGAGCCTGTTCATGCGCTCCAACGCGCTGGGGGCGCAGGTCCTGCTCGAGTGCAGCAGGCGTCATCCCGTCTCGGCTCACCTGCACGTGTCGACCATTGAGGTGTACGGTGAGCTCCCGGCCGGCCGGGAGTACTTCACCGAGGGCAGCCCACTCAACGCCAAGACGCCCTACAGCGCGGCGAAGGCGGCCGGCGACCAGATCGTCCGCGCATACATGCAGACCTACCCGCAGATGAACATCCGGATGACGCACTGCGCGAACAACTACGGGCCGTTCCAGCTCCCGGAAAAGCTCATCCCGCTGATGATCACCAACGTACAGCGGGGCCGCAAGGTCCCCGTCTACGGCGACGGGCTGCAGATGCGCGACTGGCTCCACGTATCCGACCACTGCAACGCCATTTACCAGGTACTGCACGCCGGCCTCGGCCCGGTCCCGGCCGGCGCGGCGACCGACCCGGGCAAGCTCCCGATCTTCGACATCAGCGCCAGGCACGAGATCACCAACCTTGAGATCGTGACCCGGGTACTGGACCGCCTCGGCCTGGACCCGGCCGAGTGGGTCCAGCACGTCGCCGACCGACCGAACCACGACAGGCGCTACCTCATCGAGCCGGGCAAAATCGAGCGGGACCTGGGGTGGCGGCCAGAGGTCGAGTTCGCCGAAGGGCTGGCCGCGACCGTGGACTGGTACGTCGCGAACCGGGACTGGTCCGACCGGGTGCTCGCCGCCAAGGGCGATCTTCAGATCGACTGGGCGACGGCCGTACTGCCGGCACAAGCCCGGTAGCGGCGCCCCTTCCTCCGCTGGCCAGGGACGAGGACAGCACACGATCAGTGCGGAACGGCTGATCGGCGACGTCCATCGCCTGCGCGCGGCTCATCGAGTAGGCAGCTTCGCGTGTCCTCCACATTTGGCCGCTTCGCCCCGATGAACCCGGTCACCAGATAGCGGGGCGCCAGGTCGGTGGACAGCCCATTCGGCCATCAGGCCTTTCTGGGTGGCCTACTTGTTGCGCAGGTTGAGGCTGCAGCCGCCACAGGCGCGGCGCAGACTCTCTTCCTTTCCTGTCTGCACGGAAACGTAAATGAAAGATCCCCAGTTCGGGCTGTCGCATCTGAAAAGATTCAGGAACTGGCGACATGCGTCAATGAAGGACTTGAGATTGAGCGTGAGTGCGATTGTCCGAATTCCTCGAAACTCCTTGATTCGAATCGATTCAACCTGGATCACGCGGATGGTGCTCCTTATCAGGCGCGTACAGCGCGATAATCTCAGCCGCCTTTGGTAGCTTGGCCTCATGTCGGTACAGACAAACCACGTACCTGCGGCCGTCATGGTGTCGAGTCGCCTGAGTCGCAGAGTACAGGGGTCGTCGCTTTACCGACGCCGGGCGTCTACCGAGACCGGGAGGTATGAACCGTCACTGTAACGCTGAAGAGGATGCTGCCGCCGTGTCTGTCGACTACAATTGGTAACTGATGACTTGCGGTGCGCGTCGGCGGCGAAATGTCCATACGTGGTGCCATACTGGCTGTCACCCCGTTGTTCACCTCGCTCATGGAGTCCGTATTGTCGGCTAGCCCCCTTGAAGACGTTCTTGAGAAGCTCCGCACGTCGGCGACCAACACGCGGAACCAGGGTGACAAGTTCGAGCGGATGATGGTCCGCTTCTTCCAGACGGATGTCCAGTGGGTGCAGCGTTTCAACGACGTCTGGCTCTGGATGGACTGGCCTGACCGGCCGCAGCACGGGGACCACGGGATCGACCTAGTGGCCCGGGACCGGGAGACCGGCGGCCTGACGGCGATCCAGTGCAAGTTCTACGATCCGGCGGCGACGATTTACAAGGACGACATCGACTCGTTCCTGTCAGAGTCGGGCAAGCACCCGTTCAAAGAGCGGATCGTCGTCTCGACGACTGACCACTGGGGAAGGAACGCCGAGCAGGCGATCGAGAACCAGCAGATCCCCGTGGTCCGCCTGCGGTTCATGGACCTCGCGGACTCCAGCATCGACTGGTCGCTATTCGACCTGTCGGCACCGGAGACGATGGCGGTCAAGCCCCGTAAGCGGCTGCGCCCGCATCAGTTCGAGGCCCTGAACGCCGTCCGAAAGGGGTTCGCCGACGGCGACCGCGGGAAGCTGATCATGGCGTGCGGCACGGGCAAGACCTTCACGTCGCTGCGCATCGCGGAGCGGATGGTCGGAGCGGGCGGCCGGGTGCTGTTCCTGGTGCCGTCGATCTCGCTGCTGTCGCAGTCGCTGACTGAGTGGTCCGTTGAAGCAGAAGTGCCGCTTCGGACGTTCGCCGTCTGCTCAGACGCGAAGGTCGGCAAATCGCCCGGCCAGGAGGCCTCCGAGGACATCCCGGTCGTCGACCTCGCGCTGCCCGCGACGACGGATCCTGCGAGGCTGCATACGAGACTTTCGAACGCCGTGGTGGGCGCGGACAAGCTGACCGTGGTCTTCTCCACCTACCAGTCGATCGACGTGATCCACCGGGCACAGGAACTCGGGTCGCCCGGATTCGACCTGATCATCTGCGACGAGGCACACCGCACCACGGGCGCGACCCTGCCTGGCATGGACGAGTCCGCGTTCGTCCGCGTGCACGACAACGGCTACCTGCGGGCCTCAAAGCGCCTGTACATGACCGCGACGCCGCGGATCTATGACGACTCGTCCAAGGCGAAGGCCGGGCAGGCCAACGTGGTCATCGCCTCAATGGACGACGAGAAGCTGTTCGGGCCGGAGTTCCACCGTCTGGGGTTTGGGGATGCAGTGTCCAGGGGACTCCTCACCGATTATAAGGTCTTGGTCCTGGCGGTCGACGAGGAGCAGGTGTCGCGAGCCTTTCAGGTGCAGCTTGCGGAGAACTCCGAGTTGCGTCTGGATGACATCGCCAAGGTTGTCGGCTGCTGGAACGGACTGGCGAAGCGGAAGAACCCGTACTCCGATTTCGGCGGAGACGATGGTCCCATGGCGAGGGCGGTTGCCTTCGCGGGGACCATCGCGAACTCTAAGAAGTTTGCCAATATCTTCAGCGAGGTCGTCGCTGATTACATCGCCCAGCATGAGACACCCGAAGACGAGGAGGACACGGCTCCGCTGCTGAGGTGTCAGGCGGAGCATGTCGACGGGACCTTCAACGTGCTGGAGCGGAACTCCAAGCTGGACTGGCTAAGAGCTCCGTTGGAGACTGACAGTTGCCGGGTGCTGTCTAATGCCCGGTGCCTGAGCGAGGGCGTGGACGTCCCGGCACTGGATGCAGTGATGTTCCTCAACCCTCGCAAGAGTGTTGTCGACGTGGTTCAGTCAGTCGGCCGGGTGATGCGGAAGGCGCCGGGAAAGCAGTACGGGTACATCATCCTGCCGATCGGCATCCCATCCAGCCTCACTCCGGAACAGGCCCTTAGCGACAACAGGCGGTATCAGGTCGTCTGGGAGGTGCTCCAGGCACTGCGCGCCCACGACGACCGCTTCAACGCGATGGTCAACAAGATCGACCTCAACCACGGTAAGGACGACCGACTCCAGATCATCGGCGTCAACATTCCCGGCGGCGAGGCTGACAGCCAGGACTCGGCGAAGGAAAGGCAGGAGGATCGGCACGTGCAGCCGTCCCTCCCCCTGCAGTGGCTCGACGAGTGGCGCGAGGCGATCTACGCCAAGATCGTTGCCAAGGTAGGTGCCCGCCGCTACTGGGAAGACTGGGCGAAGGACATTGCGTTGATCGCCGAGCGTCATACCACCCGGATTCGTGCCCTGCTGTCTGACCCCTATTTGGGCGTGAGCAGGCAGTTTGATCTCTTTCTTGCGGGGCTGCGCAAGAATCTCAATGACTCGATCGACCGCGACGCTGCGATCGACATGCTCGCCCAGCACATGATCACCCGTCCGGTCTTCGAGGCGCTCTTCAGCGACTACGCGTTCGCCGAGCACAACCCCGTCTCCCAGGCCGTGCAGGGCATGCTCGACATCCTCGATGAGCAGAACGTCGACAAGGAAGCCGAAACACTCAAAGCGTTCTACGAGTCAGTCCGACTGCGCGCCGAAGGCATCGACAACGCCGAGGGCAGGCAGAAGATCATCACTGAACTCTACGAGAAGTTCTTCAAGCTCGCCTTCCCCCGCGCCGCAGAGTCACTGGGCATCGTCTATACCCCGGTGGAGATTGTCGACTTCATCATTCGCAGTGTGGACCACCTGCTGCGTACCGAGTTCGACGTATCCGTGTCCGACGAGAACGTGCACGTCCTGGACCCGTTCACCGGCACCGGGACGTTCATCGTACGGTTGCTGCAGTCCGGACTGATCCGCCCGCAGGACCTCCAGCGCAAGTACACCAAGGAACTGCACGCAAACGAGATTCTGCTGCTTGCGTACTACATCGCCGCGATCAACATCGAGGCCACCTTCCACGGCGTCCTCACTCAAGGCGGCAGCTTCTCTGAAGCGGGCACCGCCGGGTACACGCCTTTTGACGGAATCGTGCTCACTGACACGTTTCACCTAGCGGAGGCAGGCGGCTTCGACGACATCGTCGCCCTGCCGGCCAACAGTAAGCGCGCCAAGGAACAGCGCAATCTCGATATTAGCGTCATAATCGGGAACCCGCCCTACTCCGTCGGCCAGAGCAGCGGCAACGACAACAACGCGAACATCAAATACCCAGTTCTCGATGACGCGATCATGCGCACTTACGCGGCAAAGTCGACCGCGACCAACAAGAACTCGCTGTACGACTCCTACATCCGGGCGATCCGCTGGGCCAGCGACCGAATCAAGGAACAGGGCATAATAGGATTCGTTAGTAATGGAGCGTTTATCGACGGCAACACCGCCGATGGTCTCCGTAAGTGCTTGGCCGACGAGTTCAGTTCGATCTACGTCTACAACCTGCGCGGCAACCAGCGGACTGCTGGGGAACTGTCCCAGCGTGAAGGCGGCAAGATCTTCGGAAGCGGCAGCCGTAACACTGTAGCTATCACGCTGCTCGTCAAGTCGCTAGGAAAGTCCGGACCTACCAAAATTCGCTACCGTGACATCGGTGACTACCTGAGCCGTGAGCAAAAGCTCGACATCGTCGCGAACAGCGATACAGGAGAGATGGACTGGACGCCGGTCACGCCGAATGAGGCTGGCGACTGGATTAACCAGCGAAACGCCGCCTTCGCGGGCTATCCGCCCATCGGCGACAAGGAATCTTCCGGCGCAATCTTCAGGGCATACTCAGGCGGCCTGAAGACAAACCGCGATGCCTGGGTCTACAACTCGTCGCGCGCTACAGTCAAGCGGACCGCGCGAGCCACCGTCGACTTCTATAACTTCGAGGTCGACCGTTACATCGAATCCTTGGCAGGGACTCGCGGGCCTGTGAATGTGGATGACTTCATTAATAGCGACCCCACGCGGATTAGCTGGAACCGCGCCGACAAGAACAACATCGCTCGCGGCGCAAACGCCCCGAGGTATCAGTATGACGAAGACGCTGTCCGTCTCGGCAGCTACCGGCCGTTCAACAAGCAGCATGTCTACTTCGATCGCCGGCTGAACGACATGATCTATCAGCTTCCGGGCGTCTTCCCCGCACCGGAAGTCAGGAATCCCGGGTTTGTCATTATCTCACCACGTCCAGGGACAGAATTCGGGGTACTCGCGGTGGACGTTATGCCCGACCTCAGTTATTTCACGTACGCAACGCAGTTCTTCCCACGCTACACCTTCAGCGAGCATGATCCTGACGCACTCTCGTTCGACGGGCCCGCCCTCGGCCAGATCGACAACATCAGCGACCGGGCGCATACCGACTATCAACGGGCGTACGGCCCCGGGGTAACGAAGGATGACATCTTCTACTACGTCTACGGCCTGCTCCACTCATCCCAATACCGGGAGCAGTTCGGCGCGGACCTCAGGAAGATGCTGCCGCGAATCCCCCAGGTAACGGACGCCGCAAGCTTCCATGCCTTCGCTAGGGCCGGCCGCGAACTGGCCGCGCTCCACATCGGCTACGAGAGCGTGGAACCGTACAAGCTGACCACCGCTGGCGAACCATCGTCGGCCGTGACAGGGGACAAGCTCTACGACTACTACCGCGTAGAGAAGATGAGGTTCGGCGGCAACGCGAAGAAAGACCTGTCGACGGTTATCTACAATCCCCGGATCGCAGTCTCCGGCATCCCGGCGATGGCTCACCAGTACATGCTCGGCTCTCGGTCGGGAATCGAGTGGGTAATGGAGCGTTACCAGGTCAAGACTGACAAGGCGTCCGGCATCGTGAATGACCCGAACGACTGGTCCCGCGAGACCGGGGATCCGCGCTACATTCTCGACCTGCTTGCACGCGTGGTAACCGTCAGCGTCGAGACAATCCGCATCGTAGAATCCCTCCCACCCCTCACACTCATGTAGCTCTAAGACCTGACAGGTGCGGATGATCGCATCAGGCCAAGGCCGCGAAAACCTGGCGAGACACGTCCGCTTTGTCCGATGAAATCGAACTCCAGTTCCCATATACTAGCAAGTGCAGCCCGGAAAACCGGGCGGGTCGCCGAGGTGGTCCAACACCGTCGGCGACCCTGGCCAAACCACCAGCAAACCCTGGAGGAATGGATGTCATCCATGATTGCTTACCCCGCCCCCGCCGCGCACCCAGATCTGGACGCGGCCGCCAGGCGGCGCGCGGACCGCCTGGCCAGGGCGACCAGCGAGCAGATGCAGACGGCGCTCGCCTACCTGAGCATGATCGACGCCGAGGCCTTCGAGATCGCGTTCACCGCGGTTCGCGAGGACGCCACCGAGGATACGGAAGAGGAGCCGTTGCCCGTGTGCCGGCGGTGCGGTGCCCTGGTGGGGATCTTCCCCGACCGCGGTGGCATGGACTGGCGCCACTTCACGGGCGGCGACGACCTTACCTCGGCCGCCAAGCAGCTCTACGACCCCGGCCACCGTCCCGAGGTCACCTGGCTCCAGCCCGACGAGGGACCGGAAGAACTCTTACCGGAAAGACCCGTCAAGCGCGTGGCGCTTTAAGGCCGTCGCAATGGCCCCTCCCGCCGGGAAAATCCGCGGGAGGGGCCATTGCGCGCTGCACGGTCACGTCAGCTTGGCCGGCGGCTAGCGCTTCAGGGACACGGCAACGTCGATATCGCCTGGCTCACCCCCGCCGGCGATGAGATGACCGACGCGGACTGGCGCGCGTCCTACGCGAAGTCGGTGGCGGTCTTCCTCAACGGGTCGGCGATCACCGAGCCCGACCCGCGCGGCGACCGGGTGACCGACAGGAAGTTCCTGCTGCTGTTCAACGCGGGCGACGAGCCGATCACGTTCACCATCCCCGAGGCCCTCGGCGGGACCGGCGGCTCCGCCACCGACTGGGAGATCGTGGTGGACACCGAGAGCCCGCGCGGCGAGCCGCGGGACGCGATCGGCTTCCTGCCCAAGACCAAGGTCGAGGTGGCCGGCCACGCGGTCGTGGTGCTCCGGTCGCGCACGTAACGGCTGCGGCTGGTCACGGGCGCGCTGCGCGCTGCGCGCGATCAGGGACCGCTTGACGGTGCGCCGATGAGCTGAGTACGCCGTTAACCGACACCAGCCAAGTAGCGTTTGATCCGGCGGGTGATGGCTTCGGCGACAACATCGCGTTCGCGGCCGTGCGCGATTGCTTTCGCGGGAGCCACGTCGAATGCTGCTCTGCTCAAGGTCGCCGCGTCGGTGCCGATCACGAGGCTGACGCGCACCGGCGCGGGCTCTCCCCCAGCGCCTGGCTCGGTATCGATGTCGAACACGTAGATCCAGTCGCGTGGCTGGACGGCCCGGTCGTCCATCAGCCGCCACGTGCCGTCAGGCTGCTCGTGAAGCTCAGGAGCGCCGAGGAAGGGCTGCCAGGAGTCCCACACGGGCCGAGGCAGCGCGAGTGCGCATCCGACTGACGTGTCCTGCTTGGTTACCTGGAACTTGAACGCGATCTGGTAAAAGGTGCGCTTGAAGACGTTGGAGATGTTCGGCCCCTCGATCCTTCGGCCCGCCCACTCGGGATTGCCTGCCAGTTGCTCGGAAAAATGGTCTCCGTGCAGGTCCAGCGCACTGGTGAGCGCCTTGACCGCGTGACTGTAGCTACCGTGCGTATCGGTCGTCTGGAGTTCGATCACAGCGTACTTCCCGATGACGACCGGCAACCGGTGACCGTTGCGGCCACTGGCCGGGCCGGGCAGCAGTTCGGTCACGGTGATGTCGAATGACAGCTCAGGCGATGCGGTGGTCTTCGACAGGCCGATCTCACCGCCGAGCTTGTCCTGGAAATAAACGAAGGTCCTGACACCGATACGGACGCCGTTGAACAGCTCGGCTCTGCCGTGTTCGGTTTCCAGTACCACAACCGGCCGGATCAGGACAGAATCGAGCGGCGACATCCCGTAGAGCCTGCCGACCATGTCCGCCAGCAGCCCGGCGTCAAGGGCCCGGTAAGGGCAGACCAGCCAGTCCTGGCGCGGACCGTTGCTGCTCGCACTGATCGTGCACACACCACGAGAATTCTCCGCCTTGACGCACTGCCGGGTCTCCTGGAGCGTCTGGCTGAGGAACGGGCAGCGTCCGGACCGCTGATCGGCCACGGGGACAGGGCCACCGGAGACGGTGGGAAAGACCCGGTGGCCGAACCATTCCGCTATATGAGGCCGGGACGCCGCCGCGGGCGGGACAGAGTCACTCGCCTTCGTCCGTGCCGAGCTCAAGTTGGCCCCCTCCGGCCTCATCCGCTTCCGGCAAGCCCGGCAAACCCGGAGCCAGCTCACCATTCATACCAAGGAACCTCACGGGGCGTCGCCGGAACGGCGCGCGGAGTGGCTCGCCGAGATCGCCCTCCAGGCAGCGGCGGACCTCGGCGCCGATCGCCTCGGCGAGCTGCGTGGGCACCGCGTTTCCTACCTGGTCGTACTGGCTGGAGCGATCCCCATGGAACACGAAGCCGTCAGGGAAGCCCTGCAGCCGGGCCGCCTCCCGGATGGTGATCGTCCTGTCCTGCTCCGGGTGGGTGTACTCGCCCGACTTCGGGTCACGGAACCGGGTGATTACCGAGCGAGGAATCCCGTCCCACGTCATCCGCCGGTAGCGGCGCGTGTGATCCTTCCGCAGCGCTCGCTGCATCCCCGCAGGAAGCAGCTCATGCGGCAGGTCACGCCAGTCTTGACCCGGCTTGATATGCCGTAGCCGCGCAAGGTTCGCTTCAGACAGCCGCGCCGCATAGTGATTCGACAGCTCGTCGCCCAGGCCTGCGCGCATCAGTTCCTGGTATGGCCCGGTCGGCGGCCCCACGTACTTCGTCGCTTCTTCCCCGGCCTCGACGGGCGGCAGGTCGTCGATCGCCTGCGCGGTGGTCACGAACCCCTCAAGCTGCCATCGCGGAATGGTCACGTTCGGTAGCAAGTCCCCGATCGCAGATTTGCCCGCAGTTGGCTGCGGGAAGCCATACCCCGCCGCAATGCCCAGGTCCTTGCGCCAGCCGACGATGATCAGTCGCCACCGCATCTGCGGCGCACCGTAATGCGCGGCCAGCAGTTCGGCGCACGCCGCGCCGTACCCCGCCTCGTCCAGGCCCTGCAGGATCGCCCTCAGGTACGCGCCCCCCGCGAGGGTGACCAGGCCGGGCACGTTCTCGATGACGACACACCGGGGCCGCACCTCTGACACCAGCCGGAGTACCTCACGGAACAGGTTGTTCCTCTTGTCCCACACCACCCGCGACCCGATGATCGAGAACCCCTGGCAAGGCGGCCCCGCGAACATCAGGTCCAGTTCCCGCGGCACGATATCAGCGGCGGTCATCACCTTCGCCGCCTCCACATCGCGCAGGTCGCCAGTGATGAACTCCCCAGGCAGGTTCGCCTGGTGCGTCAAGCTGCACGCCTGGTCGAAATCAGCGGCCAGCCGCAAGTCCCAGCCAGCCCGCACCAGCCCAAGCGACGCGCCGCCAGCCCCGGAGAACAGATCGATAGCAGTCGGGGTCATGCACTCAGCTTGCCACTCGTCAGCGACATTCGAGCGCATGTTCCCCATCCCGCTCCGCGTGTCACACAATGTATTGCTCCACGAGCAAACTCAGCGACACCTGGCCTTCAACGCGGCCATCTGGCACAGCTGGCTCATCGGCGTACCCGTCAAGCGGTCCCTGATCACCTACGACCACATCTGGCTGATGCATCAGGCCAAGGCCGCGAAAACCTGGCGAGACACGTCCGCTTTGTCCGATGAAATCGAACTCCAGTTCCCATATACTAGCAAGTGCAGCCCGGAAAACCGGGCGGGGGGCCGCGGGTGTGGAA
>Ga0335078_10013469_pt1 | contig 12118 bp, 12 predicted proteins | sample Lox_Sample_32_FD_206711 | JGI IMG/M metagenome (GOLD analysis project Ga0335078, IMG submission 206711) | Soil microbial communities from Loxahatchee National Wildlife Refuge, Florida, United States - Lox_Sample_3.2 | ecosystem: Environmental > Terrestrial > Soil > Wetlands | place: USA... | reverse complement strand
ACAAATTCACCGGTGGGGGACACCGCTCTGCTATAGCTTGTCGGAGGGCCGCCCTCGCCTTCAGGGTTCGCCAAAGGGCTCTGCCAATGGAAGCAGGACTGCGCGTTGGTCGTGTCAAGCACCCAGACTGACACGCCGTTCCAGGGTTTGTCGGGACCCTCCCGGAAATTCTGGAGAAGGGATCCTTTGCGGGTTTTCATCTGAAGCAACAAACCGTGCCCGCCGATTCCGGAGCCCGAGTAACTTAGGTCACCGTCGAGCCTCCGGACCCACGCCAGCCGTTTCCCCCGAAAATCCATGAACCCGTGCTTTCCGCAGTCGAGCACATAGAGTTTTTCATCATTGACTATCTCAACGCGGGGAAGGCATCGCAGCTCTGTCAGAGGAAAAGACCCCAGGATGTGCCCATCGATAGTTTCCGTACGGATGGCGTCACCCGCTCTGACGACGACGTCGTCATCCGACATCGCCCTAATCGAACCGGGTATTGTTCTAATCTCGCGAGGCTCCGGCGTGAGCCTGTAAATGACCGAGCTTTTTCCCATCGAACTCGCGATCGTCCTGCCTGTCTGGGACACAGCATCGAAATCTGACGGGAGGTCTCGCCATCGGACGAGATCGGAGGAAAACAATCGAACACCGGCGATGATGCCACCATCCGGTCCACCCTGAAGCTGCTTGTATGGGGCGCGGGTGCAGTTCACGCGTTCCGTGCGTGCGGCTGGCTGCAATTGGCCGTTTGTCCAGCGCATGGTAAACAAAGTACATTCGGCAGCGGCCTCGCTTCTCTCAGCGACCCATAGCGCAATTGAATCGGTACTGACGAATGCTACATTTCCCCAAAGCTCGGAGGTGGAGGTCTTGTCCCCCAGGAGCTCTGAAAGCTCGACCTTCGCAACGGGCCGGGGCTGGACCTGCTGAGTTGAAGATGCAGCCGCGTTGAGCAGAAGCGCCACGGGTAGCCAGCGGACTACATGACGCCCGACGCTCGAGGCAAATCGCAAGACTACACTTCCACAGTGCATGCCGCCAGTGTAGTGGCCTGCCGCCCTGATTATACGGCGCACTTTGGCACTTTCTGGAGTGACACAATGCAGGAGGCACCCACCTCCGCCGTCGGGTTTCGCCTTATCGCCGGTGGGCGCGCTGATAAGGTACCATGGTCGTATCATGAGGCTGGCGAAGCGAACATACTCCCTGCCACCCGATCTTCTCAAAAGGTTTGAGAGACGTCTCGCGCCCGGCGAACGGAGCGCACACGTCGGCAGGTTGATCGGTGAGTGGCTTGCCGAGCGGGAGCGCGAGGAATTGCGGCGCAAGGTCGTTGAGGGATGCAGGGAGATGGCCGAGCTCTACAGCGAGATGGACAAGGAATGGCGCGGCGCATCCGATGAGGTCTGGCGTGGCAGCAAGTGAGACGCCGCGCAGAGGCGACGTGGTGCGCGTGCGGCTCGATCCCGCCGAAGGATCGGAACAGAGTGGAGAGCGGCCAGGCCTCGTGATCTCGCCGGATCTGATCAACGAATACAGCCCGGTGATTCTCGTGGCTGCGATCACATCCCGAAAGACGGAGAAGGTCTACCCGTTCGAGGCCCTTATCGAATCGCCGGAAGCCGGTTTGAAGCAGCGTTCGAAAGTGTTGCTCATGCAGCTGCGGGCGCTGGACAAGCGGCGGGTAGTGGGCCGGTACGGCGGAGTCACCGCGCAGACGATGCAGCGCGTGGAGGCAGCGCTTCGCGTCGCGGTTGGGTTGACGCGGCTGACGTGACCCGCGGCGGTAGCGCATGTTCCCACTCAGAACACCCGTCTCGTCAACCGCTCCACGGTGAACTTTGCCGTGTCGGCCACGGCCATCACCGTCATCACGCCCGCCTGCACCGGGTCGGACACAACCAGATCGGCCGCCTCGGGCACACTGCCGGCCATGTTCAGGCTCACCACCAGCAGGCCCTGGGCACGCACGTCGCGCACTGCCTTCTCAATCTCGCCGCCCATCAGCGAGCCGGCCAGCACCACCGCCTTCGCGCGCGGCAACCGCGCCACCGCCCGCACCGCGTTGGCGATCGGCTGTTCTCCCACCAGCGGAATCGTATCCACCGAAATATGCTCGCCGCGGATATTGTGGCGGTCGGCTTCGGAAATTGCGCCGATAGCCACCTGTCCCACCTGCGCGCCACCACCGATGATGATGATGCGCTTCCCGTAGATCTTCTGCAGCGTGTCCACCACCGCCGCGCGGCGCACCACCGGCAACGCCCGCAAATCCTCCATCAGCCGCGCCTCGTCGCCGGGAAGATCGATCTCGAAGTAGAGCCGAACTTCCTCGATGATCTCCACCGAATCGATATTGCCGTCATGCCGGGCGATCACGCCGGTGAGCTGGTGCAGGACGCCTTTGCCCGCCACCGTTTCCACTTCGAGGCCGATTCGCCGCGGCATGCTCACCGCCCGGCGACCTCGTACTTCTTCATCAGCTCGTCCCAGCGGCCCTGCGCTTTCAGCAGCAGCTCGCAGACTTCGCGAATCGCCCCGCGCCCCCCGCTGGCTGTGGTCACGTACTTCGCGCGCCCCTTCACCTCGGGCCGCGCATTCGCCGTGGCGATCGGCAGACCCACGCGATTCATGCACACCACGTCGGTGAGATCGTCGCCCACGTAGGCCACCTCGTCGCTGGTGATCCCGGCGTCGCGGAGAATCTCCTCCAGGATCGGGATCTTCTCGATGTGCCCCTGGTAGATGTAGGTCATTTTCACCTGCGCCGCGCGGGTGGCCGTTGCGGGCGATTCGCGCCCGCTGATGATGCCGGTCCTGATGCCCATCCAGTTCATCCACTGCAGCGCGATGCCGTCCTGCGAGTCGAACCCCTTGGTCTCGGCCATGCCGCCAGCGCCGTCGGGTACGTTAAACAGGCGCCCGTCGGTCAGCACGCCATCCACGTCCATCAGCAGCAGGCGGACGCGGGCGGCCAGTTCAGTTATGGAAGCCATATGAGGAAAACCCGGCTATCCTTGTGGAAAGACACCGATGGTGGAACGGATTGCCGGAAACATCTCTCGTTATAACATGTTCCAGCCGGGCGCCCGCGTCGGCGTGGCCGTTTCGGGCGGCGCAGATTCGGTCTGTCTGCTGCACGCGCTGTTCGAGCTGGCCCCGCGCTGGAATCTTCACCTGCGGGTTATTCACGTGGAACACGGCATCCGCGGCGAGGCCTCGCGGGTGGACGCCCAATTCGTCCATGAGCTGGCTGAGGCCCTCGGACTTCCCTTCTCCTGGCGGGCCGCCGATGCGCCCGCGATCGCCGAAGATACCCGCGACAATCTCGAACAGACCGCCCGCCGCATCCGGCACGAGTTCTATCGCGAACTGATCGCCCGTGGCGAGATCGACCGCGTGGCCACCGGCCATACTCGCAACGACCAGGCGGAGACGGTCCTCTACCGAATCCTCAGGGGCTCAGGAGTTTCCGGGATCGCCGGGATTCGTCCGGTGACCTCCGGGGGCATCGTTCGTCCGCTGCTTTTCCTGTGGAGGAACGAGGTGGAGACCTGGCTGCGCGAGCGGCAGATTGCCTGGCGCGAGGACCATACCAACGCCGACCCCGCGTACACGCGCAACCGTATCCGTCACCAGCTTCTGCCGCTTCTTCGCGCCGGATATAACCCGTTGATCGACGACACGCTGGCCCGCATGGCCACCCTCGCTGCCGAGGATGAAAAGTTCTGGGATGCGCAGATCGGCGATCTTCCGGCCACCTTTGAGGCAAGCCGAATCGCCGATGCCCCCGCGGCTCTGGGTCGCCGGATCGTCCGCCGGGCCATCGAGAATGTAAAGGGAGACCTGCGGCAGATCGGTTTCGACCATGTCGAGGCAATTGTCAACCTCACCCGCTCCAGAGAAGGGAGCGGCCGCCTGCAGATCCCTGGCGTGGATGTCCTGCGCTCCTTCGACTGGATCCGTTTTCGCGCGCTCGGCGCGCTGCCCGAGCCACGCGGCTTCTCCTGCCGGATCGCCCCGCCGTGCGTGATCGAATGGCCGGAGGGCGGGTCCATCTCCTTCGAAATAAGGGAAAACGGCTCTTCCTGTGATAAATTGGAAGATGGGTTGTGTTGTCCGGAAGAGGTGCTGGAATTGCGCAACTGGCAGCCGGGCGACCGTTACCGTCCTGCGGGTTGGAATCACGAGCAGAAAATCAAACAAATGTTCCAGGACGCTCGTATTCCAATTTGGCTGCGGCGCAGGTGGCCCGTGTTGGCCGCCGGGGGCAGAATCCTGTGGTCACGGCAGTTCGGCCCGGCGGCCGAATCTGTCGCGACAGGCGAATCCCCGCGCCGTCTGTGCATTTGTGAGCGGGATCTTCCAGTTGCGTGAATCGGCGTTGGTTCGGATACCGTCTTATAGATAGGGTAGGCGGACAGCAGGAGAAGAGATGAATTCGAATGTAAAGACCCTGGTTCTGTGGCTGGTCATCATCATGGTGGTGGTGATGCTCTGGGCCGTGGTGCGCACCGGGCGGGGCCAGCACACAAGCGACCTTTCGTTTACCGAGCTGATGAACCAGATCGATCAGGGGCGCCTGAAGGCGGTTACCATCTCCAGTCTCGACCTGAAGGGCACCTACAAAGACACCTCCGAAGAGCTGCACTCGGTCATCCCTTCTCCCTCGTATCAGCCGCTGCTCGACAAACTTGCGGCCAAGGGCGTGAACGTCACCATCCAGAAAGAAAGCAACGGGAACTGGGTTTCCATCCTGATCAACGCCATCCCGTTTGTGCTCCTGCTGGGCTTCTGGATCTTCATGATGCGCCAGATGCAGAGCGGCGGCAACAAAGCGCTGAGCTTCGGCAAGAGCCGCGCGCGCCTGCATTCCTCGCAGCAGAAGAAGGTCACTTTCAAGGACGTCGCCGGCGTGGAAGAGGCCAAGGAAGAGCTCACTGAGATCATCGAGTTCCTGCGTGAGCCGCAGAAATTCCAGAAGCTGGGCGGGCGCATTCCCAAGGGCGTGCTGCTGGTGGGTCCTCCGGGAACCGGCAAGACGCTGCTGGCGCGGGCTATCGCCGGTGAAGCGAACGTCCCGTTCTTCTCCATTTCGGGCTCCGATTTCGTCGAGATGTTCGTGGGCGTGGGCGCCAGCCGCGTGCGCGACTTGTTCGAACAGGGCAAGAAGAACGCGCCGTGCATCATCTTCATCGACGAAATCGATGCGGTCGGCCGGCATCGCGGCGCGGGCCTCGGCGGCGGGCACGACGAGCGCGAGCAAACGCTAAACCAGTTGCTGGTCGAGATGGACGGGTTCGAATCGAATGAGGGCGTTATCCTGGTGGCCGCGACGAACCGGCCCGACGTACTGGATCCCGCTCTGCTTCGCCCTGGCCGCTTCGATCGCCGCGTGGTGGTGGACCGGCCCGACGTGAAAGGCCGCGAGAGCATCCTCAAGGTCCACACCAAAAAGACGCCGCTGGCGGACGACGTCGATCTTTCCGTCATCGCCCGCGGCACGCCCGGTTTCGCCGGCGCCGATCTGGCCAATCTGGTGAATGAAGCGGCCCTGGTTGCCGCGCGCCAGAATCGTAAAGTCGTCACTATGTTCGATTTTGAGCTGGCCAAGGACAAGGTGCTGATGGGCGTGGAACGCAAATCGCTCATCATCAGCGAAAAAGAAAAGCGCATGACCGCATATCACGAAGCCGGCCACGCGCTGGTGGCGGCCATCCTGCCCAATTCCGACCCGCTGCACAAGGTGACCATCATCCCGCGCGGCATGGCGCTGGGCATCACCATGCAGTTGCCGGAAAACGACAAGTTGTCGCACAGCAAGGATTATCTTGAGTCGCGCCTCGCGATTCTGATGGCGGGCCGCATCGCCGAAGAGAAGTTCATGCATCAGGTGACCACCGGCGCGGGCAACGACATCGAACGAGCCACCGAGCTTGCGCGCAAGATGGTGTGCGAGTGGGGCATGAGCGATCTCGGACCGATGAGCTTCGGCAAGAAGGAAGAGCAGATCTTCCTCGGCCGTGAGATCGCGCAGCACCGCGATTACAGCGAAGAGACGGCCATCCGCATCGACGAGCAGGTCCGCAAGTTCATCGACGATTCCTACAACCGCGCGCGCCAGGTGATCGAAGAACGGGCCGACGCGCTGGTGCGGATCGCCGAGGCGCTGCTCGAACGCGAGGTGCTGGAAGGCGCCGAGGTTCTGTCGCTCATCGAGGGCAAGCCGCTGCCGGCCGTGTCGTCGAAGCCGCCCGCGACGCCTCCTGAGGGCGAAAAGGGCGTTGTCATTCGCCCCGAGAGCAAGCCGATCACGCCTCCCGGGCTGTTGGGCGGCAATCCCCAGCCGGCGTGATTCCGCGTTTTCCCGTTTACGTCTTCGACGTCGACGGAACGCTGGTGGACTCCGCTGCGGATATCTGCGGCGCGGTGAGCACGGTGCTTGCGGGCACTTCGCGGCCGGATGTCCCGTTCGAGTACCTGCGCACGTTCATCGGGCGTCATCTGAAACGAACTTTTCGGCGAGCTCTTTCCCGAAGCCTCTCCTCAATACTACGAGGAGCTGCTGCAGCAGTATCGGCGCGAATATCCTTTGCGCGATCACCGCTGCACGAAGGCGTTCCCAAATGTGCGCGATGTGCTCGGAGCGCTGCCCGGCCGCAAGTCGACGGCAACGACCAAAGGCACGCCGACAACGCGCCTGGTTCTCGAACGCTTCGGTCTGCTGCCGTTTTTCGATCACGTCCAGGGAACCGACGGGTTTCCCGCCAAGCCCGCGCCCGATGTGCTTTTCAGAACCCTGGGGGTGTTCGGCGTCGCTGCCCAGGATTGTCTGTTCGTGGGCGACGCCGCGCCGGATATGGAGGCGGGCCGCCGCGCCGGCATGAAGACCTGCGGCGTACTCTACGGCTACGGCAATCGCGAGGAAATGGCCTGCTGGCAGCCGGACTACTGGATCGAGGACATCAGGGAACTGCTGTGACGGCTACCTGGCCCTCGACGCCGCCCCGTCGGTAGCGGCGGCCGCGTGCTTTACCTTCGGCTGCACCGGACCTGCGGCCACGCGCGCGGCGTAGTTCTCACCACGGTCCAGGCTAAGCAGCGCCTCGGTCATGCGGTTCACTACCCGCTCTTCCACCTTCGGACTGCCATCGCGGGGAAGAACCGACAGCTCCAGGTGAACCAGCTCGTGCACCACCGTCCGTTCCATATCCTGCGGAATCTGCTCGGCGGGCATGTCGTAGTCGCGCGGGTCGAGGACCTTGATCGTCGCCGTGTGGTGCAGCGAATTCCACTTCAGGTTGCCCAGAGTGTCGGGGTTGAGATCGGTCTGGCGGACAATGCGCGCCTCGATCTTCCAGTCATCCAGCGCCAGCCGCGTCTGCCAGACCCGCAGCCAGCGGTCTACATCTGGTTGAGAAACCGCGACTTGTGAAACGGAGGCAGCGGCGGCGAAGGGCACTCCGCACGCCAGGAACAACAGGACTGCAAAAGACTTCATTGCCCGGATCACACTATCTTATCGGAAAAACCACCTCGCTTCTACTGGGAAAAACGTAGGGTCTAAACCCGTGCGGTAACATGTTGATTTCACCCGAGGAGGAACCACTTGCCCGATCCGAATGAACGAGCCTGGGGCTTTAACACCCGAGCCCTGCACGCCGGTTATCAGCCTGATCCGGCCACCCACGCCCGGGCGGTCCCGATTTACCAGTCCACGTCTTTTGTCTTCGAGAATTCCGAGGACGCCACGCAGCTTTTCGCGCTGCAGAAGTTCGGCAACATCTACACCCGCATTATGAATCCGACCACCGCCGTGCTGGAGGAGCGCGTGGCGTCGCTGGAGAACGGCGCGGCGGCGCTGGCCATGTCCAGCGGGCAGGCGGCTCAGTTCATCGCCATCAGCAGCCTGATGCAGGCGGGCGATCACATGGTCTCGGCCAGCACGCTGTACGGCGGCACATACACCCAGTTCGACGTCAGCTTCCGGCGGCTCGGCATGGACGTGACGTTCGTCGAGCCGGACGATCCGGAGAACTTCCGCAAGGCGATCAAGCCCAACACGAAGCTGCTCTACGGCGAGACCATCAGCAACCCGCGAGGGAACGTGCTGGACATCGAAGCGGTGGCGAAGATCGGTCACGCCAACGGGCTGCCGCTGATGATCGACAACACGTTCGCGACGCCCTACGTTTGCCGGCCCATCGACTACGGCGCCGACATCGTGGTGCACTCGCTGACCAAGTTCATGGGCGGCCACGGGACCAGCATCGGCGGCATCATCGTGGACGGCGGCCATTTCGACTGGAAGGCCAGCGGCCGTTTCCCGCAGGTCACCGAACCTTCGCCGGCGTATCACGGCATGAATTTCTGGGAAGTGTTCGGGGCCATCGCCTACATCATTCGCGCGCGCGTAGAAGGGCTGCGCGACATGGGCTCCTGCCTGAGCCCGTTCAACTCGTTCCTGTTCCTGCAGGGCATCGAGACGTTGGCCATGCGCATGGACCTGCATCTGGCCAACAGCCTGGCCGTGGCGCAGCATCTGGAAAAGCACCCATCGGTTTCGTGGGTCAACTATCCGACGCTCCCCTCGAGCAAGTACAACGCGATCGCGAAACGCTACACGCCGAAGGGCGCCGGCGCGGTGTTCACCTTCGGCATCAAAGGCGGCTACGACGCGGGCCGAAAGTTCATCGACAGCCTGAAGCTGTTCTCGCACCTGGCCAATGTGGGCGACTCGCGCAGCTTGGTGATTCATCCGGCTTCGACGACTCATCAGCAACTGAGCGCCGAACAGCAGGCGGCCGCCGGCGTCACGCCCGATCAGGTCCGGCTTTCCGTCGGCCTCGAAGAACTGGACGATATCCTCTGGGACCTCGATCAGGCGCTGAATGCCTCCCAGGGATAGCGGGACGGGCCATCGCACCGCCGTCCTGTCCAGCTTTCTGGGCTGGTCCCTCGACGCCTTCGATTTCTTCCTGGTGGTCTACTGCCTGACGGCGATCGGCAAGGAATTCCATCGCAGCGACGCCGAGGTGGCATTCTCGCTCACGCTCACACTGGCGTTCCGGCCGGTGGGAGCGTTCATATTCGGGCTGCTGGCGGACCGCTACGGACGCCGGCTGCCGCTGATCGTCGACCTTGTTTTCTACTCCGTGGTGGAAGTTTTGTCGGGCCTGGCGCCCACCTTCACCACGTTCCTGATTCTGCGCGCGCTGTTCGGCATCGGCATGGGCGGCGAGTGGGGCGTGGGCGCGTCGCTGGCCATGGAAAAGGCGCCCACCCGGTTGCGCGGCGTGCTGAGCGGTCTGCTGCAACAAGGCTACGCATTCGGCAGCCTCATGGCATCCATTTGCTTTTTCGTGCTGTTCGAGCGGGTCGGCTGGCGGCCTTTGTTCTATATTTCTGCGCTGCCTGCGCTGGTGACGGCACTGGTTCGCGTGCGCGTGAAGGAATCCGAGGTGTGGCAGCAGACGCGGAACACCGACTGGCGGCAGCTCAGCCGCGCCATCGCCGGACAGTGGAAGCTGTTCCTCTATCTGGTGCTGCTCATGACCGGAATGAATTTCACGTCTCACGGCACCCAGGACATGTACCCCACGTTCCTGCAGCGCGCGTGGCACATGCAGCCCGAACCGCGGGCGATTCTGTCGGCGATTTCCATGGTGGGGGCGATTGTGGGCGGCGTGGTTTTCGGGCTGGTGTCCGACCGCTTCGGCCGCCGTCGCGCAATGCTGGTGGCGCTGGCAGGCGCCATCGCCATGATTCCGCTGTGGGCTTACGCGCCGCGAGTTTATCTGCTTGGCCTCGGCGGTTTCCTGATCCAGTTCATGGTGCAGGGATCGTGGGGCGTAATTCCGGCTCATTTATCGGAATTGTCGCCCGATTCGGTCCGCGGGTTCCTGCCCGGCTTCTCCTACCAGTGCGGTGTCTTGCTGGCCGGCTCGGTGGGCTGGATTGAGGCGCGCTTCGCCGAACACACCAGCTACGCGAACGCAATGGCCCTGACCGCGGCGGCGGTGTTCGCTTTCGCGATGCTGATGACCGCGCTGGGCCGCGAAAAGCACGGGGTGCGGTTCGGGAAAAGCTGAGCGCGCACCATCTCGCTTCATCTCGGGCCAACGAGCACGAAGCCTTGTTCGGCGACTTTTGCAACATCGTAGTAGTTCGACCAGTCCCGGTAATCCCCGCCGCCGCCATGCAGCAGGTAGATCACGGGCCGCCTCTTGCCGCTGGCAAGAAGCACGGGCAGAATCACCCGATACGTCATCCCGCGAGCAAGAGCGTCGCTACGGAATGTGATGTCGTGCAGCGCCACGTTGGGTGTCAGGAGTGGACTGTCGCGCCTTTCGGCGGCTCGCCGGCCACACGCGCACAGCAGCAATGCTCCGATAAGGAAGACCGAGACGAGCTTCACGCGGTCGAGAATATCACGGCCGCACCAGGCGGTCTGAGAGACCGCCGCAGGCTGGGAGCCTGCCCCACCCTATCCGTGCACTTCCAGCGGGTCACGCTTGTACTTCGAGTGCTTCGCGTATGGCTTCACGCCCTCGCGTTTGCCGAAACAGGCCGCAATGAAATCGTGATTCAGGCGGCCGATGGATTCAAGTTTGATCTCCTTCGGACACGCCGCCTCGCATTCGCCGATGTTGGTGCAGCCGCCGAAGCCTTCGCTGGCGTGCTGGGCCTCCATGCTCAACGCGCGCCGACTCCGCTCCGGCTGACCCTGCGGCAGCAAACCAAGATGCGTGATCTTCGCGCTGGTGAACAGCATGGCCGACGCATTCGGGCACGCCGCCACGCACGCCCCGCAGCCGATGCACGCCGCCGCGTCCATGGCCCGATCCGCCGCTTCCTTGGGAATCAGAATCGCGTTGGCGTCCTGCGCGCCACCCGTGGGCGCGGTGATGAAGCCGCCCGCGGCGATGATGCGATCGAAAGCCGACCGATCCACCACCAGATCCTTGATCACCGGAAAGGCCTTCGCGCGCCACGGCTCCAGCCATAGCTCATCGCCATCGTTGAAATTGCGCAGCATGAGCTGGCACACCGTGGTCGCGCGCATCGGGCCGTGAGCCACGCCGCTCACCATGAATCCACACATGCCGCAGATGCCCTCGCGGCAGTCGCTCTCAAACGCCACCGGCTCCTCGCCCTTCTCGATGAGCTGCTCGTTGAGCACGTCGAGCATCTCCAGCGCGGACATGTTCGGGTTGAGGTTGGCCAGCTCGTACCGCGCCATGCGGCCCTTATCTTTGGGGCTCGTCTGCCGCCAGATGTGCAGTGTGAGTTTCATTTGTAGCTCCTCTGCGACGGATGCACGTACTCGAATTCGAGCGGCTCCTTGTGCATCGCTGGCGGCGAATGCGGCCCCTGATATTCCCACGCCGCGGCGTACGAATACTCGGCGTCGTTGCGCTGCGCCTCGCCGTCGGGGGTTTGATATTCTTCACGGAAGTGGCCGCCGCAGGATTCGTTCCGTTCCAGCGCGTCCACACAGGTCAGCTCGGCCAGCTCGAAGAAATCGGCCACGCGGCCGGCCTTTTCCAGCGACTGATTGAAGTCCTCAGCGGCGCCGGTGACTTTCACGTCGTCCCAGTATTCTTCGCGCAGCTCGCGGATGCGGCCAATAGCGTCCCTGAGGTCCCTGGCGTTGCGCTCCATCCCGCAGTCGTCCCACATGATCTTGCCCAGCGCCTTGTGGAACGAGTCCACCGTGCGCCGGCCGCGCGCGCTCAGCAACCGATCGATCATCTCTTTTGTGTGCTGCTCGGCCTGGCAGAACATCGGATCGTCGGTGGACGCTTTTGCCGGCTTCGCACTGGCCAGGTAATCGCCCACGGTGTAGGGAAGAATGAAATAGCCGTCGGAGAGGCCCTGCATGAGCGCGCTCGCGCCCAGACGGTTCGCGCCATGATCGGAAAAATTCGCCTCGCCGATCACAAACAGCCCGGGAATCGTGCTCATCAGGAAGTAATCCACCCAGAGGCCGCCCATGGTGTAGTGGATGGCCGGGAAGATCCGCATGGGCACCTCATACGGGTTCTCCGCGGTGAGGTGCTGGTACATGTCGAAGAGGTTGCCGTAGCGATCCTTCACCACGTCGGCGCCAAGACGGCGGATGGCG
>Ga0335078_10013468_pt1 | contig 12118 bp, 12 predicted proteins | sample Lox_Sample_32_FD_206711 | JGI IMG/M metagenome (GOLD analysis project Ga0335078, IMG submission 206711) | Soil microbial communities from Loxahatchee National Wildlife Refuge, Florida, United States - Lox_Sample_3.2 | ecosystem: Environmental > Terrestrial > Soil > Wetlands | place: USA... | reverse complement strand
ATCAAATGCCCGGGAGCGGTGTGGCCGGGATCGCCGCCGGGCACGAACACCGCGTCGATGCGCGGCAGTTGCCGGAACACTTCGCCCCATTCGCGCAGCGCGGATTCCACCGTGGCGGGATCGGCGTAATCGTGGTCCATCGCGGGATACCAGATCCAGACATCCAGGCCGTACGCGTCGAGCAGGCGCGAAAGCTCGATCATCATGCGCATGGGCGGAAGCGGGAAGTGCGGGCTGTCGGCGGCATCGTCGGAGCGCGGCGGAATCAGTTCGACCGCATTGCTGCCGAAGACCGCCAGATCGCGAATGTACTGCTCGAAGACGGGGACGGACCACGCGTCATACGTATTCGATTTCGGGCGGTAGCCCAGTTGGTGGCCGCGCAACGCGTAGCGCGGCGCGCTCGTCTCCGCGAAGCCGTCGGGAAGTTGAATGGAGCCGCGCGCGATGCGCAGTTCGCGCAACAGGCGGCCGATGCCGAACAAAATGCCGCGCGCGTCGTTGCCCGAGATCGTGACGCCATGCGCGGTGGTGCGGATGCTGTAGCCTTCGGCTGGGCCGTTGGCGCGCGCGACCTCGATGGTGACCGAGGCAGCGGACGTGGTCTCCCAGCGAATTCCCGAGCGCTTCTCGACTTCTTCGATCAGCACCGTGACAGCCTTGGCCTCGGGTCCGGAGAGCCCCGGCGGAGATACGACCGCCGCGCCGGTGAGATCCAGCGCAGCGGCCCGCGTCATTACGGCGGCGATTAAGAAAGGAATCGCAAGTCGGGCCACGAATCAAATAAATAGCACATTGTGGGGCTGGTCCTCGGCCGGGGTGCCCTCCGGGCCCGGCCTGGCAGGCCGCCTGCATAATGAAGGTGCGGCGGTATCAGCCAATCCACGCGCGGCCGCGCCGCACGATGCTAGATTGAAATGAGATATGCGAGCTAGCTGCTGTCGGGCCCTGTTGTTGGCGGTCGCCTTGTCGCCGTGCATCTGCGCACAGGAAAAGGGGATTGAGCCGGATTGGGACATCCGTCCCGTGCTGAAGGAAATCTCCGCGCATGCGCAGCGGATGATCCCGGTATTGGATCAGATTGACGCCAAAGAAATGGCGAAGAACGGCGCGCCGGATACCTACATCACCCAGCTTAATGAGAGCCGGGTCCAGGCCAAGGCCTTGGCCACCGAAGCCCTCGCGCTGGCCAATTCACCCGAAAAGCTTTCCGCCGATCTGTCCACGTTTTTCCGCATGCTGTCGCTCGAGAAGACCCTGTTTTCGATCGAGGAGGGGATTCGCAAGTATTGGAATCCGGCGGTGGCGGACCTGCTGAACAGCCAGATGGCGGAGAACGGCGCCAATCGCGAGCGCTTCCAGCGCTATATCCTGGACCTGGCGGCCACGCATGAGCAGGAATGTGCCGTCATGGATCACGAAGCGCAGCGCTGCCGCGGCATCCTGGCCAGGCAGCCCATCGCCGCTCCCAAGACGGAGAAAAAGTAGCATGCCGTTCAACTGCACGATCTGTGGAGAAGAATCCACGCGCATCTGCGTGTGGTGTACCAAGGATACCTGCGCCAACCACCTGTGCGCGAAATGCGGGCGGTGCAGCGATTGCTGCGAGTGCGAGGTCCCGCTGGATCAGCCGATGCACGCGGTTCCTGTCGCACACGAGCCCGCGCCCGCGCCAGAGCCCGCGCCGGTGCAGCAGGCCGTGCCGGTCGAGCCTGCGCCCGCCGCACCCGATCCGGCGGTTTGAAACATGCGTACCCATTTGGCCTGCCTCCTCCCGGCTCTCATGCTAGCCGCGGTTTCGCCCGCCGCGTCCGCCGAAGCCATCTTCAACATCAAGGACTACGGCGCCACCGGGCGCAAGTCCGGCGATGCGCGGCCCGCCATTCAGAAAGCCCTTGACGCGGCCGGCGCGGCGGGCGGCGGCACCGTGTATCTGCCCCCCGGCGAGTACACCTCCGGCACGTTGCATCTGCGCAGCCATGTGCGGTTGTTGATCGATTCCGGCGCCACGCTCTACGCCTCGCTCGACAGCCAAGCCTTCGACAAAGCCGCGCTGCTCTACGGCGAAGGCGTCGACAACATTACCATCGACGGGCGCGGCACCGTCGATGGCCAGGCGTCTTACATGTGGCTTCCCAACGGCGACTTCGACGATGCCTTAATCCGCGAGAACATGCTGCTGGCCAAGTCCCTGGGCAAACCGCTGATGCGCTCCTTTCCAGCGGGCTATCCCACCGAGCAGATGTACCCGCATCTGGTCCTGCTCCTCCGATGCAAGGACGTGCGCATCGCCGGGCTCTCGTTCGTGCGTTCGCGAAGCTGGACCATCAATCCCTACGCCTGCGAGCGCCTGACCATCGACGGCATCTATGTCTATTCGAGCCTGAAAGAAGCGGTGTGGGCCGATGGCATCGATCCCGACGGCTGCAAAGATGTGCACATCTCCAACAGCACCATCGAAACCGGAGACGACGCCATCGTGCTCTGGTCGTCCGATATCTATGGTCCGGCGCTGCCTTGCGAAAACATCACGGTCACCAACTGCCGGCTTTCCTCCGCCTCCAGCGCGCTGAAGTTCTGCGACGGGAACATGAATTGCATCCGCCACGTGACCGTCGACAACACCGTCATTACGGGATCGAACCGCGGCATCGCGTTCATGGTGTTCGACAAAGGCTATGTGAGCGACGTGGTGCTCTCGAACCTCACCATCGAGTGCCGCCGCCACGATTGGTTCTGGTGGGGCGACGGCGACCCCATCCACTTCGATATCAAGCGGCGCAGCGAGGTGGATGGCAAGCCGCGCGCCAATGAGCCGCCGGCCGGCGCGATTCGCCATGTCCTGATCCATAACGTCGTGGCGCGCGGCCAGGGAACCTCCATGATCCACGGCCATCCCGATAGCTGGCTCGACGGCCTCAGCCTCGACAATATCAAGCTGTTCGTCTCCAACGATCCGGATTCGCCGTTGCAGAAGACCGTGGACGCCATCGCCATCCGCTGGGCGCGCAATTTGAAGCTCAGGGACGTGGAAGTGATTTGGGATAAACCGTCGTCGGCGAAGTGGCAGAGCGCGCTGCGCCTGGAAGACGCGCAGGATGTGGAGCTGGATGGCTTCCGCGGACGCGCGGCGGGGAACGGCGCGCCCGCCGTAGCATTCGCCAATGTGGATGGCGCGACGATACGAAACACGAATGCCGAAAGGGGCACGGAGTTGTTTCTAGACGTCGCCGGCGCCGCCAGCCGAGGCATCCGGCTGTTCGGCAACGATCTGGACGCCGCCAAGGTCCCCTATCGCGTAGGCGCGGGCGCAAACCAGGATGCCGTGGTTCGCATCGCTTCGCAGTAGCCATCTGTCACCCATGCCCATCGCGCAGACTCCCATACACCGGCCGCATCCGATACTCCGCTACATCAACATCGCCATCGCCATCGCGCTGCTGCTCGCGTCCGGAGCCGTCTATTGGTTGGTGTACCGCGTACTGCCCCAGACTTCGGGCGTCATCGCCGCGCCGGTCTCCAACCGTGTGACCATCGCGCGCGACGCGTTGGGAGTACCGCATATCTCGGCGGCCGGCGAAGACGATCTCTTTTTCGCGCAGGGCTACGCGACCGCGCAGGACCGCCTCTTCCAGATGGATGGGCTGCGGCGACTGGCGGGCGGGAACCTCGCGGAAATCGCGGGTCCGGCGGCTTTGGAACTCGACCGCGATTCGCGCCGGCTGCGCATGCGGCGCATCGCGGAGACAGCGTATGGCTCGCTGCGCCGCCAGGACCGCGCCCCGCTGGCGGCCTACGCGCGCGGCGTCAACCATTTCATCCAAACCCACCTCCGTGCTTTACCCGTGGAGTTCACCCTGCTCGGGTATCAGCCGCGGCCCTGGAGCGTGGTGGATTCGATTCTGATCGGGCTGCACATGTACCGTGACCTGACCACCACCTGGAAAGACGAAATCCTGAAAAGGGACATGCTGGCGGCCGGCGATCGCGCCAAGGTCGATTTCCTGTTCCCTCCGCGCAGCGGCGGCGAGTTGCAGCCCGGCTCGAATGCGTGGGCCGTCAGCGGCGCCCATACGGCCTCCGGAAAACCGCTGCTGTGCGACGACATGCACCTGGAGTATTCCATTCCCGGCATCTGGTATCTGGTCCACCTGCGCGCGCCGGGCCTGGATGTGTCGGGCGTGTCGCTGCCGGGCCTGCCCTCGGTGATCGTGGGGCACAACCAGCGCATCGCCTGGGGCGTGACCAATCTGCACTTCGATGTGCAGGATCTGTACATCGAGAACTTCGATCCCGCGACGGGCCGCTACCTTTATCGCGGGCAATGGGAACAGGCGCGCCTGGAGCGGGAAATCATACCGGTGAAAGGTGCGCCGGCGGTGGAAATCCCGCTCTGGATCACGCGTCATGGGCCGCTCTATATCGACGATGCTACCGAGCACCTGGCGCTACGCTGGGCCGCCGCGGAGCCGGGCTCGTTTCAGTTTCCATTTCCGGAGCTGAACAGGGCGGGGAACTGGCAGGAGTTCATCCGCGCGCTGACGCGCTATCCCGGTCCGGCACAGAACTTCGTTTATGCCGATGTGGACGGCAATATCGGCTATCACGCCGCGGGGCTCTTGCCCATTCGGAAAGGGTACACTGGCGACGTGCCGGTGGATGGATCCTCGGGCGCCAACGAGTGGCAAGGCTTCATTCCGTTCGATGAGTTGCCGTCGTTCTATAATCCGCCGGCTGGTCTGATCGTAACGGCCAATCAGAATCCTTTCCCGCCGGACTACGCTTACGCGGTGAATGGGAACTTCGCTTCGCACTACCGGTCGCGGCAGATACGCAATCTGCTGATGGCCCGAAACGGATGGCGGGCGGCGGACATGCTGACGGTGCAGAAAGACGTGTACTCGAGCTTTCTCCACTACCTGGCGCAGGCCATCGTGCAGGCCTACGGCCGTCACCCGGCGCAGCACGGCGACCTTACCCAAGCCCGTATTGCCGTCCAGGTCCTGCGCGGGTGGAATGGCCAGATGGACAAAGACGCGCCCGCGCCGCTGATCGCGACGCTGGCCTACCAGCATTTAAAGGTGATGGTCGCCGAAAGCGCTTCACCGAAGATGGGAGCCAGGTACAAATATCAGATGGCGCCCGCGGTCATCGAGACGCTGCTGCGCACACGGCCGGCGGGATGGTTCCACGATTGGGACGAGGCCGTCCTGCGCGCGTTTGCGCAGGGGTTGGAGGACGGACGGCGCAAGCAGGGCCGCGATCCCAATCATTGGATCTACGGCAAATATGAACCGCTGCTGCTCGCCAATCCCGTGGGACGGCATCTACCCATGGTGGCGGGGCTGTTCGATATCGGCCCCGTGGCCATGAGCGGATCGCCGACCACAGTGAAGCAGTACGACGGCGTCCTGGGACCTTCCATGCGCCTCGATGCAGATCTCGCGGACTGGGACAATTCCCTGCTTGAAGGCACTACGGGCCAGTCCGGCCAAGTTCTGTCGCGCCATTACAAAGACCAGTGGGAACGCTACTACGCCGCCCAAAGCTTTCCAATGCAGTATCGGAAAGTGGAAGCCAAGGATGTATTAACGCTGGCGCCGTAGCTGCAAATTACTCGCCGCCGCCGGTCTGCACCCCTGTGTCGAACGTCAGCTTGGTGGTGGTGCCGCCTAACTCGATCTCCTGGACGGTGTACTTGCCATTGTTCTCGTTGTAAAGGACCCGTGTGCGGCCGTACTTCTGGTGCGTGTCCTCGATCTTGACCGGAACTTCCACCTGTTTCTTGCCTTGAACGATGACGACGGAGTTCTCCTTCACGTTCAACTGGTAATCGCCGGCTTTCAGTTCCTTCCCCTTCACGACGGAAGGCTCGACAAACGACACTTTATACGTCGCTGCGCTCGCCACAGAGAGAGCCGCGAAAGCGAATATGATAATCTTCTTCACCATGACCCTATTATAGCACCACAATTCAATGGTGTTAATACCCTTATATCGGAAATATGGCCCAGGCCCGCCATCGCGTTATACTCAATCCGATGACAAAGTCCGATTTGACCCGCCGTGTGTTTGTCGGCGCCATGACCGCAGTGGGGCTCTCCGCCGCAGACGACGGCTGGGTGGATCTCTTTGATGGACGCAGCCTGGAAGGTTGGCGGCCGAGCGAAAACAAGAAGTCCTGGAAGGTGGTGGAGGGGCAACTCGCGGCCGCCGGGCCAAGGTCGCACCTCTTCTATACGGGGCCGGTCAACGGCGCGGATTTCCGCAACTTCGAGCTTGCCGTGGAAGTGCTCACGCGGCCAGGGTGCAACTCGGGAATCTATTTCCACACCGCGTATCAGGAGCGCGGCTTCCCGCGCAAGGGCTTCGAAATCCAGATCAATAACACCGCCACGGGCGAGGGTGGCTACCGCGAGCGCGCCAAGACCGGATCGCTCTACGGACTGCGGAACGTGTACAAGGAATTTGTGCCCGACGACCAATGGTTCAAACTTCATGCGGCGGTGCGCGGCAGCAATGTGCAGATCCGGTTGAACGGCATGCTGGTGGTGGATTACACGGAGCCTGTTCCGCCGGTGATTCCGGACGGACCGGAAACTGGCCGCTTTCTGGATCGCGGCACGTTCGCGCTGCAGGGTCACGATGACGGCTCCACGGCGCAATTCCGCAGCGTCCGCGTGCGGCCGTTGCCGGACGACACGCCCACCCCCGGAGGGCCCGCGCCAGTGGCGGACGATGTCTTCAAACAGATCATCAACCTGGGCCGTCACAACATCCCGATGGCGGATTTTCACACCCATTTGAAAGGCGGGCTGACGCTCGAACAAATGCTGGCGAAGTCGCGGCGCGATGGCATTGAGTATGGCATCGCGGCGAACTGCGGCAAAGCAAATCCGGTCCAGAACGACCAGGACGCCATCGCCTACCTGGACAGCTTGAAGGGCCAGCCATGCTTCGTTGCCATGCAGGCGGAAGGGCGCGAGTGGACCGGGATGTTCTCGCGCGGCGTGGCCGCACGGTTCGATTACATCTTTACGGACTCCATGACCTGGACCGACAACCGCGGTAAGCGGATGCGGCTCTGGCTGCCGGACGAAGTGGGCGCCATCGCGGCCCCGCAGGAGTTCATGGACACACTCGTGGATCGGACCGTGGGCATCCTGGAACACGAACCGGTCGATATCCATGCAAACCCCACGTTCCTGCCGGATGCGCTTGCCCCGGACTACGAGCGTCTCTGGACCGAACCACGGCGCAAGCGAGTGATTGAAGCCGCGGTGCGCAACAGCGTGGCCATCGAGATCAACAATCGGTACAAGCTGCCCAGCCCTTCGTTCATCCGCATGGCAAAAGCCGCGGGTGCGAAGTTCACCTTCGGCACCAACAATTCCGGCCCCGGCGATCTGGGACGCTGTGAATATGGCCTGCGCATGGTCGAGGAGTGCAACTTAGTCTGGCAGGATTTCTTCGTCCCGCTGTCCGGGCCCAAGGCCATCGAGCGTAAAGGGGCCGCTCTGCGCGGCTAGCCTGTGGGGCAGGCCCCGACCATGAAATCGGAGGGCGGGCTCTACCCCGCCGCCCTGCCATTACAAGAACGACTTGACCGCGTTCACCATGCTGCCGTCCGTCCAATTCGTCGCGCCGATGATCTTCTGCACCACCTTGCCCTTGGAATCGATAATGTAGGATTCCGGGTATTTGTAGGTGCCGTAATCGGCGCTGATTTTGGCCTGGGGATCGCGCGCGGTCATGAAGGAAACGTGGTTGCGGGAAAGGAAATCGTGGTAGGCCTTGGGGTTCGCGTCCATGCTCACGCCCAGCACCACTACGCCCGATCCCGCCATATCCTTCGCGAACTGATCGAGCGAGGGCACTTCGTCAACGCAGGGCTGGCACCACGTGGCCCAGAAATTCAACACCAACAGGCGCCCGCCGAAGTTCGAAGCAGTAACGGTGCGGCCGTTGTCGGCCGTGATGCTGAAATCCGGGGCGGAATCTCCCACATCGATAATGCGCTCGTGAATGGAGCTGTAAATCACAAACACCAGGACGGCCACCAATACGGCAATCCCGGCTTTTAGAAATTGATCGATTTTGACGCTGTGCATACCTGGAAACTATAATTTTAGTGTACTTCCATTTCGTTCGCTGCATCGAATAGTCAGGTCCCATGCTGATCACCCGCAAGGCGGAGTTCTCCGCGTCGCATATCTGCCGCGATCCCCGGCTTTCCGAGGCCGAGAACCGCGCGCTCTACGGCGCGGCGGCCAACCCGCACGGGCACGGCCACAATTACGTGCTGGAGGTCACCGTGGAAGGCTCGCCGGACCCGGTCACCGGGATGGTGCTCGATCTGAAGGCCCTCAAGGATACCTTGCACCGCGAAGTGGTCGACATTTACGATCACCGTTTCCTGAACCGCGAAGTGGCGCCGTTCGACCACGTCGTTCCCACGCCGGAGAACATCGCCATAGACATCTGGAATCGTCTGCAGCCACATTTACGCGGACCCCGCTCCAGGTTGCACGGCGTGCGCGTCTATGAGACGCCCGACCTGTACGTGGATTATTTCGGAGACGCGGCGTAATGCTGGTCACGCGCAAGTACCGCTTTTCGGCTTCGCACCGGCTGCACGCGCCGCAGTTGGGCGATGCCGAGAACCGCGAGTTGTACGGCAAGTGCAACAACCCCTTCGGGCACGGCCACAACTACGAGATCGCCGTGACGGTGTGCGGCCCGGTGGAGGCGCGCTCCGGGCGTGCGGTGGACCTGGAACTGTTGGACGGCCTGGTGCGGCGCCAGGTGCTGGAGCCGTTCGATCATCGCAACCTCAACGAGGAAGTGGAGGCGTTCCGCGCGGCGGTTCCCACCTCCGAGAATCTGGGGCGCGAAGTGGTCCGGCGATTGAAACAGAATTGGCGCGCCGTGTTTCCGGCGGATGGCCCGTGTCTCGAACGGGTGGCCATCGCCGAGACCAGCCGCAACGCATTTGAAGTGTCAGCCCATGAAATCGAATAAAGCGAACGTAAAAGTGATGACCCCGAAAGTGGACCAGGCGCAGGTCGATGCGTCCATCGCGCCGCTGGTGAAACAGATGCTGGAGCGCCTGGGCGAAGACACCGGGCGCGAAGGCTTGGCGCGTACTCCCGAGCGTGTGGAGCGGGCGCTGCAGTTTCTGACCAGCGGCTACCACAAGGACGTGAAGGAGGTGGTCAACGGCGCCTTGTTCACGGTGAAGTACGACGAGATGGTCATCATGAAGGACATCGAGTTCTTCAGCATGTGCGAGCATCACCTGCTGCCGTTCTTCGGCAAGGTGCACATTGCCTATATCCCGCGCGACCGGGTGATCGGGTTGAGCAAACTGCCGCGCCTGGTGGACGTGTTCGCGCGCCGCCTGCAGATTCAAGAGCGCATGACCCAGCAGATCGCCCAGACCATCCAGGACCTGATCGACCCGCTGGGGGTGGGAGTGATCTGCGAAGCGCGGCACTTCTGCATGATGATGCGCGGCGTGGAGAAGCAGCATTCCGGCGCCGTGACCAGCGCCATGCTGGGCGCGTTCCGCAGCCGCAAAGAGACGCGCGACGAGTTCCTGTCGCTGGTGAATACGGCGGTTGGCCGGTAAGCGGGTGCAGCTCTGGGAGGCCCTATGAAGCTATATACCTATCTCAATTATGGCGGTAACTGCGAGCAGGCATTCCGTTTCTACGAAGAGCATCTCGGCGCGAAAATCACCATGATGATGACCCACGGCCAACAGCCAAATGCAAATGACGTTTCACCCTCATGGAAAAACGCCATCCTCCACGCCCGCCTGGACATCGGAGAGACGGTACTTATGGGAGCGGACGTCCCGGCGGAGCGTTTTCAGCCCATGCGCAGCGCCTATCTCTCTCTCCTCGTCAGCAGCATAGAAGAGGCGGAGCGCATTTACGCCGTACTCTCCGATGGCGGCGAGATCTTCATGCGGATGGAGGAAACCTTTTTCGCCTTCCGCTTTGCCATGCTCCGGGACAAATTCGGCACGTCCTGGATGATCCTCCACGAACGTCCGAGGCCGTAGAACGCCTGAAGCTGACCGGCAGCCGAAAATCGTCGCCCGCCGGAACAATTGCGGGCTGGCAGGTGTCTCAATGGTATGCTCGAAGTCCGCAACCTGACGAAGCTGTACGTCCGCAGGCCCGCGGTCGACGACGTCAGCTTTACCATCCGGCCGGGCGAAATCCTCGGCTACCTGGGACCCAACGGCTCCGGAAAAAGCACCACCGTCAAGATGCTGACCGGCCTCCTGGAGCCGTCGCGGGGACTCATCCTCTACCAGGGCCGCAACATCCGGCAGGATCTGATCGGCTACAAAAAGTCCCTCGGCTACGTGCCCGAAGAGCCCAACCTGTACCCCTATTTGACCGGCCGCGAATACCTGCAGCTCGTCGGGCGTCTGCGCTGCCTCCCGGCCGCGCCGCTCGAATCCAGAATCGACCAGTTGCTGAACCTGCTGTCGCTCCACGAACACCGCTACTCGCCCATCTCTTCCTATTCCAAGGGCATGAAGCAGAAAATTCTCATCTCGGCCGCCTTGCTGCACAACCCCGATGTGCTGGTCTTCGACGAGCCGCTCTCGGGTCTCGACGTCACCACCAGCCTGGTATTCAAAAACCTCATCAAGGCGCTGGCGCGCGAAGGCAAGCTGATTCTGTACAGTTCCCACGTGTTGGAGGTAGTGGAGAAAGTCTGCACCAGCGTCATTATTCTGCGCAAGGGATGCGTGGTGGCCAACGACTCAGTGGCACGCTTGCGGGACCTCCTGGCGCTGCCTTCGCTCGAAGATGTCTTTTCGCAACTGGTGTTGCAGGAAGACACCGAAAAGATCGCGGCGGACATCGTGGATGTCATGCAAGCCTGAGGAGTCGCCATGGCGCCCGCGCTGGAAAACGAAATCTCTCAATTCCGCGAGCTGGCACGGCACTTCTTCAGCCGCTTTTTCGATAACGACCTGGTAGCCATCAATACGGACGATGCGGACATGCGCGCCACCATCGTCAACATCCTGGCCATGCTGGCCGCGCCCGGCATGCTGCTGCCGTTCCTGTTCATGTCCAAGTACACCAGGCTGCAGATGGCGCCGATGTATGTGCGCGACCTGGCTTCCCTGGGCGAGAAAGAATTCTTCATCTGCTTTTCCATGACCGTGATGGGACTGGTTACAGTCATCGAGTGGGAGATGCTCTTCCCCGACCGCCGCGACTATGCCAACCTGACGCCGCTGCCCATCCGCCTGCGCACCATGTTCGGCGCGAAAATCATGGCCTTGCTGGCTTTCCTGACCGTTTTTTCCGTAGCCATCAACGCCTTCTCACCCGTCATGTTTCCGGCGGTAGTCATCCAGAAAGGATCGGTGCTGACCCTGATCCCCTTTGCCCGCTGTCACATCGTCAGCATCTTGGCCGCCAATACCTTCGTGTTCTTCTTCTGTGTCGCGGTGCAGGGAATTCTGATGAACGTGCTGGGACACCGCGTGTTCCGGCGCGTCTCGCCTTACGTGCAGTTCGCCCTGGTGGCGCTGCTGATCCTGATGTTCCTCCTCTCCGGCCGCATCGTGTCCGAGTTACAACCGCGCGCGGCCATCAACCCCGCCGCGGTCTACCTCTTTCCGCCGCTGTGGTTTCTGGGCCTTTACCAAACGCAATTGGGATGGACCAATCCGGTCTTCCGGGAGCTGGCGGCCTTGGTCCGCATGGCCGCGGGATGGACCACGGCTGCCGCCCTGGCCACTTACCTGCTGAGTTACAAGAGACACGTTACCCGATCTCTCGAAAGCGCGGATGAGTTCTCCACCGTGCCGTCGGCCACGGAAAGATTCGTCACCCGCCTGCTCGACCGCTTTGTGGTACGCGATAGCCTCCAGCAGGCGGCGTTCTACTTCATTTGGAAAACACTCACCCGCAGCCGCCGTCACAAATTGATCTTCGCGGCCTATGTCGCCGTGGGCTGCGCCGTGATATTCGAGGGCCTGGCGGTGCTGGTGGCGCGCGGCGGCACTTCCTGGATGTACCGCCCCATACCCGAACTGTTGCCCGCGCCGCTGATCCTCGCCTTCTTCATCTTGTGCGGC
>Ga0335078_10013467_pt1 | contig 12119 bp, 9 predicted proteins | sample Lox_Sample_32_FD_206711 | JGI IMG/M metagenome (GOLD analysis project Ga0335078, IMG submission 206711) | Soil microbial communities from Loxahatchee National Wildlife Refuge, Florida, United States - Lox_Sample_3.2 | ecosystem: Environmental > Terrestrial > Soil > Wetlands | place: USA: Florida... | reverse complement strand
AAGCAGTTTCGCCGCCGGGGTCGTAGCCACGGCCCTCGCGTTCGGCCTGGTGCTGCTAGCCCTGGCCCACGTGCTGGGTCCCATTTCCGGATGCCACGTGAACCCGGCCGTCACCATCGGTGCCTGGCTCTCCGGCCGGATCCCGCTGGCCGAGGCGCTGGGATACGCGGCGGCGCAGTTCGTCGGCGGCATACTCGGCGCGCTGCTGCTGTGGGGCACGTTCAACTGCTCGCCGCTTTACAGCACGTCGAAGACGGGCCTGGGGACGGATGGCTGGGGCGCCGCCAGCCACATCCACATCAACGCGGGCGGCGCCTTCCTGGCCGAGGTCATGCTGACCGCACTGTTCGTCTTCGCCGTCCTCACCGTGACGAGCAAGACCGCGAACGCCGCTACCGCGGGCATCGTCATCGGCCTGAGCCTCACCGTGGTCCACCTCATCGGGATCCCGATCACCGGCACGTCGGTGAACCCGGCCCGCAGCCTCGGCCCGGCCCTCATCGTCGGCGGGACCGCCCTGAGCCAGGTGTGGCTGTTCATCGTCGCGCCGCTGGTGGGCGGGGCCCTGGCCGCGGGCCTGCACCGGGTGCTGTACCCGGAGCCCCCGATCGAGCCGCTCGCCTCCGGTGAGCTGCCGGTGGCTGAGACCCAGAGCTAAGCGCTCGCTGTCCAGCATGGCTACCTGGGCCGCGTCGTAGCGTTCCCCCGCGACCGCGCCGGCCGGCACGGCGGCCTCGACCGCGGCCAGGTCATCCGCGCTCAGCGTCAGGTCGAGTGCTTTCAGCGCCTCGGCCAGCCGGTCGCGGCGCTTGGTCCCGATCAGCGGGATGATGTCATCGCCGCGGGAGGCCACCCAGGCGATGGCCAGCTGGGCGGCCGTCACCCCCTTCTCCTCGGCGATCGCCTCGAGCGCGGCGAGCAGTTCCAGGTTCCGCGGGTGATTCTCGCCGGAGAACCGGGGGAAGCGGGCGCGCGGATCGCCCGTGGCCAGCCGCGCGGTGCCGCTGCTCAGCAGGCCGCGGGACAAGATGCCATAGGCGGTCACGCTGATGCCGAGCTCGCGCACGGCGGGCAGGATCTCCCCCTCGATGCCCCGGCTCATCAGCGAGTACTCGATCTGCAGCGCGGCGATGGGGTGGACGGCGTGGGCCCGCCGGATGGTCTGCGCCCCCATCTCGGACAGGCCGATGTGACGGACGTACCCGGCCCGGATCATCTCCGCGATCGCCCCGACCGTGTCCTCGATGGGCACCCGCGGGTCGAGCCGGGCGGGCTGGTACAGGTCCACGTAGTCGGTGCCGAGCCTGGTCAGCGTGTAGGCCAGCGAGTTCTTTACCGCGGCCGGGCTGGCGTCGTGCCCGATGAACGCGCCGGACGGGTCCCGCTGCCCGCCGAACTTCACCTGGATGAATACGCTGTCCCGGCGGATCCCGCGCAGCGCGTCCCGCAGCAGCAGCTCGTTGTGGCCCATGCCGTAGAAGTCACCGGTGTCGAGCAGCGTGATCCCCGCGTCGAGAGCGGCGCGGATGGTGGCGATGCTCTCGTGGTCGTCGGCCTGGCCGTAGATGCCCGACATGCTCATCAGGCCAAGCCCGGCGCGGGACACCACCGGCCCGCCGCGGCCCAGCGTGGTCGTCTCCATCACGCCTGCACCCTACCCGGCGGATGGCGGCCGGCACCCGGGCTCCGTCGCACCGTGCCGGGCGGCTGGCGGCCGCCTTGGGGACTGTCCGATTTTCGGGCCTTCGGCGTGACGCGACGTCCGTCGTCGCAGGTGAGAGGGAATCTCCCGGTCACTGCCGACGGCAGTTCCACCGTTCGCTGGACACTCTCCCGCCTTTGGGCCTGTTACCCATGCGCGCAGTGATGCCAGGGCATATACCTGGTTCGTTCGGCTTAGAGGTCTTCGGGGTTGATTGTGGCATTGGGGAGGGTTTTGTGGACTATGATCCCTAAAAGTCGCCCCAATGCGCGAATCCACCCCATAAGTCGGGCGGATCTTCGTACAGATGAGCGAGTTTCGTGCGTGTGGGGCTGGTGGGGTGACGGAGGCGCGTGGGCGAGCGACGGCGGTGGTGCGTGTGGGGCTGGTGGGGTGGCCGGATGCGACGCGTGGGCGGGCGGGCCGGGGCGGGAACGGGCGGCGGGGCGGGAACGGGCGGCGGGGCGGGAACGGGTGGCGGGGACAGTAGGGTCGGGGAGCGTGACGGGCATTGTTCTCGCCTCGGCCTCGCCGGCCAGGCTCGCGATATTGCGCGCCGCCGGACTCGAGCCCAAGGTCATGGTCAGCGGCGTGGACGAGACCGCGTTCTCGGGCGGCACGCCCGCCGAGCTGGCCGGGCGGCTCGCCCGGGCCAAGGCGGCCGCGGTCGCCTCCGGGCTGGCGGACGGGCTGGTGATCGGCTGTGACTCGCTGCTCGACCTGGACGGGCGGGCGCTGGGCAAGCCTGCCTCGGCCGCCGAGGCGGCCGCCCGCTGGCGGGAGATGTCGGGCCGGACCGGGACCCTGGTCACCGGGCACTGCGTGATCAACTCGGCCACCGGCCAGCAGGCCGCGGGGGTGGCCGCGACCACGGTGCGGTTCGGCACGCCGTCCGAGCAGGAGATCGCCGCCTACGTGGCCTCCGGCGAGCCGCTCGCAGTGGCCGGGGCGTTCACGCTGGACGGCCGCGGCGGCTGGTTCGTGACGGGAATCGACGGCGATCACGCCAACGTGCTCGGGGTTTCGCTGCCGCTGCTGCGGCGGCTGCTGGCCGATCTGGGGTTCGGCGTGACCGAGCTATGGGCCTGACGGCGGGCGAGCGCACTACCCTGTAAAGGGACGCGCGAGACGACTTCCAACGGACCGGACGGATGCATGGAACCCGAACCCACCGTGCTGGACAGCCTGCTCAAGGCGGTCGAGGCGATGCCCGACGACGTGCCGCTTCGCCTGCACCTGGCGACGATGCTGCTGCAGGCCGGGCGGCGGGACGAGGCGATCAGGCAACTCGGCGCCGTCCTGCAGCGTGACCCGGGCAACGCGCAGGCGCTCGGGCTGCTGCGGGAACCCCAGGGGGCCGGTCCCGGGGCGGCCGGGGCCGCAGGCCCGCCGCCGGCCGATCCCCCGGTTATTCCGGCCGAACGAGCCGGGTCACCCGCTCCGCCGCCGCCTCCCGCCTCCCGGGCGGACGCGGACCCGGGCAAGACGCCGCAGTACGACTGGTCGCAGGCCGAAGACGAGCTGCGCGACGTGCTGCCCGCGATGTTCGTGGGCGACGGGGAGGCGGCGGATTCGGCCTCGGCGGGCATCGACGAGGCTGACGCGTACGACGCCGAGCACACCGGCCTCACGCTGGCCGACGTGGCCGGCATGACCGAGGTGAAGCAGCGCCTGGAGGCGGCCTTCCTGGCCCCGATGCGCAACCCGGAGCTGCGTCGGCTCTACGGCAAGTCGCTGCGCGGCGGGCTGCTGCTGTACGGGCCGCCGGGCTGCGGCAAGACGTTCATCGCCCGCGCGGTGGCGGGCGAGCTCGGCGCCAGGTTCATCGCGGTGTCGTTCGCCGACATCATCGACATGTTCGTCGGGCAGAGCGAGCGGAACATCCACGAGCTGTTCGAGATCGCCCGGCGGAACGCGCCGTGCGTGCTGTTCCTGGACGAGGTGGACGCGATCGGGCAGAAGCGCTCGCAGCTGCGGCACACCCCGATGCGCAGCGCGGTCAACCAGCTGCTGCTGGAGCTGGACGACATCTCGGGCAACAACGAGGGCGTCTTCCTGCTGGCGGCCACCAACCATCCGTGGGACGTGGACAGCGCGCTGCGCAGGCCCGGCCGGTTCGACCGGACCCTGCTGGTGCTGCCGCCCGACACCGCGGCCCGCGAGGGCGTGTTCCGCTACCACCTGAAGGACCGGCCGGTCGCGGGCATCGACCTGGCCAGGCTGGCCAGGCAGACCGACGGGTACTCCGGCGCCGACATCGCGCACATCTGCGAGACGGCCGCGGAGCGGGCGCTGATGGATTCGGTCCGCCGCGGCGAGCCGAGGATGATCGGCCTTGGTGATCTCGAGGCCGCCATCTCCGAGGTCAAGCCGTCGCTCGGCGCGTGGTTCGACACGGCGCGCAACGTGGCGCTGTTCGCCAACGAGAACGGCAGCTACGACGACCTGGCCGCGTACCTGCGTAAGCGCAAGCTGATGTGAGCGCGCCCCGTGATCGAGTCGCTGTGATCGAGTCGCTGTGATCGGGCTGCCGTGATCGAGCTGCGGGAGGAACTGGCGCGCGCTTCGGCGATGCTTGACATCAGGCGGTTCGACGAGGCGTCCGAGCTGCTGGCCCGGGTCGTCGCGGCCGAACCGGAGAGCAGCCGGGCCTGGTGCCTGATGGCCCGGGCGCACCTGGGCGCGGACCGCTACACCGAGGCGGTCAGCGCCGCCAACCGGGCGGTAGCCCTGGATCCGGCCGACGAGTGGCCGCACCGTCTGGCCAGCAATGCCCTGGTCCACCTGGGCAACTACCCGGACGCGCTGCGGGCGGCGTACGAGGCGTGCCGGCTAGCACCCAGCTACTGGCAGACGCACGTGTGCGTGGCGCAGGCCGCGCTGGCCGCCCAGCGGCTCGGCGTCGCCGCCGAGGCGGCAGACCGCGCCCGTACCCTGGCCCCGAACGAGCCGGATGTGCACTTCCTGGCCGGCAAGGTGAGCCTGGCGCGTGGTCAGCTGGCGGAGGCCCGCGAGCATCAGGAGCGGGCGCTGGCCCTCGATCCCGCGCACAGCGGCGCGATGAACGAGCTCGGCCGGATCAGGCTCAGGCGGCACGACACGGCCGGCGCGATCAGGCACTTCATCAGCGCCGCCCGGGCCACGCCGGACGAGCGCATCTACAGCAGGAACATCGACGTGGTGCTGCTGCGCGCCGTGTCGCGGACGATCTACGTGTTCACGCTGATCGCGCTGATCTTGATCTGGATTCCGGCGGTCACCCACGTGGACCGGCTGCCGTTCGTGGTGGCCCTGGCCACGGTGGCCGTGGTCACCGTGGCCAGCTTCGCCTGGATGGTGCTGCGGCTGCCGCGCGAGGCGCGGCTGATGGTGCGCCGCACGCTGCGGGCCCCGCGGGTCGCGGCGGCGCTGGCCCTGGCGGTGGGAGGGGTGGGGGTGGCGTTCGGCCTGGTCGCGTTCACTCCGGCAGCCGACCTGGCCCAGGTGCTGCCGGTCGCGGTCGTCATCACGGTGGCGGCGCGGCTGGCCGCCTTCGCCGCGCTCCGCACGGCGGCCAAAAAGCGCTTAGCCCGGTCATATGGCTGACGGCCGGCCGGGCGGCGCGGATTCTGCTTCACTAAGGAGATGCATCCGAACGACCGTTCACGGCTGACGTTCATGATCCGTTATGCCGCGCGTCACCCCGAGCGCATCGTGCCGCACGCCCGCCGCCTGGCGCGGGACACGGTGCTGCGGCTGAGGAACCGCGACCACGTGAGCTACTACCGCGCGGTGATGAAGTCGGACGCGGCCCGCAGCGACGAGGGCGCGGTCGGCAGCCACACGCACGAATCCTGGCTCAAGATCGGCCAGATGCAGTTCGACTACCTCGTCTCGCACGGCCTCAAGCCGGGCATGCGGATGCTCGAGATCGGCTGCGGGAACCTGCGAGCCGGCCGCCTGTTCATCGACTACCTGGACGCGGGCGACTACTACGGGATCGACATCTCCCCCGACATCTTGCTGGCCGCGCAGCGCACGCTGGCCGAGTCCGGGCTGCAGGGCAAGCTGCCGCACCTGACCCTGGTCCGGGACCTGAAGCTGGCGTTCCTGCCGGCCGGGCACTTCGACGTGGTGCACGCGCACAGCGTGTTCTCGCACTCCCCGATCCGGGTCATCGAGGAGTGCCTGGCGCACGTCGGGCGGGTCATGAAGCCGGACGGTTTCTTCGACTTCACCTTCGACCGGACCCAGGGCGCCGAGCACCAGGTGCTGCACGAGGACTTCTACTACCGGACGGAGACCCTGGTGGCGATGGCCGGCCGGCACGGCCTGGCCGGACAATTCATGACAGACTGGGAAGAACTTCCGCATCAGCAGTCCAGGCTGCGCATTACCCGCCCGGCTGAGTTACGATACATCTCGATTGCTGAACCGGGGCCGGAAGGGAAGGTCATGGTGACGACCGACGGGGACTCTGTGGTACCAGAGATGCAAGAGGCGCAGGGGGCAGAAGTACAAGGGACAGAAGTGCAGGGGACAGAGGTGCAGGGGGCAGAAGTGCAGGGGGCAGAAGTGCAGGGGGCAGGGGCGCCAAGGGCGACGCGGGCGTCGGACCGGGAACGGGACGCGGTGGTGCAGCGCGTGCAGGACGCGTTTGCCGAGGGCCGCCTAGACGACACCGAGTTCGACGAGCGGACCCGGGCTGCCCTCACCGCCCGGACGCACGCGGACCTGGACGCCCTGCTCGCAGACCTGCCCGCGGCGCCGGCGGCGCCCGGCACGGCACCCGCCGTCCAGCGGCACGGCCCCGGGCGGTTCGCGATCGCGCTGAAGAGCTCGGTCCGGCGGGCCGGGCGCTGGCGGGTGCCGGAGCGCTACACGACCGTCGTCTACAAGGGCGGCGGCTGGCTGGACCTGCGGGCGGCCGAACTCAGCGGCCCGGTCACCACGCTCCTCGCGGTGGCCTACAAGTCCCGGCTGACGATCCTGGTGCCGCCGAGCGTACGCGTCGAGATGACCGGCTTCGGTGTCACCCAGGGCCACGAGGACGAGGAGGACCCCGGCTACCGCCTGCCGGCGGACGCCCCGGTGATCCACGTGCGCGGCGCCGCTTACAAAGGCACGGTCGAGATCGCCACCCGGCCGCCCGAGCGTCCCGCCCTGCGCCGGTAACTCCGGGGCGGCGCCGGGCATGGGATGATAGGCCCGTGACTTGGAAAGCCCCGGACGTGGAGCGGCCGGAGGGGCCGCTGACCGGCCCCGAGCGCCCGATGCTGCAGGCGTTCCTCGACTGGCACCGCGCCACGCTGCTCTACAAGTGCGCCGGGCTGACCGGCGAGCAGCTGGCCGGGCGCACCGTGCCGCCGTCGGGCTTGTCGCTGCTCGGGCTGGTGCGGCACATGACCAAGGTGGAGCGGACGTGGTTCCGCCAGCGGTTCGCGGGCGAACCCGTCGACCCTCTCTTCGGGGGCGACAAGGCGGCCGACTTCGAGCACATCGACCCGGCCAGGGCTGCTGCCGACTACGCCCGGCTGACCGAGGAGTTCAAGCTCGCCGACGCGGCCGCGGCCAACGCGTCCCTGGACGACACCTTCACCCACGGCAGCGAGGTCATGTCGCTGCGCCTGATCTACCTGCACATGATCGAGGAGTACGCGCGGCACCTGGGGCACGCCGACCTGCTGCGCGAGCAGATCGACGGCGCCACCGGCGAGTAACCCGCCGGTCAATCGGCGGCGGCATCACGGGACGTCGGCCGGGGGCCTTCCGGTGTAGACGGCCCGGGGGCGCAGCGGGCCGTGCCCGGCGTACGCCTCCAGCGCGTGGGCGATCCAGCCCGCGGTCCGGGCCACCGCGAATATCGCCTCCCCGGCGCCCCGGACCATGCCCGCCACCCGGGCCAGGGTGGCGAGGGCGAAGTCGACGTTCGGCTCGGGCAGGGACTTCTGCCTGAGCTCCGCGAGCACGGCCTCGGCCACCGCCAGCTGACCCGACTTCGGCGCGGCCCGGCGTACCAGGTCGAGCAGCACGATGGCGCGCGGATCACCGCCCCGGTACACGAAGTGCCCGAAGCCGGGTACCTTCTCGCCCCGGCGCAGTAGTTCGGCCACCACCCGGGGGACGTCATCGGGGCTGCTGGCCGCGGCGACCAGGGCCTCCGCGCCGAGCGACGCCCCGCCGTGCAGCGCCCCGCTCACCGCGCCCAGGCCGGTCCCGACCACCGCGTACGGATCCGCCCGCACCGAGGCGGCGGCCCGGGCCGCCAGCGTCGAGGCGGCCAGCTCATGGTCGGCCAGCAGCACCAGCGCGGCGGACATGACGCGCAGCAGCCCGGGGCTGGCCCGCCGGTCGCAGAGCCGCGCCCACAGGCGTCCCGCGATCGGCTCGCCCGCGCCGGCGGTGACGCCCGAGGGCAGGCACTCCACCATGCCGGCCACGATGCTCCGCCCGGTCGCGAGCACGGCCGACTGGCCGAGCTGCAGCCGGAGCGGATCGGTGGCCGCCATGGCGGGCACGATCACCTGGAGCCGCTCGAGCGGCAGCGTCCCGGCGGGCAGCGCGGACTGGGCGGCCCGCCCCGCCGCCAGCGCCGCGGGCCTGGCCTGCCACGGCTCCCGGGGCGCCTCGGCGGGGAGATCGCCGGTCCAGAGCAGCTCGGCGACGTCCTCGAAGGACCGGCTGACCGCGAGGCGGGTGGCGTCGAGGCCGCGGAAGCGGAGATGGCCGCCGCTGATCTCGGTGATGGCCGACTGGACCGTGATGTCCGCGATCCCGGCGGGCCGCCGCGGCCGGCCCCGCCGGGCCAGCCGCTCGACCTCCTGCGCATCGAACAGGCTGGCCCGGCCGTCCGCGGCCTTGCCGCGGCTGAGCACGCCGCGGCTGACGTACGCGTAGAGCGTCGCGGGCTTGACGCCGAGCCGCCGGGCGGCCTCGGCGGCGGTCAGGAAGTCACTCATGTGCTGCCGTCCGGGTTCGTGGCGAATGTTGAACTTTATCAATGTTGATCGCAGGGCGGGGCCGTGGGCGTTATGCAAAACCGGCTGCGAGTGCAGGCCTTGTATAACGCGAACTTTGCGAAGACACCGTGCGGTGAACCAGATGGCCACGGCGGACGTGTCAGGTACGCCGGAGGAACTTCGGGGGCAAAGGGGAATGTCGTGTTTCCTGTGGCCGTTGCCGCCGCCGCGGGGTGGCTGCTGCTGTTCATCGTGCTGCTGGCCGTTCCGCCGTTCCCCGGGGCGCGCCGGGAAGGCGGCCCGGAGAGCACGGGCGACGAGCCGCCCGCGGTGATCAGCCAGCTGGCAGGCAAGCTCGGGGAACTCGGATGGGGGGCGACCCTGGCCGACCTGGCCGCCCGCGGCTGGTTCCAGGTGAGCGCGCCATGGGGGCCGGCCGGGTCGGCGGGTCCGGCCATGTGCGTGGTGCCCGCGGAGACGCCGGGCGGCCCGCTGGCGCCGTTCGAGCGGCGCGTGGTGGCGCACGTGGCGCTGCGGGCCGGGGCGCGCGGCGAGGTTCCCGCCCCGGCCCTGGCGGACGGCTTCGAGGGCGGCGAGGAGCCGTTCATGAAGGCGTTCCGCGAGGAGGTGGACGCCGAGACGCGGCGCCGCGGGCTGACCAGGCCCCGGCTGAGCGGCCGCCGGATCGGCCTGCTGTGCCTGCTGGCGTTCATCCCGGCCGGGGCGCTGGCCGTCGCCCTCGCGGTCGCGTCTACGAAGCACTCGCTGGCCTGGGGCGGGGGCGTGTACTTCGCCGCGTGCGTGCTCGCCATCTTCACCGGGGCCAGCAGGAAGCCCAGCGCGGCCGGGCAGGCGGCGCTGGCGCGCTGGCGTTCGGCGGTCGAGGCCGCCCCTGGCGACGGGAGGCTGCTCGGCTACGCCGCCGCCCTCGGCCGGGCGCCGGGAGCGGTGGCGGTCTTCGGCCCGGCCGGCCAGAACACGGTATGGTCCGGCTACCGCGGGACCTGGCGGCAGCTCGAGATCGAGAAGAACACCTGGTCGTGGCCGAAGGGACTCGCGATCATGCTGGGGATCATCTTCGGCCCGTTCGCCTACCTCGGCGCGGTGTTCTGGCTGTTCTCCCACGGCCTGGGCAGCGTGGGCAAGCTGGTCATCGAGCTGACCGTGGCCGCCGTCATCGCCGCCGTCGGCCTGGGGGTGGCGCGCCGGGCGCTGTTCCCGCGGTACGCCGAGTTCGACGGCCAGGTGGCCAGGCAGTGGAAGGTCGAGGGCGACTCGGAGAGCCCGGACGAGTACCACGTGGCGGTCGACGACGGGACGCGGGACAAGGCGTGGGACTTCAAGGTGGGCAGCGAGCCCTACCGGGGCCTCACGCCGGGCACGTTCGTCCACGTCCGGGTCAACCTGGACAGCAGGTCGGACGTGACCGTGCAGCGGGTGGAGCCGCCGGCCGTCGCGCGGCCGCTGGCCGGGGTCGCGGCCGAGCAGCAGCGGGCCGCCACCGGCGGCCTGCCGGACCCGGCCGACCTGCTGACGGCCGACGAGGCGGGCGCCGTGCTCGGCGGCCAGGTCCAGGGCGAGCACACCGGCACCCCGTCCGGGCGGATGATGAGGTGGCAGCTGACCCGGGGCACCATGCCCGCCCTGCGCGTGTACGTGCGCAAGGCGGACAGCCCGGTACCGCCGGCCGCGCGGCTCCTGCCCGGAAGGGCCGATGCCTACCTGCTGGACCAAGGCGTCATGCTGACCGTGCCCCCGGTGACCGCGATCATCACCATCCAGGGCCGGGCGCGGCCCGGCGCCCTGGAGTCGCTGCCCGGGCTGCTCCCGCCGGTCGAGGCGCGGCTGACGGAACTGGTGAGGAGGTCCGGGGAGGCTGGTACCGGCTTCGTTCGGCATAATTGATTTTAATCAATATTGACTGAAGTTGATTCTATGGTCAATCTTGATTCATGCCATCGATCCACTTTCTTGACGTGACCAACCGGGACGGGGTGCAGACCGCGAGGACGGGGCTGTCGAAGTTCGGCAAGGTAATGGTCAACTTCTACCTGGGGCGGCTGGGTGTGGCCCAGTCCGAGATCGGGTTCCCCTTCCTGTTCCACGAGGTGCCCTACGTCCGGGCCTGCCTGGCGCTCGCGGAGGCGGGCGCGTTCGGCGATCTGCGGCTGTCCGGCTGGTGCCGGGCCGTTCCGGCCGACGTCGAGGCCGCGGTATCGGTCCAGGCGGACGGCGTCAGCCTGCGGCACTACAACCTGTCCATCTCCACCTCGGACCAGATGATCGCGCACAAGTTCCGCGGCAGGCTGGACCGGGCCGCGATCATCAAGGAAATGGTGGCGGCAGTAGCGGTGGCGAAGGAGGCGCTGGGTCGTGCCGGAGGCGCGCCAGGCGAGCACAGCATCGGGGTCAACGCGGAGGACGGGTCGCGGACCGACGACGGCTACCTGACCGAGTTCGCGCTCGCGGCCAAGGAGGCCGGCGCGTCGCGGGTGCGGTACTGCGACACCACCGGCGGTGACTCCCCCGGGCGGATCAGGGAGCGGTTCGCCAAGCTGGCCTCGGCCATCGGCATCCCGGTCGAGACGCACTGCCACAACGACCTGGGCATGGCCGTGGCGAACTCGGTGTCCGGGGCGCTCGGCGATCTCGACGCCGGCCAGGACGCCTGGATCAACACGTGCGTGAACGGGATCGGCGAGCGGGCGGGCAACGCCGACCTGCTGTCATGCCTGCTGGCGTTCTCCTACGGGTTCGGCATCGGCGACGCGGTGACCATCGGCGATCGGGTCGATCTGTCCTGGGCCCGGCGGTTCGGGCTGTGGGCGGCGTACGCGTTCGGGCAGCCGCTGCCGCCCGCCTGGCCGGGGGTCGGCCGCAACGCGTTCGCGCACGAGTCGGGCATCCACGCCGACGGGGCGCTGAAGGACCGGGGGAACTACGAGCTCTACGACGATTCGGTGCTCGGGCCGTTCCCCTCGGACTGGTACGCGCGCGCGGGCCGGGTGGTGCTGACCGGCGAGTACGGCGGCAAGGCCGGGCTCCGGCACGTCCTCGACGGGCTCGGCATCACGGTCGCCCCGGGCGAGGAGGACCTGGTGTTCGCGCTCGTCCAGCTGTGCGCGTCCGCGACCGGCAAGCCGCTGACCGACGACGAGCTGCGGCTGATCGCGGGGTATCCGCGGCAGCTGGCGCTGCTGTTCCCCGGGCAGCTCAGCCCGGGCTGAGGAGCATTATGCAAGACCGGTTGCGAGTGCAGGCCTTCTGGGCCTACGCGAGCATTCAGGCAGCACGGTGCGGGTCGCACGGGCAGCAACTTCAGCGGGTTCTTGCATAACGCGAACTCTTGCATGAGGCACGAGGTACGCTCCCTTTCCGTGCGAAGGAGCGATCCGGGGCGCGGGCGGATAAGACGGCGACGGCTCCTCGGCAGCCGGGGCCGGACGGGGCTCGTGTCCACGATCGGCCCGGTGGCGGTC
>Ga0335078_10013466_pt1 | contig 12120 bp, 8 predicted proteins | sample Lox_Sample_32_FD_206711 | JGI IMG/M metagenome (GOLD analysis project Ga0335078, IMG submission 206711) | Soil microbial communities from Loxahatchee National Wildlife Refuge, Florida, United States - Lox_Sample_3.2 | ecosystem: Environmental > Terrestrial > Soil > Wetlands | place: USA: Florida... | reverse complement strand
GGGATTTTGAGCTTTTCTTCGAGTTCGGGCTGGCCCGTCAGCACAATCTGCAGCAGCTTTTCCGTGGACGTCTCCAGGTTGGTCAGCAGGCGAATTTCTTCGAGCACTTCCGGCGAAAGATTCTGCGCCTCGTCCACGATCAATACGGCGGTTTCGCCCGCGCGATACCGCTCGAGCAGCCACTGATTCAGCCTCAGGAGGATCTGGCTTTTCTCTCGCGATTCGCAAGGGATCTCAAAATCCGCCATCATGAAATCGAACAGATGGTTCACGTCCAAGCGCGAATTGAAAATATACGCGGTAGCGACCCGGCGCCCGTGCAGCCAATCGAGCAATCGATTCAGCAGAGTGGTTTTTCCGGTTCCCACTTCGCCGGTCAGCAAGATGAAGCCCTTGCGATTTTGAATGCCATAGGTCAGTCCCGCGAGCGCTTCCTGGATTTGGTTCGTCAGGAAGAGATAGCGCGGATCCGGATTGACGTTGAACGGGCTCTCTCGCAGCCCAAAGAATCGCTGATACATGTGTTAGGCCCTCGCGCCTAATCCCAAGTTCGAGTCAGCTGGCATTTGGCCGGCCCCACGCCGCGGTCGCTTGCTGGCAACGGGCTGGATGCTCGGCACTACCGCAAGAACCGGCAATCGCAACGCAAATTCCACGTCGCGCTCCGACTTAAGCGACGAGTCGCGCATTTCCATGAGAAATGCCAGTCCGAGCCCCAGCGCCAATCCCCCGCCAAGCCCGCCCGCCGCAAAAAGCGGCCGATTGGGAAACGAAGGCTTCGTCGGCAAATTGGCAGGATCGAGAACGCTGAACTGTTCCCCGGCGGAATCGCTCGCGAGCTGCACAGCCATGTCGGCGTCCGTCTTTTTCTTCAACAGGTCGTTGTACGAATCGAGTGCGGTCTGGTAGCCGCGCGTCAGCTCTTTGTACTGCTCTTCAACAACGGGGCTCGATTGCACCCGAGCCTCGTATGTCTTGATTTCCTCTTTGATTCTTTCCTGTTCCTTCGATTTTTCCGCGATCATCTGATCGAAGGAGTGAACCTGCGCGCGGAGCTGCGTGATCTGTGCGGGCTCGACTACGCCTGCTCTTATCTTGTTCGGGTCCGCCGGTTTCTCGGGTCCCTCGTCCGCGATTCTCTTCTGCAGCATCGCGATGTCGTGCTTGGCCTTGATCACATCCGGATAGTCGTCCGTGTATCTCGCCTGCAGGCTCGCTAACTGGGTTTGCAGCGTCGCGAGTTGTTCTTGCAGTGTGTCGGGGCTCGCTCCGGTGGCGCTTTGTGACTGCTGCCACGCGCCAATCTGCTGCGTCAGCAATGATTCAGCGAAGCTTTTGTCCTGCTGCGCGCGCGACAGAGCCTGCGTCGCCGCGTCGAGTTGTGAAGTCAGGCCGGTAAGCAAATTCAGATTGGTCTGCTCTTGGTCTGGCAGCGTGTTCAGGTAGATGCTCTTGAATGCCGCCAGTTTCTTGTCCTGATCATCGAGATTTTTCTTGGCCTCATCCAGTTGCTGCGCCAGGAAGTCCGTCGTCGTCTTCGACCGCTGCTGAGAACCGCGAATGCTTTCTTCGATGAACATCGAGGTGATCGCCGTGCAGATCTCTTGCGCCATTCGCGGATCGCTGAGGGTCACGTTTATGTAGAATCCCGGCAGATTGTTCGCGCGCGTTTCCGCCATGGGCTGCACCGGCGTCACTTCCACGGCGTCCTGCAGTCTCTCGACTAATGTATCCATCGATAACCGACTGACGTCCTCCGGATACAATCCGAACTGTCGGATGATCGGCTCCAGGCGTGTCCGGCTCAAGATCTCCTGCTTCATGCTCGCCAGCCGCTCGGTCGGATCGATCGAATCCAAAGGACGAACGATGTTGTCCGATACCGTGGGCGGCTGCACCAGCACCAATGTTTGCGACTTGTACTTCGCCGGGAGAATTCTCGCGACGCCATAGGCCAGCGGCCCGCCAATCGCCGCCAGGACGACGACCAAGACCCAGCGTCTCCTGAGCATCGCGATGTAGTCTGCCGGCGTCAATTCGCGCTGAGTCATTTCGTAGTCTCCTCGCTCCCCGTTCGTTGTCTGGATACCGGCGCTCTACTAAAAAAGAAGCGGCCTTTCGTGCCATCCGATCCCAAAGGAAATCACGTGCCGTATCACGCTCGTCCCGCAGGTCGGCCCAAAGCAGAACGAGCTGTTCGAATCTTGATACTGCATCTGGTAAGCGAAGGTGAGGCCGAGCGTCCTACCCACCGGATGAGTGAAAGTCGCGCCCGCAAACCAATAATTGTAGGTTTGGCTCACCGGCAGCGCTCCTATGGCCAATCCGAAGTTGCGGGAATACCCGGCCGAAATCCCACTCGAAAAGGTTCGCGACATCTGATGCGTTATCGAGCCGGCAACGATGTCACCCACGGAACCTCCCAACAGGCCCGATCCGCCATTCACGCCGTGGTTGTAGGAGAGATTGAAGCCGGTCCGCCGCAATTGGTAATCCAGATTCGCGCTCAACGACCAATACAGCTCTCTCGATGAACTGGTTGAGGTTGTCCCGCCCCCGCTCGATCCCGAGGAGTTAGGTATGGGCGTGCGGAACATAGCGATCTGCGGCCCGGCTGCGATCTGAAAAGCAAGTTTCCCGGTGACGCGTCTCGCGTAGGAACCTTGAATCGTGTGCACATCGATCGACTGATCGAAATTGCCATAGCGAATCCCGCTGTACGTGTAGAAAACGGCTACGGTGTCCTTGCGCGTCAGCAAATAGTTGTACCCACCCCGAAAATTCGCGCCGGTCGAATTCAATAGGCTGCTGTCCGGATAGTCCAACACGGTGTAGCCGCCGACAAAGGTGAGCGACGTGCGGGGCGTCAAGTTCACGTCCGCCTCTGTAGTGAATGCATTTGCGAGGCTTTGCCCCAACCCTGTCAGATTCGTCTGTCCCGGCAAGCCGAACGACGAGCCCAGTCCGACTGAACCGCCTTCTCCAAGGCCAACCCCATCCAATCCCCCGAAGGCTAAAGCCGAACCCGGCAGGTAACTCAGCTGGTCCACAAACGACAAAGTCCAGCGGCGAAGCGAAAGCTTTTCTATGACGCCCAGCTGCTGCAAGACTCCGCTGCCCGCCTGCCCGCCAGTCGCGATCATTCCCCCGCCCAAGTAGCTCAGGGTAAGGTCCGAGTTCCCCGAAATTCGATGTAGGTCCAGGCCCCCCGAAATTGAGGTCCACGTGCTCCAATTGGTCGAATTCGGTCCTTCCTGAGGGTTCGAGTCCACTGAACCCGATATGTCGACGTGGGGCTGCCAGTAGCTGTGATCGTTTTGGAGATTGCCTAGACCCACGTTGAGTGCTCCCGAGAGCGGCGTTGTGTCCGGTGTCAACGGCTGGGGTCCCTGATCCTCGTCCTGAGCGCCCGCTGCCGAAGCAAGCGGTGAGCGATATGCCGGGATGGGAGTCGCCGGCTGTTCCTGATTCTGTTGCCCTTGGGGAGTCGTCTGCCCTTGGTTCTGCTGCCCCTGATTTTGCTGGTTCTGCGAAGCCGGTTGTTGGCTATCCTGTCCTCGAGCTCCGGCTGTCACTCCCAGAAGGAGTCCGGAGAGAACCACTACGAGCGAATTGTGACGAAGGCTCTGCATTTCGAATCCGACTATGGCACCACGATCTGGTCGCCGGCTTTCAAAACGATGTTCTGCTCGGTGTTCTTGCCTTTTACGACTTCTTTGTAGTTGAACGGAAACTTTTCCTGCTTTCCGCCCTCGCTGCGCAACACGTAGATCTTCTTCAGACTGGCAAATTGCGTGAAGCCTCCTGCACTTGACAGGGCTTGTAGCACCGTCATCCCCGGCAGCAGCGGATACGCGCCCGGCCGCGTCATTTCTCCGAGGATGTACACCCGCTGGCTATTGATCTGCGTGACGATCACGGTCACCTGCGGATCGGTGATAAATTTCTTCAGGTCCTTCGTCAGCTCATCCGAAAGCTGCGTTGGCGTCAGACCCGCGGCTTGCACGTCGTTGAGCAGCGGCAACGAGATTTTTCCATCCGGCCGCACCGGCACGCTCCTGGTAAGCTCGGCCTCTTTCCAAACGTTGATGTCCAGCACGTCCTGCGCGCCGATCGTGTAATTGGGGTCGGACGTCGCTGCTGCCGCGCCGTTCGCGGACGGTTGCTGCTTCGCGTCCTGCGCGCGCGCCACTCCGGCGGCCGTCGCGAATATTCCAAGTGCGGCCCACAATACGACTTGCCTTCTGATCGCTTTCCCGCGGTTTTTGCTAGTTCGCTTCCGCATTTTGCAATCCGATCTGCTTTAATTTGTACAGCAGTGATTTGTAGCTGATCTGAAGCTCGCGCGCGGCTCGTTTCCGATTCCAATGGGTTCGCTCGAGTGCACGCAAAATCAACTCCCGCTCGGCTTCGCGCGAAGCTGCTCTCGCCGCGGCCTTCAGGGAATCCGAGCGGGGATTGCTCGGCGCTACCCTCTTCTCTGATGGACCAGAGGCCAATTGGGCGACAGACAAGTCTTCGTCGCCCAGGGCCACGATGTTTTTTACGACATTTTCCAATTGCCTGATATTGCCGGGCCAGTTGTATTCGAGCAAAGTCTGCAGCGTGCGCGAACTCAGCTCCCGCCGCGGACGTCCGAAGATCGTCGCGTGCTTCACCATGAAGAATTCTGCGAGCGCGGGAATATCCTCCTTGCGCTCGCGCAACGGTGGCAGGCGGAGGCACACGCCGTTCACTCGATAGAACAGTTCGCCGCGAAATCGCCCGGCGCACATCTCGTCGTCCAGATTCCGGCTCGTGGTCGAAATTACCCGCGCTGTCAGCATTCGTGGCCGCGGACGCTCGTCGCCATCGGGAAGAGCGTGCAGCAGATACCTCTGGCAGGCCAGATCGAGCTCGCTAATCTCATCGAGAAGCACGGTTCCCACACCCCTGCTCGCCTGGCGGTCGAGTTCTGCGGAGAACTCCTCCAGCTTCACCGACGCACATGCCACCTTCGCCATCTCCTGATCGGTGCGCAGGGACAGGAGGTGGATCCGCTGTGCGAACATCTGTTTGCCGCTGCCGCTTTCTCCCACCAGCAGAACCGGTATATTTGTCCGGGCGATATCGCCGATCACGCTCTCGAGCGTTAGCATCGCCGGGCTCGAACCTCGGACAAAGGCCTCGGCGTGCTCATTGGGCGCACTACCCGCACCGTCTACCCGAATGTTTTCCAACCTGGATTCCATCCGCACCGCCTTGATGTGCCTAGCCCCAGATGCTGCCCTGGGAGTGGTGCAAGACGGTGGCCACGCTGCGCGGTTTACCGCGACCCGGATGGATTCCGTAATCCATTAATTATTAGTCTCTTACAAGCACGGAGGGGTTTGTTGAAGCAACGACCGGCCTGCGATCAGTCCTCAATCTCTTCCAATTAGCGGTAAACTTCTTCCATGTATCTCGTAACACATTATATATAAGCAGCTTAGAATGATTATATCGAGGCATGATTCGAGTTTGTGTTTCTCGTTTTCGGTATTTTGTGGAATGAAATGGTGCAAAAAAGAGAAAAATATTACCACTTTTCGGGATATTCTCCATTCTTCGAACATCGATCCGCGGAAGCTAGATTGCTTTGTTTCGGGTGCTGCATAATAGAAGAAGGGAAGGCGGGCCGCCTCATCTGTTGAGCGTCCGTACGGTCTTTTTTGATGCTCGTCGTGTTGGACAAAGGTGTGAAAAAGACATCGCTCGGGAGGCTGTTTGCATGGGCGCTCATTCCTGTATTGGCCGCAGCGCTTGCGGGATGCTCTCGAGATCCCCAGGTTCGGAAACAGAAGTATTTCGATAAAGGTAAGGCTTACGCCGACAAAGGGAAGTACGCCGAAGCGGCGATCGAGTTCCAGAACTCGCTGCAGATCGACCCGCAATTCGAGGCGGCCCATTACGAATTAGCGCTCTGCCTCCTGAAGCAAGGCGCTCTGCAGCGCGCCTATGGCGAACTTAGCAGGGCGGTCCAGCTTTCTCCGGGCGACAACAAAGCCCAGATCGAGCTTGCCAATCTTCTTCTTGCCGGACGCAGGGCCGCCGATGCGCGCGACCACGCGCAGTTGGTTCTGAGCAGCGACCCGCAAAACCCGCAAGCCCAGGTCGTTATTTCCGAGGCTGACGCGGCGCAGGGAGATTTGGCGAAGGGGATCCAAGAAGCGCAAAAGGCGATTCAGATGGATCCCAACCGTTCGGCGTCTTACGTCAACCTCGCACTCCTTCAGGAACGCAACAACAATGCAATGGAGGCCGAGCAGAATCTCAAGAAAGCTCTGACGCTCGATCCGAAATCCGTCGCAGCCGCTCTCGCGGCCGGTCAGTTTTACGAATCGCAAAAGCGCTGGCAGGAGGCTGAACAACAGTTTCAGTCCGCGGTTGCCGACGAGCCGGGGAATCCTAGTCTGCGCGCCAGCCTTGCTGGCCTCTACTTGAATGAAGGACGAAAAGATCTTGCCGAGCAGTCCCTGCAGACCGCGAAGAATTCCCCCGAGCTGAAGAACAGTCCCGCGGGCTACCGTTTGCTGGGCGACTATTATTTGTCGCAAGGACAGCTCGACAAGGCCTCCGCGGAGTTTGCTTCTCTCTACGCGGCGCATCCGGCGGACCTGCTGGTCTCCCGGGCCTACGTCGGAATCCTCATTTTGCAGAACCGTATTGACGACGCTTCGAAAGTCGAAAATGAAATTCTCAGAAACTTCCCGTCAGACTACGAAGCGCAAGTTCTCCATGGCGAGATTCTGACGCGGCAGGGAAAGCCAAACGACGCCATTCCAGTCTTGGAAGCTGCGGTGAAGACAGCACCCGACAATCCCGTCGGCCACTACTATCTGGGCCTCGCTTACGCGGCCGCTTCGAATTTCGGACAAGCCCAGTTTCACTGGCTCGAGGCCGAAAGGCTTCATCCCGGCATGGCTGAGCCGGAACGCGCCCTCGCCGAATACGCGGCCCGCTCCGGCAACAACGCTCTTTTGATTGACAGCAGCGAACAACTCATCAAGATCGAGCCGAAATCTCCGGAGGGCTACCTCTATCACGCGCGAGCCCTCTATACAAAGGGCGACCTGGCTGGCGCGGAACAAGACCTAAAGAACGCCATGGAGATCGCTCCGCAAGATCCGACCGCTTACGAACGCATGGGCGATCTGCGAACCGCGCAGAAACAGTTTGCCGATGGAGCGAAATACTACAATCAGGCCTTGACCCTCAGTCCTGCGTCCACGAATGCTCTCGCTGGACTGGTCAATATAGACTTGGCCCAGAAACAGCCCGCGCAAGCACTAAGGCTTGTCCAGGACCAGCTTGCGCGCGGCCCGGGAAATAGTTCTCTCTATTTCCTTTTAGGACAGGTCGAACTTCGCAATCAGGATTCCGCGAAAGCTGAGGAAGCCCTTCAGAAGGCTGTCGATCTTGATCATAATAATGTCGCCGCGTTCGACGTGCTTGCCCAGGTGCAAGCCTCTCTCGGATCGATTGATCAGGCGATTGCCAATTACCAGCACGGCATCGATGCCAATCCTCGCGCGCTTCAGCTCTACGTCGCGGAGGCCGTCCTCTATGAAAGTCGGGGCGAGTGGCAGAAGGCACAAGACTTGTATCAGAAGGCGCTCGGGATTCAGCCGGACTACCCGGTCGCGGCGAACAACCTGGCATACCTGATGCTGGAGCACGGCGGGAACGTCAACGTCGCCGTTTCGCTTGCTCAGACTGCGCGGCGCGGTTTGCCGAATGTGCCCGGCACCGCCGATACCCTCGGGTGGGCATACTACCAGCAGGGCGTTTACAACGCCGCCATCGACATGCTGCAGCAGGCGGAAAAAGCCGAGCCCACCAATCCCAACTATCACTACCACCTGGGCATGGCCTACGAGAAATCGAACGATTACGCCGACGCGAAGAAGCAACTTCAGTACACTCTTCAGATCAGCCCGAATTACGCGCACGCCGACGATATTCGAAAAGTCCTCTCGGGCGCCCCGGCCACCAACTAGGTCCTGCTCGACGTATCGCCTCTCACTTGCTCTGGAATAATGTCGCCCGAAAGGTCTATGATTCCGCGCACAGCGCTCGATGGACTTCGCGAATTGCCGGCCTCGCTTCAGCAACTGCGGTTCGATGGGGAGGATATATGAGAGCGATCGACGAGAACACAATCACAGATGCGGCGCTCGAACAGATATCGTCGACTCCGGATCCACGCTTTCGGGAAATTGCTTCTTCCCTGGTGCGTCACCTGCACGCGTTTGCGCGTGAGGTCGATCTGACGCCGGAGGAATGGCTCGAAGGAATCCGCTTTCTTACGGCGGTCGGCCAGAAATGCACGGCCCATCGCCAGGAGTTCATTCTTCTCTCGGATACACTGGGCCTCAGCGCTCTCGTCAACGCGCTTCACGACAAACGCGCCACCGAGCCCGCCACGAAATCGAGTCTACTGGGTCCGTTCTATCGCCAGGACTCCCCCATGATGGAGCTCGGCTCTTCGATCATCTCGCAGGGACACGGTTCCGAAGTCGTCATACACGGGTATGTTCGCGACGCCGCGGGGAAGGGCATTCCGAATGCCCTTGTGCAGATTTGGGAGCCCGACGAAACAGGTAATTATGATTTGCAGAAGCATGACCCTTCGGTGATGGATCTGCGTGGATGTTTCCGCGCCGATTCCGACGGCCGCTACTATCTCCGCGGGGTCTGCCCGACCGGTTACATGATCCCGATGGACGGGCCGGTAGGAGACATGATCCGCGCGCAAAAGCGCCACGGATATCGTCCCGCTCACATCCACTTTGTGATCGGTGCTCCCGGGTATCGCGAGCTTGTGACAGCTCTCTACATCGCGGGCGACGCGCACATCGACTCCGACACGGTTTTTGGAGTTGACGAGTCGCTCATCACCTCCGTCGACAAGAATGATCCTTCTTCGCCGTTTCCGAATTTGCCCTCTATCCGATATGATTTCCGGCTTGCGAAAGCGTCGGCCAAGGATGTTTCCGGTCGCGTGGGAGCGGATCCCTCCCAGATCACTGCGAAGACGTCGCCGGCGAGCGCGTGATTGATTTTGGGATCCGCTGCGAGTCTCTTATAATTGGGTGTTTGCCATGTGCGAAGGGATTTCCCTGATACCAATATGCTGAAAGCCATTCAGAACCGGGATAAGGACGGAAAGCGCTGGATCAGGATCGCGATGGGGATCTTTCTGGTCGTGATCTGTCTCAGTATGTTGACGTATTTGATCCCCGGATTGCTCAACGGTCCTGTCGGCGGAGCTAGCCCCGACGCAGTTGCCTCGATCAATGGTCGCGAGATCACAGTCGACGATTTCCAGCGCGAGTTCAATCAGGCCACGCAGAACCAAACCGTCCCGGCGATGATGCGCAGCATCTACGCTCAGCAGATACTTGATCAGATGATTTTCCAGCAAGCCTTGGATTATGAAGCCACCCGCCTGGGCCTTCAGGTGACTCCCGAAGAACAGACCGAACGCCTCAAGGAGATACTCCCGACGGCATGGGTCGGCGGCGTCTGGCAAAAAGATCGCTACGTAGACGAAGTCCAGCAGCGCACCGGGATGTCCGTCCCGCAGTTCGAAAGCGCAATTCGCGACGACATGCTGCAGCAGAAGTTCCGTCAGCTGATCACCGACGGCATCACCGTCACTCCCGCCGAAGTGGCCCAGGAGTTTCGCTGGCGCAATGAGAAGGTCACTATCGATTACGCCCTCATCAAGGCTTCCGACCTCGCCTCCACGATTCATCCTTCGGACGCCGACCTGTCGGCGTGGTTCGCCAAGAACCATGCGCGTTACCAGATTCCGGAAAAGCGCTCCGGGCGCTACGCCTTGCTCGATCTAGCGAAACTCCGCGCCAACACGCAGGTCAGTGATGATGTTCTGCGAAACTACTACAACTCGAATATCAACCAATACAAGGTCGAAAATCGGGTTCACGTTGAGCACATCCTTTTCAAGACGGTCGGCAAAACCGATGCCGAAATCGCCGAAATCCGCAAGAAGGCCGAGGATGTACTGAAGCAGGCGAAGCACGGAGCCAATTTCGAGGACCTCGCTAAGAAATACTCCGAGGATGACGCCACAAAGCCCAAAGGTGGTGACTTGGGTTGGATCGTCGAAGGCCAGACAGTTCCTGAGTTCCAGCAGGCCGCCTTTAGCCTGCCGAAAGGCGCGATCTCGGACCTGGTCAAAACGCAATACGGCTTCCACATTATCAAGGTGCTGGACCACGAGAACGCCCACACGAAGAGCTTTGAGGAAGTGCGGGACTCGATCCTCCAGCCGCTGCTGGACGAGAAGGTCAGCAACGAGGCCAACGACATCTCTGATCAGATGGCGTCTGCGGTCCGCCAGTCGGATCGCCAGTCCCTGGACGATCTGGCGAAGAAGTTCAATCTTGAGATGGGCGACATTCCAGCCGTCTCGGCCACTGAGCCTGTCGGGCCTCTCGGCAATGCCCCGGCGCTTCATCATGCGCTTTCCGAGATGAGCCCCGGCGAGCTAAGCCAGCCGATTCAGGTCGACAATGGCTTTGCGATCGTTACAGTGAAGAACATTCTTCCCGCGCATCAGGCTACTTTAGCCGAGGTTCACGACCAGGTTCTGGCTGACTACCAGCACGAAAAATCGATCGAACTCGCCCAAGAGCGCGCGCAGGAGCTCGCCAAGCGCACTCAGAGCGGCGAGAAGTTCGATCAAGCCGCCAAAGCCCTTGGATTGATCCTGAAGACTTCTGATCCTTTCGCCCGCTCCGGTTCGATTCCAGATGTCGGCACCGCCAAGGAACTCCAGGCTGCCTTCGACATGCCGGTCGGGCAAATAAGCCCTGCCGCAAAGATTGGAGACAACTGGGTTGTCTATCGCGTTGCCTCGCATGATTCACCCGATTTGAGCGAACTCGCCAAGCAGCAGGACGCAATTCAGCAGCAGTTGCTGCAGACCAAGCAGAACGCCGCCTTCGAAGCGTTCCACACCGCTCTCGTTGATCGCCTTGAAAAGGAAGGCAAGCTCACGATCAACGCCGACGTGATGAACCGCATCACGCATCCCGCAAGCTAGCGTAAAGTCCCATAAGTCACTGTAATCAAGAGGCTTAAGTACCGCCTTGTCCCGCCACCCTCAACTCGGCTAGAATTGGCCTTTCCGCAGAGCCTGCCCCGAAGCCAGCGGGGTCTGAAGTTGCAAGACGGGAGCCCTCCCCCGACCTGCAGAAATTCTTGGCCGTACAAGCAGCCTTTCTCTGAGGAGAATTTCTATGCCGATAAAGAGGCCGAAATCTCGCAGGCTTCATGTTGTGTCTGGGGCAGGAAGCTCCCGGCGTCAGTCCCGCCGGGCTGCATCTGTTGTCCCCAGTGAGGGTCGGAAACTGAGGAGCACGACATCCATGAAGAGCTCGGCCGGTACCAGTGATTATCTCTGTGCTATCGAGAGAAACCAGAACGGCAAGTACAACGTGCGGATCCGGGCGGTCTTCGGCGGGCAGGCGGGTTGGACTCTCACCCTCTATTTCTTGGCGTCTTCCTTCAACGCGGCGATGAAGAAGCTGGAAGAGTCGCTGCAACTCCTGCAAAAGAACGAAGAGCGCTTGCGCTTCTGGAGTATCGAGCGTAGCGACGATCCGACCGTCGCGGGGGATCTGCTGCAGGAATCCGGCCTCTGGCTGGACCGCCGCCGGGACTTTCCGCGCAGGGTGGCCGAGCTCAGTGTTGGCCGTGGGCGGCCAGTTCCCGCCTCGACGCTGGCGTCGTTGCGCCGCACGCTGGCGGACTCGATCGCCGACGAGCGTCCGGTCCATCTGCACGACCGCGCCGCCCTTGCCGGCGACTGATCGTCCCGCGACAACCCCCGTCTTCACTTTAACGTGTCACTTGCCGCGAAGTAGAACCTCGCCCTGCGCCACGACCACTTCATTAAGAGAGAGGCGGTACTTATAGGATCCCGGATTCATGCCAGCCCGGGGCGTCCCGCTCGAAAGGCGAACTCCGGGCGGCGCCTGAAACACGTTTGAGGCGAACGGGCAGCGCTGCGGATCGAATTCGATCTTGAGGTTACCCGCGTTCGAAAACCACGTCACCTGATCGCCCGGA
>Ga0335078_10013465_pt1 | contig 12120 bp, 12 predicted proteins | sample Lox_Sample_32_FD_206711 | JGI IMG/M metagenome (GOLD analysis project Ga0335078, IMG submission 206711) | Soil microbial communities from Loxahatchee National Wildlife Refuge, Florida, United States - Lox_Sample_3.2 | ecosystem: Environmental > Terrestrial > Soil > Wetlands | place: USA... | reverse complement strand
CAGGGGAACGGGCCCTGAACTAAGTCGAAGGGACACACTCCGTCGGCTAGAGTCTGCGGCGTGTTAGATTCTGCAGATGGACCTACCCACGCTGCGTACTGAGCGGCTTCTGCTTCGGCCCTTTACCCGCGACGACATCCCTGAGCTGATTCCGCTGATCGGAGCCCGCGAAGTAGCAGCCACTACACGGCGCATTCCACATCCCTACACCCAAGCCGATGCCGAGGAGTTTGTCGCTCAGTCACAGGCCGGTGATGAAATCAATCTGGTGGCGCGATTGCTCACAGATTCGACCTTGATTGGCGGAGGCATCCTCCGTCCGGACCTGGAACATCAGCACGCCGAGCTGGGCTACTGGATTGGTGTGCCGCATTGGGGCAACGGCTATGCGACCGAGGTGGCGCGGGAGTTGGCTCGCTACGGACTTCAGGAACTACGACTGCACCGCATCTATGCATCGCATACCTCCACGAATCCGGCATCGGGAAGGGTGCTGGCGAAGATCGGAATGAGGCATGAGGGAAAGATGCGCGGGCATCTGGTGAAGTGGGGGCAGTACCAGGACTTGGAATTTTGGGGGATGTTGAAGGAAGAGTTCAAGCCTGCGTAGGGACGGGTGTCCTCACCCGCCCAGACGAGGACATCGGGGCGTGGGCAGTTCGGTGCCATTTATACTGTGAAGGTGAATTCTCCATCGATTGAGCAGGTGGCTTCTGCGGACTTTCCCACTCGTTGGGGCCAGTTTCGCCTTTTCGGATTTCGCGGCCATTTCGATGGCGGTCCCGAAGAAGCTGTTGCCCTGGTGATGGGCGATATCCGGTCGGCACCGCCGCTGGTACGTATTCATTCGCAATGCCTGACGGGAGACGTTTTCGGCTCGTTGCGCTGCGACTGCCGCCAGCAACTGGAAATGGCCCTGGCCATGATCGCCGAGCAAGGGAGCGGTGTCCTGATCTACGAACAGCAGGAAGGACGAGGCATCGGCCTGATGGCCAAGCTGCAAGCCTACGAATTGCAGGACGCCGGCCTGGATACCGTCGAAGCGAACGAGCGTTTGGGCTTCAAAGCGGATCAGCGCGAATTCGCCATGCCGGCGGGGATCTTGAAGGCTCTGGGAGTCTCTGAAGCGCGTTTGCTGTCGAACAATCCCGACAAAGTTGCGGCACTCGAACGCGGCGGAATCAAGGTCGTCGAGCGAATCCCCTGTGAAGTTTCACCCAGCAGCTACGCGGAAGACTATCTGAAGACGAAGAAAGAAAAGATGGGGCACTTGTTTACGTCGCGGTGAGCTGCGTCTGTGAATTCAACTCAAGTTTCCCCTTCGGGCTTGTTATGCGCGCTTGTAGCTGGGGAGTTGGGTTCATCAGCACAGGAACCTGAATCCCAAGCTGCTGGAACGTCTTGGACAACTCGGTCGGATCCGGACCGGCAACCGCAAAGCGCTCGAGCCGGCAACCTTTAGGAGCATTGGTCGAGGGATGGACGGAGCTGGCATTCCACTCGATGAAAAACGGAAGCAACCCCTGGCGATCATCCGCCAGAAGCAGGGTTTTCCAGCTTAGGATGCCGCCGTCGGGTTGGGTTCGAGATCCGGGCAGAGGTCCTTGGACGGCTACTCCCGATTGCCGCAGCCTGTCGCCCAGAGCCTGAATCTCGCCGGGGTGCACCGCCCAACCGATCAGGCGCGGATTGGTCAGTTGCTTCATCATCGAGACCAGCGGAACCGCCGAGGCTTGGATGTCTTTCTGCTCCGGATCGGGGCCGATAATTTCCAGATAGCAGTGTTCGCCCAGGGAAAGAAGGGCGTTGCGCGTTCCGCGGCCGGGATGGACTCCGCCCAAAGCCGCCCGAACGCCAGTGCGTTCTTCTATGAATGTGATCCCTTGATCAAGATCGTGGCAGCCGAGGAGAATGTGATCGAGCATCGGGGGGACCTCATCCGCCGAGAAGGCAACCCGCGGCGCGAACACGGCGCACCCGGTCAAGGCGAGAAACAATCTGCGCGAAATCAATGCCCTGGTACTCCAGAGAACAGATGATTGTACTTGTTTCCCGCAGAGAAGTTCCGCACCTCGAACCTAGTTCGTGGCCGCCGCCAATACTGCACGTTTGGTGAAAACTCGGATCATTTCGCGCCGGTATTCAGGCGTTAGCGCGGAAGTAGTCAGCGGCTTGGCGGTTCTGGCGGCGAGAGCGCCGACCGCTTCAGCGATTGCCTCATCGGCCACTTTTCCGTTCATAGTTTCGCTAGCGCCCTTTACCAGCACGGGCGCCGGATTCACTGCGGTAAGTGCTACGCGCGCATCGGCCACGTGACCGTTGGAACGCTTCATCACCACCGCTACTCCAGCCAACGGGTAATCGATCGATCCGCGAATGCGCAGCTTGCGATAGACCCCGCGATAGTCGGCAGTGTCTTCCGGCAGAAATATCCGCGTCAGGATTTCGTTGGGCTGCAGGTTGCGATAAGCGTCGCCCAGACCCGTATAAAACTCAAGCAGCGGAATACGGCGCGCTCCACCCGGACCAACGATTTCTACCTCGGCGTTGAGGCACAGCAGTGCGGGGGGAGTATCGCCCGAAAATGCTGCCCAGCATTTCGCGCCTCCCGGCGCAACATGGCACAGGTCGCCATCTTTCTTGATGCAGAAGCCGCATCCCTTGCGCCAGGTGAGCGACTGGTTGTACCAGAGGCAGCGGGTGTCGAGACAGATGTTGCCGCCCATGGTGCCCATGTTGCGGATCACAGGTGAAGCGACCGTGGCAGCGGCTTCCCTCAGGACGCAATATCGGCGCCGCAGGAGAACGGAATGCTCAATCTCGCTGAGCGGAGTCAAAGCTCCGATTTCCACGCCCCCTCCCTGCCGCTCGCGGATCCCACGCAGCTCTAGGATATGGCGAATGTCGAGAACATATTCCGGTTCGAACAACTTCTGCCGCATGGAGGGAATGAGATCCGTCCCCCCGGCGATGACTCGTAGCGCGCTGGAATACTTGGCCAGGTAGGCGACAGCCTCATCGACCGAGCGCGGCCGCAAGAGTTTGAACTCCGCCAGACTCATCTTTTCTCCAACCACAAACTACGTAGGCCCAGACGTCCCCGTCTGCCGACCGAGCGCGGCCGCAAGAGTTTGAACTCCGCCAGGCTCATCTTTTCTCCAACCACAGACTACGTAGGCCCAGACGTCCTCGTCTGGGCGGGCGAGCGCTGCTCGCCGATTCTGTGGAGTTGTGCTCCGCCGGGCAAACGAGGGCCTCTGCTCTTACGCGGCCATTGCTAAACATTCTCGACTCTCCTGGAAGGATCCATCGGATGCCGCTCGGGGCCTTTGCCGCGGAACCAGAGCGATCCGCCGTGCTCACGGAATCCCCCTGGCGAAGTAGGGTCGACGCCTTCCGTCAAGTTGATGGGTTTGGCGTTTCTCTTGGCGCGCAGGGCTGCCAGCACGCGCTCCGGCGTGAACGGACATTCGTGAAGCCGCACTCCCACCGCATCGTAGATGGCATTTGAGATCGCAGGGATAGTTGCCGCTAGTGATCCCTCACTGCATTCTTTGGCGCCGAAGGGGCCTTCGGGATCGATGCTCTCGACGATGATGGCTTCGACCTCGGGCGATTCAACCGAAGATGGGCTGCGATATTCGAGCAGGCCGGGATTCATCAGCATGCCGTCTTTCCAGACCATTTCCTCGGTGAGCGCCTGGCCCATACCCATCCACACCGAGCCGATAATCTGGCCTTCGACCGACACCGGATTCAGGGCACGGCCGCAATCATGCGCCGCCCAAACCTTGTGCACTGTGACTTCCCCAGTTTCTTCGTCTACGCTGACCTCAGCGACCTGGGCGGAGTAGGAATAGGCTGGTGAAGGGCCAACGCCGGCGCCTTTATGCTTGCCTCCGCGAGCTTCCTGCGGAGGCGCATACGAACCGCTGCCGCTGAGAGCGCCGTGAAAATCGATAGCCGCGACTACGGCTTCTTCGAAAGTAAGTTGGTCCTTGGGACCTTCGTCTTTGCGCTTCTGCTGCAGCGAACCGCGCAGGATTTGGCCCTCGACGCGCCCAGAGACAGAAGGCACTGCCGAGGTTTGCTCGGCCGGACGGCCGAGGGCGGCCGTCCCCGCGCGGCCATTGGTTCTGCTGACCGAGTCGTCGCGGAAGGTCAGGTCTTCTGGCAAGCAGTTCATCTTGCGCGCGGCGGCGGTTGCAATCTGCGTCTTCACATCCTGCGCTGCGCGCAGAGTCGCGTTGCCGTTCATGAAAGTTACGCGGCTCGAGTAGGAACCGATATCGATCGGAGTCAGGTCGGTGTCGGCGGCGACGACTTTTACGCGGGCGAGCGAACAGCCCAGTGTTTCAGCCGTAACCTGGGCGACCATGGTGTCCGATCCTTGGCCGATATCAGATGCGCCGGTGTAAACAACGACCCCGCCGTCGCGATCTATCTTGATGTTGACAGTCGAGTGCGGCATATCCGAGCGAATGATCGAATTGGCCGCGCCGCTCACATAATGGCTGCAGGCGATACCCAGACCACGGGCTTTCGTCAGCTTGCCCTTGCGCTGTCTCCAGCCGGAACGGTCCACGACCCTCTCAATGCACTCCGGCAAGCCATAACTCTGCACCCGCAAGCCGTTCACCGTAATGCACGGCGGCTGCAGCAGATTGCGCCGGCGAATCTCCGCAGGATCCATGCCGGTGGCGGCGGCCAGTTCGTCGAGTTGCGATTCGAAGGCGAAGCGCACGTTGACCGTGCCGTGTCCGCGCATAGCGCCGCAGACCGGCTTGTTGGTGAGCACGCGGTAGCCGTCGTATTGAATATTGGGAATGTCGTAGAGCGCCCCCAGCAGCGCGCCCGAGTAAAGAATGGTGACCACGCCATAGGAGCAGTAGGCGCCGCCATCCTGCACCACGCGGGCTTTGACCGCGGTGATGCGGCCGTCGTTCTTCACCCCGGTCTTCAGGTCGATAATCGTGCGCGGGCGTCCGCGATGCGCCCAGAAAACCTCCTCGCGCGTGTAAGTAATTTTCACCGGCGCTTTGGCTTTGCGGGCGGCGATGGCAGCGATGATTTCCAGCGGAATCACTTCGCTCTTGCCGCCGAACCCTCCGCCCACCAGCGGCTTGATGACGCGAATCTGCGACATCGGCATTTCGAGCACGAGCGACAGTTTGTGCTGCAGGTAATACGGAACCTGGGTGGAAGACTGCACGGTCAGGCGGCCGCGGTTGCCGGTATGCGGATCAATTTCGAACGCGGCCAGAGTGCAGTGCGGCTCCATCGCAGCGTGGGTAACTTCGTTGGCGATAAACCGCGCTTCGGCGACAGAGTCAGCCTCGGCAAAGCCTTTTTCGGGATCCCCGAAGACGTGATGATAATCTTTTTCGACGTTGTGCGGCTTGTTGTCGTGGATGAGGTCGGTCTCAGCCTTCATCGAATCTTCTGGATCGAAATAGGCGGGCAGCAATTCGTATTCAACATCGATCAGTTCCAGAGCCTTTTCGGCGGTGGCTTCGTCCACGGCAGCTACGCAAGCTACGTTATCGCCGACATAGCGCACTTTGTCGAGGGCGAGCGCGTACTCGTCGTGGCCGACAGGAAGGATACCGTAGGGATTAGGAGCGTCGGTGCCGACGACCACAGTAACCACGCCGTCGAGTTTCTCGGCGCGACTGGTGTCGATGCGCTTGATGCGGGCGTGCGGGTAGGGCGAGTGCAGAATCTTGCCGATCAGCATGCCAGGCAGGCAGAGATCGTCAGCGTATTTACCGGAGCCTGTGGTCTTGCCGGCGGCATCGACCATGGCGATGGGTTTGCCGATGATGGAGTAGTCAGCCACGCTTCATCGCCTTTGTCATTCCGAGTCTTTCGCAGGCGCGCCAGCGGCGAGGAAGTGTCGAGGAATCTGCGTCGTCATTTCGCCGCCGCCATTCCCTTCTGCTCCGCGTCGATCGCCGCTTTGATCGCCTGGTACATCTGGCTGTAGCCGGTGCAGCGGCACAGATTGCTGCTGAGTCCGCTGCGAATTTCTTCTTCGCTGGGATTCGGATTCTGCGCCAGCAGGTGCTTCACCGTCATCATGAAGCCCGGAGTGCAATAGCCGCATTGCGAGCCGCCCCAATCGCCATAGGCTTTCTGGATGGCCGCCAGACTACCGTGCTCGCTTACGCCTTCGACCGTGGTGATCCGCTGACCTTCGCAACTGGCCGCCAGCATGGTGCAGGAAAGCATGGGGATGCCGTCTACCTGCACGGTGCAGGCTCCGCAGGAAGAATCGTCGCATCCGCGCTTCGAGCCCGTAAGCTGCAAGTCCTGCCGCAGCGCATCGAGCAGCAGTTTGCTGGGCTCGATGGCGAGCTCATGCAAACGGCCGTTGACGCGCAGTTCGATGAGTTCTTTTTTCATTGTGCCGCTGTCAGCTCTTAGCCTTCAAGAGCCCACGTAGACCCAAACGTCCTCGTCTGGGCGGGACAACAACTTCATCGCGGACTCAATACCCAAAATCTGCGGGAGCGGCGTAGGCGTGCTGCTTCACGCCCAAGTCATCCACCCGGCAGGCGCCCAGCTGGTTCATGTATGCGCGGCGGTCTGCCAATCCGTACACCCAGCGCTCCAGCCAGGCGGCATTGTCTTCTTTGGTTTTCGTCTGCTCGTGATACTGGCGGAAAAAGGCGTCGTCACGTTTGTAGCATCCCTGCACCGGCGACGGATGGGCGCCATACGGGCATTCCACCACCGCATTCACCAGGAACCCGGGAATCACAGTACGGTTCGGATCGCTGGCGATAACCTCCGCTTCCACCACTTCCTCCGCCACCACAATCACCCGCTTGGCCGCCCGCACGCCTTCAATCATCACCCCGAAGTTTCCCCAGCAATGAGCGTTGCCGTCGCCGTCAGCCCGTTGCACATGAACAATGGTGACATCGGGCGTCAGCGCCCGCACAGCATGAAGCTTGTCAGGCACGCGTGTGGACTGCCGCCCTCGGCTGTCCTCCCGAGTCGGAGATTCGCCAGTCGAGTTTGGGAACGGCGACTCGATTTCGACCAGGAATTCGTTGTCACTGCGGACATCACTGCCCAGCGCCGTCCGCGTCGGCAGAAAGGGCACGCCCATAGCGCCCGCCTGCAGTGCCAGAGCCACGGTGAAATTGGTCAGGTTGATGACCTTCATTCCATCCTGCTCGACAGCGCGGCGGAAGTTGTAGGCGGAGCCCATCATCACGTTGCCCACCCACGCGGCGATCACCTTTTCGACACAGCCGGAGCCGATTATCTGGTCGAAGAGAATATCGGAGATGGGACCGATGAGGGTCAGAGCTTTCTTTTTCTGGCGGATGATTTCGTGTCCGGCGGCGAACGGGATCATCTGCTCCAGCTGCAGACCGAGCGCAACCGATGAGCCATCGGGCACCAACTCGGCGACAGCTTCGCGCATGGTGAGGAGCTTAGACATCACTTCCCTTTCCACTCCGGCTCGCGCTTCTCCAGGAAGGCATTGATTCCCTCCTGAGCGTCTTCCGTCTTCATCAGCTCTTCCAGATAGATTTTTTCGGCGCGGGCCAGGCCCTTGTCGAAGTGAATCGAGTCCCACGCGTACATCGCTTTCTTAGTGACCGCCAGCGCCGCCGGGCTGAGCCGTGAAAGATGTTGAACAGTCTCCTGCACGGTGCGCTCCAGATCCACTTCCGCAAGCACGCTATTCGCGAGCCCAATACCGGCGGCTTCTTTGCCGGTGATGTTGCGGCCCGTAAGAATCAGATCAGCCGCCTGTTTTTGACCCACCAGGGCGGCCAGCACCGTGGCCGCCACAGGCGGAAAGCATCCCAGCTTGATCTCGGGAAATCCCCAGGTGGCAAGTTCGGAGGTGTAGACCAGGTCGCAAACCATGGCCAGTTCAGCGCCCCCGCCCAGGCAGTGGCCGTGCACCGCCGCTATCGTAATTTTTTTCGACAGCACCAGGGCGCGAATCACGCCGTGAAACTTTGCCAGCATCTTCTCAACTTTGCCGGGCGTGTGGGCAGCCACATCGACGCCCACGGAAAAAGCCTTTTGCGCCCCGGAGAAAACGACCGCAACGATGCCCGGCAGCGTTTCTATCTCGCTCAGGGCAGCGTTCAGCTCATCCATCATCGCAATGTCGATGACATTCAGCGGATGATTCTGCAGGCGAATGCGCGCTGCCGGCGGCTCCAGTTCCACGACGATTCGCGAGTTTGTACCCGCTTCCAGCATAATTGTTAGCCTAACTTGTCATCTCGACGGGTCGGATGACTTGCTTCGCAAATCGACTCCGCTCGGAATGACAGAAGCTACCCGGTCCAAAAGCCATCCTTGTCATACTCGCGAATGGCTTGCAATTCTTCGCCGCTCGGCTCAGGCGTCTGCGCCACGGTTTCGCCGAGTCGCAACTTCCATCCCGTATTGCCGGCTACATCGTCGAGCTCTACTCCAGCATGCACCGAAGCCAGATAGGCTTCGCCATCTTCGCCAAAGCGCAGGACGGCTTTCGTCGTAATCACGGCCGACGGGCCACCGCGCGGCAAGCCCACGCGCCGGCGCCAGCGCGGACCGTCGCCATTGCCGGGGCTGGTCATATACGACACGCGTTGCGGGAGCCGCTGCTTGCTGTGTTCGAGTAAAACCACAAACCGCTGCGCTAAGGAAGCGATGTCGCAAGCACCCCCGGAACCGGGCAGGCGAACCATCCCCTTTGCGCTCTTCACTTCGGTCGAATTCAAGTTGCCAAAGCGATCGACCTCAGCGGCGCCGAGAAACCCCAGATGCACCCGCCCGGATTGCAGCAGGCTCATCACGCCCAGCATGTCCAGGCACTGCGTTGCGCCGAGGATGTTGGGCGGATCAGCCATGGTGTAGATCAGTTGGCGCGCGGGCGTAGAGCGGATCACGCCGTTCTCAAACAGGCCGATGGCGTTAGGGGCATGCGTGTGTTTGGCGACCACGAAAGCGATCAGAGGCAGCCGCATACCGACGAAAACGATCTCGTGGTCGCGAATTTCACGCGCGGCCGCAACCACCATGAGTTCGCCCAGGGTGTAGGCCCGGGATTGCGCGGGCGCGATGGTTGGCAGCGGTGTGGTCATAAGAACCTGCGGAGGTTCGCTCCTGGACAGCCGAGGGCGGCTGTCCCCACGTGTTTATAAATTGATGGCGGACTTTCTTACTTCACCAATGGTCGCCAGCGGATCACGGCCGCCTTCCTTGGGGACAATCCACTTTTTCTCATTGGCGATGATGTCGAGCAACAGCTTTTTGTCCTCCGCTGTCGGCATGTATTCCTTTATGTGCTCTGTGTACGCCTTTTCATCCAGCGGCTCGCCGGTTTGCGCGTGGAATTTCTGTCCCGCCCAACGGCCGATGTTGCGGTTGAACTTGATATCCGGCGCGTAAAGTTTTGGTTCACCGGGTCTTAGCACATTGTTAAACCGTTCGATTAAGCCCGCCACTTCGTCGCGATAGAGTTGGCGGTTGTAGTCGTTGAGCTCGTCGACCTTGGCTTGCTGCTCATTTTTCGGCTCGTCGTAACGGCCCTTGATTCCCCACACGTAAGCCCAATGGGCTGACGAAGAATTGTCGGTGCCGAATAAATCGTAGGAGCTCGAAATCCACTTGTTGAGATAGCGTTGAATCAGCCACGCCGGAATCACGCCGGCTTCCACAATGCGCCGCAAGCCGTCATTACCCGTGCCCATGTGGAAGGCCTCTTCGCGCAGCATGTAGGACATCGACCGGCCAAGCGGCGCGAAAGCGGAGTACTTCAGCATCTGCAACTGGAACTTACCGTCGCGGTCGACGAAGTCGGTGTAGGTGAAGAAATCCATCCAGTTGTCGACATCGACGTTGAATGCTCCCAGCAGTCGCTTGTTCTCAAAGGCGCGGCGCTCGAGCATCTTTTGCGCCTCGACCTTACCGGAGTATCCGAAGTGCGTGATCAGCAAAGCGCACATCTGCCAGCCGTGGCGCATCTCCTCGATCATGACGCGGGTGAGCGCCTTGCGATCCCAGTCAGTGGGCGACATTTCGAAAAGATGGCGCTGCTGCTCCACGCTGGCAAATTCGGTGTCGCCCTGATAAACGATCAGGTTGATGAGCGCGTCCCGCATTTGTTGCGTAGGCACCTGCCGCAGGTTTTCCCACTTCTTTTTGCCCTTGAAGGCGCCAAACTGAATCTCGTCAGTTTCGATGGCGCCGTAAAGGGTGTCGAAGTTGAAGCCGGCAATTTCTTTGTGATTGACGCCGATGTCTTTGCGCCAATCGTCGAACAGGCCGACCCAGTCGCTGAAGGTTCCAATCTTGGCTACTTTTCCTGGCATGAGATCCTCACCATCCCGAACCACGTAGGGCCAGACGTCCTCGTCTGGGCACGCGAGCTACTTCGCTTTGAATACCGCTGGCCGCTTCTCCACGTAAGCCGCCAGGCCTTCCTTGGCGTCTTCGCTCTGAAAGAGCAACTGCTGATTCTCTCGCTCGACCGCCAGCGCCGACTCCATCGGAATCTCCCAGCCGGTCTGCACCGCGCGCTTGATGCGTCCCACCGCTTTGGCGGCTTTATTGGGCGGGCAGAACTGGTGGGCGTACTCCATGATATTTTCCATGAAGCCGTCGCGCTCGAAAATGTCGTTGATGATGCCGAGCTCTTTGGCCTCCTCGAAGGAAAACGTATTGCCGGTGACCATCAGCTCAATAGCTTTGCTTTTCCCTACCAGGCGTGACAGGCGCTGCGTGCCTCCGGTGCCGGGCAAAACTCCCAGGTTGATTTCCGGCAATCCGATCTTGCCCGCGTCCTGGCGCGCAATGCGAATGTCGGCGGCCATGGCGATCTCGAGCCCTCCGCCGACGCAGTGACCGTTGATGGCGGCGATGACGAGCTTCGGCGTATGCTCCAGGCGCAGCAGGGTCTCGTTGGCGTGCAGGCAAAAGTAATACTTGAAGGTCGGATCGACGCTGGCCAGCATCTTGATATTGGCGCCTGCGGAAAAGAATTTGTCGCCGGAACCCGTCAGCAGAATCACGTAAACATCATTATCCATGCGGGCCTTGAGGATGGCCTCGTCGAGCTGGCGGTTCATCTCATAGGTGTAGGTGTTGGCGGGGGGATCGAACATCTCGATCACCGCCACACCGTTATCGGTGCGGTAGTGAATCAATTGCTTGGTGGTTTCAACAGCAGCCGGTTGTACAGTTGTAACCATCGCAAAACTCCTTTTCAAGATCGGATGAGTTCAGTTTAGTGCCAACTTCTTTCTGCGATTCTTCCTTTTCCCCTTCGCACTACCGACACCGCAAAGAAAAATGTCCGCCATCTTGCCGGCGATTTCCTCGGCATCGGCATCCACCCGCGGGTTATACCAGGTGTAAATCCAGTTCATCATGCCGAACAGGCTGAGGACGGCAAGGCGGCTGGAGTACTCGACCTTCTGCCTTTTCTTGAAGTCATCCATCAAGCCGACGCAGATGCGGTAATATTCGCGCTTGATGGCGGCAATCTCCGCCCCGAAGCCGTTCTTGAGCGCGTCATCCTCATGCGAGAGAACTTTCATCGCTTTGCGGTTGGCTAGGAAATACTCCAGATGGTTCAGAATAAAGACGCGAACGCGCTGCTCGGGGTCCGACACGGCATCCAGACGCTCACGCAGCCGTTCCACGATGGTGGTGAAGGTCTCCCTCTGAATCAGGTAGAGCAGCTTTTCCTTGGATTCGAAATAGTAGTACAGACCGGAGAGCGACATGCCGCTGGCGCGGGACAGGTCGCGCATCGATGCGCCTTCGTATCCCTTGTCATAAAACACTTCGGTCGCATGGCCGAGGATATGCGCCAGGCGCCGCTCGAAGCGTTTCTGGATACGCGAGGATTCCGGGAGGCGCTCCCGGATAGCGGCCTGCGAGTTTACGGAAAACGACGCCATAAAGTTCGAACGTTCGTTCGAACTAATAATACCGCGTTGTGACCGAAATCACAACTGCCAGTGATGAGTGGACCCAAGGCAATAAAACCGCCCAACTCCTGTGCGCTCGATCTTGTCAATTACGAATATCGGCTAAGAGGGTCTCGATCTCCTGCTTCAAATCCGCAGTGACCGGCAGAAGCGGCAATCGCAC
>Ga0335078_10013463_pt1 | contig 12120 bp, 9 predicted proteins | sample Lox_Sample_32_FD_206711 | JGI IMG/M metagenome (GOLD analysis project Ga0335078, IMG submission 206711) | Soil microbial communities from Loxahatchee National Wildlife Refuge, Florida, United States - Lox_Sample_3.2 | ecosystem: Environmental > Terrestrial > Soil > Wetlands | place: USA: Florida... | reverse complement strand
CGACAACTTCGAGCACGTCGAGGACGACATCGCGGCGATGCGCACGCTGCGCCGGGCGCTGCGGCCGGGCGGGCGGCTGGTCGCTCACGTTCCCGGCTACGAGCGACGGTGGCTTCTCTTCGGCCGCAGGGTCAACTTCGACGTCCCCGGCCATGTCCGGCCCGGATACCAGGCCGACCAGCTCGTAGCCAAGCTGCGGGAGGCCGGCTTCGAGGTCACCAGCCACCAGTACACCTACGGGGCACTCGAGACGTTCACGAACAACATCTCGTACCTGATCACCGGGGCCGACCAGCGCCGCAAGATGCAGTACGCCGCGGTGTTCCCGATCCTGCTGGCCGTCTCCTACCTCGGCAAGTTCTCCCGGCCGCGGTGGGGGGCCGGCGTCCTGGCGGTGGCGCGGCGCCCCCCCGAGCCGGGCTCCGCAGACCGCGAGCCGGCCCGCGACGCCTCGGCGACCGGGGTTGCCTGATCGCATGCGCGTGCTCATCGACATCCTGCATCCCGCCCACGTCCACTTCTTCCGGAACTTTCACGCGGAGATGGAAGCCCGCGGGCACGAGGTGTGCATCACGGCCCGGGACAAGGACCGGTCTGTTGAGCTCTTGCGCGCGTTCGGCCTGCCGTACCAGCAGATCTCCGCGCAGAAAAGCGGGACCGGCGGCCTGGCCGTGGAGATGGCCCAGCGCACGCCGCGGCTGATGAAGGTCATGCGGTCGTTCCGGCCGGACGCGATGACGGGGATCATGGGGCCGTCGATCGCGCTGGCGGGTGCCCTGCGGCCGCGGCGGGTGCCTGCGGTGGTCTTTTACGACACCGAGTTCGCCGTGCAGACCAACCGGATCGTGTACCCGCTCGCGTACAGCGTGTGCACGCCGGACTGCTACCAGGCCGCGGTGCCCGGCCGTCACCCGACCTATGCCGGGTACCACGAGCTCGCCTACCTCCACCCGAACCGGTTCCAGCCGGACCCCGCCGTGCTGGCCGAGTTCGGGCTGCGCCCCGGCGAGTCCTACTCGATCGTGCGGTTCGTGTCCTGGCAGGCCGTGCACGACCGACGGGAGCGCGGCCTGACCGCCAAGCAGAAGCGCCAGCTGGTCGAGATCCTGCAGCGGCGGGGGCGGGTGCTCGTGTCAGCCGAAGGGCCGCTGACGCCCGACCTCGAGGAACTCGCGGTGGCGGGGCCGGTCCAGCACATACATCACCTGATCGCCCACGCCCGCCTGGTGGTGGGCGAGTCTGCGACGATGTCATCGGAGGCGGCCGTGCTGGGAGTGCCCGCGGTGTTCATCGCGACGACGGGACGCGGGTACACCGATGACGAGGAACGGCGGTACGGGCTGGTCCGGCACTTCACCGAGGACCAGTACGACATGGCGTTGTCCGCCATCGAGCAGATACAGGCCGAGCCGCCGGCCACCTGGCAGGCTGCCCGGCAGCGCCTGCTGCAGGAAAAGGTCGACGTCACCGAGTGGATGGTCGGCTACTTCGAGGAAACCTTCACGGGGCAACGATGACGGCGGGCGGGAACCTGCGGTGTGCGGGATAGCCGGCACGTCAGGCTTCGGGGACGAATCCCTCGTCCGGGCCATGACCGACACGATCGCGCACCGGGGCCCCGACGGTGACGGCTTCTACAGCGGTGACCGCGTCCACCTCGGCAACCGCCGGCTGGCGATTCAGGACCTGCCGGGCGGCTCTCAGCCGATGGCGGGCGAGGACGGCTCTGTGGTCGTCGTGTACAACGGCGAGATCTATAACTACCCGGAGCTTCGTGACCTGGTACTGGCGCGGGGACACCGGCTGACAAGCCACTGCGACACCGAGGTCCTGCCGCACCTCTACGAGGACGAGGGAATCGATTTCGCGGCGCGGCTGAACGGGATCTTCGCGTTCGCGCTGTTCGACCGGGCGCGCCGCACCCTGTTCCTGGTGCGCGACCCGCTCGGGGTCAAGCCGCTGGTGTACGCCGTCCGGGACGGCAAGCTCGCGTTCGGGTCCGAGGCCAAGGCGGTGCTCGCCAGCGGGCTGCTCCCGGCCGAGCTCGACGAGGCCAGCCTGCACCTGTCGATGAACGTCCGTTACGTGCCCGGGCAGCGGACGTTCTTCCGGGACATCAGGCGCCTGCCGCCAGGAAACGTCCTGCAGTTCGCCGGGGGACGCGCCACGCTGCGCCAGTACGCGGCCATCGACTGGACGCCTGACCCCGGCCCGAGCACCGGCGACTGGATCGACGGGATCCGGTCCCATTACGAGCAGGCGGTCAAGCGGCAGCTCATCTCGGACGTGCCGGTCGGCGTGTCGCTGTCGGGCGGAATCGACTCGAGTTCCATCGTGGCCATGCTCCGGCGGAGCACGAGCGGGCCGATCAAGACGTTCAGCCTCGGCTTCGACGAGCCGACCGACGAGACCGGCGATGCCCGGTTCGTGGCGCGCACCTTCGGCACGCAGCACCACGAAGTGGTGCTGCGTGAGCCGGCCCTCGCCCACCTGGCGGATGCCATCTGGCATACCGAGGAGCCCAAGGTCAACTCGCTGCAGCTGTACCTGCTGCACCGGTTCATCGGCGAGAACGTCTCGGTGGTGCTGTCCGGCCTCGGCGGTGACGAGCTGTTCGCCGGATACGACATCTACGGCTACATGATGCGAACGAGAAGGCTGCGGGCCGGAGTGGCGGGCGGTGCCGCGCGCGCCCTGGCGCCTGCCCTGGACTGGGCGGCGCGGCGGGCGGCCGGAACCGGGCGGCCGGAACTCGACCTGGCCACCCGCAAGCTCGAGTGGCTCGCGGCATCAGCCGACGCGGCGCGCAACTACCTGCTGCTCCGCAACGCCTGGGACTTCAACCCGGCGCTGCTCCGGCGCGTCTACACCCCGGACTTCGCCGACCGGCTCGCGGTGTCCGCCCGGGAAGATTACGACGCGTACTTCGGCGACGGGAGGCCGCTGGAAAGCCAGGCTCTCCGGGCCGAGTTCGCCACCAAGATGGTGTGCGATCTGCTGCACAACGAGGACGCCATGTCGATGGCACACTCGGTGGAATCGCGCGTCCCGCTGCTGGACCTCGAGCTTGTCCGGTTCGCCGCCCGCATCCCCGACGAAATCCGGTTCGGGAAGGGCCCCAAAGGCCTGCTCAAGGAGGCGCTGACCGGGGTGGTTCCCGACCGTGTGCTGCACAAGCGGAAATGGGGCTTCACCTTCGACCCCGTGCAGCAGTACCAGAAGGACCTCGGGACCATGGTGAGCGAGATGCTGTCACCGCAGCGGCTCCGGCGGTCCGGTATCTTCAATCCCGGGTTCGTCCGGGCAGTGGTCAAGGCTGAGCCGCACCAGCGCCTGCGCTGGCACTATTTCATGCTCTGGCAGATGATCGGCGTCGAGACCTGGCTCGCGACGTTCGCCCAGGGCCAGGTACGGGCCGGGGCGAGTTCGTCCGGGCGCTCGCGAAGGAGCATGACGCCATGAAACCTCAGCAGGGCAGCACGGTCGACACGGTCCGTGATTTCTGGCAAGCGCACATCAACAACGAGTATTACACCGATGCCGAGCGAGCCTCGGAGTCGTATTTCGACGAGATCGAGCAGCGCAGGTACCGCACGCACTATCACCTGCCCGAGCTGTTCTCGTCCGTGGACGGCGAGGGCAAGAGCCTGCTCGAAATCGGCTGCGGCATCGGCGTCGACAGCATCCAGCTCGCGAAGCGCGGCTTCGCGGTCACCGCGGTCGACCTGACCGAGAACGCCCTGGCTGTGGCCAGGCAGTTCGCCGCGCACCGGGGTGTCTCGATTGACTTCAGGCTGGGAAACGCCGAAGGGCTCGATTTTCCCGACGAGAGTTTCGACGCCGTCTACTCGTTCGGCGTCCTGCACCACACCCCGGACATCGAACGTTCGGTGGCCGAGGTGCACCGGGTGCTCCGTCCGGGCGGAACGGCGTACGTGATGCTCTACCACCGGGATTCGCTGGTCAACCTGGTGCACCGGGCGCTGCGGCTGCCCTACGAGTCGCCCAACGACCGGAAGGATCACTGCCCGGTCGTCTACACGTTCAGCCGCGGGGGCGTCCGCAGGCTGTTCGGGGACTTCCCGAGCGTCGAGGTCCACTCGGTTTACCCGTTCACCTACGGTTTCGGGCCGCTCACCACGGGCCTGCCGGCCGGCGTCCGGCGCCCGCTGGGCCGGGCCATCGGCTGGCACCTGATGATTACCGCCACGCGCTGACAGCCGCGGCAGCCATCCAGCGAACGCGGCGGCATAGGCGGCAGCGGGCTGCTAAAGCGGGGTCGCCCCCGGTGTGTCCGCCGAGCGGTGCGCGATGAGCACCAGGTTCTTCCCGATAAACCGCCGCGCGAAATGGTCCAGGCGGCGGCTGACCGGAAACATGGCGCGGTCATAGAACCTGACGGCACGCTCATCAAGCCGGCCTGAGCCGTCGCCGATAACACGGTGAGCCAGGGCAGCGGCGAACCCGATGCTGTCGGAATAGTGGCATGTCTTCAGCGTGAAGCCAGCCGATTCGACCAGCTCGACCAGGCCTCTTCTCCGATACCGGCGGACGTGACCCACGGCCCGGTCCAGCGGGCCGTAGAGCACAGCGTACGCGGGCACATAGAGCAGAAGCGGAGCCCCTGGCTTGAGCACCCGGTGGAAATCACCGACCACGCTCGCGTCGTCCTCGATGTGCTCCAGCACGTTGTACGAGAACAAGAAGTCGAGCGATCGCGGCGAGATATCGTCAAGGGACTCGGCTGCCTCGAAGCCGTCGGCGCGCAGGTGCGCGCGCAGCGCGGGGTCGAGTTCGACGCAGGTCACCTGCCAGCCAAGTGAGCGCGCGTCCCGGGCGAACGTCCCCAGGCCGGCACCGAAGTCGGCGACCATCTGGCCGGCTCCGGGCACGCCCGCGGCGCGGGTCAGGAGACCGGACAGGAAACGCTGGTACTTCACCGCGCAGGTCAAGACCTCCAGGGTCCTGACACCCGTGTATTCCTCGGAAGTCCCGGGCCGCTGGACGGTGGCTGCCATGGAGGTTTTATACCCCGATGCGCGGTCGGCGCGCGCGTCGCCGCCGGGCATGTTGTGGTTCTCCGGGAAACGGCAACCGCTGACGGCCTTCTCGGGCCGCTGGACGGGGCATCCGCAAGCCGCGAGTTTCGGCTGACGGGGAGAGGTCCGGAATCTGCCGTAAGAGATCATGAAAGCCAACTCTAGTATTCTTAGGGGTAGTTGCAGGTACATATCACGGGCAACGACGCCCAGGCTACAGCGCTCTCGGTCATGGCAGCCGGGCTTCGGCTGCGTTGGTACGCTACGGGATCAGCCGCGCCATTCGGGCCCGCCGGGCAGGAGGTGGACCGGGATGTCGACGCGGCGGGAGCGCAGGTACTCGCCCAGGCCCTTGGCCTGCGGGTCGGGCCGCGCCGAGGCGGCGACGCCCAAGCCCAGCAGGCCGACGACCACGAAGTTCAGCGCGCACAGGTTCGGCAGCTCGTAGCGGCGTATCTCCAGGCCGACGGCCTCGGGCAGCAGCTCACCGAAGCGCTCGGCACTGAGGTAGCTCCGCAGCCACTCGTAGGCTTCCGCGCGCTTGGTCCACAGGCCTACGTTCGCGTTACCGCCCTTGTCCCCGGAGCGTGCCCCGCAGACCAGGCCCAGCGGCGCGCGCCGGGTAGGCCCTGTCCGGCGCGCGGGCGCTGACGGGGGTGCGGGCGCTGACGGGGGTGCGGGCGCTGACGGGGGTGCGGGCCGCGCAGCGGGTGCGGGCCGTGCCGGGAGGGCGGGCGGCGGGATGATGCGGCGGCTCCCGTCAGGCAGGATGACCGCGTGCTCGACCACGGTGGCGGGCACGAACGTCGGCCAGAACACGCCGTACGCGGTTTCGGCGCTCGGCGGGGTCGTGGTATGGAACCCGGCGTAGCCGGCCAGGGCCAGCTCGATCGTGGCGTTGGAGAACGACCGCCCGACCTTGGCGGGGTCGGCGTCGAAGACGGTGACCCGCAGCTGCGCGGTGGCCTGCTCGTTGGTCGGCGCGTCCGGCCGGTCCGAGCGGATCAGGCGCACGTCGACCTCGCCGAACCGCTCCTCGCCGCCGAGCAGCTCGAACAGCATGGCCCGCGCCCTGGCCGCCTTCTCCTCGATGTCCAGGCCGGTCAGGATCATGGTCATCGTGTTGCGGTAGCCGCCGAGGTAGGTCAGCGCCACCTTGAGGTTCTCCGGCGGCGGGCCGCCTCGGGCGCCGCTGATCCGCACCCGGTCCGGGCCGTCGGTCTCCAGCCGCACGGTGTCGAAGCGGGCGGTCACGTCGGGGCCCGCGTACTGCGGCTCCGCCAGCTCGTAGAGCAGCTGGGCGGTGACCGTGCCGGCCGACACCAGGCCGCCGGTGCCCGGGTGCTTGGTGATCACGCTGCTGCCGTCGGCCGCGACCTCGGCGATCGGAAAACCGGGGTAACGCCGGTCGGGCAGCTCGTCCAGGAACGGGTAGTTACCGCCCGTGGCCTGCGGTCCGCACTCGATCACGTGCCCCGCCACCACTGCCCCGGCCAGCTCGTCCAGGTCTGCCGGGCCCCAGCCGTGCCAGGCTGCTGCCGGGCCGACCACCAGCGAGGCGTCGGTCACCCGCGGGCAGACCACCACGTCGGCGCCGGACCGCAGCGCGGCCGCGATGCCCCAGCCGCCGAGGTAGGCGTTCGCGGTTACCGGCGTCACGCCGGCCTTGGCCAGCGGCTCGCCGGTATCGGCATGCGCCAGGGCGTGGCCGGCCTCGGTGAGCTCGCCGATCCGGTCCACCAGGTCGTCTCCCTCGATGTGGGCGATCTTCGGCGCCACGCCGAGCCGGCCGGCGACCTCGCCCAGCCGGCCCGCGAGCCCGGCGGGGTTGAGCCCGCCCGCGTTGACGACGATCGTGATGCCGCGGTCCAGGCAGGTCCCGATGATCTGCTCGAACTGGGCCAGAAAGGTCCGCGCGTAGCCCGCGGCGGGATCCTTCTGCCGGGCCTTCCACAGGATCAGCATGGTGAGCTCGGCGAGGTAATCGCCGGTGAGGACGTCGATGGGACCGCCCTGCACCATCTGCCGCGCGGCCGCTGCCCGGTCGCCGTAGAAACCGGAGCAGTTGGCGATCCGCACCGGACGTTTCATGAACGCTCCGCGGCCTGGTCAGTGCAGCATCCGCTGCCAGCCGGGCGGGACGCGGCCGGCAGGCCCGGGGACGGGCTGGTCCACCGGATGGTGATGGGGCGGGACAAGTTCCGGGCCGTCGTAGAATTCCTCGGTCCGGTAGCTCCAGAACCAGTCTTCACCCGGCTCAAAGCTGCGGACCAAGGGATGTTCGGCGGATTTCGCGTGCGCCGTGGCGTGCTGGCTGGGCGAGGTATCGCAGCAGCCGATGTGCCCGCACTGAGCGCACCTGCGCAGGTGCAGCCACCATCCGCCGGACGCCTCGCACTCGGCGCAGCCGGTCCCGCTCGGCGGGACAGAGGGGTCGATCCCTGGCACCGCGTTCATCGCTGTTCCTCCGTGTCAGGTTCGGGTGCGGCCAGCGGCAGGCATACCCGGAAGCGGGTATCCCCGGGAACCGACTTCACCTGGAGGTCTCCGTGGTGCTTGTTCACGACGATGCGCCAGGAGATGTCGAGCCCGAGTCCGGTGCCCTCGCCCACTGGCTTGGTGGTGAAGAACGGCTCGAAGATCCGGCCGCGGATCTCCTCGGGCACGCCGGGACCGGTGTCGCCGAACTCCACGAATACCTGGTCGCGGTCCAGGCCCGTGCGCAGCGTGAGCGTTCCGGATCCGTTCATTGCGCAGACCGCGTTGTCGATCAGGTTCGTCCAGACCTGGTTGAGTTCGGCCGCGTAAGCGGGAACCCGGGGCAGCGCGGTGTCATACTCCTTGACGACCGTGATCCCCGGGGGGATCTTGCCGCCGAGCATCATCAGCGTGCTGTCCAGGAGTTCGTGCACGTTGACGACCTGGTGCGGGGCCCGGTCCAGCTGGGAATACTGCTTGGCGGCGCCGACGAGCGTCGAGATCCGCGTGGTGGAGTCCTCGATCTCGCTCATCAGCAGCTCGGTCTCGACCGTGTAGCCGAGCCAGCGCAGCGCGCCTTCGAGCGTCGCGTCCTGCACGGTCGCCGCGACGTGATCGAGCCAGGCGGCGTCCAGGCCGGCCTGGACGAAGATCGGGGCGAGATCCCAGCCGCCCGCAATCCCGCGGTCGTCCAGCCAGTCCGTGATCGCGTCCTCCCGGTCCGACGCCTCGATCGGGCTGAGCGACGGCGCCTTGGCCACCAGTTCTACGGCGCGCTCCTGCAGCTGGATCAGTGTCTGCAGCGCCTGCGGGGTGAACCGTCCGGACGCTACGACGCCCAGCTTGTGCCGCATCCCGGCGACCCGCTCGCGGAGCGCGGCGGTTGCCCGGACGGCGGCCGCGGCCGGATTGTTGAGCTCGTGCGTCAGGCCCGCCGACAGCGAGCCCAGCGCGAGCAGCCGCTCGCGCTGGCCGATGGCGTCCTGGGTCCTGCGGGCGCCGAAGAACAGGCCTTCGAGCAGGTGCACCGCCATCGGGAACCAGTCGCGCATCAGCTGCGCGAAGGCCCTGGCGTCCAGCACGAAGAACCGCGAGGCTTCAGGCACGCGCATCGAGTTGTTGTAGACCTGCGGCACCTGCTCGATGTAGGCGTTGAAGGCCCCGGCGTAGGTGCCGCGGCCGGACGTCCTGTTCACCTCGACGTCGTCGGCGCCGACCCGCCGCGACATGACGATCGTGCCCTCGATCAGCACGTACAGGCAGGTGGCCGGATCGCCTTCGGCGTAGACCGGCCCCGGTCCGATCAGCTCGACGTGACCGCGGCTGCACAGCCACTCCAGCTGGTCGTCGTTCAGCTTCTCGAACAGGAACAGGGTGCGCAGCTCCGCGGGGCTGCACGGCAGCTGCTTCGCTGACTGGCAGGAGACCTGCCCGGCCTGGCCAGGCTCGCGGCCGGCCTGTCCCTGCTGAACCTGCTCGGTCATAGCTTCTCCAGGTACCGGTGAACGAGCATGACGGCCATGGCGCCCTCGCCGACGGCGGATGCGACGCGCTTGGCCGACTCGGCCCGCGCGTCGCCGGCCACGAAGATGCCGGGAACGCTGGTTTCCAGGTGGTACGGGGCGCGGTCCAGTTCCCAGCCACTCGGCCGCTGCCCCTCCACGGACAGGTCAGGGCCCGCGACCACGAAGCCGCGGTCGTCGCGCGCGACGACGCCGTCGAGCCAGTCGGTCAGCGGGGCCGCGCCGATGAACAGGAACAGCCACTGGGCTCCCACGGTCTCGCTCGCCCCGGTGGCGGTGTCGCGCAGCGTCAGGCTCTCCAGGTGGTCGCTGCCCTGAGCCGCGATGACCTCGGTGCAGGTGCGCACCGAGATCGTCGGGATGCTGGCGATCTGCTGGATGAGGTAGTAGGACATCGACCGTTCCAGCGACGGCCCGCGGACCAGGATGCTCACCGACTTGGCGCTGCGCGACAGGTAGACCGCGGCCTGCCCGGCAGAGTTGGCGCCGCCCACGATGAAAATTTCCTGCCCGGAGCAGGCGGCGGCTTCCGTCAGCGCGGAACCGTAGTAGACGCCCCGGCCGGTCATCTCGTCGACACCGGGCGCGGGGTGACGGCGATAGGAGACGCCGGTCGCCAGGATCACGGTGTGCGCGTCGATGGCGCTGCCGTCGGCGAAGCGCACGCTGCGCGCGGAGCCGTTGACCTCCAGTCCCACCACGTCACGCGTGGTCAGCACCTCGGCCCCGAACTTGGCTGCCTGCCGGCGAGCCCGGCCGGTCAGCTGTGCCCCGGACACTCCGTCCGGGAAGCCGAGGTAGTTCTCGATCCGGGAACTCTGGCCCGCCTGGCCGCCGGTCGCGGTGCGCTCGACCAGCACCGTGCGCAGCCCCTCCGACGCGCCGTACACCGCGGCACCCAGGCCGGCCGGGCCGCCGCCGATGACGATCAGGTCGTAGAAGTCCCGGGACGGCGTGGTGGCCAGCCCGACCCGGCCGGCCAGCTCCGCGTCCTGCGGCTCCACCAGCGCCTCCCCCTCGGGGGTGATCACGACCGGCAGCCGGAGCCCGTCCTGCCCGGCGGCCGCGAGCAGGCGCTGCCCCTCCGGCTCGTCGGAGGCGTACCAGCGGTACGGCACCTGGTTGCGGGCCAGGAACTCGCGGGCCTGCGAGGAGCGCGCCGACCACCGATGACCGATGATCTTCGTCTCCGGCACCGGCCGGTGATCGGTGGCCAGCCACGCCTCCAGCAGCCCGTCCACGACGGGGTAGAGCTTCTCCTCCGGCGGGTCCCACGGCTTGAGCAGGTAGTGGTCCAGGTCGACCACGTTGATCGCGCTGATGGCGGCGTCGGTGTCGGCATAGGCGGTCAGCAGCACCCGCCGCGCCTTGGGGTAGACGTCCATCGCGCGCTCGAGGAACTCGATCCCGTTCATCTGCGGCATGCGGTAGTCGGCCAGCATCACGGCCACCATGTCGCCGCGCAGCTTCATCTGCCGCAGCGCGTCCAGCGCCGAGTCCCCGGATTCGGCACGGACGATCCGGTACCGCTCGCCGTACCGGCGCCGCAGGTCACGAGCTACCGCCCGGGACACGCCAGGATCGTCATCGACGGTGATAATCGCCGTGCGGGTGGCACCGTCGGGCGTCGTCACCGGCATCCGCCTCCTGCCAGGCTCTCGGGTTCGCAGCCGGCCCGCTGCATTCCCCCATCGTAAGTTCCCTGGCAACCCGCCCCCCTGCCGCTGCTCCCTGCCCCGCCGCGCCGCCGGGTCGCGCGCAAAAGGGCCCACCTTATGACCTGAGAACGAAACGCCAGCTAATTGGGTATTTACGGAAGCACGGAAGCAAAGCGAAAAATAGCCCAGTTTGCCCGTCCCCCTACGTCCCCCTACGTCCGCGCAGCCGCTGTGGCGTCGACGATCTGGCCATCGCCCGCCACCATGAGATCCTGTTCAGCCTGATCACCTAACGTCGCCATTGCAGACCGGAACCATTTTGCAGATTTCTCCTAGAACGGCAGCCGTATCGCAAGAAAGGCTAAGCGGGGCGCCGTGAACCTTTCACCCACGGCAGCGCAGCCTCAGCGAAACTCAGGATACGCCAACTCCCCTCGCTTTACGCCCGCGCAAAACGCTTCCCACCCATTGGGCGTAAGGACCAGCACCGGGCCAACCGGATCCTTCGAGTCACGGACGCCCACAGCGTTGTCAACGTAGGCGACCTCAACACACTGACCGCCGTTGCTGCTGCTGTAGCTGGCCTTGCGCCACGCTGCGCGGCTCAGGTCCATGTCTTGCATACTTCCTCCATCAACTCCAGGGAAGCCGAACGCGACAACGCCTCCGACTTGAGGGTATCCCAGGCAGCCACCACGGCGCCCATGCCGCTAGCGTCCTCCACAGGCTGACCACGCACGGCGCCGTCCTGCCAAGCAACGCTCGGCGCCTCTGCGAAGTCCGCGATGATGAACGGCCCTCTTAGCCCCTCGTGTGCGCCGACGCTCACCGGGATAGCCTGCACCACGATGCTCGGTCGGCGCGCGGCCTCCGCCAGGTGCTTGACCTGCTCCCGCATCACCTCGGCTCCGCCCACCGGACGGCGCAGCACTCCCTCGTCAATCACCACCCACACTGTCGGCGGCTTCACCCTGTTCAGGACCGTCTGGCGTTCCAAGCGGGCCGCTACCATCTCGTAAATTTCATCGTCAGAGTCTCCGACCCGCGTCCTCAATACGGCACGGGCATACCGTTCCGTCTGGAGCAGCCCGGGAACCAGCAACGGCTCATACCAGCGCAGCGTCGTCGCTGCGGCCTCCTTCTTCGTCCAGTCACTGAACCAGTCCGGGCTGGCCCGGTACTTCAGGTACTCCTTCATCTGCTTCCGGAGTTCGGCGATCGCCCCCCGCGCGTCGAGTTCGGGTACTGCCTCCAAAGCGGTGACCAGTTCCGCTGTCGGAACCCGCTGCCCGGTCTCGACCTTGCTGATCACATCATGTGAGATATATGCCTTAGCAGCAAGCTCGGTCTGCGACAGCCCGGCCTGGCTGCGGTAGAAGCGCAGCATCGCGCCGAAGAGCGCGAGCGGCGTTCCCGTCGCAT
>Ga0335078_10013462_pt1 | contig 12121 bp, 8 predicted proteins | sample Lox_Sample_32_FD_206711 | JGI IMG/M metagenome (GOLD analysis project Ga0335078, IMG submission 206711) | Soil microbial communities from Loxahatchee National Wildlife Refuge, Florida, United States - Lox_Sample_3.2 | ecosystem: Environmental > Terrestrial > Soil > Wetlands | place: USA: Florida... | reverse complement strand
GAAGGCCACTTCGCCGAAACTGCTCTCGGCCCACGAGCCCGTATGCTGCGTGTTGATCTGCAGTCGGATGCCCTTCACGCGCGGCGCCGGACGGCCATAGGCCTTGTCGTAATCGCCCGCCAGGTTATGGGTCTCGGTCAGCCAGCGGTCCAGGTCGGCGTATCCGGAACGGCAGACCACGGCGTAGATATGCACCAGCGGAATCGAGCTGGCGCTTTCCATGGCGCCCTGCGGCGCGGTGGTGTCCCAGATGTAACTCAAGATATGCCGGTCGGCAAAGGCCACCAGCACCTGCGCCGCCTCGTCGTCGGTTCTGGCGTACCGGAAGTTACCGCCGGTTGGCAGCTTCTTGACTCTCCACTTCCACGTCAGGTAGGGGGCCTCCTTTGGATCCACATCCACGGCGCGTTCCAGGCCATACGAAGAATTGTGACTCTTCAGAGTGAGGAAATTAGTATCGCCTTCCTTGACCGTGGCGATCTCCGGCGTGCCATGCGTCATCTTCACCTGCCAGCCGTCGGGTAAACGGCCGGGCTGCCAGTTGAGCGTGCTCAACACGATGAACGAAATCTGCGCCGCGCCCGCAAGGGATGCCAACGTGAGGATTGTAAACAATGGTAATACGCGCTTCAAAACCCCTCCGACAATATCCCATATTCGCACGATTTGGGCGGCTTTGCTTCCGCGCCGCCGCTATCCAAGGACAGCCCCGGGGTTGCGCCAGCCGATCGAAACGGAACGTAATTCGCGATCACCTGCCCACGACCGAGTATGTCAGGCTGCGTTCGATCGTAGCCGCGCCCTGCGCCACCGTCACCCGGATCTCATAATTGCCGGGCGTGCCGGGAGCGACGATCAGCATAGGGATGCGGCCCGCTGCATCCGGGGATGCGAGCTCGGGATTGCGCGCCGCCAGGAGCCGTCCGTCCTTCAGGAATTGCATGCGCAACTGAACCTTCGCTGCGCTTCCCCGCTCCGGATAGACCGCGAAATATGCTAACGGATACATTCCCTCCACCAAGTGCGTGGTCACGAACGGCAGCACCCGTTTGCCCGTGAACTCGAACGGATCCGCGGCATCCGGCTGGCGATCCAGATTCTCCAGACGCCGCACCAGGGCGATGTCGCTGAGGCCCGGCCCGCGCGGTTGCGGATTGTCGATTTCGAGCACGCGGGTGCTGGCGCGGTTGCCCTCCTGATCCACCACGGCGGCCGACACGGTATAGCGGCCCGGCGGCAGGTTTACGGCATGCTCGTAAGTCATGAGCTCCGCCCGAATCTCCGCCAGGTGCTCGTCGGAGACCAGCGAAGGAACGTCCCGGCTCACCCGCTCGACCACTTCCCCCCGTGCATCTCGAACCAGCGCCAGCAAGGAAGCGTGCAGCCGGTGCTTGTTTCCGGTCTCCTGGGCGGTAGCGGTTAGGTTCGAGATCGGCATCTCGAAAGCGATGGCATCCCGTGCACCGCCGCCGGCCAGCGGGAAACGGTAGACTCGCGCCTGGAAGTCGAACGCGTTAGGCGGAGGATTGGCGTCCAGCGCCCGCAATCCCGCGATCTCCGCCGGCGTCACCGGGCCCTCGCCATTCTCCGGCAGCGCGAAGTATCCGCTGCGGGTCTGAACCTGCAAGCCCGGCCGCGCCAGCCGCACTTCGATCTTCCGGAAATGTCCGTCGTAGCTCGCGCGCGCCGGCTCATAGGAAAGCTCGTAATGCGTATCCACGTCCTCCATCACGCGCGCCAGAAGCTTGTCCGTATTGTTCGTATTCGCGATGAGAAACCCGCCCGTGCTCTCCGCGATCTCGCGCAGGGCCTCCTGCCGATTGGCGCTCAGCACGCCGTACTTGAGGAAGTCGTCCTGATGGGCCTGTTCCATCATCTGGCCGGCTGACCCCGGCTGCCTGCCGCGTCCGGCGTTGGCCTGCGAAGCGCTGAGGCGAGCGGTGTGCCGCAACATATCGATGGATGGCTGCATCGCGGAGTGCGCCGAGCAGTCGGGATTGGTGTCGCCCTGGCACACGCCGAGTCCATACACATCCATGGCATAGAAAGTGACCCTGGCATCCCGGGCAGACTGGATCAATGAATTCCAATACTCCAGTTGATCCGGCGGCCGGGTCATGCCGGTGCTAAGAAGCAGCACGGTCTTCTGAAAGGGCAGGGGACCGAGCTGCCGGACGAGCTTGAGCAGCGCATCGATCTCGCGCAAACCGGCGATTACCGAGAAGCCCATGTCTCCCCGCGTTCCCAAGGGATCCGCCACCGAGGAGCCGTCGGCGTTGCCTCCGGAGCCATCGTCTGCCGGCGAGGCCGAGATTCCGCCGAAAGCCGACATGCTTAAACCGTTCAACAATGCCGACGAATCCAAGTTGAGCGCCGGCAGTTGATTGACGGCCGCCAGCTCAACGGCCTTCAGCAGGTTCGCGCGATTGTTTGAAAACGGGAAGACCGGCCGCAGGCCGCTCGCATCCAGACTGAAAACCCCGATGAAGGTATTGGGCCGCAGCTCATTATTCACGAACTTGCGTGCGGCGTCAAAGGCAAAAGCGCGGGTTTCCGGATTCAGATCGTTCAAAACCAGGCAAACGATATTCACGGTGCGCAGCGGATTCAGCGCCCGGGCGGGTGGTTGCGCCGCCGCATCCCCGGGCGCGGATGCCGGAGCCGCGGCCGGCGGTGTTTCAGCCGCCTCCCTCTGGTCTTCCGCGCGCACCTCGCTGCCCGCCACCAGCCGGAACGAGCGCAGGTTCTGGCGGACGCCGTCCTCGTAAACCGTCACCTGCTCGGGCTTGAGGTTGCCGGCCAGGCGGCCGTGAGCGTCGCGCACCACCACGTCCAGCAGCACTTCACGAACGGAGCTCCGGATCACCACATCCCGTCCGGGTGATGTGTCTTGAGGCGCCGCGCCACTGCGAATCTGCGCGACACCCGTGCCGAGGAGCACGGCCATAAGGGCTGGCGGGGACCTGCGCATACCGGTTCAGACGTGGATCCGGACACCGGCGGGTACACCTCCAGCGCCCGCGGCTGCGCAATTTGTGCTAAGTATGGCGGGATGCATCGCCGTCAATTCATGAACGCCGCGGCGTCCGCCGGACTGGCCGCCGTCCCAGCGGCCGCCGCGCAACCAAAGGCCTTCTACGAGCTGCGCTATTACCACATGCGCAACGGCTCCCAGACGCAGCGCACCGCGGACTTCCTGAGCAAATCTTTACTGCCCGCCGCCGGGCGCCTGGGCATTGGCCCGCTGGGATTTTTCAGCGCCGTAATCGGGGAAGGAAGTCCCTTTATCCTGACGCTGATCAGTTATCCGTCCGCGGACGCGTTCGCGGACGGGATGGAACGTCTGGCTTCCGACAAGGAGTTCCAGCGGGGCTTCGACGAGTACAATTCCATGTCCGAGCTGAGTTACATCCGGATGGAAAACTCGCTGCTAAGGGCCTTCGACAGCGTGCCCGCCATCGCGGCGCCTCCGGCGGGCAACCGTCCGCCGCGCATTTTCGAACTGCGCACCTATGAATCGAACAACGCCAAGGCCGCCGAGCGCAAGATCCGCATGTTCAACCAGGGCGAAGCCGCGATTTTCCAACGCCTCGGCATGGCGCCGGTTTTCTTCGGCCAAACCATCGTGGGCCGCAATTTGCCGAATCTGACCTACATGCTTTCCTTCGACAGCCTGGCCGCGCGCGACAAGCTGTGGAGCGCTTTCGGCAACGATCCCGAGTGGCAGAAACTGCGCGCGCAACCGGGACTCGCCGACGCCGAAATCGTTTCCAACATCAGCAACGCCATCCTGCGCCCGCTGGCTTTTTCCCCCATCCGCTGAGGCATTGTGCGACGCCGTCATTTTCTGGGAGCCGCCGCAGGCACGCTGGCCGCCGCCGGCGCCCCGGCCCAGAGGCTTCCCGCGCCCGCGGGCTCAAAAGCCGCGCTGAAACTCGGCACGCAGCACGATTCGTCCGACGAGACGCTGCGCGTGCTGGCGGCGCTCGGCGTCAATCATATCTGTAGCAGGCTGCCCTCCGCCCGCCTGGATGCGAACTGGTCCGTGGAGGGTCTCAGCCGGCTGCGCGAACATGTGGAGTCATTCGGCATTCGGCTCGAAATGGCGCCGCTGCCGCTCAGTTCCAACTACATCGCCGAGTCCGAGAATCCCCATATCATGCTTGGCGAGAGTCCCGCGCGCGACCGCGAGATCGACGGCATCTGCCAGATGATCCGCAACGCCGCCGGCGCCGGCATCCCGGCGCTCAAGTACAACCTGACGCTCTTGGGAGTCGTGCGCACCGAGCCCACGCGCGGCCGCGGCGGCGCGCATTACAGCACATTCGTGTACCAGCAGGCGGAGCAGAATCCGCTCACGGCGGCCGGCCCGGTCAGCGAAGAAGCCGCCTGGGAGCGCATCTCCTATTTCTTGAAACGCGTGGTTCCCGTCGCGGAGGAATACAAAGTCCGCATGGCCTGCCACCCGCACGACCCGGGCATGCCGCGCGACCGCGGCTTTCGAGGCGTACACCGCGTGCTCGGCAGCGTGGACGGACTCAAGCGCTTTATCGAGATCGCGCCCAGTCCCTTTCACGGCCTGAATTTCTGTCAAGGCACCATTTCCGAAATGCTCGCCAAACCCGGCGAAGAGATCTTCGACGTGATCCGCTATTTCGGCGTGCGCGGCAAGATTTTCAACGTGCACTTCCGGAATATCCGGGGCGGCTTCCTCAACTTCCAGGAGACCTTCCCCGACGATGGCGACGTGAATATGATCCGCGCCATGCGCGTCTACAGGGAGGTGGGCTACGACGGCATGCTGATGCCGGACCACGTCCCGCAAATCGACGGCGATACGGGAGGAAAGCAGGCGTTCGCTTACGCGTTCGGATATATGCAGGCGTTGATCCAGATGGTCAACGCGGAGTCGCCGTAGCGGGATCCGGATACTAGCTCGCTGCTTTCACCGCGGCGGTGCTCAGCGTGGTATTCGTGGTGCTCCAAATCCTGCTGACGCTGCTGCCGGAGCTGATGAACAGCGTGGCGGAGGCCAACGCCACAAAGGCCATGAGCAATGTGTATTCGATCAGATCCTGGCCGCCTTCGTCTTTCCAGAAGGCGTGCACGATGTCTTTCCCTATTGCGCCAATCATAGATTAGAGATTATCAATTGCCGGTTCGAGAAGCACTGCTAACGATAGTTCACCGGAGATAGCTGACTTTGGTGAAGCCGCGGACGGCACGCATGCCAAATCGGTCCCCAGCGGCGAACGTCCATGCACCGCTTGGGCGTCTGTGCCGGATGGCGTGCCGCAGTTTAGACACCACCTTAGGCGGTCGATGAACCGACTCTTAAGACTTGCAATCCGCATGGCGGTAGCGGTGAGGCAATAAGTTTTCGTGCCTTAATTTCCTCGATGCGGTTGTAGCCGTGCCGGTGGGGGCCGGTCTCTTTGGATCACCAAGGGCGAGCTTGCTTCGGAGACTTCCGTTTCTAACGTCGCTTCAGGTTCAGACCGCCAATCGATTCGCAGTAGCCCGCCCATTCCGATGGATCCGCTCCAACCTCTCAGCGGCCGTGGCCAGCGAATTCCGTTTGATCGCGCCACTCAGAACGAGCGCCCAGTGTTGAGCCTCGTCACCTAGCCAGGATGACAGAGTGGTCTTGCTTCCTCTTTTCAGATCTGAGCGGCTCACGTCAGAATCCCCTTCACCACATTGCCCGCAATGCCCGTCAGCCGCGCGTCCAGACCCTGGAACTTCACGGTCAGCCGTTTGTGATCGATGCCGAGTAAGTGCAGCATGGTGGCATGGAAGTCGGGCACGGCGACCGCCCCTTCGACCGCGGCGTAACCTAACTCGTCGGTAGCTCCGTGGCTGATGCCGCCTTTGATGCCGCCGCCCGACAGCAGGAAGCTGAAGCCCTTGATATGGTGATCGCGGCCATCGCCTTGCGACATCGGCGTGCGGCCGAACTCTCCGCCCCATACCACCAGCGTGTCGTCGAGCATGCCGCGCTGCTTCAAATCCGTAATCAGCGCCGCCGTGGGCCTGTCGGTCTCCTGCGCTTTGATCACTACGTTGGCTTTGACGCCGGAGTGGTGATCCCAGTCGCGATGGTAAAGCTGGATGAAGCGGACTCCGCGTTCGGCCAGGCGCCGCGCCAGCAGGCAGTTGGAGGCAAACGATCCGTCGCCGGGCTTGGCCCCATACAGGTCGAGGATGCTCTGCGGCTCCTTGCTCATATCCACCAGGTCCGGGACGCTCGATTGCATGCGGAACGCCATCTCATATTGCGCCACGCGCGTCAGGATCTCCGGGTCCTGCGTGGTTTTGTATTCCAGGCGGTTCAGCGCGTTCACCGCCTGGTAGGACTCGCTTTGCGCGGCGGCGCCGATACCCGGCGGATTTTCGATATGCAGTACGGGGTCGCCGAACGAGTTGAGCTTGACGCCCTGAAAGCGGCTGGGCAAAAATCCCGCCGACCACTGGCGCGCGGCGATGGGCTGCATCTGCCCGCCTTTTCCCGACGACATCAGGACCACGAAGCCGGGTAAATCGTCGGTCTCGGCGCCTAATCCGTAAAGCGCCCACGATCCCATGCTGGGACGGCCCGCAATGATGGAGCCGGTGTTCATGAGCGTATGAGCCGGGTCGTGATTGATCTGCTCAGTCCACATCGAGCGCACGATGCAGACGTCGTCCGCGATGCCGCCGATGTGCGGGAACAGTGAGCAGATCTCCTGGCCGGACTTGCCGAATTTCTGGAAAGGATGCTGAGGGCCGAAGCAGGTCAGCTTCTGGCCCTGAAGTTGCGCGATCTGTTGCCCGCTGGTGAAGGAGTCCGGCATGGGCTTGCCCGACATTTCAGCCAGCTTGGGCTTGTAATCGAAGGTCTCCAGATGCGAGGGTCCGCCGGCCTGATAGAGGAAGATCACGCGCTTGGCTTTGGCGGGATGATGCAGCGGATGGACGGCGCCGGTGGAAGCCAACAATCGCCGGTCGAGCAGTGCATTCAGGGCCAGCAGGCCAACGCCGCTCAGGCCGTTGCGCAGGAAAGTGCGCCGGCAAATTTCACAAGCTTGGTCGTGGGCGGGCATCATTACTCCATCGGTGCTGCAAGCTTCGGAGGGTTGGCAAGAACGCGCGGCACCGCTTGCCGGCGTGCGCGGCTCCGAAACGGAGCCTCGATTTCGCAACAACCTGTAGGGCAACGACCGTGAGGGAGCGGCGTCCCGGGCGCGTTTTTCACCGCCCTCTTCGGCTCGCTGCCGTGGGCTTCAGCACACGGTCCGTAGCGAGCGAGCTGCGGCTCGCTCCCGCAAGCGTAAGCTCGCGCCGCCTCAATTCCGTGTAATCGTCTCATGCAGATTCAATATGGCGCGGGCGACGAGCGCCATGGCGGCCATCTCCGGCTCACGGGCTCCCGCGGCCGCCGGCGCCTCTCCCACACGCATCAATTGCCCGGCCGATTCAGGTGACGCCCGAAAGCGCTCCAGGTTCTTGCGATACAGCTCCGCCAAAATGCGGCGCTCGTCCTTGCCGGGCGTACGGCTGAGCGCCCGCAGAAACGCCCAGTCAAGCTGCCGGTCAAATCCCGCGCCGCCCCGCCGTACAATATTTTCCGCGAATACCCGCGCGCTCTCGACGAAGATCGGATCGTTCATCAGGTCCAAAGCTTGCAACGGCGTGTTGGAGCTCACCCGGTTCACCGTGCATTCCTCGCGCGTCGGCGCGTCGAAGTTGAGCAGCGTGGGGTGCAGGAACGTGCGCTGCCATTCGGTGTACAACGCGCGCCGGTAGAGCTCCGCCCCCCGGCTGGCCGAAAATTCGCGCTTGGGGAAATTCATGGCCGCGAGATAGCCTTCCGGCTCGTACGGGCGCACGCTGGGTCCGCCGAACTCCTCGACCAGCAGTCCCGAGACGGACAGCGCGATGTCGTGCACGATCTCGGCAGGCACGCGGTAGGGGCTCTGGCGCGCCAGCAGGCGATTGCCGGGATCGCGCTCATCGAGTAGCGCATTACTGACCGACGCCTGCCGGTAGGTATGGCTGGTGACGATCGTGCGGACGATATGCCGCACGTCCCAATCCTGCGCGCTTGGCGCGTTCCACTCCGGGTGCATGAACTCCGCGGCCATCCAATCCAGCAAATCCACGTGGACCGGCCACTCGCCCTGCGACCCGAGATCCTCGAGAACCTTCGAAATGCCGGTCCCGAAAAACTGGCGCCACAGACGATTGACGTAGGCGCGCGCGGTCAGCGGGTTCTGCGGCGAAACCAGCCAGTTGGCCAGATCCAGGCGCGTGGCGCGGCGCCCGCCGGTGTCGAGCTTGCCCAGAAACGCGGGAATGGCAGGCTCCACGATTTCGTGCGTATCGTCCATCCAGTTGGCGCGCGGCAGCACGCGCGTCGTGCGCGGGGCCGTGGATTCGGTGGCCAGAACCCGGGGAATCGCGGCGTACAGCATATCGCGCTCCGCGCGCAGGCGGGCCAGGCGCGCGTAGGCGGCCTGCAATTCGGGCGTCGAGAATTCCAAGAAATCGAGGACCGCGTCCTTCTGCTCGTCGTCGCGGTCTTCCGCCTGCGTCTTCAGAATGCCGGACAGGCCGGCGGGAAGGCCGCGGCCGGCGGCTACCGTCAAGGTGAGCGCGGGATTATCGGGCGTGTTGACTTTGGCTTTGTCCCCGGAATCGCCGTCTTCCGGCCAGGAGTACGTGGCCGCCGAAAGAGCCAGCCGGAAGCGGCCGATGGTGGCATGGCGCAAATCCGAGTCCTGGTGCAGGCGCACCGTAAGGATGGAATCGGCGCTCGTATGCAGCGGTTCGGCGAGGCGTAGCGCTAAGAACGGATTGTACTCCTCGACGATGGTGACGCCCCAGCCCGTCTTAGAGTCGCCGTCGATAGCAGCCATGGGCGGATTCTCGTGACGCTCGCCTCTTCCCCCCGAGGTCGCCAACACGAAAGGCAGTTTGCGGCGCGCGCCGCCCGGATCGGCGATCTCGGCATCGACTTCGGTCAGCACGAAACGATCCGCGCCGCGGGCGAAGCGCGAACCGGGCAGCCCTTCATCCTGGAAGATATCGATGCCCAACGACGTCCACGTCCCCTCGCCCGGCTGCAGCGCGACGGTGTAGGTTTCGTTGTCGGGATTGGGTCCCGAGGCCACCACCAAGCCGTCGCCGCGCTTGCGCTCGGAACTGAGGGAGCCATGGAGATAGAAGTTGCTCTCCACCGGCTCGCCGTTGTAGACGGTGAGCTGCGCGCCGTTGGCGGCCGCGGCGGAGAGCGGCCGTTGATAGGTCCAGGCCAGCCTGCCCGACTCGAAATCCGCCAACAGGCGGTCTGCCCACGCCGGGCGCTCCTTCATGAGCCCGGTGGCGCGGGCATCCAGGCCGCGGCGGACCGCGGTGATCTCCTCAGCGAGCGAAGCCAGGCGGCGGGCCTGCTCTTCGCTGGGCAGAGAGAGCTTTTGGCCCCACGCGCCGCGGCCGCGGTCCGGAATCTGGCCGGTCTCGCGTATGTCGGCGAAGAAAGCCTTCATCGCGTAAAAATCCCGGTTCGTGAACGGATCGAACTTGTGATCGTGGCACTCGGCGCAGCCCATCGTGGATCCCAGCCAAACCGTGCTCAGCGTGCGGACGCGGTCGGCCCCATACTTGGCGAGATATTCTTTCGGCTGCAGACCGCCCTCGGCAGAGGCGCGGTTCAGGCGATTGTACGCGGACGCGACCTTCTGGTCGACAGTGGCGCCCGGCAACAGATCGCCGGCCAGTTGTTCGCGCGTGAACCGGTCGAACGGCAGGTTATCGCGGAAGGCGCGCAACACGTAGTCGCGGTAGGGCCAGATGGGCCAGAGGTTGTCGCCGTGGAAGCCGGCGCTATCGGCGAAGCGCACGGCATCGAGCCAGTCCATCGCCCGCATCTCGGCGTAGCGCGGGGAGGAGAGCAGGCGATCGACCAGCTTTTCGTAAGCATCCGGGGACCCATCGCGGAGAAAAGCGCCGGCCTCCTCGGGCGTCGGCGGAATTCCGGTGAGGTCGAGCGTGACCCGCCGTACAAGCGTGCGGCGATCGGCCTCGGGCGACGGCGTCAACTGTTCGCGCGCCAGCCGCACCTGGATGAAGTTGTCGATCGGGTTGCGCAGCGGCGCGCCGGCGGCGACGTTTGGAACCGGCGGGCGCTTGACCGGCTGATAGGCCCAGTGGCCTTCGAAGACGGCGCCCTCGGCGATCCAGCGCCGGATCGTATCTTTCTGCGCTGAGGTGAGCTCCTTCTCCGCGTATTTCGGCGGCATGCGGCGCGCGGGATCGGCGGCGAAGATGCGCCCGACGACGGCGCTCTTATCGGGTTCGCCAGGGACGATCGGAACGGCGCCGGACGAGGCCGGCTTCAAGGCTTCTTCACGCCGGTCGAGACGCATGCCAGCCATGCGGGCGCTCTTGTCCGGACCGTGGCAGCGAAAGCACGTATCCGACATGATCGGCCGGATATCGCGATTGAACTGGACCGGTTCGGCGCCGAACGCCAGAGCCGCACAAGCGATCGGCAGAACCATCCCCTCCGGGCGCCGCATGTGACTTATGTTACACCCGGGCGCGGACGCCGGCGCGGTGGGTTGAGGGACACGTCGAGCATAGCTATCGGCCGGATTGGGAACCGCGAGTCCGCATAAGCCCTCGCCGCTACCGCATCGCGGGCGATCGAAACCAGCCCCTCGAGCCAATCTTCACGCAGCCACCGCTGACCGCTTCTGCGCAAGGCATGTGTGTGCACGGAGACCCGATTTCAGGAGCCGGAAGGCGGCATCCTCGAAGCGGCGGGACCGGCGATTCGTGTTCCCGTGTCCGAGGTTCGCGCCGAACTGGATGAAACTCCCCACTGATGGCACTTGCCTGAAACGTCTTTACTTCCAACAGCGTCGTAAGCAATTGGACCCGGGATCGGCGGCGATCTGGGATAATATTCCAACGGGCCTTTAGCGTTTTTCTCAAAAATCTAACGAGGAGACTTCTGAAACGTGAGACAAATTTTCCGCTACCTTCCCCTGCTCTCCCTGCTGCCTTTTTGCGTCCCGTACGCCAGCGCGCAGAGCTCCGTCGACTTCATGCTCGGATTTGGCACCGCCCACGATAAGTCGAACGGAGGCTGCATCGACAACGTTAGTTTCGTCGGCTACCCCTCGGCGGGAGTCGATCCGACCCCGAGCTCGTGCCAGGCGAACCCCAGCCTGGGAGGTTTTTTCCTGGGCATCGGCGGCGACGTGATGCTATGGAAGCATTTGGGCATTGGAGCCGAAATCAACGTGCAGCCCGCCCGGAGCAACTACGGCCCGTTGCAATACCGCCAGGAGTTCTATGACTTCAACGCCATTTTCGCGCCCGTGAACAACAAGCGCGTGACGCTGCAGTTACAAGGCGGCGTCGGCGGAGCGCACACCGGTTTCAGTTACAACCAGGCCGGCGGATGCGTGGGTACGGCGGTCTGCGTCCCGGCCCAGAGCGAGCCGGTGGGAGTTTCCAACCATTTCCAGATCCACGGCGGCATAGGCGTCTCGCTGTTCCTCACCGAGCACATTTTCATTCGCCCCCAGTTCGACGTGCACTATGTCCCGAGTCTTACCGACCAGTTCGGCAGTAACTTCGTGCCGGCCGCTACGGTTTGGGTAGGCTATAACTTCGGAGAGCGCTGATCGAAGCAATCGCGCGGTCAGCTTGCCGCGCGATACTTGTCCCGGCAGGCGGCGGAGCAGAAATGCACCGTCTCGCCGCCGACGCGCTTGGTGACGGACACATCCACGGATACGAAGGTTCCGCAGACCGGATCTTTTTTCAATTCTCCCCCGGTGTGGACCACCGGCGCCGGCCGCGGCGGCCCGTAGGCCACCGGCGAGTTCCGGCTGCCGAATAAAGACCGGAAAAAGCTCCGCAGCAGCCAAAACACCAGGAGCGGCACGACCACGCGCACAAACAGAAAGCGAATCATGTAGCGGGGCGCTCTTTCCGGCGCCCCTCGCATCATTATCTCACGCGCCGCCCGGTGTTACTTCTTCTTAGTCTTCTTCTGCGCGGCGGGGTTCTGGTAGGACGTGTCCAGAGTGGTGCTGATGCTGTCGATCATGGCCTTGGCCGACGTCGC
>Ga0335078_10013461_pt1 | contig 12121 bp, 11 predicted proteins | sample Lox_Sample_32_FD_206711 | JGI IMG/M metagenome (GOLD analysis project Ga0335078, IMG submission 206711) | Soil microbial communities from Loxahatchee National Wildlife Refuge, Florida, United States - Lox_Sample_3.2 | ecosystem: Environmental > Terrestrial > Soil > Wetlands | place: USA... | reverse complement strand
GTAGAACAAGCTCGCGGACGCGTTCGCGGTGACGGGGCCTGCTGTCATGGCCCTGATCCAGGATGCGGTTGCGCGGGGCGGGAGCCCGGTGAGGCGCGCGGCGGCGATGCGGGCGAGCGCGGTGCCGGCGGCGCCGCGTCCCAGATCCTGGTGCCATCCGGCCGGCGTTGCGCTCGTGCTGGTCACGCGGACTCCGGGAGGCGGGCCGCGCGCCGGGCGAGGGCGGCCTGGCGGGCGAGCCGCCGGCAGGCTCCCTCGCCGTCACGGTCGATCCCCCGGTAGCGGTTGTGGTGGATGTGCAGGAGGGATTCCAGGACGTGGGTGAAGTCCGCGTCCTCGTCCAGGGTCTTGCGGTAGGCCGCTACGGCCTCGGCGCGCCGTAGCCAGGCTGGGGCGAGGTCGCAGGGGAGCGTGCCGAAGCTGCTCAGCTCCCCGTTGCGCGCGAGCGTGCTGGCGGTCCGGGCCGTGGCGTGGTCGGCGGTCTTGCCGGGCTGCAGGCGCCGGCCGGCCAGCCACTGCGCGCCCTGGTCGGGCCCGCCGCTGAAGGCGGCTGCGATGTCGAGCATGCCGAGCGCGGTCAGCGCCACGGGATCGGTCCCGGGCGGCTGCCGGAGCTGCGCGATGACCACGGCGGAGTCGGCGGCGAACACGGCCTCGGCCGCGCGCATCGCATGGCCGTCGCCGTAGCGGCCGGCCTCCGGGTAGTAGGTGTCGAGGGCGACACGGTTGCACAGCCGCCGGGCGCGCAGGTCGCCGGCCCAGGCGGCCAGCGCGGCGGCACGGTGCTGCGCCTGGCCGTGCCTGGCGGCGACCCGCAGGCGCAGGTGGTCGGTCTCCTCGCGGTTGCGGTAGCGGATGAACCACACATCGTCGGTCCCCAGGGCCTCGATGAGCGCCGGGAGATGGGCGCCGATGATCTCGTCCAGCACGTCCGGGGCCGTGAACAGCTTGGCGCTCAGCCACGCCGAACTCGCGGCCAGCGGAAGCTGGCCGAATGCGGCAGCCGAGACGCAGGCCATCCGCCGGGGCGTCCCGGTCGGGGCTGGAGCGCCGCGCCGGGTGAGCGGGAGGGCGATCTCGTGCGCGTGGCCGCCGATCCACCCGTAGTCCCCCGGCTCCCGTGCCCGGGTCATGACCGCGGGCTTGTCGTCGTCTACGTGCTCGCGCAGGCACAGGGCGTGCAGCGGCTCGTCCAGGTCCAGGCGCAGCGTCAGGTCGCCGTTGTGGAGCTGGACGGCGGCCGGGCAGCCGGTGCGCTCGCGCCAGGCGGCCAGGGACCGGCGCCAGTCGGCAAGCTCCGCGTGCGTGGCCGGGAGGCTGCCGGCGGTCAGCCGCCACTGCTCGGGGCTGAGGACCGACCGCCGGTAGCGCACCGCCGGGAGGTGCGGCAGGCGCCGGAACGGGCCCCAGTCGAACGCGAGGTAGTCCGCGGCGAAGGCGCGGGGCAGGTGGGCGAGGAACCGGCCGAGCGCGGGCATCTGCTTTTCCAGGTCCAGGGGGTGGAAGACCTGCGGCTCGATCACCTGGCCGGTTTCCCGGTGGACCAGGTGCAATCCGCGGAGCGTCGCGGTGACCGCGAGGTCGCCCGGCCCGAGCGGATTGTCCCCGCGGTCCGGGTGCTCACCGAGGGACAGCAGGCGGGTCAGGTAGGCCGGGATGCGCCCGACGTTCTCGCCCCGGATGAACAGCGGCGGCACCGAAAGCTGCACGGGCAGCGCGTCCTCGTGGATGGCAGGCGCGCTACGGTAGACCTGTTCAAGGCCCGATCCGGCGGCCAGGGCGGAGAAGCGGCTGGTGAGGGTGCCGGCGGCGCGGGCCGGGGAGATGTGCAGGGTGTACCGGCCCGCGTCCAGGTCGGCCGTGCTCGCGGCCTGCACGCGGGCGGCGATCTCCACGTGCGCGGGCACGAGCCGGGGGTCGAACAGGCTTCCGGTCATCGCGTCGATCAGCTCGTCGGTCAGCGTGACCTCGCTCTCGCCGGTGACCAACCGGGCGAGGTGCGCGTGCCTGCCTTCGTCTCGCTCGGGCGGCAGCGGCAGGATGCTAGTCGGGTACCCGGCCGGGTAGCCCAGGCCGGTCTCGGGGTTGATCACGTCGAGCAGCGGCACGAGGGTTCCGGTCCCGAAGCGGTCGGTGAACCGCCGGTGGTAGTCCTCCCAGACCGGGGAGCCTCCCGGGCTGGGGCTCAGCCGGATCAGCGCGCTCGCCGCGGCGGCCATCTCCTGGCCGACCGGTTCCGGCAGCGTCACCTCGGCATCCAGCCGCAGGTCCAGGCACAGCGGCGTGCGGCCTTCCGCGGAGATCTCCGTGACCGCCATGCTCAGGCGCTCGCGCATCGCCGCCTGGCGCTCCGGGCCGGCGGCGTTATGGGCGGCCAGCTCGCCGTGCAGCGCCTCCAGTTGCTCCAGCAGGCCCTCCGTCTCGGGGATCTCGTGCGCCCCGGCGGCGCGCAACTCGGCGGTGACGTATCCCAGGGCATCCGTCGTCGTCATCGGGGGGCGGAGGCTGGTGATGAGGAAGCCGAGCCGGATCAGTTCCTCCAGCATCCGGGCGCTCTTGCCCCCGGAGCCGGGGAACGCCGAGGACAGCATGTCACCCAGGACACTGATCTGGACGGGAGCCTGGGCGGCGTCGCGGACGGCCCGCACGGCCGGTGAGTCCCTGATCGTCTGCCGGTCCGGGCCGGCGGGCACCTCCCACTTCCCGGCGTGCAGCACCGCCAGCGAGGAGAACACGACGGTCAGGCGGCCGGCGAGCGGCGCGCAGGCCTCGCAGCGTTCGATGACCGACAGCAGCCACGCCGAGTCGCACCGGGCCGCCGCCCGGTGCGCCTCCCCGAAACGGGCGAGCGCGGAGTCGCCGAACCTCGCCCCGGTCACGCCGGCGAACAGCCCGAACGGAGTCGGACGTCCCGCCGCCCGCAACTGGTACCGCGCCAGGGCGACAGCGGCCGAGCGCATTTGCCGCGCCGGGACCGTCAGGCCGGCCGCGATGCGGTCCGCCCGCAGCGCCAGCGGCGGGCTCGCGCACGCCACTGCCTCGCACAGCACTGGGTCCTGCCACGCCTTCACCAGCCAGGCCCGTAGCTGCTCGCTGTCGGCCGGGTCGGGCCAAGGCGCGCAGGCCGAGTCCAGCGGCCGGGCGGCGGCGCGCAGCAGAAGAACATCGCCGCCCTGGTAGATCAGGTGATCGCGGACGCGGGCCACATCAGCCTCCTCGTGATTTGGTGGACGGCCGGCGGGGGCCGGGATGCGGTGCTCCCGGCCCCCGCCTCACAGCAGGGCGCTACGACGCGCTGGCGCAGGCGGACGCGCAGGTTGGCGAGCACCCGTCGTCGGTGTCGCACCTGCGCGGCGAGTTGGCGGCGGCGGTGTCGATGACCAGCACCGCGCCGAGGTCGAATGGGTTGTCGTGGGTTCGGGTTGAGTTGGCCGTGTGCATGACGTGTTTCCTTCCATCGGGATACCTGGTGGTGAACTCTGGCCCTCACGCGCGGGTGGCGGGCGGGGCCAGTGCAGGGCGCCAGGACTCGCTTCTGGTGCGGTGATGGCTCGCATTGGGCCTCCTCTTGAATCGGGGCTGGCGGCCCCCGGCCAGACGATGGACTGCCGACGGGGCTTGAGCGGGGCGTCCCGCGCCTAACGTCACCGTGCGGCCTGCTGTCCGCCTGCGACAATGGCGCGTGCGCGCCTGGCAAATCGTTTGCGTATCCGGTAAATCACCTTCCGGCACCGGCCGCGGGCGGCTTACGCTGGCTGGAACGGACCGGGCAGGGCTGGCGGGATGGCAGACGACCTCCGATCGCTCCTGGCATCGCAGGACATCCGGGACGCCGTCCGGCAGCACCGGTACGGCGTCGTGCTGCGCCGCGCCCGCCAGGTCCGGGGCCTGACCCAGGCGCAGGCCGGGGAGCTGGCCGGGTACTCGGGCGCGACGATCTCCCGGTTCGAGACCGGCAGCAGGCGGCTGGCCGACATCGACACGCTGCGCCGCCTGGCTGGGGCGCTCGGCACCGCTCCGGAGGTCTTCGGCCTGACGCCGGAAACGGGAGAATTTCCCGGCGGTGCCCGCGCGGGCGCTGTGCCGGGAGAGGCGCTGGTCGCTACAGTGGTCACTGGCCTACCACTGGACGGTGACGACGTGCGACGCCGCGACATGATCACGGGCACCGCAGCCCTCGCCGGGGCCGCCGCGCTCGGCCGGCAACTTGGTAGCGCCGGGACGCCTGGCCGCCCGGCGGCCGGGCTGGAGGACGTGCTCTACGGGCGGGCGGACGCTGCGCCCGTTCCGGCAGTCAGGCTCCGCGCGGCGATCACCGCAGCGCGCGGCGACTTCCGCGACGCCCGCTACGACCGGGTGCCCGCCGCGCTCCCGAAGATCATCGCCGCCGCCCAGGCCACCCGGGACAATGCCGGGTCCGGGGAGCGGGCCGAGGCCAGCGGGCTGCTCGCCGACGCCTACCTCCTGGCCGCCGACTTCGCGGTCAAGGTCAACGACGACCCGCTGTCCTGGACGACCTCGGACCGGGCGCTGCAAGCCGCCCAGGCCAGCGGCGATCCGCTCGCCGTCGCCGACGCCCGCCGCGCCGTCGCCACCGCCATGCGCCGGGCGCACCACCCCGGCCGGGCCGTCGACCTGCTCATCCGCGCCTGCCGCGACATCGAGCCGGACGGGAACGCCGGCCCCGACCAGTTCGCGACCTACGGCAACCTGCTCACCGTGGCCGCCTACACCGCCGCCACGGCAGGCAACCGGCGCGCGGCCGGGGAGTACATGGCCGAGGCCGCCTCGGCCGCCGAGCGGCTCGGTCGCGCCGCCAGCGTCAGGCAGCCTGCGTTCGGCCCGGCCGGGCTCACGCTCTACCAGGTCAGCATCGCCCAGGTACTCGGCGACAGCGGAACCGCCATCGACCACGCGCGGACCATCCGCGCCGCTGACATCCCCACGCCAGAGCGGCAGGGCCGCTACTGGGTCGACGTCGCCCGCGCCTGGCACCAGTGGGGAAAGCCGGAGGCGTGCTACCGGTCCCTGCTCGCCGCCGAGCGCGCCGCACCCGCCGAGGTTCGCTACCGCCCACCCGTCCACCGGATGACCGAAGACCTGCTCAGGCTCGATACCCGCAGCGCGCTGCCGGGGCTGCGGGACTTCGCCCGGCGGGTCGGCGTACCAGGCCACTAGCGGGCCAGCCCGAGATCCCCGGCGGCGGGGGTTGCTCATTCCCTTGCCCCGGCCGCCGGCGCGGCCGGCTTGCCCCGGTTTTCGAGTTCCATGGCGATGTCCGCGCGCAGCGTGTCCAGCCTGATCGCGGTCGGGTCCAGTCCTAGCGCGCGCTGGTTGTCGTAGAGCAGTTGCGCGGCGTCGTGCGCCGCGTGCAGTGTCTCATCGGTGAGGCTGTCGAACATCGCGGTTTCCCTTGCGTGAGGTGTGCATTCTGGTGTCCGGTTGTGTATTGATTGCGAGCGCCCCAGGGGAGTTGGAGGCGCTCCAGCGCCGACTTGACCTGGCCAGGATGTGCGGGTCGATGGGCCAGGGCGCTCTCGCCGCCTTGGCCGGGGGCGGGCACCGGGCGGCGCCTGGCCGGGAGCGCTCGCCCTGTCGAGGCGGACCCTGGCGGGATCGCCGGGCCGGCACATGGCCGGGCGGCCCATGGCAGGGTCGCGGCGGGCCTGTCACGGTTGCGGCTCTTGCGGGCACGGGTCCTCCCTGGGGTGCGCTGCCGATGATGCCCCGGGCCGCGCGGCGATCCGCCCGGCCCGGGGCCGCTTCTGGTGGTCGGCGAGGTTCAGCCCGGCCAGGACCAGGGCGGCCTCGATCTCCGAGACCCGGCGAGGTCCGAGGCCGGATCTTGCGGAGCTGCCGCCGCACGTAGAGGTCCACCACGTCGCCGACGGTGCGGGGCTCGGCGAACGGCGCGCCGTCTGCACGGGCGAAAGTGTCGAAGCTGTTCATCGACAGCACCGTCAGCAGGCACTCCACCGGGCAGCTGGGGGTGACCGGCCCGTGGTGGGGCACCCGGCTGCGAGGCGCTGCCATCAGCCGCTCAGCCATGGCCCGCCCGCCCCGGCCCGGAAAGGGCGGTGGCCTCGGCCAGGTAGTCGCGCGTCCAGGTCAGGCCGCCGCCATCGGCCACGCAGACCTGCCGCCGCTGGCCCCTGGCCCGGGAATCTCCCAGACGGCGAGGCAGTTCGTTCAGGTGACGAGACTGCGAGGCGCGCCCTTCTGCCGCTCTGTAGGATCGGCCCTTTCAAGGCACGCCGTGTAGTCGGCGGGGCACGGGCGGGGCTGTGGTCTGATTCGTGTTGCCTCGGCCTCGACAGCGGTGATCCATTCGTCGAGCCGGCCGCCGCGGCGGCCGGTGGTGGGGCTGAGGTGCACAGCGCCGTGAGCAGGACACAGGGAAGTCACGACTCGCCTTGTTCGTAGAAACGTACGCTCTAGCGGCGATAGCGTGACCGAGTCGCGGTGTTAAGTTCGAGGCGGAGGAAGCCGGGCATGGGCATGACGGTCGCGGGGCTCTTTGCAGGGATCGCGGGCGTCGAGCAGGGTCTAGAAATGTCAGGGTTCGAAACCGAACTATTGTGCGAGATCGATCCTGGTGCTGCCGCTGTTCTGAAACGATGGCTGCCTGATGTACCGCTTGAGCCAGACATCAAAGAGTTGAAGAGCCTGCCGTCAGTGGACGTCGTAGTTGCTGGATTCCCTTGCCAAGATTTGTCCCAGGCAGGGCACACTAACGGGATCTCCGGTAAGCAAAGCGGACTCGTTGAGCACGTCTTCGAACTAGTCCGTCCCGCGCGCGGTGCCCCCAAGTGGCTGCTACTAGAGAACGTGCCGTTCATGCTGCACCTGGAACGCGGCGAAGCGATGCGCTATCTGACCAGGCAACTTGACGAGCTTGGCTACATGTGGGCCTACCGCGTGGTGGATGCCCGTGCTTTCGGGCTACCGCAACGGCGACTGCGAGTGCTTCTCCTGGCTTCTCGGACCGAGGACCCACGTACGGTCCTGTTCACCGACGATGCAATGCCGAAGCCTGAGGGGGCCCCAGACGAATTCGCATGCGGGTTCTACTGGACCGAAGGAAACACTGGGCTTGGTTGGGCGGTTAACGCCATCCCTACCCTCAAGGGTGGGAGCAATCTCGGCATCGCGAGTCCGCCCGCCGTCCGACTGCTAGCTGACCGTAGCATTTGCACGCCTAGCATCGAGGATGCGGAGCGGATTCAGGGCTTTTCACCCGGCTGGACTGAGGCATCGGTGACTGATGCTCACACACGGCCAGGGCATCGATGGAAGCTCGTCGGCAACGCGGTCAGTGTCCCCATGGCTACCTGGATCGGTGAGCACCTAGCCAGTCCCACGGACTACGACGCGACACTTGAGCGTCCACTTGAGTCCGGCCACCGCTGGCCCAACGCAGCCTGGGGGCACGCGGGACGCGCTTACGAGGTCTCTGTGTCCACGTGGCCGGTCCAGGCCGACTATCAAGATCTGGAAACTTTCATAAAATCACCCAAGCCTCTTTCGTTTCGCGCGACAAGTGGCTTCTTCCGGCGCGCGCGAGCGTCCTCGCTCCGCTTCGCCGAGGGCTTCCTCGATGACGTTGAACAGCATCTGATCCGAATGCAAGAAGAAACCGCTGTCGCTACGGCAGGTCGCTGAAGGATTTCTCGTACCGCTTGCTGAGCCGTCGGATCATCTGATCGTAGAAGAACTGGTCCTCAGGTTCTGGAGCGGGCTCGTGCCGGACCACGGTGACCGGCGTCCCGTCGTTGGATAGGTCCAGAACGACGATGCCAAACGCGTCGTATCCATTTTGGCCGGGGCCAGAGCGTACGGGCACCTTCTCCAGCCTGGCTATGGCCCGTGCGGCTTGCTCCGGTTGCCTGTGGATTGTAACTACCGCTGGGAGCATGCTGAGATCATGCTTGTTGCGGTCTGGGCTGATAAACGTCCTGCTGGCGTTTATGATGCCAAGGCCGACTGCGATTGCCGTGTCTGTGTCTCCATGGATAGTTGTATGACTGGCGCTGAGCTCATCCAGTAGACGTGGGAACGCCTTCGAATGTTCTGTCATGCAAGCCTTGGCCTCAATTGCCATCAGGACCTCGCCAACGGGCCCACTGCTGATGCGCGGGAGGTCGGCCAAGACCTGGTACTGCGGATCCCCGAGGCGTATCGACCAGTCAACCGCCAGGCTGTGAAAACTCGCCGGCTGCCGTGCAGGAGGACTGTCGTGCTGGGCCGGTAGGCCCAGCACGAGATCAACTTTCTTCGTCCTGTCAGCCTCTTGGTCGTACATCTGGTGACCGACCGCGAAGACGATGCGGTCCGTTTCCACGTGGTGCCGCAGCAGCGCACTGTGCTGTAGCACGTCAAACAAGACTGCCCAGCAAGTCACTCTGGAGTGATGGTCCGAGCGAGACCTGTACTGCCAGGAGTTCCCGTTCTTGTCCGGCGTAGTCCGCTGAGAGAGCGTATGCGCGATGATCTCTGGTCCATCCATGGTTGGCATTTGCAGCCTCCGGATGCTTATCGGTCTTGTCAGACTACGCCAGGCCTCGGATCCTGCGATAGCCGGTGATTTCGGGATCAGTCAGGGCGTTGTATACGGCGTAGCCAACCTCCTTGGGACCTTTGACGGAGAAGACGCCGCTCGGTGTATAGGAGCCGGCGATCCCTTCCCAGTGCTCGCCTTTCTGCCAGTTGACCAGGTGCAGGGTTCGCAGAAGGCGATCCTGCAGTTCGGGACGTTCTTCGTGATGTGCCCTGAACACCTGGTTCCCCATGGCGCCTACCGCTGCCAGGATCGCGCCGGCACCTGTGACGTATTTCTCCCGGTCCGCGACCTCGCTGCCAAAGGCGTCGATGAAGGCACCCACCCAGGCAACTGCTACATCCCTGAGATCGTCCAGGTCGATGCCGTCCACCGGCGCAGGACGTGCCCCGTACTGGATACCGCTGATTCCCTTCGAAATGTTTACGACCATCTGCCGTAGTGACTGGAGTGTCACTACGTCCTGACTGTGCTTGAGCAACTGTCGAGATTGCCTGTCGACCTTGCCTGTCAAGAACGGGACACTTGCCTCAAGGTCACTGACAACTTGCATCACAGGGTCCTTGGTGTCCATAGAAAGACCGAGGCTTGTGTTGGGGCGGACGGCAAGCACATTGAGATCGTGGAAGTACTGCCTGGCTGCGACCGTTGGCAGTCCGTGATGTACGATCGCCGCCAGCGGGTACTTGCGGTGATAATCACGGAGACCTGCGTCTACCTTCGGGTCACCGTCAACTGCCCAGTGCGCCGTAAGCTGGGTCTCGCCGTCTATAGCCAGTAGACGCTCGCCGTTGGGCACTACGACATAGCTTTGCGTACCATGAGAGATTACCTCAAGGGAACGCTCGGACCACAGGTGCATGGGCGGCAGCACCCCTACGGCTCCCTTCGTTACGTTCTCGATGTACGCCTTGTACGGATCTACGTTTCGACTCTTGCTTCCTGTCAGTGCACGTTGGATCAGATCGTGGATCTTCGCCTCGGAAACCAGATCGGCATCGGAAGACTTCTTGATCGACTTCTCTTGAAAGAGAGCTGGATTGTAGGTGATGGCTTTCAGCTGCTGGAAGCTAGTCGCGGCGATGAAGACGTTCTCGGACAGCCTGATGCCTTTGACGTAGACACCAGCAGATAGGTCGATCTCGTCAGCAGGATTAGCCATTGAATTCTCCCTATGAGATACGGCTAGTGATTATTCTTGGCTTCGGGGGGGTGTGGCTGGTATCGCCAGTAAGTGACCCGCGCCGACAGATTCCCAAGGAACTCCTGTGATTAGGAATCCGGCTTCTCAAGATCGTTGAGAAGCTCCGCGATCAAGCGCGAGACACCGGACCTGAGAGCGTCCACATCGGCAATTCCCTTGCTGGCGCATCGCTGTACCTCGGTGAAGCGGACGCGGATCGACTCCAGCTTCCGTTCGGTGAGAGTAGCCAGATCGGTCACTTGCTCCCCGGCTTCGCGTGCGTTCGCCGACTGCCATCGAGATGAGGCATGGATGGCCTGGCACCGCAAGAAGTAGAGCGCGAGATTTAGCAGTCTCGGATCATCCTGCTCTGGGTCGTACGCGATCACCGTCTTGTCGGCGCCGTACGAGCGGACGAGGCCGCCGCCGGGCACCTCGGCTCCGTGGACGATGCCCAGAGCCGACTGGGCATCACGATTGCGCTGCGCCTCATCGAGATAGTCGAACCAGTCACGGCGACTGGTCGAGTCAGTAGTCATCTCGACCACCAGCCGTGGGCAGCGGCCAGGCCGGGGTTGCTCAAGAACCTCCAGAACTCCGTCGCCCTTCTTGCATCGGCTGAGGAGCCCGGGAACCATCCCAGTCCTTGTGTAACGGTCGCCCCATCTTGCCGCTGCCTGATCAATGATTTTGTGTATCGCCCACTCGTACCTGGCCCCTGGCGTGGGTCCTGCGCAGTGCTGATTGTCACTGGTCTCTGCCACTGCAGGCGTGTCCCTTCTACACGTGTCTACGAGTCTGTGACACGGCGTAGGACCTGCTGGCGTACCATGGGTTCTGCATGAACGGGCTGGTACGCCGCAGGCGATCGGCCAGAGGCGGGCTCCCACGGCAGGGGGTCCGCCTCTTCTTCTGCTGTTGCAGCCGCTAGACTAGCAGAATTAGGGGATCGATACTGCCCTAAGGGGCACACTGGCCAACATTTTGCGGGTGGCAACGCGTTGTCACTTAGAGGATAGGGGTCGATATTGCCAGATCATGGCATCTCAGGAAGGCTTAGGGGAGTCGGAAATCCTTCCTGAGAAGGATGCGGGGGCATGAGGGGAGCCTCGGGTGAGGACCGGACCCCTCGTTCAGTACCCTGAGGTTACTCCTGCCGAGCGACAAACCATCCTTGACTCGCCGATAGGAACGTCATTTTGCCAGGTTTCTGCCTATTAATGCCCGATGACGCTGCTACATGCGGCGGAGGCGGCTGGCGGCGTAGAGGTCAGTGAGGTGGGCGCGGATCGCGCAAGGGTGAGGGCCGCCGCGCAGCAGGATGCCGCATTCGAGATTGGCTTCCACCGTTCGGCCAGCAGGATGATCTCCATCCCGCGTGCGGCCGCCGCGGTCAGTGCCTCTGCGATGGCGGGCTCGGTGCGGGTCGCGAAGCTGACAAGGACGATCTGCGTGCGGGCCGCGATGAGTTCGATGATCGCGACGGCGGTCAGGTGGCCACTGGTGACGTGCGACGCAGGTCCCGTCCAGGCCGTGATCCAGCGAACGGCGTCAAGGAAAGCGCCGAGCGTCTGCGGATCGTCCCAGGCGGTCGCGGAGACCTCGGGGGCCTGGTAGCGGGGACGATCTCCCGGCCCGGCTCTGCCTCCCAAACGACGGTCAATTCCACTTCGGAAGCTGGGAGACGTGCGAACTAATCCGTGCGACCAGCGCGGCGAACGTGAGCTCAGGGTCGGGGTAACGGAACGGCCCGCCGAGGTCGGTCCGGTCACGGGTCGCGTAGCACACCACGTCGTAGTGGCCGGTAGCCATAAGCCGCTGGCAGAAGACCCGGTAAGCATCGCGGTATGTCAAGTCGGCAAAAGCCGGATTGACCGCGGCATCGCGACCAGAAACGGGGCCCATGAGCCGGGACTCCAGGTGGTCTTCAATGCACGTGTAGTAGCAGGCCAACGGCATTACGGTGCCGAGCAGACCTTCTTGGTACGCGTGCCGGAGATCGGTCGCGCTGGCTATCGCCTCTTCGACAACGGGGCCGAAATTCATCGCCAGGGAAGGCCACGGTTCCGAGCTCATCCCCACGACGGCGGCCAGCGTATCGCCCGAGTACACGCCGACGGGCCAGCGAACCGTGGGACGGTAGTAGCCAGGCAGAAAGGTTCCGGACCGGCACGTTAGTACGGCTCCGTACTCCCCCGCACGCTCCTCGATAAATCCGGCGAACGCCTCGTGGAGCTTCGCTTCCGATGCCTCGACCTCAGCGTCCATCATTACTCCGAGGGCCAGTGATCAGGTGTAGACGGTCGGCCGGGTGACGTGGGTGCGGCCGCTCGGCAAGGTCCAGCGGATGACGCCCGGTCCCGGCTGTTCGACCTTCCAGC
>Ga0335078_10013460_pt1 | contig 12122 bp, 12 predicted proteins | sample Lox_Sample_32_FD_206711 | JGI IMG/M metagenome (GOLD analysis project Ga0335078, IMG submission 206711) | Soil microbial communities from Loxahatchee National Wildlife Refuge, Florida, United States - Lox_Sample_3.2 | ecosystem: Environmental > Terrestrial > Soil > Wetlands | place: USA... | reverse complement strand
GCTGGTCTGGGCGGACCGGCGGGCCGCCGCGATCGCCCCGCGGTGGCGGACGGCCGACTGGGGCTACCTGCGGTGCCACGAGGGCGACGGCGCGCCGTGGCCGCGCTACCGCGAGCGGACGCTGCGAACCTGGGCGGAGCGCTGCGCGGCGACCTGGCCCGAGGGCGAGGCGGACGTGTACGTCTACTTCAACAACGACCAGCAAGGCGCCGCGCCGTTCGACGCGGCCGCGATAGCGGCGGCCGACCGTGCCCTTGGCAGGACCCCTACCCGGGCATGGCCGGAGCGAGAGGAGGGCGCGGAAGGGACCGCGGGAACCACGGCCCGTTCTGAAGCAAAGAGATTTTGACCTTCAGGTACCACCCAGGAAGGTTACAGTTACTGGTCATGGCGGAGCCGCTGCGCGCGATCATCGACCCTGGCTGGGCGGATGCGCTCGAGCCGGTGGCCGGCCGGATCGCCGCGATGGGGGACTTCCTGCGCGCCGAGGTCGCCGCGGGCCGGCGCTACCTGCCCGCGGGCGAGAACGTGCTGCGGGCGTTCAAGCAGCCAATGGACAGCGTAAAGGTGCTGATCGTGGGGCAGGACCCCTACCCCACGCCGGGCAACGCCGTCGGGCTGAGCTTCTCGGTCGCGCCGGACGTGCGCCGGCTGCCGCCGAGCCTGGTCAACATCTTCACCGAGTACACCGCGGACCTCGGCTTCCCCACCCCCGCCAACGGCGACCTGTCCCCGTGGACGCAGCGCGGGGTGCTGCTGCTCAACCGGGTGCTCACGGTGGCGCCAGGGAAGCCGGGATCGCACCGGGGCAAGGGCTGGGAGGAGGTCACCGAGCAGGCCATCAGGGCGCTGGCCGGGCGGCGGCAGCCGCTGGTCGCGATCTTGTGGGGACGCGACGCGCGGACGCTCGCGCCGCTGCTCGACGGGGCCGCGCTGATCTCCTCGGCGCACCCGAGTCCTTATTCGGCCGGCGCCGGTTTCTTCGGCTCGCGCCCGTTCAGCCGGGCCAATCAGCTTCTCGAGCAGCAAGGCGCCGAGCCGGTCGACTGGAAGCTGCCATAGCATACGATCCTCAAAGGATCCCGAACGTGAGCCCAGTAACAGCTGGTGATAGGCTTATTTACCTGTTTCGGGGGCAGTTCTACCGTTTCTGATGGCCCTACAGCTGAATAGACAAACAGGGGACAATTCACGTGAACGGGCGGATACCGGCACAGTGGAACGCACGCAGGTAGAGAACAAACATCCAGCGCCAGTTCACGTGTACTGGCTCAGCCGCAGCCGGCTACTGGCCGCGAACATCGCGTTCACGATCTACGCGACGGCCCTGGCCGTCGACACCGGCCACGCGGACCGGACCTGGGCGATCTGGGCGGCCGTGGGCTACGGGGTGACCTCGGCCTTCATCTGGCTCACCAGGCACGCCAAGGTGCCGATGCTCGTGCCGCTGCTGATGTCGCTGGCCGGGGCGCTGGCCGCGCCGCTGACCTGGCTGGCGACCAAGGTACAGCCGACGCCCGAGGTGCTTGTGATATCCCGGTCGGCGACGCTGCTGCTCCAGCACGGCACGCCGTACCTGCAGCAGGGGCAGTTCGCCGGCTGGATCTCCTACAACCCCTACCTGCCGGTGATGGCGGTGTTCGGGCTGCCGAAGGCGCTCGGCGCCACCGGCCTGCTCGGCGACCCGCGGACCTGGCTGGCGGCCGTTTCGCTGGCCCTGATCTGGCTCGCGTTCCGCATCGCCGCGCCGCACCGGGGGTGCGAGGAGTGCCGGCACCACGTCAAGCTGTCCACCCTGTTCGTCGTGGCCTCGCCTGTGATCGCGTTCCCGCTCGCGATCGGGATCACCGACCCGCCGGTCATCGCGCTGATGTTCCTCACCCTGGCGCTGATCGCCCGGCCCTCCGGCGTGTTCAAGGCCGCGCTCGCCCTCGGCGTGGCGTGCGCGATGAAGGCGACCGCGTGGCCCGCGCTGCCCGTGGTCAGCGCGATGATCGCGACGCGCGACGCGCTGCGGTCCGCCTGGCGCTTCGCCGGGCTGACGGTGCTCGTGGCGCTCGGCCTGTCCGCGGCGATGGCCCCGGCCGCGCTGGACAATCCGCCCGCGTTCATCCAGAACACGGTGCTGTTCCCGCTCGGCCTGACCAAGCACAAGACGCCCGCCGCCAGCCCGCTGCCCGGGCACCTGCTCGCCAACACCGGGATGCCGGGCCACTGGCTGGCGGTCGGGCTGCTCGTCGCGGCCGGGCTCGGCTTCGCGATCTCGCTCGTCTACCGGCCGCCGGCCAACGTGCGCGCCGCCGCGTGGCGGCTGGCCTGGGGGCTCGCGGTGATGTTCACGCTGGCGCCCGCCACCAGGTGGGGGTACTTCGTGTACCCGCTCGGGCTTGTCGCCTGGCTGGTGCTGACCAGGCAGCCGCCCGCGGCCGAGCCCGCGGAGCCGCCAGTCGCGGTTCCTGTGCAGGCCGTGGGCGACTACGCCGACGACGTCGCCGACGATGACCGGGCCGCGGAGGAGCCGAGCCTGACCGGGGTGTTCTTACGGCGCCGCGGTTTAGGAGCCGATGCGCCAGGACTCAAGGTAGGCGCGCTGGGCGTCGGTGAGCACGTCGATGGACGTGCCCATGGTGGCAAGCACGAGCCTGGCCGCCTCCGCGTCGATGTCCGCGGGCACCTCGTGCACGCCGACGGGAAGCTTTCCGCTGTTGGTGGCGAGCCAGGCAAGCGCGAGCGCCTCGATGCCGAACGCCAGGTCCATCACCTCGGGCGGGTGCCCCTCGGCCGCCACCAGGTTCACCACCCGGCCCTCGGCGAGCAGCAGCAGGGTCCGGCCGTCGCCGAGGTCGTAGGCGTCCACGTGCGGCCGCACGCCGCGATTGACGGCGGTGGCGAGCCCGGCCAGTGCCTTGAGGTCGATCTCCGCGTCGAAGTGCCCGGCGTTGGCGAGGATGGCGCCGTCTCGCATCTTCGCCAGGTGGTGGCCCGCGATCACGTCGCAGGACCCGGTCACGGTGATGAACACCTCGCCGAGCGGCGCGGCCTGGGCCATCGGCAGCACCCTGAAACCTCGCAGCGAGGCGTCAAGCGCGCGGACCGGGTCGATCTCGGTCACGATGACCTGGGCGCCGAAGCCGCGGGCACGTTCGGCCACACCCCGGCCTCCGGCGCCGAAGCCGGCCACGACCACGGTCTTGCCGGCCAGCAGCGTGTTGGTCGCCCGCAGGATGCCGTCGATCGCGGACTGGCCGGTGCCGCAGGTGTTGTCCACCATGCGCTTGGCCGCCGTGTCGTTGGCCGCGATCACCGGGAATTTCAGCGCGCCTTCCGCGGCCATCCGGCGCAGCCTGATCACGCCCGTGGTCGTCGACTCGACGCCTGCCTTGACGTTTTCCAGCTGAGCCGGCAGCTTCGTGTGCAGGGTCTGCACCAGGTCGCCGCCGTCGTCGATGACCAGGTCCGGTTCGTTTCGCAGGGCCAGTTCGATGTGGCGGTAGTAGCCGCGCCTGTCGACACCGGCCCTGGCGAAGACGCTTATCCCGTCGCTTGCCTCAAGCGCGGCCGCCACGTCGTCCTGGGTGGACAGCGGGTTGGAGGCGGCGAGCGACACCGTCGCGCCGCCCGCGCGCAGCAGCCTGACCAGCATCGCGGTCTCCGCGGTCACGTGCAGGCAGGCGGCTATGTTTCGATCGTCGAACGGTCGCTCCTGCGCGAACCTCGGCGTGAGCTTCTTGAGCAGGGGCATCGCCCGCTCGGCGTAGCGGATCCGGGCCGCGCCCTCTGCGGCGAGGCCCGGATCCGTGCTGCCGCCGGGGATCTCAGTAACGGTAGGACTCCGGCTTGTACGGGCCGTCGACGGTGACGCCGATGTAGTCCGCCTGCTCCTTGGTCAGCGTGGTGAGCCGGACGCCGAGCGCGTCCAGGTGCAGCCTGGCCACCTTCTCGTCCAGGTGCTTGGGCAGGACGTACACGCCGATTGGGTACTCCTGCGTCTTGGTGAACAGCTCGACCTGCGCGATCACCTGGTTGGTGAAGCTGTTGGACATGACGAAGCTCGGGTGGCCGGTCGCGTTGCCGAGGTTAAGCAGGCGGCCCTCGGACAGCACGATGATCGCGTGCCCGTCGGGGAACTTCCACTCGTCCACCTGCGGCTTGATGTTCACGCGGTGCACGCCCGGCCAGCGCGCCAGGCCGGCCATGTCGATCTCGTTGTCGAAGTGGCCGATGTTGCCGACGATCGCCTGGTGCTTCATCTTGCTCATGTCCTCGGCGGTGATCACGTCGAGGTTGCCGGTGGCGGTCACGAAGATGTCGGCGGTGCCGATGACGTCATCGAGCGTCGCCACCTGGTAGCCGTCCATCGCCGCCTGCAGCGCGCAGATCGGGTCGATCTCGGTGACGATGACGCGTGCGCCCTGGCCCCTCAGGCTTTCCGCGCAGCCCTTGCCGACGTCGCCGTAGCCTGCCACGACGGCGACCTTGCCGCCGATGAGCACGTCGGTGCCGCGCTTGATGCCGTCGATGAGCGAGTGCCTGCAGCCGTACTTGTTGTCGAACTTGGACTTGGTCACCGAGTCGTTGACGTTGATGGCCGGGAACAGCAGGCTGCCGGCCTTGGCCATGTCGTAAAGCCGGTGCACGCCCGTGGTGGTCTCCTCGGTCACGCCCTTGATCGAGCTGGCGACGGCGGTCCACTTGCCCGGGTGGTCGGCGAGCGAGTTGCGCAGCAGGTCGAGGATGATCACCCATTCCTCGCTGTCGGTTTCCGCCGGGCTGGGCACGCCGCCTGCCTTCTCGTACTCCGCGCCCTTGTGCACGAGCAGGGTGGCGTCCCCGCCGTCGTCCAGGAGCATGTTCGGGCCCTCGTTGCCTGGCCAGGTCAGCGCCAGCTCGGCGCACCGCCAGTACTCCTCGAGCGTCTCGCCCTTCCAGGCGAAGACCGGGATGCCCTTCGGGTCGTCGGGGGTGCCATCGGGCCCCACCGCGACCGCGGCGGCGGCGTGGTCCTGGGTGGAGAAGATGTTGCAGCTCGCCCAGCGGACCTCCGCGCCGAGCGCGACCAGGGTCTCGATCAGCACGGCGGTCTGGATGGTCATGTGCAGGCTTCCGGTGATCCGGGCGCCGCGCAGCGGCTGGCTCCGCGCGTACTCTTCGCGCACCGCCATCAGCCCGGGCATCTCGTGCTCGGCCAGCTGGATCTCCTTGCGCCCGAAGGCGGCGAGGGACAGGTCGGCAACCCAGTACGGAAGCTGATCCGCTGTCATGCGGTTTCTCCTTAGATCTTTTTTGCAGAACGGGCGGTGGTGGCTGGTACCGGTCACACGCTACGTGAGCACGGGTGGTTCTCGCACTTGCCGGCGCGCGTTCTTGACAAGAATTTGTTAGAATCAGTGTTCATGCGCATCTCGGCGGCCGCCCGGCGGCTCGGCACGTCGCCCCGCATGCTCCGCTACCGCGAGGACCTCGGCCTCCTGCCCGTGTTGCGGGACCGTCTCTCCGGGCAGTTGGGGCCCTCGCACCGGCAGTTCGGTGAGGCGGATCTGGAGGCGGTGGCCGCCGCTCTCGAGCTTGAGCGCCGGTACGACATCAGCCCGGCCTCGCTGGCGTTCGGGCTGCGGGTGATCGCCGAGCCCTCGGTCCGGGCCGCCGTCGCGGATCTCGGCCGGCGGCTGGGCCGGGTGCCGCCCGCCCCGAGCCGGGCGCTGGACTTCGAGAAGGAACGCGCCCTCCGCGCCCTCTCCCGCGGCTGACCGGCTGGCCAGTCACAGGGCGGGGGGATTCGGGGCATCGCGCGGCGGCGGCTGGGGAGCGGGGGGCTCGGAGGTCGCGGCGGGGGCGGGGCCCTTGGGACGACTGGTGCGGGCGGGGCGCTGGGATCTGGGGGGGCGGGCGCGGAGGACGGCTCGGATGGACGGGTCTGTGCCGTCGGCCAGGGCCGGGCGGTAGATGTCCGGTTCCAGGTAGATCGTCCCGGCGATCGGGACGGCCGCGCGTACCCGGCGCTCGGCGGTGTCGATGGCGGCCGCGACCTGCGCGGCTGAATAAGCCTCGGGAACCTCGACCTTCGCGGCTACCACCAGCGAGTCCGGACCGACGTGCACCGTGCGCATGTGGATGACCCGGCGCAGTTCCGGGCCGTCCTCAAGCGCGGCGACGATCATCCGCTGCACCTCGGCGCTGGCCGACTCGCCGATCAGCAGGCTCTTGGTCTCCACGGCCAGGATCGCCGCCGCCACCGCGAGCAGGATGCCGATGGCCAGGCTGCCCGCGCCGTCCCACCGGCCGTCGCCGGTCAGCGCGGACAGTGCCACGCCCGCGAACGCGAACACCAGCCCTATCAGCGCGGCCAGGTCCTCGAGCAGGACCACTGGCAGCTCGGGCGCCTTCGTCCGGCGGATGAACGAGCTCCAGCCGCGGTCGCCACGCACCTGGTTGGCCTCGGCGATCCCGGTCCGCAGCGAGAACGACTCGAGCACCGCGGACAGGGCGAGCACGACGAAGTCGACCGCCGGCGAGCGCACCGGGGCCGGGCTCACGATCTTGTGCACGCCGTCGTAGGCGGAGAACGTCGCCCCGACGGTGAACAGCATGACGGAGACCACGAAGCCGTAGAAGTACCGCTCGCGCCCGAAACCGAACGGGTGCTCCTCCGACCTGGGCCGCCGCGACCGGCCGCGACCGATGATGAGCAGCAACTCGTTTCCGGTGTCCGCGAACGAGTGCACGGATTCGGCAAGTATCGACGCCGACCCGGTGAGCAGGAACGCCACGAACTTGACCACGGCGATGCCCAGGTTGGCGCCGAACGCCGCGAACACCGCCCTCATGTCGCGCAACGTACCGTACGGCGCCGCGCGCGGGGAACTCGGCCCACTGCGGGCGCTACTCGATGCGGGCCTTCAGGTCGGTGATCGCGGCGGCCTGGCCTGGGTCTATGCCCGAAGCGATGGCGAGGTACACGCTGGCGTAGTCGGCGAGCTGAACGACGCCGGCCAGCCGCACGAGCGGGTGCTCGCCGTCCATGCTGAGCTCGGACACGCCGATACCGCGAAGCCCCGCGAGCTCGGTGACCGCCGCTCGCTGCGCCCCGACCAGCTGATCCTCGTCCGGATCGGCGATCACGACCAGCCGCAGCGAGGTCGGGCCGTCGATCTCGTCCTGTCCGGTCTCGTCGTACTCCGGGTCCCAGGTCGCCAGGTCAGGCGGACCGTTCTGGCCCTGCTCGGCTCCGGCCGCGGCCCGGCCCGCGCCAGGGGCGAACGGTCCGTCGAACATCGCGACCTGGTTATGAGTCGCCGAGGGCAGCACCCCCGCGATCGCCGGGTACTTGGCATTCTCGTTGAGCTGGCCGGCGAACCGCCGGGCGGCGACGCCGCTCAGCGCCGAGGTCCCCCAGACCACCGGCAACGTCCCCGCCAGGTCAAGCGCCAGCGACTTGCCCGGGTTGACGAAAGACTCGCTCGCCGGGCGGCACTGGTGAGATACGTCCTCTAGCCGGCTCGCGGTGAGCTCGTAGACGTCCGGATCGATCCGCACGACGCCCAGTCGCTCTGCCATCACAAGCAGCGGAATGGTCAGCGCCCACAGCATCGACCTCGGCAGCCCGGCATGGACCACCGGGATGAACGGCGCCCGGGCCTGCTCGGCGATGCGGTGCAGCGCAGAGCCTTCCGCGCCGACGCCGGCCAGCCGGCAGCCACGCCTGGCCGCCTCTGTCGCGATCGCGAGCGTCTCCGTGGACGTGCCGGAACACGACACCGCGAGCACCACGTCGGCCGCCCCGACCCAGCCGGGCAGCCGCTCGGTCTGCACGGTAACGACCTGAACCGGGGTGCCGGGACCGGCCACCGCGCCCAGGATGTCGCCGGCCACGCCGGAGCTGCCCATGCCGACCACGACGATCGCGCGCGGCCGGTCGTCCGGAGCCAGCCCGGCCAGGTCGGTCTCCCGGCAGGACCGAAGCGCCGTGCGTACCTGGGCGGCCGCGGATGCCACCTGCCTGAGCATGTCGCCGGGATCGGCGGCCTCGATTACATCGGGTGTGTCCAGCCGGTCGGCCGCCAGGACAAACTCCGCATCCCAGCCGTCCAGGTCGTCGCTCATGGCCGGTCGCCGGGTCGCCTGGCCTCTTCGATGAGCAGGACCGGGATGTCGTCGCGAACCGGGTATGCCAGGCCGCACGCGGCGTTCGTGCACACCAGCTCGCTGGCGCCGTCGTCGGCGCGCAGCGGGGAATGACATTCCGGACAGGCCAGGATGTCCAGGAGCCAGTCGTCGATCTGCATGGGAAATCTCCCTCCGTGCCTAGGAGGCTGCCGAATGGGCGCCTGAACGGGTACCGCCCCTGACGATACCGAGTACCTCGTCACGCAGCGCGGCCATGGCGGCCTCGGTGCTCGCCTCTACGTTCAGCCGCAGCAGCGGCTCGGTGTTGGACGGCCGGACGTTGAACCACCAGTCACCGCCGGCCACGGTGAGCCCGTCGAGCTCGTCGGTGCTGACACCGGGCCGGTCCGCGAACGCGACCCGGACCTCGCGGGTCGCCTCGGCCTGGTCCGCCACCTCGGAGTTGATCTCCCCGCTTGCGTGGTACCTGGAATACCCGGCGAGCAGCCGCGACAGCGGCTCGGGCTGGCCGCCGAGCGCGGCAAGCACGTGCAGCGCGGCCAGCATGCCGGAGTCGGCGAACCAGAAGTCCCTGAAGTAGAAGTGGCCGGAGTGCTCGCCGCCGAAGACCGCGCCGGTCCGCGCCATGTCCGCCTTGATGAACGAATGGCCGACCCTGCTCCGAACCGCGACGCCCCCGCGCTCCTTGACGATCTCGGGCACCGCGCGGGAGGTGATCAGGTTGTGGATGATCGTCGCGCCCGGCTCGCGAGCCAGTTCGCGGACCGAGGTCAGCGCGGTGAGCACCGAGGGCGAGACGAGCTCGCCGCGTTCATCGACCACGAAGCACCTGTCCGCGTCGCCGTCGAAGGCGAGCCCGATGTCGGCGCCGTGCTCGCGCACCGCCCGCTGCAGGTCGCGGAGGTTCGCCGGGTCGATGGGGTTCGCCTCGTGGTTCGGGAAGGTGCCGTCCAGCTCGAAGTAGAGCGGTACCACCGTGATCGGCAGCCCTTCGAAGACCGCGGGCACGGTGAGGCCGGCCATCCCGTTACCCGCGTCGACCGCCACCTTCAGCGGCCTGATCGCCGAGATGTCGACCAGCTTCCGCAGGTGATCCGCATAGCCGGGGAGCAGGTCCCGGTGCGTGACGGTGCCGGGCACCTGCGCGGGCGGCAGCTTCCGCTCGGCCAGCGCCTGAATCTCCTTCAGGCCGGTCTCGACGCCCACCGGCTTGGCTCCTGCCCGGCACAGCTTGATCCCGTTGTACCGCGGCGGGTTATGGCTGGCCGTGACCATCGCACCGGGGATGCCGAGATCCCCGCTGCCGTAGTAGAGCATGTCGGTCGAGCCGAGGCCCGTCGCCAGCACGTCGGCGCCCTGGGCCGCGGCGCCGCGGCCGAAGGCGGTCGCGAGCGGGGCCGAGGAGGCACGCATGTCGTGCACGGTCAGGATCGTCCGCGCGCCGGTCTGCCGCGCGAACGCCGCGCCGACCGCTTCTGCGACGTCCTCGTTCAACTGGTCGGGTACGACCCCCCGGATGTCGTACGCCTTGAAGATGCCGGCAAGATCACCCACTACCGAACCGCCTCCCCGTGCCCAGACCCTGGTGCCGCCTGTCAGGCCGGCTTTCGGCCTACCGGCATTAGCGTGGCGTCACCGTCGAGCCTATCGGTCCTCGGGAGGGCCGGAGCGCAGTACTCGGAGGTGGCCGCGGCGGCCGACTTCGACGCCGTGGCCGACGGGTTCGGTATCGGCCAGCTTGTCCGGCCGTGTCCGCGGCTGCGTCTCCATCACCGCGTTCGCCAGTGCCTCCAGGTCATCGGCGCGGTCGCGATCCGGGTCTGTCGGCAGCCGCACGACGTCCCAGCCGCGCGGAGCGGTCAGCCTGGCGGCGTGCTTCTCGCACAGGTCGTAGCAGTGCGGCTCCACGTACGCGGCCAGCGGGCCGAGCACCGCGGTGGAGTCGCGGTAGACGTAGGTCAGGGTGTAGACGGGAGGGTGCTTGCACGCGGTGCGCGAGCAGCAACGAAAACTCACCCAGCCCACCTCGCTCACATCATCCAGGGAACCCGGTCCCGGAACCTCGCCGCGGCGTCGGATACAACGGTGACGGTAGCCGTCCGCGGGCGGTAACGCCATCACCCGCGCGCCACGCCGCTTTCGTGTCGTGCTTTGCGCGCCTTGCCCCGGGTCGGAACGGCTACGACGACGCGCGGCAATCCGATACGCTCGGTGACTGTGCAGACCGGTGAAGGCGGCAGGCGGCCGGCTGAGGGCACGCCCTACCCGCGGCGGCGTGACCGGCACGGCCGGGGGCTGCGCGGCCGGCTTGTCCCCCCGTCGGTGCCGCTGTACCGCAGTCGCGCCGAGCAGTTCGACGACCTTGTGCTCGAGGCCGTCGCCCGGCTCGAACCCCGCTGGGAATCCGAGCTTTCCGACGTGGAGTTCGCGGTGCAGGAGGTGCCCGACGCCGACAGCATCGGCGAGGAAGGCGTGCCGCTGGCCCGCATCGTCCGCGGCTCCCCCGACACCAGCGACCCGGGCCATCCGGCCACCGGGCCGCGCATCGTGCTGTTCAGGCGGCCGCTGCTGGCCCGGGCCGACGACGAAGAGGAACTGAGCGAGCTCGTCTTCGACGTGGTGGTCGAGGAGTTCGCGGAGATCCTCGGGGTCGACCCGGAGACCGTCGACCCGGGCTACGGGGACTCCGGCTGAGGCCCGACCGCGTCGTAGGAGTCGCGGACCGGAGGGAGGCTGATCGTGGTCAGGGCGCTGACGGCGGGCACGATCGAGACCACGCCGTTCTGGCTCTGTTCCACCCGGGCGGCATAGACCTGTCCCGACCCGGCAAGCGGCGTGATCACGATGGCGTACGCCGATCCGCGCTTCGCGCCCTGTGGCGGCGAAACGGACACCACCATCGTGTGCGCGGCGCGGATCGACACCACCTGGCTCTGCGCTCCAGCCGTGCCGGCCGCGATCGCCGTCAGCCGGACCCGGGCCGCTCCGCCGGGAGCGGACAGCACAACCGTGGCGGTCAGGCCCGAGCCGGCGACGTTTCCAGCCACCACGGCCTGCTGGCTGATCGGCGCCGCCGACGTGGTGAAGTTGCCGAGGCCGCTGCCGGGCACCAGGACGGCGGCGACGACCGGCACGTTCGAGGTCAGCTCAATCGCCGCCGTGGTCCCGCCAAGCGTGGTGAGGGCCACGTTGGTGGCGGACTGCCCGGGCAGCGGAATCGGCTGGCTGCCGAACGGGCGGTACTGCCCCTGCGGGGTGATCGCGAGCACGCTGATCTTCGCGTCGGCGTTGCCTGGCACCGCGAGGAACAGGTCGGCCGCGCCGCTTGACGGGGGCACTCCCGGTATCACCTGCCTCCTCGACGGAGACGTCGCGCTCGGCAGCCAACTGGACAGCGCGCCGTGCGCGGGCCCCTCGAGCACGTCGGCGGCAACCCGGCCGACGCTGGTCCGCACGTTTATCGCGACCACGGTCGAGCCCGCGGCGACCGACGACAGGGATTCCGTCACCATCTGGTGCGGCGGGACGATGATCCCGGTATCGTCGCCGTCCGCGACCGGCCCGGCGTCGGTGATGACGCTCACGTTCACCGTTGCGGCCAGGGCGTCTACGTTCATCAGGTCGAGCTGGATCTGCCCGGCGCCGTCCTGCTGGCCAGGTCCGGCGAACCAGAGGTCAGCACCCGGTGCGCTGCAGCGGACGCTGGCCAGGCCCGAACTCTGCGCCACCTCCGCCTCCATGGCGGAAGCCATGGCCCCGCTCGCCGTGACCGACCAGCCCACCTGCACCGAGGTGGCCTTCTTGCCCGCCGTCGAGGCAGCAGGGACGGACACCAGGGAGAGCACACCCGGACCTGCCTGGCTGATCGGCGCCACGGTCCGCAGCTGAACGCCGGCCGGCAGCAGTGGCGTCAGCTCGGCCTGCCCCGCCTTGGCCGCCTTGCCCGCCGGCGTGGCGGACGCGGCCGCCCCGATGAGCGCGACCCGGCCCGACCCGGT
>Ga0335078_10013459_pt1 | contig 12122 bp, 6 predicted proteins | sample Lox_Sample_32_FD_206711 | JGI IMG/M metagenome (GOLD analysis project Ga0335078, IMG submission 206711) | Soil microbial communities from Loxahatchee National Wildlife Refuge, Florida, United States - Lox_Sample_3.2 | ecosystem: Environmental > Terrestrial > Soil > Wetlands | place: USA: Florida... | reverse complement strand
GTTCGCCACTCTCCAGGTGCACCAGGCACGCGATTCGCAGTATCTCAACGTCATTGGGGTCGATCTCCAAAGCGTTGGAAAGGTATTTACGTCCTTTAACGGGGTCGCCGGCCCTGGTCCAATACAGCGCAAGGTCGCTGAGGACCTCCGAGGACTTGGGATTGACCACCAACTTTTTTTCCGCAAGTAGGATAGCCTGCCTGTAGTTCTGGATGGCCTTGCTTGACTCCCCAGGAATCATCCGGTAGGCGTCGCCAAGGTTGCCCCAGTAATCGTACCTCTGGGGCCTGATCTGAATCGCTTTCTCACATAAACCCACGTCTTCATCGTAGCGGCCCTCAAAGAAGCCCACCGTTCCCACATCCACCATCAGGTCCGGGTCGTCGGGGGCCACGCGCAGGCCACGGCGAAAGTAGTCCGCGGCCCGATCGAACTCGCCGATGTAAAGGTATACCGCGCCGACGTTCATGTAGCCCCAGGGGTTATCAGGGGCAAGGTCTATAACCTTGGCCCATGCCAGCGCGGCCTCCTTGTAGCGGGCGTGGTCGTAGAGGAACCCACCCAAGTTGTTGTGGCAATTCCAGCAACTGGGCCGGATTTCAATCGCACGGCGAAAGGCCTGTTCCGCTTCGGCCGTGCGCCCGAGCGCAGCGTAAGTTCCCCCCAGGTGCTCGTAGGCATCCACATTTTCCGGGTCGAGGTCCAGTGCGCGGCGATAGGCGCTAAGTGCGTCAGCGTAGGCGCCTGTCTCCTGGTCCTGTTCTCCAATCGCAAGCTGGACATCGGGAAGCTGGCTGTTCAGCATTTCCGCTTCTCTCACGGTGGCCTTGGCCTGCTCGGCCCACTCCGGGTTCTTGGTCGTGGTGAATTTGTACCAGTAGGCCTTTGCCAGCGCCGCCTGGGCCTGGGCAAAACCCCTATCCTGTTCAATCGCACGCTTGAACAGCGTGATCGCCGAATCCAAACTGGCGGGCCGCTCGTAGTTCTGAAGGTATCCGATTCCCTGCACGTAGAAATCGTAAGCCGTCAGCACATTAGTGCCATGGGTGGTCAAGTCCTTTTCATTGCTCGGAGAGAGCACCACCCGGAGCATTCGCAGGGCTGTCAGGACCACCTGGTCCTGCAGGTTGGATACGTCATCAATAGTCCCCTTAACGGTTTCCGTGCGAAGCTGTTTTTCGTGTTTGGAGTCAACCTCAGCCAGGACGAGGTTGATGAGTGTGGCGTTTCCCACCTGCTGCCAGCTCGCATAGAGCACGAGGTTGGCGCCCAGCAGGTTTCTGGCCTTGGTGAAGCTGTCAATCCGGCGTTCGCGCACCGACTCCGCAGGAGCCACTTCAACCGAGGGAGCCTGCGACAGCGTCGCCGTCACCGTTTCGGTGAAACCGTCACAGCGAGCCTCCTCCTCCTCGCTGTGCTCCACGGCCCGGAAGGGAAGCACAACCAGGTTCTTCCGGGTTGGAATCGGTGGACCGAACAGGTAGCTCCTCACCGCGTCTCGCATACGCGGGTTCGAAGCAATCAACGCGACGGCAAGGAGCAGTGCGCTAACCGTGATCGCTACCGATCGGGTGAGCACGCGGCTCCACTTTGAGTGAGGCAGGTCACTCGATTCAGTCAACGCAACCACGACGTCGCTCGCGCTCGCATATCGCGCGCCGGGATCGGTTTGCAGGCAGCGCAAGACCACCGACTCGCAACGCTGATCGACGTCCGGGACTTCGACCCGAGGCGACGGAGGCGGTTGTCGAAGCCGGTTGTACGGGTCGCCCGGGAAAGGCTGATGCCCGGTGACCATCTCGTAGATCACCAAGCCGAGGGCATAGACATCGCTGGCGGGCGTGGCTTCGCGGCCTTCCAACTGTTCCGGCGCCATGTAGGGTAGCGTTCCCACCAAACGGCCGCCGGTGTGTAGAGACTCCTCAGCGGCCTCGCGGGTGACCGTGGGGCGCGTCGCTCGCGCGAGGCCAAAGTCAGTGATGACAACTCTCAAGCCGGCGCTGGGCGCTCGCCCTGCAAGAGCCACCTGCCCGGGGGTCACAGATTCTGTCGATTGCTTGGAATCAACATCGGCTGGCCTCTCGCTCACCAGCATGACGTTGCCCGGCTTGAAATCGCAATGCACCACACCCACCTGGTGGGCGGCGGCCAATCCATCGGCCAACTGGCGGATGAGCGGCAGTGCCTCCGGACATGTCATCTTCCCCTGCCGCCGCAGGCGGTTGGCCAGCGTTTCGCCTTCCAGCAACTCCATGGTGAGAAAAACAACCTCGGGTTTGCCGCTCCCTTCGGGAGGCAGGTGGTGTTCCAGGTCATGTACGCGGCAGACGTTGCGGTGAGCGACGCGCAGGGCCAGCTCGATCTCCCGCTTAAAGCGCGCCAGCGTCTTTGGGTCAGAGGCGATCTCAGTGCGAATCGTCTTTAGTGCCACCCGCACGTCACGACGGAGATCGCGTGCCTCATACACCTCGCCCATGCCACCATGAGCGATGAAGCGCAGCACTTTGAAGCGTCCCGAGATGATCTGGTCGCGAGAAAACGTGGGCGGTTGACTTTCGCTGGTCGGCCCGGTGACCGGCACGCGACCGGTGGGCTCTCGCAGGAAGTCCCCGGCGTTCCTCTGTCCGGAGAGCAGAGACTGGACCACCAGGCGCAACTCCTCGTCGTTCTGGCACTCCTGGAGGAGGTAGGTTGAGCGCTCGGGCTCTTCGCGCTCCAGCGCCGCCTCGAAAAGTTGCTTGACGCGCTCCCAACGCTCGGCGTCCATCGGCAGTCATGACGAGGCCGAAGCCCTCCTGCTCGGCAACGCCCCGCATCTCCCCTTGAACCCGTTCTGCTTGCGGTTGAGTTTCAGCCTCCGGCCTCTTATTTCTACTTGATTGGGCGACTATTCTACATCATGCCAGCAACTCGGGCCACCTTTTTGCGGTTTTGGCGGTTCGCAGCCTGGATTCGGGACCGTCGGTCACTCGACGGTGAACACGGCGCTGGTGGAGGTGGAGAGCCGGGCGGGCGGGTCCTGGAGCGTGACTTCCAGGGCATACTGGCCTCGCTGGAGTTGATTAAGGTCGAACTGCTTGAGCACCAGCAGGCGATCCTGGGAGGGGCGGTAGGCAATCTCCTCGGCGCCCAGGTTGGCGACGATGGTGGTGCCGGCCTTAATGGCGTAGGAGAGGCGCAGGCGCTGGGCGGGTGCGGCGTCGCGCCGAACAACTCCAAAATAGACCGTGAGCTTGTCAGACCGCGCGAAGCGGGGCTGGACAGGAAGGAAAATCTGAAAGTTCTCGCCGCGCAGCGGATCGGCGGGATCGGCCGTCCCCTGGGCGGCCTCGATATCGTTCGACAGCAGGAGGCCGGAGAGCGTGAAGCCGGCGTCGCGGTTCGACACCGTGACCTCCCGGTTGCCGACGGCGACGGTACCGTTGGGAAGCTGTAGGATGGCTTGGATCTCGATCGGCTCGATTTCGGACAACAGGAGGCGGGCGTTGATATCCACCTTATCGCCGCGGAATTCGTCCCACTGCTTCTTGGTGAGGTCGAAGGTGAGAGAGCGCTGGTGGACGGCAACCAACCGGCCCGCGTGGTTACGCGCCACCAGCACCAGGGTAGCGACGCCGCCGTAACGATCGCCGGCGCGCTCCAGGTTCACCTGTCTGCCGGGGAGCGAGACCCGGACTGGCGCCTCAAACTTGCCGTCGGGGGCGACCAGCAGCGCCGCATTCAGGTCGGGAGCGAAGGCCGGCTTGAGCGAACCGTTCTCAATCGCCCCCAACAACTGCGCCGCTGCCGGCGTCATCATCGCTTCCTCGCCGGGTGGGATCGCCCAGTAACCTTGCCGGTAGCGCAGGTGCAGGTTCGGCTTCAAGGCTTCCACCTTGATGTGGCGGAACGAACCGTCGTAGTTGGTGTCGGTGGGCTGGTACACCAGCGTGTAGAACTCGCGCAGGTCGCGGTCCACGCGCTCCAGGCCCCCCACCAGATCGTTCTGGTTCTTCATCATCAGGCCGCCGGTGGCGCTCGCCACCTGGCCCAGATCCTCGTGCAGGCTGTCGATACCACTGAGGTGCGCCGCCCAATCGAACTTGTGGAGGCCGGTGGAGACCTGGTCGTAGTCACTCCAGTTGGACATCCGGAAGGAGTCGCGCATGCCGCCGGGATCGGGTGGGTAGGCGTTGGCCGCGTCGAAGGTCTCCGCCGTCAGGCCGCCGGCGTCGATCACGTAGAAGGCTACGTTGGCGCGGTTGGCGGCGTCGACCACGGCCTCCAACTCCGGCCTGGTGTCGGGCGAATGAAGAAAGCCCTCCGAGAACAGCACTACATTCTTCCGGCCGGGGAGGCTCTGGTACGCCTGGGCGATGGCGCGCAGCGCCAGCAGCACCGCCCTTGCCTGAACGGTAGACTGGCTCCAGAGAAACTTCATCAAGGTGGCGAGCTCGATCTTCTCCATCTGGACCTGCGCCGCCTGCGCGCCGGCCCCGGAGCCCCCGCCTCCGGCAGCTCCGCTCGTCGGGGCCGCGGCAGTTGATCCGACGCCGAGGCCGGCGGAGGCGTTGAGGCCGTTGATCTCCTGGTTGAGCTCCTGGATCTCCTGCTCCGTCTCCTGGCGCTGCGTGGTGGTGATCCGGCCCGCTGAGGTGCGACCGCTGAGCCGCGTGAGTGCCGCCACCACCTGTTGCTTGTCGAACGTGAAGGCAAGGGCCAGGTGCAGGCTCTGGTCAACGAAGTAGATCGCCACCAGGTCCTCGGCGGCTACATCCTTGCGCACGTACCCGGCAGCGGCGTCGCAGGCGCGCTTGATGTGTGCCGGTTGCAGGTCACCGAGGTCCAGCACCAAAGTGATGAAGTGAATTTCAGCGACGCTGCGCGCCTCGCGTTCGCTCGCAGTGCCTGAAGTGCCCGAATCGCCCGTAGTGCCGGAAATGTTAAGCGCGCCCTGAGGCTTCGCCGCCACAGTTTCCTGGCCCGGCGTCTCGGTCGCCTTCACCGGCGGGACGAAGGCGACGATCTTCTGCTCGTTGTTGTTCTCGAAAAGCTTGAAGTCAGCGGCGGTGAGCCCGGTTGCCGGCTGGCCTTTCTTGTCGGTTGCAATCACGTCCACTACCACCGAAGGCGCCTGGACGCGAATCGTCCCGGCAGGCGGCCGATTTTGATCCTGGGGATAGGCTCGCGGGCCCGAAGCCGGAGCCAGCCAGGCGACCCATGCCAGCGCCGCCGCCAGGACGGGTTTGCGAAGACGAGGACCACCGAACATAAGACGCCACCTGGTAAGCCGCTGGTCCCACCGTAGGCTGGGCCAAGTTGAACTCTCGCGCCCGACCTGTCTCAAAGCGTATCGCATTCGAACCGAGACAGCAAATGCGAATCCGGCTGTGTAGCGCAGGGCTCGTTCCTGGCCTTGCGGTTCTCCCAATTCTTCAGCATGTTCAAGCGGCCGAGGCAAAGACGCGGCGTCGAGCGCCCAAAACCGACGGGGCCAACGGCGTGCCATGAGAGAGCCGCAGGACTTGAAAAGCGAGCCCCTGCGCTACGCTATACGCTACCAGACACTTGATGTTCTCCCTCTGCTTCAGCTATGCTTCAGCGCGGGCAGGTACGGATGCCAAAATACATTCTCGCTCTCGACCAAGGCACCACGAGTTCGCGCGCCGTCCTTTTTGGCCGCGAAGGTAACGTCGCCGCTTCCGCCAGCCAGGAGTTCAGGCAGTACTATCCGCAGCCGGGCTGGGTGGAGCACGATGCGCTGGAGATCTGGCAAACGCAACGCGACGTGGCCGAGCGCGCGCTCGACCAGGCCCACGCCACCGGCGCTGACGTGGCCGCCATCGGGATCACCAACCAGCGTGAGACCGTGGTGCTGTGGGAGCGCGCCACCGGCCGCCCGCTCTATCACGCCATCGTCTGGCAATGCCGGCGAACGGCGGCGATGTGTGATCGCATCCGTCACGAAGGCTTCGATCGCACCCTGCGAGAAAAGACCGGCCTGGTGACCGACGCCTATTTTTCCGGCACCAAGATCGCCTGGCTGCTGGAGAACGTTGCCGGCGCGCGCGAGCGGGCGCAGCGTGGCGAACTCGCCTGCGGCACCATCGACGCGTGGCTTATCTGGAACCTGACCCGCGGGCGCTCGCACGCGACCGACGTCTCCAACGCCTCGCGCACCCTGCTCTTCAACCTGCACACGCTCGACTGGGACGAAGAGATCCTCGACTATTTCCGCGTCCCGCGCGCGCTTTTGCCGGACGTGAAGTCCTCCAGCGAGACGGTCGCCGCGACGGACCTCTTCGGCTCTGAGGTCCCCATCGCGGGCGTGGCCGGCGACCAGCAGGCGTCGCTCTTCGGGCACCAGTGCTTCACGCCCGGCAGTGTGAAGAACACCTACGGCACCGGTTGCTTCCTACTGATGAACACCGGGCACCAGGCGTCGCGTTCGGAGTCGGGCCTGCTGGCCACAGTCGGCTGGCGCGTGAAAGGCGCCACCACCTACGCGCTCGAGGGTAGCGTGTTCATTGCCGGCGCCGCCGTGCAGTGGCTGCGCGACGAGCTGAAGATCATCGAGAGCGCGGGTGACACCGAGGCCATGGCACAGGCGGTGCCGGATACGGGCGGCGTCTACTTTGTTCCCGCCTTTGTCGGCCTGGGCGCGCCGCACTGGGACGCTTACGCGCGCGGGGCCATCCTGGGCCTCACGCGGGGCAGCAACCGCAACCATCTGGCGCGCGCGGCGCTCGAATCCATGGCCTACCAGACGCGCGCCGTGGTGGATGCGATGGCGCACGATTCCGGGGTCCGTCCGGCGGTGCTGCGCGTGGATGGCGGCGCCGGGCGCAACAATTTCTTGTGCCAGTTCCAGGCCGACGTCCTCGGCATTCCGGTGCAGCGGCCCGCTGCCCACGAATCCACCGCGCTGGGCGCCGCGTATCTCGCCGGCCTGGCAACCGGCTTCTGGAAGGATGAGGAGGAACTGGCCGGGCAGCTCCAAGTCGATCGCTCGTTCGAGCCGGCGATGCCGGCGGCGCGCCGCGAGGAATTGTACGTCGGGTGGCAGCGCGCGGTGGAGCGGGCGAAGGGATGGAGCCATTGATTGACGCCGGGGATTCAGGGTAGGTGGTCGATGGAATACGGCAATCAACACTGAGACCTTGAAAACAGAACCGAGAACTGCCATATGACCCTCAAGGACTACTTGACGCTGGGACGCTCCGGCCTGCGCGTGAGCCCTCTCTGCCTTGGCACCATGACCTTCGGCACGGAATGGGGATGGGGCTCGGACGAGGGCAGCGCACGCGCCATCTTCGATCGCTATATCGAGGCGGGCGGCAATTTCATCGACACCGCCGACGGCTACACCAACGGTAGGAGCGAGGAGATGCTGGGGAAGTTTCTCGGCGAGCACGGCCGTCGCGACCGCTTGGTGATCGCCACCAAGTTCACCATGAACACCGACCCGGGGCATCCCAACGCCGGCGGCAACGGGCGCAAGAACACCTATCGCGCCCTCGAAGGCTCGCTGCGGCGGCTGAAGACCGACTACATCGATCTTTACTGGCTGCACGCGTGGGACACCGTCACCCCGGTGGAGGAGGTGGTCTCCACGCTGAACGATCTGGTGCGCGCAGGCAAGATCCGGTATTACGGCTTCTCCGATACGCCCGCCTGGTATCTGGCGCGCGCCCACACGCTGGCGGAGAAAGAAGGCAAGGAACGCCTGGTCGCGCTCCAGTTGGAGTATTCGCTGCTCGAGCGCAACATCGAGCGCGAGCACATCCCCGCCGCGCAGGAGTTGGGGATCGGGATCTGCCCGTGGAGTCCCTTGGCGGGCGGCCTCCTCACCGGCAAATACCAGCGCAGCGCCAGCGGCCTCATTGGACCCGCCGGAGAAGGCCGCATCGAGAAGACCAAAGGGAGCCCGTTCTTGAAACCCCTCAACGAGCGGACCTGGCGCATTCACGATACCCTGGTCGACGTGGCCGCGCAGATCGATCGGACGGCGGCGCAGGTGGCCCTCAACTGGGTGGCCACGCAGCCCGGAGTCACCTCCACCATCCTCGGCGCCACCAAACTGGCGCAACTCGACGACAATCTGGCGGCCCTCGATTTCACCATTCCCGCCGGCCTGCGAACGCGCCTCGACCACGTCAGCGCGATCGAGCCGGGGCATCCCTACGTCTTTTTCGGACCGCCCATTCAGACCCTCACCGGAGGCGGAGTTTCAATCCAAGCCTGGGCGCCGGCGCGCGTCACAGGAGGGCCGATGCCGCCGCCCGCTAGCGCTGAGTCCGGCGACGAATAGGTAGCGATTCGGCCTATGTAGCTAGCTAGCTGCCCCGGCCGCGCCCGGTGGCTTGGGACATGAACTGGAAACGGAGGCGGAAGGAAACGGTCCGGATGACTGGTTCAGCATTTTGACGGTTTCAAACTGACAAACGGGCCAAGTCGCGGTACAATGCTGGCCATGCGGAATGCGCGATATGGTGGCGGTAAGTGGCATCTCGGACGCTTGGATAGCGTTGGGGGGGGAGTTGACGCCGCTGGCCAGGCCACCTCATGAACCGAGCCCTCACTATCCTCTACGTCTTTTTCAGCTTCGAGATCGGATGCTTCCTCTTCGTGTTCCCTTGGATGGGGTTGTGGGAGAAGAATTTCTTTGCCGGCCACTATCCCTGGGTCCTGGCCCTGACGCGCAACTACTTTGTGCGCGGTGCTGTTTCCGGCGTTGGACTCGCTGACATCTGGTTAGCCGTCTATGAAGCGGTGCGCCTCCGCCGGCGGCGTCACCGGCCGGACGCGATCGTGGAAGTGGGACATGGCTCTGGGACTGGACCTGGGGAATAGGACGAGGTCCGCGTTCTTCTGCGAGTCCTCCAATCGCTTCTTCTTCGGCCAATGCAACTGTGCTACATCACGGATCGCCATGCCCTGGAGCCAGTGCCGCTGCTGCCCCGGGTCCTGGAGGCGATCCGCGCCGGCATCGACCTGGTGCAGGTCCGCGAAAAAGACCTGGCCACGCGCCCGCTGCTGGCTCTGGTTCAAGCGGCGGTGAGTGCTGCGCACGGCGGACCCACGCAGGTGATCGTCAACGACCGGTTGGACGTGGCGCTGGCCGGCGGCGCTGCCGGCGTGCACCTGGGTACGCAATCCATGCCGGCGCGGGCAGTGCGCGCGCACGTCCCCCCCGGCTTTCTGGTAGGCGTCTCCTGCCATTCCTTGCTGGACGCCCTCGCGGCCGAAGCCGACGGGGCCGACTACATCGTTCTGGGACCGGTCTTCGCAACGCCCTCCAAGCTCCGCTACGGACCGCCCCTGGGGCTGGAGAAGTTGCGCGAGGCCGCGGCGCAAGTGAGGATCCCCGTGCTGGCACTGGGCGGGGTCACCGTGGAGCGCGTGCCGGACTGCCTATCCTCCGGAGCTAGCGGCGTGGCCGGAATCGCGATGTTCCAGAATTGCGAGTCGGCGGCCGAGCGGGTGCGGGAACTGAGAAGAAAATGATGAACGCAGAATGATGAATGATGAACAGAAGAGAGTAGACGGTAGATCGCATATGGCATACAGGAAAGACCCGGCTGGTGGCGCCTCCTCGGTGCCGTCTCCGGACTACCGTCTTTCTGTTCATCGTTCATCATTCATCGTTTTGTTTAGCCTTCTCCCAGCCAGGCGCCGATGGGCTTGAGGGAGGAAATGTTGTCGCAGACGGCCTTGGCAGCGGCGGTGATGGGTACGGCGAGCACGAGGCCGATGCCGCCCCACAGCCAGCCCCAGAAGAGCATGGCGATCGTCACCGTCAGGGGGTTCAACTTCACGGTGCGCCCCACCACTTTGGGAGTCAGCACGTTCATGGCCAGGAAGTGCACGCCCACCACGGCGATGGTGATGGCGACAAAGGGTCCCGCGCGATCAAACTGAATGACCGCGATGAGCAGCGGCGGCCCCAGGCTCAGCAGCACCCCGAGGTAGGGAATCAAGGTGAGGAAGGCTGCGAGAGGCCCCAGGATCAGCGCGAAGCGCAAGCCGACGATGGCGAATACCGGCGTGAGGACCGCAGCGGAGATAAGCGCCACCAGCACGTTGCCCAGCACGTAGGAGCGCACCATGTGTCCGATGCCGCCGATCACCGCTTCCGCCCTGTGCCGCCGCCGCACATGAAACAGGTTGAGCGTAGCCACCAGCAGATGCGCCTTGGAAGTGAGCATGAAGAAAACGAGGAACGGCACGAAGGTCACGCTGAGGGCGACAGCGTACACCGACCCGAACACCGACTCGAGCCCGCGCACTATGTATTGAACCCACGAAGGCAGGCCCGCCGACGGAAGGCCGGGACCGGCAGGCAAGGACGAGGAGGAAGCCGGCACCCCTGCGTACTGGCCGAAGGCGCGTGCCACCACTTCCTGCAAGTGGGCTACGAACTGTTCCATCGTGGCCGCCACCCTCGGCAGAACGCCGATGAACGCCATAATGCGGTCGTACGCGAGGTAGCCCAGGAGGTAAACCAGGCCCAGCGTCAGCAGCACCATGAGCAGCGCAGCCAGCCACCGTGGCAGGTGCGCGCGTTCCAGCAGCACAACCCCGGGGTCCAGAATGAAAGCAAGGAAGAGCGAGCAGACGAGCGGGATCAGAATTGAACTGGCCACGTGGATGCACGTGATGACCACGACGGCCGCCAGGATCTTCAAACTGGCCGAGGCCGCCGACGTGACGGACGGAGTTTCAACGTTGGTATCAATCATGCGCTAAGGTCGTTCTTATTCTAGCCCGATGCGGACCGAAATACTACTACCATGCCCGTTGCCAGTAGTCCGCTCTCCGTTGCCGGAAGACCGCGTCTGATCGCACTCTTGAGCCGCGGAAGGGTCGGGATGTATGCTGATGAGCATGTCTGATGCGCCGTCCAACCTCGCGCCCAGTTCGTCCGCGCGATTGGCTGTCGACCCCCGTGTGGAGCGCTATCGCGCGTTGCTAGAGGTCTCCGAATCGATCCTGGCGCACCACGAACTGGCGCCGCTCTTCAGCGAGCTGGGGCAGCGCTTGCATCCCCTGGTCCGGTCTGATTATATGGGCCTGATCCTCTATGACGCGGAGCGCCAAACAACGCGTCTCCACATCATGGAAACGCTCCAGCCGGGGTCGGCCCCTCTCGACCTGGAAATGCCGGCCTCCGATACGCCCGGTGGACGCGTCGTCGAGACGCAGCAGCCGCTGGTGATTCAGGACGTGGAGGGCGCCAGCGAAGCTACTGCCGAGTTCCCGCGCGTCTGGGAGATGATCCGCGCCCAGCGGGTGAAGTCGTTGGCGGTGCTGCCTCTGACCACCGCCCATCGCCGTCTGGGCGCGCTCACCTTCGGCTGCGTGGAGAAGAACGCCTACCCCGCCGAGGATGTCACCTTCATGCAACAGGTGGCGGCACAGGTGGCGGTGGCGGTGGACAACGTGCTCAACCACCAAGCGGCCCAGGCCTACCAGGAGCAACTGGCGCGCGAACGCGACCGCTTGCGCCTGCTGCTGGAGGTGAACAATGCGGTGGTCTCCAACCTGGACCTGCGCCAGCTCTTTGCGGCGATCTCCGCCAGCCTCCGGCGCGTGATACAGTGCGATTACACCAGCCTGGCGCTCGCTCATCCGGACGGCGGCCACCTGCTGCTTCACGCGCTGGATTTTCCCGAAGGCAAGGGTCTGATTCGCGAGGAAATGAAGGTTCCCATCCAGACCTCGCCCGCCGGTTACGCGTACCAGACGCGCAGACCGTTGGTCCTCAACCAATCGGACAGCGGCCGGTTTCCGGCAGAGATCATGCGCGCCGCCATGGCCGAGGGTTTGAAGTCCGGGTGCTTCCTGCCGCTGTTCAGCCGCGACCGCGTGCTGGGCACGGTGAACCTGGCCAGCCGGCGCGACGGCGCCTTCTCCGAGGCGGATGTGGACTTCCTCGCGCAGGTCGCCACCCAGATCGCCATCGCGGTGGAGAACGCGCTCGCCTTCCGCGAGATCGAGGCGCTGAAGGAGAAGCTGGCGGAGGAGAAACTGTACCTCGAAGACGAGATCCGCACGGACCGCAATTTTGAGGAGATCGTGGGCGAGAGCCCCGCTCTGCGACGGGTCCTCAAGGAGGCGGAGACCGTCGCCCCCACTGACTC
>Ga0335078_10013458_pt1 | contig 12122 bp, 8 predicted proteins | sample Lox_Sample_32_FD_206711 | JGI IMG/M metagenome (GOLD analysis project Ga0335078, IMG submission 206711) | Soil microbial communities from Loxahatchee National Wildlife Refuge, Florida, United States - Lox_Sample_3.2 | ecosystem: Environmental > Terrestrial > Soil > Wetlands | place: USA: Florida... | reverse complement strand
CGAGCTCCACCATTCCCTCCGGCTCGACGAAGAGGGTCTGCCCGGACTGGGAGGCGTTGTGGACGATGCCCGGGACCTTGGCGCGGGCGCTCGCCAGCACGGGCAGGACGTAGCGGTCGTTTCGAATCGTGAAGTAGCGATCGCGCAGGTGGTGGGCCATCTCCTCGTCGCCGAGGAGCGCCTCCACGTGGGTCTTCATGGCACGGTGCAGTCCGCGGGACCGCTCCCGGAGGCCGAAGAGCTCCGGGCTGGCCCGGTCGGAGATGGCGCCGGACGGCTCAATGGCCGACTCGATGGCGTCCGAGATCCTCTCGAGGTCGGACAAGGGCGCGGCCAGGCCCGAGAGGCGGGGCAGGTCGGTTTGCCGCGCTGCCAGCGCAACGCGGGTCCTCGCCGCCGCCCGGGCGAGGGAGGCGACCTCCCGGAGCGAGAGCGGCTCGAGCACGCCGCCCTTCTGGGCGCGGGTGAGGGCCGGCGCCACGTCGCCGGCGCCAGAGAGGGGGAGAGAGGTTCCCTCCTCCGAGAGCGTCCGGGCCTCCCCGACGGTGGAAAGGGCCTCCCGAACGGCCGCCGCGCCGGAAAGGAAAGGGAGGGCGAGCGCGCGGCGGCGCCCTCCGGCGGTGCGGCATCGTCCGGCCAGGGCCTCGAGGAGCTGGGGCCAGCCCAGTTCCTCGAGGGTTCGGTCGGCGGGGAAGCGGGAACCGGTGGGCGAGGGCATCGCTCGCGCTTTTTAGCGGACCCTGTCGGTCCACACCAGATGCCCGCGCCCAGACGGGGAGAGGTACAGCCCCGGCCTCCCTCGTCGCCCCCGGGCGCCGTCGCCTAGAAGTTGTAGATGTAGTTCACCCGGTACACTTCGGGGCTCGTCGGGTAGTGGCTCACCTGCAGGTCGACGCCGAAGGTGAACGAGTTCTGCGGCAGGAACCAGAATCTGATCGCCGGGGTGATCCAGAACGAGGTCTTCCCGTTGGCTGTCCCGTCCAGGGGCGTAGTGGCGTAGAACTCCACGAATGTCGTGAAATTGCCCAGGACCGGGGTCTCATGGGGGGTCCAGGTCTCGGCGAGAGACACGTCGTAACTGATGCTGTTCCGCGTCGTACCAGCCTTTGCGAGTCCCTGCAGGTTGTCGTACTCGAAGGAATAATAGAGGCCGCAGCGTCCGAGCGCGGGCACGATCTCGTGGACGTCCTGCCAGCCCGTCAGGACATAGCCCAGGGTGGTCTGGGTCTGGCCGAGCCCCTTGTTGGGCGGAATCAGCTTCATCTGGAAGGCATAGGACTGCCCCGGAGTGTCGACAAGCTGGAGGCGCGCGTAGAAGGCCCCCACGCCGCCGTTCGTCGTGCTGCCATTGGGAGCCACGTTCCACTGATAACTTCCAATGACCTCGACCATGAGCCGCCTGTTGAGGCCGTACGCGATGAGCGCGTCGCCCAGCTGCGTGTTGTCCAGCTTCGCGTTCTCGGCCACGTTCGTATACACGTAGTCAAAGCGAAGTTCGCGTTCCATGAAGTTCGTGGTGACGCGCAGCAGGGCCATGTCCGGCGTGTAGCGGCGCGTGGTGGCAAAGCCTCCATCGCTCGCCCAGGCCTGCTTCCACCCTTCGGTGAAGAAGTTGAGTGGTGTCAGGTTGGGCAACTGCCTCTCCGCTCCGTAGCCGGACGAAAGATCCGCGGCCTGCGCCGCAGCGGCAGGCGACGCGGCGTCGACAGCGCCGGCGACAAGCGGCACCGCGACCAAGAGAGCCTTCAGGGCTACTTCGGCGACTTCCCGCATTCGCGCACTCCCTCCCCAGTGGGCTCCGCTGAGCCCGTTGTGACAACGGAGGCTACCCTTGCGACCTCAATGTATCAATCTAAACTTTCTAATGTTCCCTATTGTTACCCATCTCCGGTCAGAATGACCGGGGCGTGCGGGCCGCGCCCGGGGTCCTTGGCGGAGCGCCGCGAACGGCCAGGTGCGATCCAGGGAGGACGCGGCGGCGCGCTCCTTCGCCGGTCGTCATGGGCGGTCCCCTCCGGGGGCCGAACGTCCATTCGGACCGGAGTCTCGCCGAGGAGCGCCGGTGCATCGGCGCGTCAGGAAGTCGCTCGGCCCCTAGCGGCCCCCGCTCGCCCACACCAATGCCGAGGCCATGGCGGCACTGCGAACGAAGCCGAAGAGGACGGAGGCGGCGAGGACGCCCCAGGGCGCGGAGAGCCAGGTGAGGGCGAGGAGTCCCTCGGAGAGGACCCAGAAGCCAGAGATCCAGGCCGTGAGGCTGGCCCGCCGGTGGGGGGCCCCCGGCGGAACCACCCGCGAGAGGAGCACTCCGATGGCGGCGAGGACCGGGGAGGCGGTGAGCGCCATGGCCCAGGGCGACACGAGGTGGGCCACGAGCTCCGAGGCGTAGCGCAGCAGGAGGTGCGGCGGGGAGAGGGCCGGCGCACACCAGGAGAGGGCGTCGAACGCCCAGTTCACGGCGAGGGCCGCGGCGAAGAGCGGGAGGGTGGCCGGACCGGCCCTCTCGGACGTGGACATGGCCCCACTCTGCCACAGCTATCCCCGCTCCTGGGTACGCAGCCGGGCCCGGGCCGCGTAGAATGCTCGCCCGGGAGGAGGAAGGCATGTCCCGCAACGCGACCCGCATCCGCTGCGCCGCCCTGGCCGTCGCCGCCGCCTGTGCCTCCGCGCCACCGACCGTGAAGGCGCCGTCCCCGGCCGAGCCGGACCTGCGGGAGGTGGGCCGCGCCATGGCCCGCATCGAGCTCGGGGCGCCGGCGGCGAAGGCGGCGCCCGCGGCGGAGCCGACGGCGCCCGTCGAGCGCTTCCTCGCCCTCTACGCGCTCCCGCGGGACGAGGAGGGCTGGAAGGCCTTCCGGGCCCTGGCCGACGCCTACCCCAAGCTCGCCTGGGGCTCCTTGGGGATGGCCCGCGTCTACATCGCCTGGGGCACCCTGGACCAGGCAGAGGCGGAGCTCGGCCGGGCCCGCGCCGCCGACCCCGCAAACGAGCTGGCTGTGCTCCTGCGCGCCGAGATGGAGGAACGGGGCGGGCACGCGAGCGAGGCCCAGGCGCACTACCTCGAGTTCCTGGCCTTCGACCCGGAGAACGGGCTCGCGCGCTTCGGCCTGGCGCGCCTGCTCTACGCGGGAGGCGACTTCGGCGGCGCCTACCGGGAGGCCAAGCTCTCACTCGAGGCCGTCCCCGACCAGACCGCCGCGCTCGAGCTCCTTGGCAAGACTTCGGCGGCGCTCGGAAGGAAGGTCGAGGCGGTCTCCTACTTCGCGGGCGCGGCCGCCGCCTCCCCCATGGACGCCGCCGTGCGCGCCGAGCTCGCGAGCGCCCGGTTGGCGGCGGGCGACGCCAAGGGCGCGGTGGCGGAGTGGCGGGAGGCCTTGCGGATCGAGGAATCGGTCGCCTCCTTCCGCGGGCTCGCCGCCGCGGCGGTCGTGGCGGAGGACCTCGCGGCCCAGAGCTACGCCGCCCAGGGCATCACTCGCCTGGAGCCGGGTCCGGCGGCCAACTGGCGGCGCCTCGCCGACCTGCGGCTCCTGCAGCACGACGAGGAGGGGGCGGTGGCGGCCCTGCGAATGGCGGTGGAGCGCGACCCGCAGGACGTGCAGAGCCGTCTCACCCTGGGCCGGCTCCTCCTGGCTCTCGGGCAACCGCTCCTCGCCCTGGGGCAGTTCCGGTCCGCCGGGGAGGCCGCGCGCCCGGAGCGGATCGACCTCGAGCGCCGGCTCCTCGTCTTCCCCATCTCCCGGGCGGACCCGGGCCGGATCCAGCGCCTGGTGGCCGATCGCCTCGACCGCATCGCCGCAGCCTCCGCCTCGGAGCCGCCGCCCTCCGGCGCTCTCGTCCTCCGCGTCACCGTGGACCCCGCCGGGGAGGCCACCGAGGTGGCGGTCCTCGAGGACGCCGCCCGCGACGAGTGGGTGCGGGCCTCCGCGTACTGGAACCTCAAGAATGCCAGCTACCCCAACAAGGCGGCGCGCCTCACCTTCCACTTCGCCATCGATGCGTCCAAGGCCGCGAAAGCCGCGAAGCGCTGAGGTCCTCCCCGGGCTCGAGGTGCTCGCCGCGAGCCGATTCCGGCCCCTCCGGGGGCTGCGGGTGGGGCTCGTCTGCAACCCCACCGCCGTGGACCGGCGCCTCCGGCACGCCGCCGACTGCCTGGCCGCGGCCGCGGGGGTGCGCCTCGCCGCCCTCTTCGGCCCCGAGCACGGCGTTCGCGGCGACGCCCAGTACATGGCCGCGGTGGCGGACGAGCGCGACCCGCGCACCGGGCTTCCCGCCTACTCGCTCTACGGGAGGTCGGCCGACTCGCTGCGCCCCTCGCGCGAGCAGCTCAGCGAGCTCGACGCCCTCTGCTTCGACGTCCAGGATGTGGGGACCCGCTACTACACCTACCAGGCCACCATGCTCCACTGCATGGAGGCGGCGAGCGAGGCCGGCCTCCGCTTCGTGGTCCTCGACCGGCCGAACCCGCTCGGCGGCCTGGAGGTGGAGGGGCCTGGCCTCCGCGCCGGCTTCGAGAGCTTCTGCGGGCGCCACGACCTGGCGGTGCGTCACGGCCTCACCGTGGGGGAGCTCGCGCTCCTCTACCGGGAGGAGCGGCGCCTTTCCCTCGACCTCGTGGTGGTCCCCTGCCAGGGCTGGAGGCGGGGCGACCGCTTCGGCGACCTGGGCCTCCCCTGGATCCTCCCGTCCCCCAACATGCCCACGCCGGAGACGGCCCTCGTCTACCCCGGGATGTGCCTCCTCGAGGGGACGAACCTCTCGGAGGGGCGAGGGACGACGCGGCCCTTCCAGCTCTTCGGCGCTCCCTGGCTCGACGCCGACCGGCTGGCCGGGAGCCTCGACGCCCTCCGCCTCCCCGGGGTGCGCTTCCGCCCGGCGCACTTCGTGCCCATGTGGGACAAGCACGCCGGCCTTCCCTGTCACGGCGCCGAGCTCGTGGTGCAGGACGCCGAGGCCTTCCGCCCTTTTCGGACCGGGCTCGCCTGCCTCGTCGAGTCCCGCGCCCAGGCGCCCGGTGGCTTCGCCTGGCGGACGGAGCCGTACGAGTTCGTGGCGGGGGTCTTGGCCTTCGACCTCCTGTGCGGGTCGGACCGGGAGCGCCGCGCCGTGGAGGCGGGGAAGAGCGCGGCGGAGATGGCAAGGAACTTCGCGCCCGAGGAGAGGGCCTTCCGGAAGAGGCGGAGCCCGTACCTCCGGTACCCGGAGTAGGGGATGGTGAGATGAAGGAGACGGCGCTCCTCGGCGGATCCTTCAATCCGCCCCACGTTGCCCACCTGATGGCGGCCTACTGGGCCCTCGCCACCCAGGGCGCGAGGGAGGTGTGGCTGCTCCCGAGCTACCGCCACCCCTTCGGAAAGGAGCTCGCCCCCTTCGAGGACCGGGTGCGGATGTGCCGGCTCGCGGCCGCGGCCATCCGCGGCGTCGGGGTGTGCACGGCCGAGGCCGAGCTGAAGGACGACCCCCACGTGGGGAGGACGGCCCGGACCCTCGAGTACCTCTGCGAGCGCCACCCCGGCCGCCGCTTCGCGCTCGTCATCGGCGCGGACATCCTCGCCGACACGGCCAAGTGGTACCGCTTCGACCGGGTGCAGGAGCTCGCCCGCATCATCGTGGTGGGGCGCGCCGGGCACCCCGGACCCCCGGGGGCGCCCGCCCTGCCGGCGATTTCGTCCACCGAGGTCCGGGAGCGGCTGGCCCGCGGGGAGGACGTCTCGGCGCTCGTGCCGAAGCGGGTGCTCGACTACGTGCGGGAGCGCGGTCTCTACCGGCGGTAGCAGATCGCCTCGGAGGGGTTCACCCTCTGGCGGTGGGAGCCCGGCGGAAGACGAGCTCGCCGTCGGCGACCGACACCTCCACCTCGTCGCCCGGCGACAACTCGCCCGAGAGGATGCGCTCCGCGAGCGGGCCCTCCACGAGCCGCTGCACCGCCCCCCGCACCGGCCGGGCGCCCAGGGCCGGGTCGAACCCGCCCCTCTCGAGGAGGTGCTCGACCACGTCGTCACCGGAGTGGAAGCGGATGTGGCGCTCGCTCGAGAGCCGATCGGAGGACTGGCGGAGGAGGAGGGCGGCGATGCGGGCCACCTCCTCGCGCGAGAGCGGCGGGAAGGCGAGGCGCTCGTCGAGCCGGTTCCAGAGCTCCGGGGGGAGGGCGGCCCGCGCCGCCCCAAGCGCCCGCTCCTCCGGGGCGCCCGCCGGGCCAGCCCCGAAGCCCACCACCCCGGAGGCGGTCCGGGTGGCCTCGGCGCCGCCGAGGTTCGTGGTGAGGACCACGACCGCGGAGGAGAAGTCCACCTGCCGCCCGCGGCCGTCCGTGAGGCGGCCCTCCTCCAGGACCTGGAGGAGGAGCATCCAGACGTCGCGGTGGGCCTTGTCGATCTCGTCGAGCACCACCACCGCCGCCGGGCGCCGCCGGAGTGCGTCGGTGAGCTGTCCGCCGTCCCCGTAGCCGACGTACCCGGGGGCGGCGCCGACGAGGCGGGCGACGCCGGTGGCCTCGCTGCACTCGCTCATGTCGAGCCGGACGAGCGCCTCCTCGGTCCCGAAGAGCGCCTCGGCGATGGCGCGGGCGAGCTCGGTCTTGCCCACGCCGGTGGGGCCGAGGAAGAGGAAGCTCCCCATGGGGCGGCGGGAGGAGAACCCGGCGTAATTGCGGCGGAGCACCCGGGCGACGCGGGAGACGACCTCCCGGTGCCCGACGATGCGGGCGGAGAGCGCGTCTTCCAGGCCGAGGAGCCTCTCCCGGTCGTCGGCGAGGAGTCGCGACTCGGGGATGCCCGCCATCTGCGCGACCACCCGGGCTACCTCGGGGACGCCCACCGCCCGGCTGTCCTGGCGGCGCGCCCGGGAGCCGGCGAGGTCGATGGCTGCGACCGCCTTGTCCGGCAGGAAGCGGTCTCGGATGTAGCGGGCCGAGAGGGAGGCGGCGGCCTCGAGCGCCTCCGGGGCGTAGCGCACCGCGTGGTGCTGCTCGTAGCGGGCGACGAGCCCGCGGAGGATGCGCACCGTGTCCGAGACCGTGGGCTCGCGGACGAGCACCGGGGTGAAGCGCCGCTCCAGCGCCGGGTCCCGCTCGATGTGCTTGCGGTACTCCTCGTGCGTGGTGGCCCCGATGCAGGGGAACTCCCCCCGCGCCAGGGCGGCCTTGAGCTCGTTGGCGGCGTCCTGAGGGCCCTCGCCGGTGGAGCCGGCGCCCACCACGGTGTGGACCTCGTCGATGAACACCACCACCCGGCCCTCGGCGCGGCGGACCTCCTCCTGGATGCCGCGGAGCTTCTCGGAGAAGGAACCGCGGAGCTGCGTCCCCGAGAGGACGCTCGCCATGTCGAGCTCCACCACCACCCGCTTCGAGCCCTGGGCGAGGAGCCGCTGCGCGACGCCCTCGACGATGGCGGTCTTCCCCACCCCGGGCTCGCCCACGAGGAGCGGGTTGTTCGTGCGCCGCTTCCCGAGCACGTCGAGGGTCTCCTCCACCTCCCGCTCCCGTCCCACGAGCGGGTCGAGGCGTCCGCTGGCCCCGAGCTCGGTGAGGTTCCGGCCGAGCTGGGCCAGCCAGGGGAAGTCCGCGGGAGCGAGCGCGTGGGGCGACCGGCTCGCCGGCGTCGCCGGGGCCGGCGGAGGTCGCTTGGCCTCCGGCCGAGGGGAGAGGTCCAGGTCCGCGAGGTCGAGGTCGGGCTCGGCCGGGAGGTCCTCCTCCGGAGGCCGGGCGCCGGGAGCGCGCGGGGCGCGCGAGGAGGGAGGAGGCTCGGAGGGAGCCCGGGTGGCGGGTTGCGGTACCTGGCGGAGCCGGCGCGGCATGCCCGCCGTGAAGTAGGAGAGGGCGACGTTCCGGAGCGCCGAGACCTCCAGGCCGCAGGCGGTGAGGAGCTTGTGGGAGGCGGACGTCCGCACCCGGGTCATGGCGATGAGGAGGTGGAGGCAATCCGCTTCCTCGGCGCCGAGGGAGGCGGCGACCTCGCGCGCGCGCGCCCGGAGGTCCCGCTCGATCCCGTCCGGCTCTTCCGGCGCCCCGCTCATGCAGAGGAGGATCCGGTCCTCGTCGACTCCCCGGTCCCGCAGGAGCATCTCCGCCCGGTTCGGCAGGGTGAAGAAGGCGAGAAGCTGGTGCGCGCTCGTCGTCTTCTGGTGGACGTTGCGGGCGATGTCCTCGGCCTCGGCGAGGACCTGGGCGAGCTCCATCGACTCTATGACCGGCATTGTGGGCGAAGATGCGATATCGACCGGATCCCGTCAATTTTTTGGAGCAATTTCAACGGCGGCCGGGCTCGTCGGCTAGCCGAGCCCCCGCTGCCGGAGCTGCTCCTCGTCGAGCCCCAGGAAGTGGCCCACCTCGTGGAAGAGGGTGACGCCGATCTCCTCTTTGAGCTCCTGCTCGTCCCGGGCGAAGGTCTCGAGGTTCCGCTGGTAGAGGGTGATGGAAGAGGGGAACTGGCTCCAGGGATCGGGCGACCTCTTCTCCCCGAGCGGCGCCCCGCGGAAGATTCCCAGGATCGAGGGAGAGAGCGGGGGGTCGGAGGCCGTGAGCTCCTCCTCCGAGGGTAGGGCCTCCACGGTGATGGCGACGTTCGAGAGGTAACGGCGGACCGGCTCGGGGAGCTCCTTCACGGCCGCCTCCACCGCCCGGTCGAAGGCCGCCGGCGAGAGCGAGAGGGACCTCGGGAACTCCTCGGGTGCGAGCTCGTGTGCGCGGGCGAAGCTCCTCTTCGCCTCGGGGCGCCGCCCGAGCCGCTCGGCGACCCGCCCCCTGGCGTGGTGCGCCCAGGCGTCCTCGGGGAAGAGCTCCACGGCCCGGTCGAGCTCGCGTCCCGCCTCTTCGAAGCGGCAGAGCTCGAAAAGGGCGAGGGCGTGCTCGACGTGGGCGGACGGCTCCTCGGGGAGCGCCCGCTTGGCCTCGGCCAGCCGGGGGAGCGCGCCTTCCGGGTCCCCGAGCGAGCAGAGCGCCTGACCCTCCACGAGCGCGAGCTCGCCGGAGAGGGCGTCGTCCGCGCCGGCGAGGCGAATGCCGCGCCGGGCGAGCGACAGGCCCCGCTCGAGGTCCTCGGTCGAGGGCTCCCGCTCGCCCTCGCCGACGAGAAAGGAGGCGGCGTCGGCGAGCAGGGCCGGGTCGTCCCGGCCGCGCTCGAGGGCCTGCTCGTAAGCCCGGCGCGCCTCGTCGGTCCGGCCGAGGTCGGCCAGGGCGGCGGCACGCAGGTGAAGGCCGCGGACGTCCCCGGGGACCTTCCGGCAGACCTCGTCGGCCGCCCGCAGCGCCCCGGCGGCGTCGCCTCGCCCGAGCTTCTCCTCGGCGAGATCGAGCAGCGCGCCCTCTTCGCCGCGCCTCTCGCGCCTCTCCATGTCCCGTGGTATTCGGCGGGGCGTCGCACCTTGTCAAACGCAGGCCCCGCCCAACCGGGCCGCTTGACGGGTGAAAGAGCGCGGTTACATTGGCACTCGCGAGGGCCGACTGCCGAAGATACCGGCGCGGGCCGTAACGCAACCTGCTGAAAATAAAGACGTTCATACCTGATCGAGACATCGGAGGAGTCGAAATGCCTGCGAAGGAGATCCGCTTCAACCAGCCCGCGCGGGAGGCCATCCTTCGGGGGGTGTCCACGCTGGCGGAGGCTGTGGCCGTGACGCTCGGCCCGCGCGGCCGCAACGTCGTCATCGAGAAGTCGTACGGGTCCCCCACGGTGACGAAGGACGGGGTGACCGTCGCGAAGGAGGTCGAGATCGAGGACAGGCTCGAGAACATGGGGGCCCAGATGGTCCGGGAGGTGGCCGCGAAGACCTCGGACAAGGCGGGCGACGGCACCACCACCGCCACCATCTTGGCGCGGGCCATCTACGAGGAGGGCCTGCGCCTCGTCGCCGCCGGACACAACCCCATGGACCTGAAGCGGGGCATCGACCACGCCGTCTCGCTGGTGGTGGACGAGCTGAAGAAGCTCTCCAAGCCCACGAAGGGTCGCGCCGAGGTCGCCCAGGTGGGCACCGTCTCGGCGAACGGGGACTCCACCATCGGCGCCATCATCGCCGAAGCGATGGAGAAGGTGGGCAAGGAGGGCGTTATCACCGTCGAGGAGGCGAAGGGCCTCGAGACCACGCTCGAGGTGGTGGAGGGCATGCAGTTCGACCGCGGGTACGTGTCCCCCTATTTCGTCACGAACGCCGAGAAGATGGAGGCGGAGCTCGCCGAGCCCTACCTCCTCGTGACCGAGAAGAAGATCTCGGCCATGAAGGACCTCGTTCCCATCCTGGAGCAGGTCAGCCGGTCCGGGAAGCCGCTCCTCATCGTCGCCGAGGACGTGGAGGGCGAGGCGCTCGCCACCCTGGTCGTGAACAAGCTGCGGGGCACCCTCAACGCCGTGGCCGTGAAGGCCCCGGGTTTCGGGGACCGGCGCAAGGAGATGCTCGGGGACATCGCCACCCTGGTCGGCGGCAAGGTGGTCGCCGAGGAGCTCGGCACCAAGCTCGAGCAGCTCTCCCTCTCCGACCTGGGCAAGGCGAAGCGGGTCATCGTCGACAAGGACAACACCACCATCGTGGACGGGGCCGGGAAGAAGGCGGACGTGGAGGCCCGCATCAAGGTGATCCGCAAGCAGGTGGAGGAGACCACGAGCGACTACGACCGGGAGAAGCTCCAGGAGCGGCTCGCCAAGCTCGTGGGCGGCGTGGCCGTGGTCCAGGTGGGAGCGGCCACCGAGACGGAGATGAAGGAGAAGAAGGCCCGGGTGGAGGACGCGCTGCACGCCACTCGCGCGGCCGTGGAAGAAGGGGTGGTGCCGGGCGGAGGAGTCGCCTACCTGCGCGCCCTCGAGGCCCTCGCCAAGGCCAAGCTCGAGGACGGCGACCAGCAGCGGGGCGTCGATATCGTTCGGCGCGCCCTCGAGACCCCGGCCCGGCGCATCGCCCAGAACGCGGGCTTCGACGGAGCGGTGGTGGTCCAGAAGATCCGGGAAGGGAAGGGGTCCTTCGGCTTCAACGCCGCCACCGAGGTCTACGAGGACCTCGACAAGGCAGGGGTCCTCGATCCGACCAAGGTGGAGCGCACCGCCCTGCAGAACGCGGCCTCGGTCGCGAGCCTGATGCTCACCACTGAGGCGCTCGTCGCCGAGAAGCCGAAGAAGAAGAAGAGGTCGGCCGGCGGCGCCTCGGCCGGGATGGGCGGCATGGGCGGCATGGGCGGCATGGGCGACATGGACGACATGGACTACTAGCAGGCCGCGGCCGCCCCCGCGGGGCCGCGAGCGGGTGCGGGCGGAGGGGGGCCGAGAGGCCCCCTTCCTATTTCTGGCGGCCGGTGACCGGGGGCAGGTCCTTCGAGGCCATGTAGACGACGTTCCGCGTCGTCTGCTTGCCCCGGTACATGGCCCGGTCGGAGAGGTCCAGGATCTCTGACTTGGTGCGGGCGTGCTCGGGGAAGCTGGCGAGGCCGATCGAGGTGGTGAGGCGGACCGCGATCCCCTCCCGGGAGAGGAAGCGGTGGTCCTCCACGGCGCGGCGGACCCGCTCGGCGATCTTGAGGCCCCCGCCGGAGTCCACCCCGGTGAGGATGGCCACGAACTCGTCCCCCCCGTAGCGGACGAGGACGTCGTCATCGCGGACGCAGGAGCGCAGCACCCGGCCGAACTCCACGAGGAGGCGCGATCCCATGAGGTGGCCGTGCTGGTCGTTCACGGACTTGAAGCGGTCGAGGTCCATGAAGAGGACGGTGAAGGCGCGCGCCCCCTGGATCTCCCGCTCGATGGCCACGTCGAGGAAGCGACTGTTGTAGAGGTGGGTGAGGTCGTCCACGTAGACGAGGTGCTCGACCTGGGAGAGGCGCCCGAGCGTCTTGAGGGCCATGCCCACGTGGCGGCAGATGAAAGCGGCGCGGCCCGCGCGCTCGAAGTCGAGGTCGCTCGCCACGAAGAGGCAGACCACACCGAGGAGCTGTGCGCCGTCCGAGATCGGCAGGCACAAGGCCTTCGGCCCCGGGAGGCCCCGCTCCTCGCGGGTCTCGAACTGCAGGGCGCCGTCCAGCCTGAGCTCTCCCAGCCTCGGGCGCACCGCCTCGAGGAGCACGTCGCCCGCGTCCGGGGCGAGCCCCTGCGACCCGGACAGCCTCCAGCTCCCTCGGTCGTCGGACTCGAAGAGGGCGGCGG